>Ga0209577_10002019_pt1 | contig 19747 bp, 22 predicted proteins | sample GraSoiAngelo_109_FD_185874 | JGI IMG/M metagenome (GOLD analysis project Ga0209577, IMG submission 185874) | Grasslands soil microbial communities from the Angelo Coastal Reserve, California, USA - 14_0903_12_20cm (SPAdes) (version 2) | ecosystem: Environmental > Terrestrial > Soil > Grasslands...
TTGCGTTTCGAAACATTCTCATCCATGGCTATGCTGACGTGGACGCCCGTCTCGTCTGGGATATCGTCCAAGGCAAACTTCCCGTGCTTCACCGCGAGGTTGAAGCTCTCTTAAGCGAGACGTGAGGAGAGCGATGTTGTACCCGGTCCCTCGCCAAGCGCCTATCGGTATCGAGACTGCCTGAAGGGACAGTCAGTGAGTGTGGGAGTTCTTGCCGGAATTCTTATCTTCTTGCGCGCCAGATGTTGGGTGAGCCACGCAATCATTTGAGGGCGGAAATCCGGGCCGTCACTGGGTAGCAGACTTTTGAATTCTCGTAGGCCCTTTTATTCCTTTATTCTTTCACGCGGAAGGCTGCTGCGTGGATGCACCAGAATCAGCGGGTGCGCGGAAGTAGAGGTTCTTCTCTTGCTCCCTCGACAACACGCTTCCGAGAGGTTGGCCCGCACTTTTTGGTTCTAGGCGGTCAGAATGAGTAGCGCTTGGAGAACCAGGCGGCCATCCCAGCCGTTTTCTCCTGGTCGAATTAGGGACGCTCAGGAAATAGCCCAGGCATCCAGCGAGATGCGAGCGTGGCCGGAAAAACAAGGCGCAATGCTGCACGCGGCCCTTCCGAGGCGAGCACGCCGCGAGCCATCAACGCAGACACAACGCGTCGGGCGTGGCGCTCAACCACGCCAGCGGCACTGGGCACGTCGGCACGCGGCAGTTCTCCCCGGTAGAGCAACGCTTCGAGCACTCGCCCAGAGCGCGGAGGAAGATTCTTGAGCTTGATCTCTTCTTCTGCCCAGAGGAGTATGCGCGCACGGAGGCGATCCGGCTGCATCAGGCTCTCCATGAAGCTCACCTGGTCGATGCAAGTCTTCAGAAAGAATTCCGTGAACGCCGCAAGCGCCTCCTCACTCAGATTCCCGCGACCATCAAGGTCGTTACGCCGCGGCGCATCGCAAGCGGCGAGGTGCTTTTTGTAATCCTCGACATTCCGTGCCAAACCACGCGCTACGGACCAAACAGCAGCAGTGTCCAGCGTCTCTAGCAGCGCTGCGTGTGACATGAGGCGCGCCACGCGGCCGTTGCCATCCAAGAACGGGTGAATCCACACGAGCCGGTGATGCGCCGGAGCTGCAGCCAAAATGGAATCGGTTTTACCGAGACGAGCGTAAACTTCTTCGAAGCGTTTTAGGAATCGCGGTAGAGCACTTGGGCTGATAGCAACGTGGCCGCCCACCTTTACGTCCCGCTTGCGCAATTCTCCGGGAACAACGCGAACGCGTTCCTTGCCTTCGAGCTCTTCCACCCAAAGCAATGACTCGGGCAGTTCGTCACCAAAACGTCTGTGGATTTCGCAAATGCCTTCCGTTGTTACAGCGCGTCCCTTCAGGCCGCCTTCGTCAATCCATTTCTGGACAGCGACATGCGCCTTCGCTTCGAGTTGCAGATCGCGCTTGCGCGCATCCTTGCTGTAGTCGTTTTTTAGGGCGCGCTCGATGTCAATGGGGTGTGTGTAGTGTCCCTCGATCAGGTTGCTGTAGTAACAGTTCATCGAACGAACGAGGTCGGCCAGAGACTTCAGAAGACTCCCTGGCAAACTCCGTCGAAATCCGGCAGCCTTTTGCGCCAGTTCGACTGCAAGATCAGTCAGGGGACCGCGAAAACGTGAGGTTTCGCCGATGAGCAACGGCTCCATTTCGGCCGGGGATTCACCGTGGTCCTTTGCCAAGTCCGCTGAAATGTCCGCTTGTCTGCGCAGCGTTGTTCCCATACTAACCGCTCTTTATATCAGATACTTATACTCTCCACAAGCCGAACGTGTCCGGATAGAAGTCCGCACAATATGCGTACGCAGTGCACCGAGATGGACAGGCGTCGCTAGACTTGGAGATCGGTTGTCACCGCCAGATTCCATCGAAGCTTAAGCGATTGCCCCCGGGCTGAACTCCCTGTGCTCCGCCACGCACCTCACTTGCGTGAAGATGTTTTTGGCCTTTTTCCAGCTTAATAGGATCAATCACCTACGCGAGGCCCAATCCCAAAGAAAATTGGCATGGCGCACGACAGGTTAATCTGGTTCGGAGTTTAGTCAGGAGGGAATCAACAAGGCTTCCTGTTCTAGCCCGGCATTGTAGCGGTCAATCAGTGCGAGGACAGGGCGAATCGCGACCAATTCTGACCTGCGCAGTCGCGCAAGCATGGCTTGGCTGTTCGCCCTTTTGAGCAATTCTGGGTTTGAGAATCGAGCGAATCGCAATTCTAAGTCGCTCGGCAAATAGAGCGTGGCGCGTTTTCCGAGACGTGCATGCAGCCGCTGAAATTCAGACAGGCCCGAGGGGTCATAGTCTGGCAAATGCAGCAGACTGAACTTGGAATTCGTTGTGCGAGCCAGCCAATCCAATTCGCGGCTGGAAATCCGTCCGTGCCCGTAAATCGCCGCGTCCACGCTTAGATTGAGGTACTCGGCAGCCACAAACACCGCTGGGTTTTCTGTCAGCGCACACGTGCCGACCAATGTGTAGGGACAACTCGGCGTGAATAGAAAGGAAAAAATGCCGTGTTCGAAAGAAAGTGCGGCGGCGTCAAAGGGTTTGCCATTTTTCAACAGGGCTTCGTTCTTCCAGACACGGAGAGAAATAATTTCGCCTTCGCTGTTTGCCAGCGCTTTTGTGTCGCGGAAACGGCCCACGCCGGCAACGCGGCTTCCTGCGTCACTCGGCAAGGCTGCGTCGGGAAAGCGCTGCTTGGAAAAGTCTCTCAACGTATCGCGGTCATTCACAACAAGTCGGCGTCCCACGCCGCATCGCTGCCAACACACAACTCCGCTGTCCAGCAATGGCCCAAGTAGTTTCAGAAAGCCCCGACCGCATTGACTCTGTGGCAAAAATCCAATTTCAGCTAAGTCTCGCAGTTTGATTTGTGCCTGGGTTTGAAGCTTCATCGGCTTTCGACGGCAGAAGCCCGCTTAACGGTCACCCGATGTTTGTTGCGCAGGACAATCAGACCGTTTTGTGGCTGTAGGAAGTAAAGGGCGTCCACCTCGCTGACGGCTTCGGGCGCGGCGGTGATCGCGATGAAGCCCAGTTGCCGTGCGGTGCGGAGTATGGCGTGCCTGTTTGCCGGATCGAGCGTTTGAATTTCGTCTAGGAAGAACGGCACGGCGCACTCATCGCGCCGCAACTGGTCTTTCAACAATAGCAGATTGAACAGCACTTTCAGGGTGATAGTCGTGCCGTGCGATTCGATTTGCCGGAAATCATGGTAAGTGTGCCGCTGGTCGTCCGCACCTACCACCTCGAAACTAAGTGTGAACAGGTTCGTGAAACGAATTACAGGATTGTCCTGAATCTTTCGACGGAAGTTGGCAATGGCGGACTCTTGCTGTGGGTCGGCATCAAATAATCCGCCCGGCTCGAACGCCGCAAGGCGTTTGATCCAGCCCACCAAGTCATTTTGCTCGACGACTTCAAGCTTCACGGCTTTGAGGTTTGAGATTTGAACCTTAGTGAATGCTCGATTGATTTTCGTAGCGGCACTGCGAATGTCATCAAGGTTTCTCAGAACATGGTCAAACGTCGCTCTCAGCCTATGGATGTGAGCGTTCCAGTCGCGCGCCAGAGCTTCTTCTTTCTCGGCCAGTGCCTCCAATTCCGCCTGCAAAGCGGCGATTGCGTCGTATTCGTCGCCACCGCTAAACACATCGCCGAAGCATAGCTCGGTCTGCTTGAAAAGACTCGCGACTTCATCGGTCAGCTTGGCTTGTCTGTCCTGCTGCCTCAGAAACAGAGCGGTGGCCGCATCAAAATCATTGGGGATGCCTTCGGCTATACGCGTCTTAGCCGAGAACTCAGGAAAGATACATTGCTGGAACTTGCCCATGATGTTGCTGAAAGCGTCCTCATGTTTTCTAATCTCGGCTTCCGCGTCGGATTTAGTTTTCTCGGCGATTTTGAGTTGTGAAGCAAGCTTGTCAATGCGTTCACTCGCGGCAGTGATATTGGCTTCGACCTTCCTCAATTCGGCGCGGAGGCGTACTTCGCCTGCTTTGGCTTTCTGGAATTCCTCGAATCGAAACAGCCGTTTTTCGCACGCCTCGCTTTCCGCGAGCTTAGCTCTAAGTTGAGACCCAAGTTTCTCGCGCTGTTCAATAGCGGCGAGGATTTTTCCCCATCTTTTGAGGTCGCCCTGGTATTCAACGAGTTGATCGCGAGCAGTGTCCGGGTTCTCCAGTCCCGCCAGCGGCTCTCCGGCTTTGGGCAAAGGAAGAGAAACGATGGCGTCTCGGTAGACTCCGTTTTGCACACGCGAAAGCAAGTTACGTAACCTCTCAACTAATTCATCCTGCCCCGAAGTCGTGACGCCATCCGGTCCCACCGGTATCTCCATCAGATCGCGATTGAGTAATCGGAAAATGGTGTTTAGTTCTCCGTCTGTAAAATGCCTGCGCAGGGCGGTGACTGCAAGGTGGTCAAAATGAGCAATAGCTTCCTCCTTCTGTTTCACGCGGTCGGCTAGACTTTCGAAGTTGCGTTTGGCCCTCTCGCGCGATTCACCTTCCGCGCTCGCAAGCTGCAGTTCGAGCTCCCGAACTTCGTGCTTGAGGTTACTAAGCGCGGCACGTTCCAGTTCCGATGGAAACCCTTTGAATTCACTGTCTTGATCTTCGATGCTCTTGAGTGGCGCAAGCAATCCGCCTTTTTGCTCCGAGAATGTCGTCACGTCCCTGCGCCGTTCAGCCGCTTCAGTTTCGAGTTCCTGAATCCTCGCTACCTGCTCGGTCTTCGTTTCCAGAAGCTTCGCCAGCTTTTCTTTATTGTCTTTCTGGAAGGTCTGGCACTTAGCTCGCAAATCGGTCCAGCGCCACATCAATTCGCCACGAACGGTTTCGCGCTCGGCGAATTTGCCAACGAGATGCTCCACCAATTCCTGATTCTTCTTGAATTTCAGTAACTGTTCGCGCCGGTTGCGGATGAGGTCGTAATCGTCACCGAACAATTCGCGCGCGTCGAATGCAGTGCGGTCGGGCGGGATGTCGGCAAGCATTAGTAGACGGTCGCGCATCTCGTCCTGTGAGATGGCGCTCAAGGCAAGCAAGTTCTTTAATGTCTCACGAAAGTTATGATATTTATCAGAGTCACGCAACGCCACTACACCAAGGCCCCGCCCGTCGCCGTTGACAGCGGGCAACACCAATTCCCTGTGCTCTTGCGCACTCTTGATGGCGCGAAACTGCTTTAACGCAAGCCTGGCGTTCACCTCACGCGCCTCGCGAACTTGATTCTTTTCGTCAAGAAAATCTGAGCGATCAAAGGGGCCGATGTGGAAGAATCGTTCTGGCTCACCACCGCTGGTTTTGCTTTGTCCCCGCCAGCCAATAACGCATTTGCCAGTCGCCGCAAGACACTCGAATAGGATATAGCTGTATTGATTCAGGAAGTAGAACTCACGTGTCTGCTCCGCCGTGTAGGAACCGAACTCCATGTGGCGGCGGTCGTCCAAGTAGAGAAATTGAAGCGTATTGATCAGCGCGGTTTTTCCGGTATTATTCGGGCCAACAATTTGCAGTGCACTGGTCAGTTCGATCTCGGCGTATTCGTAACAACCGGAGCGGATGAGGATGAGTCGCTGTGGGCCAGTAGGCATCGGAACCTATCATTCACGATTTACGAGATCTTCGGCACTTGCGCTTGCCGAACCCGATCCGTCATCCGCTGAAGTGTGGGCGGCCTGCGTCAGTTCGACACACTTGCCAAAGACGCGGTAGAACGGACGGAGAAACCGGAATTCGTCATTGGACAACCACTTGACCCAACCGATTCGCTGCATGTGATTCAGCACGTTTTCTAGGTCACTCATGTCATGCACTTCTACCTGTCTTAGTAACGCCGTGTAGCGGTCGAGCGTGAAATGCGGTAGCGCCGTCACGAGGAAGTTTTGGCCGAAGATGAATTCCTCAATAGGGCGGCCGTGGTTGGCCGCATGGTCAACTATGATGTATGAAAAGACTGCGATACGTGGCAGCGTATCCGGCACGGTCTCTGGGTCATCCGCATTGAAATAGAAAAACTCGCGTTCGTGGCGGACCAGCGTAATACCCAGCGCGGCGAAGTAGGCGGCGTATTCGTCAAACCGCTCGCACAAACAGGAGAACTCAGGCTCATCGTCCGGGCCGAGATGGTAGCCGCGCCTCAGGCGGTCGAAGATGCTCTCCAAATGCGGAAGCGCATTCATGCGGAAGTCAAGGTCACAGGCGACGCCGTAATTTCACCGCCTTCGAGCTCGTAAGTGCGAGGCTCTCGCTCAGTGAAGGTGGCGTTGAAGTCGCTGTGAAACACCAAAACGCTCAAAGCGGCGAGCACATCTGAAATGTTTCGCCCTGAACAATTCTCCGCGAGCCACGCCAACAAATCTTGCACAGGCAAATTCTCAGTTACGCGGTTTGGTAATGACTCCAACCAGATGAGGCGAAGCAGCGCTTCGGGAGCTTCATCTTCTGCCCTAAATTTCAGCACGGGCGGCGGTTCGGGCGGATGTTCGATGACGCGCCGCAAAGTCACCAAAATCGCCGTGTCGCTCGGCACGTTTTGAAAGCGCCACACGGCGACTCCGATGAGGTGCTCGTTGCCCCATCTCGACAGGCCGCTCGCCTGTAACTGTTCTAGCGCCCTGGCCGCACCTTCTGCGATAAAGCTCGAACGGCGCAGCGATTCGTAAAGCGGCTGAATTTCCTTCCGGCATTGCGTGAAGATGCGGAGCGCATGTGTGCCCACCAGCCGCAGGAAGCGCAGGTTGCGTGCCAACGCTGGTTGGTCGTTGAACAATGCCTCTTCGCGGGCGCGATGGAGCAGTCGTTCGGTTTCGTCAAAGGTAGTACGCAGCGGCCCGTCGGCGCGGACGATTTCAATCATGGGCTCAACGTAGCGCTCCATCCAATGAACGATGCGCTTGTACTTTTCCCGCACCGAAACACGGGGCCGTTGAGTTTTATAATGTGCGACCTCAACAAGAATTGCACTCTGTGTCTCGTTCAGGTCGGCATGGATTCGACGCAGTGTCTGGGTGATTTCCTCGAAAGCGAAATTGACACGCTGGACGTCCTCGTCTTCCAACGCGCGGGCGAGTTGCCCATTGGCTCTTTCGAGTGACGCAACGTAACCGCGAATTATTTCCGGCGTTGCGGGGTTTGCTTCGTTGAACAGATAGTTCAGGAGTCTGGCCACTGGTTCGGCAATGAGGAAGAGTTCACTGCCCGGTTCAGTGGAAATGAGAATCTGCAGTTCGCGCAATCGCCGCCACGCAGTTTCGGGCAACTCCTCGCCAATGCACGGATTGGCGCGAATCAACCGCATGGCTTCCGCTTCAGAAAATTCCCCGCCGCGAGCCGCCAGCGCGGTCAACAGCGCCGAGTGATTAGCACAAAAATTAAAAAAGCTCTGCGGATTGATTCTCATGCCGAATTGTCTGACCTTTATTCCCGCTTACGCGCACCCATGGGATTCTGCCTGTTTTTCGGAAATTTGAGAAGGCCCGCTCAACGGAAGCGGATGAGGGTGACGGAGTTCCATAGACAAGCCCCTAGGCCGATGTTGGCGCCAGTGGCCCATAGTGAGGGTAGCGCCAAATCTCGGTCGAGATTTGCCGCCGTACGGGGAGGTGTGTTTTCCCTTTATACCATTCCGTTAGAGTACCTCCTTGGGGACGGGTACTTATGGTAGATTTTTCCCGCATGCATAGGTCAAGCGGTGGTCGAACTGCGTCGAACCTTGCGTCATAGCGACGCAAATTTGGGGTCGCCAGCGAGCCTGGGGTCTCGTCGGCAGGACTCGCCTTTCCATTAGGCAACCCCGAGTATCCAGCCCTCAATTTCGGCGACCTTTCGTTCGCGGTCGGTCAGGCTCGGCCTCAAGTACTGTTCGAGACTGCCGCCTAGGTCGCCCCGGCGGAGCCACTCCGCAGTGCAGTATGCGTCCTGCTGATGGGAGTCGCGGCTATCGCGCGGGATGCTGTGGCTCCACAACGCCGGATAGACCTCGACGACCGCCGATTTGCCCGGCGGCACCTTCCAGCCATCGAATGGCCAGAAATGAGCTCGATCTCCGGTTCGCAGTCGGATAAAGCGCAGCCAAGGGATTCCCGCGTGTGTCGATTTGGCGACGGAGCCAGGCACGTCAAAATAAAAATACCGACTTCGCACCAGCCCGTACTTCTGTGATCCGTCTCCAGCGTGACTTACCAGCGCGGGCCACGCCATTTCCGCACTCGCCCTCTCGAACGAAATCAACGTAGGTGCCGTCCTCATCGGTCGGCCAATGTTTTTGAAAGTCGTCTAGAAAGGCCGGCCAGTCGTGGGGCAGGTCGTACTTTTCGAGATATTGGAGCGGGAACGAAAAGCCGTGGTCGATGCCAGCCAATGTCGGGGGTGCTTCTGAAAGGCGTTCGACAAGCCAGTGCGCAATTTCTTTACGTGACCAGTTCTTACGGGGGCAGCACCTCGCGGGGTTCTCTCACTTGATCGGCCATGTAGACGCGCAGGCCCTTGAGGCTGGACTCGCATGTCTCCGCGCCGGAGTAGTCGATTCCAATGTAGCGATCAAAGGCCACGTTCAAGTCTCACCACACCGCCCGACCATGTAACCGTCACGAACCAAGCCGACCTAGCGGAGCCCTAAGAGGCTACAGACGCGGATCGACCGGTTCGCTTTCAAGGGCGAGCACCCCGAAAACACACTCGTGCACGTGGCGGAGCGGTTCTTGGCGGACAAATCTTTCCAGCGCTTCAATGCCAAGAGCGAACTCTCGCAGGGCCAGTGACCGCTTTGTGGAAACTGAGCGGTCGCGGAGACGCTCCGAATTTTCTGGCAGCAAATATTCCGGGCCGTAGATGATCCTCAGATACTCCGGGCCGTGGCATTTGATGCCTGGCTGCGTCAAGCCGCGCCGCCCGCATGCCGTACTGCAATTGTACGACGCCCGCTCAGAACCTTACGTTAACAAGTCTGCGCGGCTCTTGAAAAAATTCTTCAAGATTGAAGGATTCGCGTTGCGTTTGCCAAGCGGTTTAGTGACCGCCTCGACTTACTTTTCTAGGCCTTCCCCCTAGTTTTCCATTGGCTCTCGAAGCTGCTTTCTTAGCTGCGCTTCTCGATTTACCGCCCGCTTGACCAAGCCTGGATGCCATCCACTTCTGAGACCCGAGAAAGCCTTGCAAAATCGCCGGCAGATAAAGGTCCGCGTCCAGTTTTGGAAAATGGATTCCGAAACCAGATGGGCTAATCTCAATTTCTTGAAGCTGTGAGGATGTGGCCTCTCCCAAACCTTGAGCATGCCGCGGTGAGAAGCTCACATTTAGATTCGAGCTGAGCTGAATCTCGATGCGTCTATTCTTCCGGTCGTATCGAGCGGAGACGGCCTTAGGAAAGGACGTTTGAAGCTCCTTAGCTCGCTGGTTTGCGAGTTCGAAATTGTCACGCGATCCCATGAATTTCCTCCCACGCCTGACACAGATCTCCCAAGGATTCCGTTAACGCAGCTTCAATCTTTGAAATCTGTCCACGGCGAAACCCGTAATTTTAACGTAGCTCGACAGGCCCGCTTGCACAACCAAGACTGAATACCGCCTCACAGTCTGCCCCGATTACGTGAACGTGGGCAGGCCGGTGATCGTTTGGGTAGATCACCACGCGCAGTCCACGAAATCTGAGAACTGTCGGCACCAAATTCATTCTACCACAAATCCTAAGCGATTAGGTTTGTAGGGAGATTACAACCCTCGTCTTCTCGCGAAGCGTCTCAATCCAGTCGACCACACTCCAGGTCGCGGTAGGGACGCCAGTTGACCTGACGCCCGCCGCACGGATCCGCACGTGCAGAATTGCTGCATGCGGCTCTTACCGCCGATGTGTGGCGTCAAAGCGCAAATTGGGATAAGGATGAAGGATGCTAGGTTTGGGGAGCCAGCGCTCCGCGAGAGCCCCGAGTCGTGCCCAAGTCATCCGACTTTTCTGGCTGCGACGCCGTAGCGCGCGCATCCAGCGTCGGATCACCTGTAACCGAAAACTTCGAAGACTGGCCAGATTCCCGGGAACTGCATGATAGTTGAAGTATCCCTGTACAACGGACCTCAACCATTTCCCGAGCTCCGCCACGGACAGATGTCTGCGTCTTCGAAGCTCCTCCTTCAGCGCTCTCAATTTGGGCAGAGAGCCGCTGGCGGATGGTCTTGCGTAGAACGAGGAATTTGCCGGACTTCCACCTTCAAATGTTCTCAAAAACATTTGAACCCGAAAACAGACTCGTGGCACGTGGACTCGAAACCGAGTGGGAAAAACGCTTGCGCGATCTCGCCGCTGCAGAAGTCGAATCGAACGGCGAGCACGACAACTCCCGCGCATGCTGAGCGAGGAAGAGAAAAAGAAGATTATTTCTCTCGGCTCCGATCTGCATAAGGTCTGGACAGCGCCTACCACCACGGATCGCGACCGCAAAGAGCTGCTACGCACTCTACTGGAAGAGGTGATTGTTACTGTCGATCGCCCCGAACGGCGCGCTCATCTTACGCTGCGCTGGCGAGGCGGCACTCTGATCGAATTAGATCTCTCTTTGCCGCGCATGAAGCTTCGTGGCCTCCACATCGACCGAGACACGATCTCTCTACTTCGTCGTCTGGCCGCCCACTCGCGGACGATGTTATCGCTGGCATTCTCAATCGTCAGGGACGGAAAACAGCAAGCGGTGAACGCTTCACGGCGAATCAGGTTTGCGGCTTGCGTCGCTATCGCAACATTCCGCGCTACGAAGCGCCAGCAGAGCCACCTACCGGCAAGGTCGTGCCGATTCGCCAGGCAGCACAGATCCTCGGGGTTAACACTTCCACGGTTCATCGGTGGCTGAATGATGGTTTCATCGCTGGAGAACAAGTAACGCCTGGGGCTCCGTGGCAGATTCGAATCACCGATGAGTTGCGTGCACGTTTCGTTGAGCAAGCGCCGCCGGGTTATCTAGCGATGCTGGAAACAACCTTGAAACTGGGCGTTTCGCGCCAAACCGTGTTGCAACGTGTAAAGCGTGGCGAACTGGAAGCTTTGTTAGTCACACGCGGACGGCGTAAGGGCTTGCGAATCAAAGTGGTAGACACTCAACCAGGGTTATTTCATGAATAAGGGGGCATTATGGAACACGATCCAAAAAGCTCCGAATGTCGGCGTCAAGAATCCAATTCACTTTCCTTCTCATGACTCCCACCCAGAGCGCATCCAGCGCATCGTGCTGGCGTCGACCAGGGCGGAACCCATAGGAGAACCCCAGAAAGTCCTCCTCGTAAATCTGATTGAGGACCGTCATCACCGCGTGCTGGACGATTTTATCTTCCAGCGCAGCGATCCCTAACGGACGTTTTCGTCCATCCGTCTTGGGAATATAGGCTCTTTTCGAAGGTTGCGCGCGATACGTTCCTCGATGCTAATTGAACCCGCCCGATTCGCGCCCTGAAAGCGTGTTGACCTCGCCGGTGAACTGCCCCGTCCGGACAATCGCAATTAGCGTTTCGTGAGCCCGCGAAGGACTTACCGCCCCTTGAGCGCCCTGTCGAGCCACTGCACATGCCCCAAAGTGCGTCAGCTCCGTGCGAATAGCTGGAATAGGTGTGATAGACGACGCCATCCTCGAGCACGAACGCGCTCATGCCCGGTCTTTCGCGCGAGTAGGTGACCACGTCAGTTCTGGTCATCGAAGCCATTGTGGCGACTGGCCCCTCGGTTCAGCGCCTGCCGGTCCCAGGTCGTCCGAATACCCGGCCTTCAGGCGAGACCACGCAGCGTGTCCATAATGTCCCCTTGCTCAAACGCGTCCAATAGTGTCACCGCCCCACGTTCGCCAATGAGCGATGTGGCGCTGTCCACCTCGACCATGGGGAGCCGTCGGCGGGCGGCTGCAATGGCGTCTCCTTCTCTTGTGTGAGCCTTCTCTCGAACCCGCAATGCGTCCAGCTTCGCCTCGAACGTGCTCCGATCCACGATTTTGGGTGCTCCAAGTTCATCTCTCACGAAGTCTGTCACGGTTCTCTCCTTTGCTACACACGCTTTGGGTGGAGTTGTCGCGCTCATGCGCAGCTGCATCCTTTCGCCTCTGCGTCGCGCCTTCGGGAGGCGGCTCCTTCAGGGTCGGTTATGATATCGACCCACTTCGGGTCAGGCGAGGTCTCGGCGTGGTAGTTGTCGTGCCAGTTCCACCACTTGTACGGCGCGGTCTGGAGGTAACCCTCTGGCGAATCCTCCCAGGTTTCCTGACGGCCGAGCGGCGTGATATCGAGGTAGCTCCAGGTGGTCCCCATCGCCTCGTCGCCACGGTTGTTGATGAAGTATGTGCGGAACACCCGCTCGCCATCGCGGAAGAACACGTTGTGACCGTGCCATTGACCGACGCCGAAATCCACATCGAAGCTGTCGGTGATGGTGTACCAGGGCATCTCCCAGCCCATCCGCGCCTTCAGGCGCGCGATGTCCGCCTGTGGCGCGCGTGAGGCGTAGGCGAGGGTGGTGTCGCGGGAGTTCAGATGGGCCAGGTGGGCGACCTGATCGGCGCCCAGGGAGCAGCCGCGGCAGGCGTGCTCGGGCCAGCCGAACACCCCGGGCTCGAAGAAGGCGCGATAGATGATCAACTGACGGCGGCCCTCGAACAAATCGAGCAGGCTTACGTTGCCCTTGGCTCCGTCGAACTCGTACTTCTTGTCCACGGCCAGCCAAGGCATCCGCCGGCGTTCGGCGGCTAGCGCGTCACGGGAGCGGGTCAAAGCCTTCTCCTTCGCGAGTAGCTGCAGGCGCGCAGCCTCCCACTCCTGCTGCGACACGATCGGAGGTGTGTTCATTCCGAGATGTCCTTTCCCGTGTTCCTTGTCTCTCTCCTTGCTTGTTGCCATCTTATTCCTCCTTTGTTTTCTGAAACAGACTGAGACGATTCGCTCTGAAAAATTTTCTGAACTTGCCGATGCACACCGCCAGAATTCCTCCCGTGGATCCGGCTCCGGCGGCCATTACTGCTGTGCTTGCGATGCATGCTGGGCACATATGTCCCTCCCCTGAGTTCACGCAACTTTCGCTGTGTTGCCCGGCACGAAAGCTGAGAACTGGCGCTGCAGCGCCTTGGTTGCTCCAGCGCGCCAGCCCTCCGCGATGGACTGTGACATGGGATCTGGGAATATCTCCTCTTCCCCTTTCTCCACTCCGTCAAAGATAGCTCGCGCAACAGACTCCGGAGAGGCCTTCGGTATGTCCAGGCCCCGGGACATATCTGTGTCCACGGGGCCAGGCAGGACGACATATACGCCTAAGCCCTGTCTGGCTAAAAGAGCGCGCAGCGATTGTGCCAGAGAAAACGCGGCCGCCTTTGAGATTGAATAGGCCGGACTGAATGGCACGGCGGCAATGGCCGCCAACGACAGAACGTTGACGATGGCTCCTCGAGAACGCGTCAGCAACGGCAGGAAAGCCTGAGTCACTCCATACGGGCCATAGAGATTGACGGCGAGGCTCTGTTCGAGCGCGGCACGATCGCTCAAGTCATCGTAAAGCGCCAAGCCAGCGTTATTGATGAGGATATCGAGATATTCGACCTTCTCGACAGCTCCCTGAATCTGCGCAGCATTGGTCACGTCCAGTGTTAGGGGCGTGACTCGCCGGTCCGCGTGGGACAAAGGCTGGCGCGTACCGGCATACACGCGCTTCGCGCCTCTCCTCAAAGCTTCCTCGACTAGCGCCTGTCCGATACCGCGGTGGGCACCGGTGATCAAGACTAACTTATCTGCAATGTTCATAACGTTCTCCTTTACTGAGTCGCCTTCTGAATACAGAGCGACAAAAACACAAACTCGAATCCATTCCTTTTATTGCCCCTCGTACGCCTCCGGAAGGCGCACATCAGCGGTCACCTTCCTGTGGTATCGCTTTGCCCAGCGGCACATGCCTCCAAGTGGAGCGATGATTGTCTTTCCCAATCGGGTTAAGGAATACTCGACACTGATAGCCTTCGATCTCGTCACGCGCCTGACGATCAATCCTGTAAATTCAAGATTGCGAAGAGTTCTGGGTCAGCATCCGCTGAGAGACCCTTCCCAGGCGGCGGCGCAACTGCCCATGTCGGCAAGGTCTGTCTTTCAGCGAAAACAGAACCTTGGGCGTCCACCTGCCGATAAAGATCAGCGGCACCGTTTTCGATCCTTGTTCTGCCTTCATAAGGTCGTGCCTCCTGCGAAAGTCTCTCGGTGGGCTTTTTTCGCGCTCGGCACCGTCCCACCTTGCCAGTGCTTGCGCCCCAGGCGCAATTAGGAACACCTGTGTACCTGGGCCTTATTACGAGCTGATCGGTTGAGACTGGTACTGGGCCCAGTTCGGTGGTCTTGGCGAGCAGCGACCACAGGCCAGTACGGCATATCCTCATCGGCTAGTCGGCCGCTCTGGTAGCGATCGTGGTGGCGGAGCCATGACATAGTGAAGCGCAAGCCATCTTCATCGCGGCCTTTGGGAACATAGTCGAGATAGTTGTACGTGTTCATGGTGGTCTCTGTCCCGCGACCGTAGGCGGAATAGGTGTGGAAGATGTTTCCATCTTTGCCTCTGTAGAAGACGCTGATTCCAGGCGCGTCCTGGCTGGGGAATGCCATGAGTTCAAAGTTGAATACGACCTTGCCTTTGGCCAGTTGCTCGGGAGTGAAGGAGATGTGGTAGTCGTAGTTGAAATCACTTCCGTAGGACGACACCCAGTTAAACTTCCATCCCAGGCGCTTTTTGAACGCTTCGATTTTGGAAATCAGTGCTCGGGATACTGCCGCAAAGGAAACGTCGCGCTGCGCAAGATGCACCAGTGCGCCGTCCCTATGATCCATGTTGAAGGAGCAGCTGGGGCAGGCTTCTTGCCACTCCGGACCGAACATGAGGTGATAAACGATGAGCTGGCTTTTGCCATTGAAGAGATCGGCGAGCGTTTTCTTCCCGCCGTGAGAATCGAAAACGTAGTTCTTTTCGACTTTGACCCAGGGCAGCTGGCGCCGCTCGGTGGCGACGGCATCACGCTCGCGAGTGAGCTGCTTTTCGCGGGCGAGTAGTTTTTCGCGGGCCGCGAGCCATTCCTCTCGCGATACAATTTTCGGGTTATCGACTGTTCGAGTTGACATCTTCATTGCTCCTTACATCTGGGTTGCGAATTTCTTTTGCGCTGCTTTTCTTGCGAGACAATTTCACGGCCAATGCCGTCAGCCCTCCTGCGGAAGTCGCGCTGGCGACGATCAGCCCCATGCTTGCTAAACAGAATGGGCACATCGCATCACCTCTCGATCGGGTGGCGAAGCGTGACCGCTAAGCCGCCTCTGAATGGATGACGGGTAAGGTGGGGTGATTTCTACATCAGGCGGCGGAAGGAATCCGAAGCTTGGGAGGCTACTGATAATACAGGGTTTATGTTCAGATTTGAGTTTCAGCTGCCCGAGAGAGCCGGAAGACTCAGCCGCGCTTCTGGAGCAGGAACTCTCTCACTGCGGGATCTTCCGCCAGACCGATCGCTCGGTCGTAGGCGTCTGCGGCTTCACGCGTTTTCCCAAGACGCTGCAGGAGGTGAGCGCGAACGGCCCAATACGGCTGATAGTCTGCAACGGCGTCGCGGTCAATCGACTCGAGAACGGCCAGCCCCGCTTCAGGTCCCTTTGCTTCGGCAACTGCGGCTGCGTATCCAGCTTGCGTTCCGAGCGCGGGCGATATGCGGATCAGACGTTCGTAAAATAGTGCTATCGCAGTCCAGTCAGTCCGGCCAGTGCGCGCGCTCGGCATGCACGGACTGAATTGCAGCTTCCAGTTGAAATCTTCCGGAGCGTCCGAGCTTGAACGCTTCGGTGAGGTGGCGCTCCGCCTCTTCGATCAGCGGAACCGACCATCGATTCGGGTTCTGCTCGGAAAGAGGAATATAACGGCCGTCAGGCCCTCTTCGCGCGGGGCGTCGCGCTTCGCAATGGAGCATGAGAGCTAACAGGCCCTGAACTTCGGCTTCGCCGGGCATCAGCTGCAACAGGACCCGCGCGAGCCACGTCGCTTCCTCCGCCAGATCGCGCCCGCGCTGGTCGCCGCCCGCCATGTCCCCCCAGCCGATGCCGAAGGCCGCGTAAATCGCTTCCAGCACGGCGTCAAGGCGCTTCGGCAGATCACGCTCTTGAGGGATTTCGAACGGAATACCACCGCTGCGCATTTTTGTCTTCGCACGGAACAGGCGTTGCCCCATGGTCTTCGGTGCGATGAGGAAGGCCTGGGCTATGCGTGCTGCATCGAGGCCCAATACGGTTTGCAGCATAAGAGGTGTGTGCATGGCGTGGTCGATCGCCGGGTGAGCGCATACGAAAAGCAGTTTGAGCCGTTCATCGGGGAACTCCTTCGACAAGGCCGCCTCCGTAAAATCTTCCTTGAGGAGCTGAACCGTTGGCTCGCTCGCCAATACCACCTTCTGATGACGAATAGCGTCAATAAGCGAATGGCGCGCGGCTGTCAGCAGCCACGCCTCCGGATTTTGCGGCACGCCATCCTGCGGCCAATGGCTGAGCGCCGACACTAACGCATTGCTGAGAGCGTCCTCGGCGCTGGCCAAATCGTGCGTGTGCACGGAAAGATAGGCCACCAGGCGGCCATAGGATTCGCGCGCTACACGCTCGACAGTCCGATGGGTGTCCTCCTGATTGCTTCCATTCACCCTGTGAACCCCCGCCGCAGGGCTTCCTTCGCCAGCGGCCGGACTTCCACCGCGCCGATCGATGCTCCCGGGCATCGCGCAGCCCATTCGAGGGCAGCGTCAACGGAAGGGAGTTCCAGGATGATGAATCCTGCCAGCTGCTCCTTCGTATCAGCATACGGTCCATCCTGTACGCGGCGCTTTCCATCCCTGAGGCGCACTGTTGTTCCTGTCTCGGGCACTTCAAGCGCATCGGCGCCGACGTACACTCCGGCATCGGCGAGCGCCCTGTAATAAGCCCGCCAAGCGCCGAGATGAGGATCGCTATAGTCGTTCTTCCGCATATCAAACTCTTCGGGTGTATGGTAGATCATCAGTGCAAACTGCATCAGCTTTCTCCTTCAGGCGATTGTCGGCGGTTTCACGCCTAAATGTATGACGGATGGGAACCGGCCCATTCGACAGATTTCAGGAAATCTCCAGAAATTTCAAGCAGTCACAGGCGAATTTGGCGGACGCCGCCGCGGCTTCTGGCCGTATCACGGCAATCCGGAAGTAATTCGGTAACTTCCGGATGGGAGCAAGTTGCCACGCAGCCAATGGAGAATCCAGTTCGACCTTCCGCAAGCAGGTCTGTGAAGAATTACGCGCGTTGGGACTGCGGAAAGCTCTGTTTATACCTATTCACCGTTCGGTAACATTGCCTCGCATCGCCCATGAACATAGCGCAAAGATTTGACATACTTTGGAGAGAGGGTTTTCGGGACGAGCCTTCGTCGCTTGGATCCAGCTGGACTGCAGCAGACCTTTCATCAAAGTTCACACCTCGGAACTGTCTTCTGCAATCCAGCTAGTTTTAGAGGAGGAGAAGATGCCTGCTCCAGGGGCCCGCGAAGGAATCATCCTCGTCGCTGATGACAATGACGCTAACCGCGACCTGCTCGTGGGCTTGCTGGGTGGGGAGGGGTACCACGTCCTTTCTGTAACCGACGGGAAACAGGCATTAGAGCGGATCGGCAGGGATCCGATCGACCTCGCATTGCTCGATGTGGTAATGCCCGGCAAAACGGGGTTGGACGTTTGCCTGGCCATCAAGTCAAAGCCGGAAACGCGCCTGATTCCTGTCGTGCTGCTCACCAGTCTCACCGGCGATGACGTCCGCATGCGCGGAATTATGTGCGGAGCGGATGATTTCCTCAGCAAGCCGGTGAATCGTCACGAATTGCTGGCGCGCGTGCATTCACTCCTGCGCTTGAAACAGTTCACGGACGAGCTGGACAACGCAGAAGCCGTCTTGTTCAGTCTAGCTCTAAGCATCGAGGCCAAAGATCCATATACCGAAGGGCATTGCGAACGCCTTTCCAAATATTCCGTAGCCGTGGGAGAGAAATTGGGATTGTCGGAAGACCTACGGGTCGCTCTCCGCCGCGGCGGCCTCGTCCACGATATAGGCAAGCTAGCCGTGCCAGAAAGCATCCTCTTGAAACCAGGGCCGCTGACTCCCGAAGAACGCAAGATCATGGAGCAGCACACCATTGCAGGTGAGCGGATTTGCGCACCGCTGCGATCCTTCCGCCAAGTGTTGCCGATTATCCGGCACCACCACGAGAAGCAGGACGGCTCCGGATATCCTGACGGGTTGAAGGGTGAACAGGTCCCCCTCACAGCACGCATTCTACAAATCACGGACATTTACGACGCACTGACCACGGATCGGCCATATCGCAAGGCCCTTCCTGCGGCAAAAGCCTTTGAGATCATGCGTGAAGAGGCGAAGCGCGGCTGGTGGGATGGCTCTGTTTTGCATGTGTTCGAGGCTGTCATTCACGGCTATGAGCCAGTGGAACCGGTAGGATCAGCCCGCTAATGCCTGCTTCCGCGAATCCGTGGCACGGCGGTGGAAAGGCAGGCATAACCGCGTGGAACAGAACCATGCCACAGCTTGTCCCAGGCGCAGAAGGAGTGCCCGTGACGATTACAACAGAGCCAAGTTTCATTGCCAGGCTGCGACCGAGTCTTCAACATAATAATTGGTGAGTGCTCTCTCTCGGAAAGTCGCCATGAACAACTTCTCCCCATCCTCTCCAACGCCTGACTTCCAGGCCTTATTCCAATCGGCGCCCGGTTTATATCTTGTCCTTACACCTGATTTGAACATTGTCGCAGTTAGTGACGCTTATCTGCGTGCAACTATGACCAAACGGGAGGAAATTCTGGGCCGCGGGATTTTCGATGTCTTCCCCGATAATCCGGATGATCCCTCCGCCACAGGGGTCCGCAACCTGCGAACCTCCCTGCGGCGTGTGATTCAAGACAAGAGCCCGGACACGATGGCAGTCCAGAAGTACGATATCCGGAAGCCAGAATCGGAGGGAGGCGGATTCGAAGAAAGGTTCTGGAGCCCCGTCAACTCGCCGGTGTTTGGGCCGGATAAAGAGGTCGTCTACATTATCCATCGTGTCGAGGACGTGACGGAGTTCGTTCGGCTCAAGCAGCAAACACTGGAGCAGGAAAAACTGGGGGAAAAACTGCGAACACACGCGGAGCAAGTGGAAGCCGAAGTTTATCAGCGGGCGGCTGAGGTACAGGAAGCGAACCGGCGCCTGGAAGCCACGAACCAGGAACTGCTGCGTGCGAAAAACGAAGCCGAGCGCGGCAGCAAGTTTAAGGACCAGTTTCTTTCGACGATGAGCCATGAGCTGCGCACGCCGCTAAACGCGGTTCTGGGTTTCTCTGACCTTCTTGCCGATGAACGCCCTGGGCCGCTGAATGACAAGCAGCGGCGCTACATCGACCACATTCATACCGGCGGGAAGCATCTTCTCAACCTGATCAGCGACATCCTCGACCTCTCCAAGATTGAGGCAGGTCGTATGGAGCTGGCATTGGAAAGCGTCTCCATTGACGCCACTTTCGCGGAAGTGCTTAGCGTGATGCAACCCCTCGCCGACAGAAAATCGCACGCACTCACCGCGAACGCGAAACCCGGACTGGTCGTGCGTGCTGACGCGACCAGGCTCAAGCAAGTACTCATGAATCTTCTGGGCAACGCCATCAA
>Ga0209577_10002022_pt1 | contig 19729 bp, 13 predicted proteins | sample GraSoiAngelo_109_FD_185874 | JGI IMG/M metagenome (GOLD analysis project Ga0209577, IMG submission 185874) | Grasslands soil microbial communities from the Angelo Coastal Reserve, California, USA - 14_0903_12_20cm (SPAdes) (version 2) | ecosystem: Environmental > Terrestrial > Soil > Grasslands...
CACGCGTATCACGCTGTCGGCGCGGTCCACCACGGCCAGCCAGGCGAGCCGCGGCAGCTCGTCCAGCTCGTGGCAAGACAGTCGGGGGATCACGGGCGGGGGCGGGGGCGACGCAAGACTTCAGTGGCGCGGCGCAGCACGGCGTGCTGGGACTCGCGCGACAGGCCTATGGCGAACGCGCCGACCGCTGACAAGGCGAGCGTCCCGGCGACGCCGGCTACCCACACCAGCCAGTCGGCCGCGACGACGTGCCGGCCCAGCGCGCTCGCCGCGCCGAACAGCACCGCCGTCACCAGGAAACCGCGCGCGAAGCCGACCGGCAGTGCGGGGGTGTGGTCGTCGACGCAGCGCCGCGCCACGGCGGGGTACGTCAAGGTCTGCAGCATGCGGCCGGCGAGTAGACCCAGGCACAGGCCGGTGAGCCCGAACGCGCGCGTCAGCGGGATCGCCAGGCTCACCGTCAGCACCGCTGCCGCGGCGCTGATCACCACTCGGAGCCACGACTGCAGCGCGGCATCGATGATGTACGCGTCGGACCGGATGAACGCCGTTTGCACCGCGATCAGGACGATCAACAGGTCGACGTCGCTGCCCGCATAGTGGTTGGAGCTGACCCACAGGGCCACGAACGAGCGGTTCCACAGGAGGATGGTGGTGCCGACGGCGGTGGCGAACAGCCAGGTGAGCGCCAGGAGCTCGCGTCGCACCAGCTGCGCGCGCCCGTACTGGTGCTCCCCAAGCAACCCGCCCAGCCCCGGCATGGCCGCGCCCATCGCGTTGCCGTGGATCGTCACGGCCGCGCGCGGCGCGTAGGCGGTGAGGACATACGTCGTCACGGCGGTGGGCGACACCACCGCTCCGAGGATCAGGACGTCGCTCGCGAGCAGCAGCTTGCTGATCAGGTCGCCGCCCGAGAGCCAGCCGGAGAGGCGCAGCAGGTGCCGCGTGTCGGCGCGGGCGGGGCGGGCCACGCCGAACCACGAGACGTAGGTCCGGGCCAACACCCAGAAGCAGAGCCCGCTCACGCCGGCGATCGCGATCTGCGCGCCGGCGACGCCCACGAGGCCCAGGCCCGCGTACACCGCCCCGGCCGTAAACGCGCCGCCGACCACGTTCAGGGCGGCCTGCAGCTCCATGCGCTTGTAGCCGAGGTTCATCCCCTGGAGGGCCGATTCCGGCAGGATGGCGAGACAGGCGAGCAGCGTCGCGCCCAGCGTGAGCGCGGCCGCGAGCCGCAGCGTCGCGTGCAGCGCGGGCGCCGCGCCGGTGATCGCCGGCGCCACCCACACGATGACGGCGCCCGCGGCGACGGCGAGGGGCAGGAAGATCAACCAGACGACGAGCGCTGCGCCCAGGGCGCGGCGGTGATCCGCAGCGGGGGCGGCCTGGCGGTTCGCAACCACCAGCCGCAGCGCTTCCGCCGGCCGGCCGCCGATGGCGGCCAGGTAGCCGGCGAGCCGCCCCAGCATCTCCCACACGCCGAACAGCCCGGCCCCCAGCCGGTCCACCAGGAGCGGCGTGAGCACCAGGCCTACACCGGTCTTGACGCCCAGGTCGAGGGCGAACGCGATGCCGTTGAGTGACGCGCGGCGCGTCAGCGGAACGGGCGGAGCCGGGGTTGCCGCGACGAGCGGCTCAGCCATGGTCCCACGATTTGCCGGCCCAGTCCTGCTCGGCGAGCTGCCGCCCCCGTAGCAGCGTGCCGTCGTCCGCCTCGACCTGAAGCAGCGTCACCGCCGCGCTGCGGCAGGCGACGACCTGCCCGCACGCCGACTCGTCGGGACTGATCACGGGCCCCAGCACCTCGCCGGGAGCGAGGCCCGCGGTGGCGCCCGCGGCGCCGGGGAGGAGCGCGGCCTGCCACACCGTCCAGCGGCGGCCGTCCAGCCAGCCGAACGCGCCCGGATACGGCTTCGTGAGAGCGCGGATCATGTTGTAGACGGCGCAGGCCTCCTGGTTCCAGTCGATCAGGCCGTCGGCCGGCCGGCGGCGGGGCAGCACCGCCCCTTCCGATCTGGGCTGCGGCCTGCCCGGGTGCTCGCCCCGGAGCAGTCGCGGCAGCACGCGCATGATCATGTCCCGGTTCGAGGCGGCCACGCGCTCGTACAGGGTGGCGCACGTATCGTAGGGCGTGATCGGGAGCTCGGTCTGGTCGATCACATCGCCCGCATCCACCGCGTCGGCGAGCCAGATGAGGGAGTTGCCGGTGATGTGCTCCCCACGGATCAGGACCCAGTTGATGGGGGCGCTGCCGCGGTTCTTGGGGAGCAAGGAGGCGTGCGCGCCGATCATGCCGAGGCGCGCGGTCGCCAGCGTTTCGGGGGCGAGGATCTGGCTCCATCCGATCACGAACACGAGGTCCAGCCCCAAGCGCTGCAGCAGCGCGCGCGTCCCGGGCTCGTTGATGCTCGTTACCTCGTGCAACGGCACGCCGAATCGGCGGCACAGCGGCCTGTAGTCGGCGGCGCCCGAGCGCGAGGCTGCCACCTCGGGTTTGAGGGTCAGCACCGCGACGACCGGCGCGCCCGCTTCCAGGACCGCCTCCAGCGCGGCAATCCCCTCCATGTGAAACCCGACCCAACCGAGCTTCATCGCCGGTACATGCGCGTCACGTCGAGCACCGCCTCGATCACGTCGGCCACGTCGTGGTCCGACATGCGGGCGTTGAGCGGCAGGCTGAGCATGCGCTCGAAGTTGTCGAGCGCGACCGGGAAGCGCTGCGGGGCGTAGGCGTACTTGTCGCGGTAGTAGGGGTGCAGATGGATCGGGATGAAGTGCACGGACGTCCCGATGTTGCGCGCCGTGAGCTCGTCGATGAACCGGTCGCGCCCGATGGACAGCGTCTCCGGCACGAGCCGCAGGACATAGAGGTGCCACGCGTGCTCCACCTCGGCGCGCTCCACCGGGAGCTCGAGCGCGTCGGCGTCGCGGAACGCCTCCTGGTAGCTCCGCACCACCTCGCGGCGTCGCTCCTGGAAGCCCGCCAGTTTCTTCAGCTGCCACAGCCCCAGCGCCGCCTGGATGTCGCTCATGTTGTACTTGAAGCCGGGCGCGAGCACCTCGTAGCGCCAGCTCCCGCCCTTGCCGTAGCGCTTCCAGGCGTCGCGACTCATGCCGTGCAGGCTGAGCACCCGGGCGCGGTCGAGGAAGTCGGGCGCACCCGTGAGCATGCCACCCTCGCCGGTGGTGAGATTCTTGGTCGCGTAGAAGCTGAACGCCACAGGGTTCGGGCCGGAACCGATCCAGCGACTCTTGTAACGGGCCGGCAGGGCGTGGGCCGCGTCCTCGATCACCGCGGCGCCCACACCGCGCGCGGCGTCGTGGATCGCGTCCAGGTCCACCGGATGCCCCGCATAGTGAACGGGGAGGATGGCCCGCGTGTGCGGCGTGATGGCGGCCCGGACGGCGGCGGGATCGATGTTCAGGGTGTCGGGCTCGACGTCCACCAGCACGGGCCGCGCGCCCACGTGCTCGATCACGTTCACCGAAGCGGTGAAGGTAAGCGGCGTGGTGATGACCTCGTCGCCCGCGCCCACGCCGAGTGTGGCGAGCGCGGTGTGCAGGCCGGCGGTGCACGAATTGAGCGCCAGTGCGCCGGGCGCGTCGAGCGATGCCGCGAACTCCGTTTCGAAGCGTTTGGTCTTCGGGCCGGTCGTGATCCAGTCCGAGCGCAGCGTGTCGACGACCTCCCGGATCTCTTCTTCCCCGATGACCGGGGGCGCGAAGGGCAGGAACTCGGTACGGCGGGCGGGAGCGCGGGTCAGCGACACGGGCGCGCCTCGGCCGTTCAGGCGGTGGCGGATGTGGGGGCGCCGTCCGCGCCGGCCGTGCCCGCGTACGCGGGCCGGAGCGGCGAGCGGGAGTCGGGGGTGGCGCGCGCACGCGCGGGGGCCAGGAGCGGTCGTTCGCGCGTCTGCCACGGCACGTACTCCGGCACGAGGCGCGAAATGGCGTCGATCAGCTCGTCGCGCGAGCCGGTGGCCAGGGTCTCGAGGAGGTGCTCGAGATCACGCTCTACCGCCGGTCCGTCCGCTCCGTTGCGCTCGATGACGCGGATCTTGTCGTCGGAGGTGGCGACGGTGTCCTCGGCGCACGCGACGAGCTCCTCGGCGAGTTTCTCGCCGGGGCGCAGCCCGCTGAACGCGATCGAGATGTCGCGGTAGGGCTCGAGGCCCGACAGCCGGATCAGCTGCTCCGCCAGCTCGAGGATGCGGATCGGCTTGCCCATCTCGAGAATCGAGATGCGGCGCGCGGCCTCGGGCAGGGCCGCCGCCTGGAGCACCAGCGCGACCGACTCGGGGATCGTCATGAAGTAGCGGGTCACGTCGGGGTGCGTCACCTTTACCGGCCCGCCAGCGCTGATCTGCCGCTTGAACAGCGGGACGACGCTCCCGTCCGAGCCCAGCACGTTGCCGAACCGGACGGCGCGGAAATCGGTCGCGGCCTCGCACAGCGACGGCAACTCCAGCACGATGCGCTCGCCGATGCGCTTCGTGGCCCCGAGCACGCTGGTGGGGTTCACCGCTTTGTCCGTCGAGATCAGCACGAACTTCTCCACGCCGTGGAGGGCGGCGCACTCGGCGACGCGCAGCGTGCCAAACACGTTGTTCCACACGGCCTCGGTCGCGTTGCTCTCGAGCATCGGCACGTGTTTGTAGGCCGCGGCATGGAACACGTAGTTCGGCTGGTACAGCCGGAACATCTCCTCCAACCGGTCGGGGTTGGTGATGCTGCCGATGAACGGCACGACCTCGACGCCGGGGTTCGCCTTCGCGACCTCGAGGTGCGTGAAATAGAGCGCGCTTTCCGCGCGCTCGAGCAGCACCAGCCGCGCGGGCCCGTATGAGGCGATCTGGCGCGCCAGCTCCGAGCCGATCGAGCCGGCGCCACCGGTCACGAGGATCGACTTGCCCGCCAGGTCCTGCTTGATCTGCTCGAGGTTGAGGTGCACGGGGGCGCGCCCCAGCAGGTCCTCGATCGCCACGTCGCGCAGCTGGTCGATGGTGGCGCGCTTCTTCAGGAGATCGTCGATCGAAGGGATGATCTTGAACTCGACGCCGGTCTCGCGGCAGCGATCCACGATGCGGCGGGTCTGGGCCCCCGTGACGCTCCGCATCGCGATCACCAGGAGCTCGACGTCGTATTTCGCGGCCAGCTCCTTCAGCCGGCCGGTATGGCCCAGCACGGGCACGCCGTGGAGCGTGCGACCGTGCGTTTCCGGCTTATCGTCCACGAAGCCGACCACGTTCATCCCGGCGCGCGGGTCGTGCAGCACCTGCCGCAGCAGCTGCTCGCCGCCCTCGCCGGCGCCGATGATGATGGTGCGCCGCCCGTCGTCCAGGCGGGCGCGCGCCAGGCGGCTCTCGCGCAGCGCGCGTGCGGCGAAGCGAATGCCGCCCGAGAAGAAGATCATCACCACCCAGTCGAGCAGGAACACGGAGCGGGGCATGCCCCGCAACAGGCCCAGCAGGGACAGCGCCGCCACGAACGCCGCCGAGCTGATCGTGACGGCGAGCCCCAGGTCCACGAGGTCGCGCAGCCCGACATGCTTCCAGTAGCCGCGGTACAGCCCGCCTGCCCAGAACACGATCAGGCGAATGCCGAGCAGATACCACACGGTGGTCTGGAAGTGGGCGAATTCCTGCGGCGGAATCTGGAAGTCGAAGCGCAGCCCGAACGCCGCGAGATAGGCGAGCGGGATCAGTGCGATATGCACCAGCAGGATGAGCGTGCGACGGTACAGCAGCGGTCGAGCAGGCAAGCGCAGCGGCATGCGGTCGTCTCAAGCAGGTCTCGTGCACTCGGCCACATCGTCGGATGTGGCTTGCGCGCCAAAGAGTTACGGTGCCCGTTGCACGCGCGCAGCGCGGGCTTTGATACGAACCCGTTACAACTCCGCTGCCGATACGCGACAAGCCGGCGCGTCGCGAACGAGCGCCGCCGCCGGAAACGCGACGACTGCCGGGGTGTGACCCTGGCGATCAGCTGCTGAGCCATTTTGTCGCAACCCTGTTACAGATCACCGCTGGAGGGGCTGGGCGCACCGGGAGGCCTGGTCCGATGGTTTTGGGCTGGAAGGAGTTGCGCCGGGCGGGCGGCGCAGCGCCGCGGTACCGAGATTGCGGTGCTGGGTCGGCAAAACGCCCCCCCGTTTGTGAAAAGGAGTCCCGCGACAGGGTATGCGCACCGAGCTGTCGACTGAACCGCTGTCTCACGAGCCGAATCGCATCGCCCGGAGCCCGGCCCCGCCGGGGGCGGGCGTCGCTCCCTGGACCCTCCCTCCCGCCCTGCCTCCCGCGGCCGAGTGGCAGCGCTATCTCGCCGCCGCGCTGCGCTTCAAGTGGGTGGTGCTCGGTGTGACGCTGGCGTGCACAGCGCTCGGCGTGCTCGGCGCCCTGCTCGTCAAGCCGAGTTACGTCGCACGCGCCACGGTGTGGGTGCAGGTGCCCCTCCGGCCCGCACGGGATGAAGGCCCCATCTGGTCGGGCCAGCTGCCCATTTCTTCGGGCTGGATCGACCTGTTGCAGTCGTACGCCGTGCTCGACGACGTGGTGCGTGAACTGCAGCTCTACGTGACCCCGGTCGAGCCCCGTGATTCCGATGCGTTGCGCGGCTTCGGCATCAAGGACGCGGTCCTGCCGGGGACGTACCGGCTCGAGGTAGACTCTCTGGGCCAGCGCTTCACGCTGACGGCGCACGGGCGCGAGGGGGTGGTTCAGGAGGGGTCGGTGGGGGACTCGGTCGGCGCGGCGATCGGGTTCGTCTGGGTGCCTCCGGCCAAGGCCTTGGCGCCGCGCCGCCGGGTGGCGTTCACCGTTACGGCCCCGTACGAGGCGACGGGGCGGCTCGCGAAGGAGCTCAAGGTCAGCGCGGATCTGGACGGCAACTTCCTCCGCATGGCGCTCGGCGGCACCAATCCCGCGCTCATTGCCGCCACCGTGAATGCCGTGGCGGACCGGTTCGTGGAGGTCGCGGCCAGCCTGAAGCGCGAGAAGCTCACCGAGCTGACCCGGATTCTCGGCACGCAGCTGGCGCAGGCGCAGATCCGCCTGGGCCAGACCGAGGATTCCTTGCGCATCTTCCGCGTTGGGGCGGTGACCGCGTACTCCAACCAGGACGGCGCGTCGGTTACTCCCAACATGCAGTACCAGCGGGATCCCATGTTCGCCGGACTGCTCGACGTGAAGGTGAGCCGCGAGGAGGCCCGGCGCGACCGCGCGACGATCGAGCGTGTGCTGGCGCAGCTCCCGGAGTCTGCGCTGGCGGTGGATGCGCTGGGGATGATCGGCTCGGTGCAGCGCTCCACGGAGCTGGCGCAGGCGCTGCGCGACCTCTCGGCGAAGCAGGCGGACCTGCGCACGTTGCGCGCGCACTACACCGACGCCGGCCCGGCGGTGCGGCGTCTGGCGGCGGAGGTGGCAGCGCTCGAGCGACAGACGATTCCCGCGCTGGCGGGGGCGCTCGCGGCCGAGCTGCGGGTGCGCGAGCAGCAGCTCGGTGAGCGCGTGGATGCCGCCTCGGCGAACCTGCGGAAAATCCCGCCCCTGGCGGTGGAAGAGACGCGCCTGCAGCGCGCCGTGACGCTCGCCGAGCAGGTGGTGGTCAACCTGCAGCAGCGCTACGAGGAGGCCCGGCTGGCCGACGTCAGCAGCCTCTCCGATGTGCGCGTGTTGGACCGCGCCGTGGTGCCCCAGACGCCCGGCGGGAGCCTCGGGCCGATCTTCGTCGTCCTGGCGCTGATCGGCGGTCTCGGCCTGGGGGTGGCCGGGGCCGTGGTCCTCGACTACGGCGACCGCCACGTGCACCACCCCGATCAAGTCACCCAGCGCATGGGGCTCGCGATCCTCGGGGCGGTGCCGCACGTGGACTGGCACAATGGCAAGCGCGAGGAGAGCGCGGGCCAGGTGATCGAAGCGCTGCGCGGCATCCGCCTGAGCGTGGCCAACCGCCACGGCGGCGCTGGACCGGTGGTGGTGACCGTCACGAGCCCGGGCCGCTCGGACGGGAAATCGTTCGCGGCCTCGAACCTGGCGCTCGCGTTCGCCGACGCCGGGTCCCGTACGCTGTTGATCGATGGCGACGTGCGGCGGGGCCGTCTGCATCACGTTCTCAACCGCCACCGTCGCCCCGGTCTCACGGAGATCCTGGCGGGCGTCGTGCCGCTGGAGCAGGCGATACAAGGGACGAGCACCCGCAACTTGAGCTTCATCAGCTGCGGGGCCCGCAGCCACGCGGGGCCCGCTCTGCTAGGCTCCGCGGCCATGGTCCAGCTGGTGGGGCAGCTGCGTGGTCAATTCGGCGCGATCATCGTGGACTCGGCACCGCTCGGTGCCGGCGCGGACGGCTTCGCCCTGGGGACAGCCACCGGCAGCCTGCTGGTCGTGCTCCGCACGGGCGTGAGCGACCGGGAGCTGGCGGAAGCGAAGCTCGGGATGCTGCAGCACCTGCCCATCAACGTCCTCGGCGCCGTCCTGAACGACGTGCGCCCCGGCGGCGCGTATCGCTACTACTCGTATTATCTCGAGGGCTACGGCACGCGCGACGAGCTGGATGCCGCGGACCAGCAGGTTCTGCAGGACCCGGTGACGACGAAGTCGGGTTAGCTCGACCGGATCCGCTCCGCCCCACCGTCCGCGAACAGCGCGGCCAGCGCCGATCGCGCCCGGGTGACGAGCTCCGCGGGATCGCGCAGGGACGTGCGGAAGTCGCAGCCGACGTCGTAGCCCGCGCGCATGCCGAGCGCGTCGCCGCCGGCCAGCTCGGCGGCGGTCTCGAGGAGACGCTGCGCCAGCCGCAGCGCGGCAGGCGCGTCGGTGTAGGGCGCGAGCACCACCAGCTCGCGCCGCCCCACCCGCCCGATCGTATCCGAGCCGCGCCCCACCGACCGGAGGATGCGCCCCAGCGACTCGATCGTGGCATCGACGTCCGTCGTCGCATCGGGTGCGAGTACCACACAAGCCAACGCGGCCCCGCGTCGGTCCACGTGGCTCGCGAGCTCGCGCGCGCGGCGCTCGAGTCCCTGGGTGTTGTACAGGCCGGTCTGATGGTCCAGCAGCCCCTCCTCGCGCGCCCGGTCGGCGGCGAACTTCGTCTGGAGCTGTCCGTCGAGCCGCAGCAGGAACTCCTCGGTGTCGATGGGATCCGCCCACACGCTGTTCGCACCCGCCCGCAGCGCATCGCTCACCTGCTGCCGGGTCGCCGGACCGGCGGTGGTGACGAAAATCGGCGTGCTGGCGGTGATATCGGGATCGACGCGCAGGGCGCGACACAGGCCCGAGGCATCGCCATCGGGGAGCGCCGTGTCGAGGATGATGGCGTCAGGCTGCGAGCGGCGCGCTTGCTGGAGCGCATCGGGTCCCGTGAAGGCCTCGAGGACGGTGTACCCGGCGGGGCGGAGCGCGCGCTCCAGCTCCCGGGAGCGCGAGCGCCACTCGCGTCCGTGGGCCAGGAGCACCCGAGGGGCCTGAGGGGGAACGTGGACGGGGACGGGACCGGAAGCCGGAGTCGCACGTTGGCGCATGGGAAGCCGCTTGGGCAGGACTCGTGCGCCCGGGCGGTCGGCCGCAATCGCTTGACGTCCCAGCGCTTGCGCGAACGGGCGTCGCAGCATGTGCGGGTGAAGCGCGGTGATATGCCAACAAGCTTGTAGCGAAGCTGCCGCGGTTGGCCGCGGCGCCCGGCGCGCCTGCGGCCGCTGATGGTGGCCTCAATCTTGAACTGCTCAGCGGTGATATGTGTGGCATCATCGGGTACGTGGGGAAGCGCCAGGCCGCGCCGATTCTGGTGGACGGTCTGCGTCGCCTGGAGTATCGCGGCTATGACTCCGCCGGCGTTGCGATCCAGAACGGCTCCGGCATGGCGGTCGTCAAGCTCGCGGGGCGCGTGCAGGGGCTCGCCGAGCATTTGGAGCGCGAGCCGGTGCACGGCACGAGCGGGATCGCGCACACGCGCTGGGCCACCCACGGGGTTCCCTCCGAGCGCAACGCGCACCCGCACGGCGACTGCCACGCCCGAGTGGCGCTGGTGCACAACGGCATCGTGGAAAACGCCGACGCGCTGCGCGTCGCGCTCGAGGCCGCGGGGCATCGGTTCATCACGGAGACCGACACCGAAACACTGGCCCACCTGATCGAGGACGCCGCCGGCGATACCCTCGAGGAGCGCGTGATCGCCGCGCTGGCGCATGTGGAGGGCACCTACGGCCTCGCCGTCATGAGCACCGACGAGCCCGGGAAGATCGTGGTCGCGCGGCGCGGGTCACCGGTCCTGCTCGGGATCGGCGAAGAGGAGCTGTTCGTCGCGTCCGACGCCTCCGCCGTGCTCGAGCACACCCGCTCCGTCGTGTACCTCGACGACGGCGACATCGCGGTGCTGACGGCGGACGGCTACCACGTGGTCGACGCCGAGTCGCACGTGCAGCTGCGCGAGGTGGACGACGTCGCCTGGGACCTGGCCGAGATCGAGCTGGGTGGCTACCCGCACTTCATGCTGAAGGAGATCAGCGAGCAGGCGGAGACGGTGCGCGCCACGCTGCGCGGCCGCCTGCTGCAGGATCGCGGTACCGCGCGGCTGCACGGGCTCAATCTCACGCCCGCGGACTGCCGCGACCTGCAGCGCGTCGTGATCCTCGCGTGCGGTACGTCGTGGCATGCCGGCCTCGTGGGCCGGCATCTGATCGAGGACCTCGCCGGCCTGCCCGTCCAGGTGGAGTACGCGTCCGAGTTCCGCTACCGCCGGCTGCTCGCGCTGCCGGGCACGCTGACCATCGCGATCTCGCAGTCGGGCGAGACGGCCGACACGCTGGAGGCGATGCGCGCGGCCCGCGCCGCGGGATCGCGCGTGGTGGGGATCGTCAACGTGGTGGGGAGCACGATCGCGCGCGAGGCGGACGGGGGCATCTACCTGCATGCCGGGCCCGAGATCGGCGTGGCGTCGACCAAGGCCTTCACCTGCCAGATCGTGGCGCTGGCGCTGCTGGGGCTCTATCTGGGACGCGAGCGGGGCCTCTCCGAGGAGCGGGGTCGCGAGCTGGCGGGCCGGCTCATCCAGCTGCCGCAGCTCGTGACCGGCGCGCTCGCGCTCGAGCCGCAGGTCCGGAACCTGGCGGAGCAGTTCGCGCGGGCGGCCAACGTGCTGTACCTTGGCCGCGGGGTGAACTTCCCGGTGGCACTCGAGGGCGCCCTGAAGCTCAAGGAGATCAGCTACATTCATGCCGAGGGCTATCCCGCGGCGGAGATGAAGCACGGGCCGATCGCCCTCATCGACGAGCACATGCCGGTGGTGTTCGTCGCGCCCAAGGACGAGGTGTACGGCAAGGTGCTGTCCAACATGCAGGAGGTGAAGGCGCGTCGCGGCCGCATCATCGCGATCACCACCGAAGGCAACGGCGACGTGTCGGGGCTCGCGGAAGCACAGCTGCGCGTGCCGGCGACACTGCCGCTCCTGTCGCCCGTGTTGACCACCATTCCGCTGCAGCTGTTCGCCTATCACGTCGCCGTGCTGCGCGGCTGCGACGTGGACCGGCCGCGCAACCTCGCCAAAAGCGTCACCGTGGAGTGATTGCCATGCATCGCACCTTACTCATCGCCTCGCTCACGGCGCTCGCCCTCGTGCCCGCGAGCGGCCGGGCCCAAGGGTCCGGCGACGAGACCGCTCGCCGTCTCCAGGCCACGCGCGCCGAGCTCGAGGCGCGTCGCGACGCGCTGCGCGAGATGGCCCGGACGTCGCGGCCCGACTGGCTCGTGGCCGAGAGCACGGTCATCCGGACACGGCTCGATCAGGGCGACTTCCGCGTGGGCGACCGCGTGGTCGTGACCGTGGAGGACCCCGCTCCGGTGCGTGCCGCCGACCGCGCGGGCGTCAAGTCGGAGGAGCAGCAGCTCTCCGACACGTTCACGGTGGGTGCCGGCCAGGAGCTGTTGCTCCCGGTGGTGGGGACGGTGTCGCTGAAGGGGGCGCTGCGCTCGGAGCTCCAGCCCATCGTCGCACGCGAGATCGCCCGGTTCATCCGGGATCCGGTGGTGCACGCCCGGGCGTTGCTCTCGGTCGGGGTGACCGGAGAGGTGGCCCGGCCGGGGTACTATGCGGTGCCGGGCGACGCTGTGGTGGCGATGCTATTCACGGCGGCGGGCGGTCCCACGAAGGACGCGGAGATGAAAAAGCTGAAGCTCGAGCGCGCCGGCAAGACCCTGTGGGAGGGAAACGAGTTCCGGCGGGCGATTGCCGAGGGGCGCACCCTGGAGGATCTGCGGGTGCAGGCGGGAGACCAGCTGATCGTGCCCAGCAACAAGCACTCGGATCTGTTCAGTCCGATCCGGTTTATCGCGGTACTGCTCTCCATCCCGGTCACGATCTACACCCTGACCCATCTCAAGTAACCCGGCGCCCGACGCCGAGGCCGGTGAGTCGGTCAGGTGGGTTGGGCGGGCGGGAGCTCCAGGTCGAACCAGAATTGCGTGCCTGCGGTGGGGTACGTCTCGAGGCACAGCTCCGAGCCCATGGCTCGCACCAGGCGCCGCGTCAGCGCCAGTCCGAGGCCCGTACCCGAGAAGAGGTAGCGACCCGCCTTGGCGCTGCGCCGGAACGGATGAAACAGGCTCGCCAGCGCCTCGGGGTTGATGCCCGGGCCGGTGTCGCGGACGGTGAACCTGATCCGCGTGGACGACTGCTCCACGGCGACGATGTCGACCGACCCCCGCTCCGTGAATTTCAGGGCGTTGGTGGTGAGGTTCAAGAGCACGCGCCGCAGCGCGAGGGCGTGGCCCAGCCGCAGGTCGGTGGTGGGGAGCGTGACGCCGACGGTGAGGCCCTTCTCGGCCGCGATGGGACGGACGATGTCGCACACGGACTCGAGCAGCTCCGATACGGACAAGGGCGTGGGCCGATCGTCCGCCAGCTGGTCGCCGCCGCGGGCCAGCTCGATCGTGTCGCTCGTGAGCGAGCTCAGGCCGAACGCGGCACTGTAGATCAGCCCGAGCTGGCGCTGCTGGCGCTCGTTCACCGGGCCCGAGCGCTCCTGCATCAGCGTCTCCGCGAGGAACAGGATCGACGTGAGCGGGGAGCGCAGGTCGTGCACGATCTGCACCAGGAAATCCAGCCCGTTGGCCCCTCCCAGCTGCGCGCCGAACTGCTCCGCGGCGTCGTGCTCCAGCGCGTCGCGCACGTCCTCGAGCGCCTTGAGATGACGCAGCAGGCGGAGCGGCGACGTGGGCGACGCGTCCGACCAGGAGCGCAGCAGCTCCGACTGCACGAACGCGAGCAGGCGCTGCGTGATGAGCCGCGGCGGCCGTGGCTCGAGCGAGAGCAGGTAGCTCGGGAACCGCCGGTCCACCGCCAGTCCGATCGCGGCGAGCACGCGGGGGATCTCGTCCGGATCGTCGTCGGCGGCGTGGTCGCTCACCCAGCGCTTTTCCGCGCGCCGAATCGCCGCGGTGAGGAGCGGGCACGTCACGCCGGCGAGCGGCTGCGGCGCGGGCGGCGTGGGTCGCGGCCGCACCAGGGAAGGGGAGGCCGCCCCGATTGTCTCGGGCTCTGGGGTCGTGGTCGACGTGAGGCGCGCCACCGTTACTCCGCGCCGCCGGTCAACAGGTCGCGCTGGAGGCCGTGCCGCTCCATCAGCCGGTAGAACGTCGTGCGGTCGACCTGTGCGAGCCGCGCCGCTTTCGAGAGGTTGCCGCCCGCCCGCATCACGACGCGCGTCAGGTAGCGCCGGTCGAACCGGGCCAGCAGGCGGTCGCGGGCGGAGTAATAGCTCGCCTCCTCGCCCTCCGGCTCCTCGTCCGCCAGCTTCCCTGGATCGGTCGCCGCCGACTCGATGAAGGGAATGTCCTCGGGACGCACTTCCGCCCCGGGCTCGAGCAGCACGACCGCATGCTCGATCACGTTCTGCAGCTCCCGCACGTTGCCGGGCCAGGCGTGCGCGCCGAGCGCCCAGAGCGCGCCCTTGCTGAGCTTCGGCACCGGGGTCGTCGGGTCGCGATGCCGGGTCCAGTAATGCGCGAGGAAGCGCTCGGCCAGGAGCGGAATGTCTTCCGGACGCTCGCGCAGGCTCGGCACGTGGATCGGCACCACGCGCAGCCGATAGTACAGGTCCTCGCGCAGCAACGCGGACTGCACCGCCTGCTCGGGATTGGTGTTGGTCGCGGCGATGAAGCGGACGTTCACGACCGCGTCGGTCGTCTCGCTGCCCACGCGCCGCACCACGCCGTCCTGGATGACCCGCAGCAGCTTCGCCTGGATTGACTTCGGCATCTCGATCAGCTCGTCGAGGAACAGCGTGCCCCCGTTGGCGGTCTCGAGCAGGCCGGGCTTGTCGCGCACCGCGCCCGTGAAGGCGCCCTTGCAGTGGCCGAACATCTCGGACTCGAGCAACGGCTCGGGGAGCGCGGCGCAGTTCACCGCGACGAGCGAGCGACTGGAGCGCCGGCTGTTGTCGTGGATGAACTGGGCGAACAGCTCTTTCCCCGCGCCGCTCTCGCCCGTAAGAAACACCGACGCGTCCGTCGCGGCGACCTTGCGGGCCAGCGCGATCGCTTTCTTGAAGAGCGGCGAATCACCCAGGACCGCGATCCGGTCGCCGTCGCCAGGGTGTTGGGCGCGCTGCTCTTCCAGCACACGGGATTCGCGTGCCACCAGCACCGCGTGGGCGGCGCGCCCGATCAGGATCTGCAGCTGGGTGCCGGAGAACGGCTTGGGCAGGTAATCCCAGGCCCCCGCCTGGAGCGCTTCCAGGCTCGACGCCACCGACGGGTTCCCCGTCATGATGATGACGATGGTCCCTGGGTTCGTGGTGAGGGCGGTGTGGAGCAGCTCGCTGCCCGGCACCTCCCCCATGAACCAATCCACCAGCGCGATGTCGAAGGGGCGCCGCTTCAGCGTCTCGCGCGCCTCGTTGCCGCGCCCGCACAGGGCGACGTTGTACCCCTCCGCCTGGAGCACGCTGTGGCAGCTTTCGCGCAAGGTGCGCTCGTCATCCACTACGGCGACCCGGATGCTCGACCGGGTGGCGGAATCCACGGGGGGCAGCGGGGGCGTACGACGGGCCGGCTGGGCGGCGAGTGTGCGCATCATGTGGTCTCGGTGGTGAGTCGCAGGCGCAACACTCGCATCCGCACGTCAATAGTTGTGGTAATACTGTTGCAACTTCTGCGCCGATTTACCTCATAGAGGGACGCTTGTCAAGAGACGCTCAACAATGCTGCAGCGACGCCACACATCGGGGGTCACGTCCGCGCTTCGGCGTTTTCGAAGCGCCGAATCCGTCCGGCCTCCGGATGGCGCGCGGCAGCGGCCAGGGCGGCGCTGGCGTGCGCGAGTAGGGTGGCCGGATCGAATTTCGGGGCGGCGGCGTCGGGGACGGCGTCGTAGCCCGCCAGGAATTCCACCCCCGGGCCGATACGCCGTCGCCGCCGGGCGCTGAGCGCGGCGGCGAGGCGCTCCGCCAGTTGGTGAGCCGCCTCGGCGCCCGTCTCGGGTGCCAGGACCACGAATTCCCGGGGCCCGATCCGTCCCAGCGCGTCCGAGGTGCGGCCGGTTGCCCGCAGCACCCGGGCGACCGTCTCCGCCGAAGGGCCCTCCGCCTCCCCCGCGTCCACGGCGAAGGCCACGCACGCGAGAGGCGCGCTGCGGCGGCGGGCCTCGGCCCCGAGCTCGCGCGCCCGGCGCGCTATGCCGCGCCCGTTGTACAGCTGCGTGGCGTGGTCCACCAGGCCTTCGGCCCAGGCACGGTCGGCGTCGGCCTTGGCCCGGTTCTGCGCGGCGAGGCGCAGCAGCAGCTCTTCGGCATCGAGCCGCTGGCCCCACAGCTCGGCGGCACCGGCGCGCAGCGCCGCCAGCGTTTGCCGGCGTGTGCTGGGCGTCGGTTGCGTGAGGATGATCGGCGTGCTGGGTGTGACCAGGCTGTCGGCGCGCAGCATCCGGCACAGGTTCAGGCCCTCGCCACCCGGCAGGTCAACGGCGAGGATCAGCGCGTCGGGCTCGGTCAGCTCGAGCTGTTGCAGCAGGCCGGTCGCCGTGTACGCCTTCACGACGCTGTAGCCGCCCGGCACGAGCACGGACTCGAGGGCGCGGGAAAACCATTCGTGCGCATCGGCCATCAGGACCAGCGGGGAACGGGTCGCTGCTCTGGCGCTGGGCATCGACAAGACCTATGGCATGGTGGACCGGCGCAGCTGCCACCGGAAACGCTTGGACGCGGGTTGCAGTGAGCGCTCCCGTAAGGACTGCATATCCTGCGCGGCCGCCCCTCTCCTGGTGCAATCAGCGTGCGCGGGCAGGGGACCCCGCCAACTCATTTCGCCAGAACGGCTTCTTGTCAGGCCTTGGGGGTCGCCCGAGCACGGTCGCGGGAGAATACTCACAAGCGTGTAGCTGGGTTGCCGCGCCCGGGGGCGGCCGGTCCCCCGCCGCAGGCGGAGGGCCGCGGCCCCAAACTTGAAAGACAGCACTGGCGACACCAGATTCGACCATGCTCTGCGCACGTTGTGACACACCCGTTCCCACCGATCGGCCGGCGCCCGAAGGCGCGCTGTGCCCCGAGTGCGGCGCGCTCCTGCCCTCCGCAGGGCTGGCGCGACGCTTGTTCGCGAAGATCACGCAGCTCGCGCGCTTCGGACTCACCGATCGCGCGGCGCCGATCCTCAAGCCCGCTGATCCACCTTCCGCAGCGTAAAGATCGGTAGCTCCGGAGGACAGAACAGCCGGGCCGGGAGCAGCACCGTCCCGATGCCGCGCGACACGTACAGTGGCGCCAGTGTGTCACGATACCACCCGGCGACGAACCGGCCGCTGCCGTACGGCGTGTAGGGCGTATAAAAGGGAAGACGTACCTGGCCGCCGTGGGTGTGGCCGGAGAGGACGGCGGCGGGACGGGGCACCACGCCCGGCTGGATCGTGTCCACGTAGCCCGGCGCGTGCACCACCCAGAGACACGGCTCACGTTCGTCGAGCCCGTGTGTCGCCGCGGCGACGTCCGGAGTCCCCATCACCGGATCGTCGATCCCCACCACCATTAGACTCGCGTTGCCGACCCGGATCCGCGTGGTCGAGTTGTACAACAGCTCCACTCCCGCGATACCGTATGCTTTCTCGCCGGTGGCCCGGTCGATCCCGGCGTCGTGTTCCCAGTTTCCCAGCGTGGCGACGGTGGCGACCGTGCCGCGGGCCTGGCCGGCAAAGGCGACCAGGTCCTCGAGGTCTCTGCGGCGGTTGCAGATGTCGCCGGTCAGCGCCACCAGGTGCGGCCGCTCGCGCGCGAGCTGCGTGAGGGTCGCCCGGGCGGCGCGGTGGATGCCGCGGTGGAGATGCACGTCGGTGATACAGGCGATCCGGAAGCCGTCGAGCTCGTGCGCGAGGCCGGGGATGGGAACGTCGTGCCGCGTGACATCGATCGAGACGGGCTCGATGAGAAACCCGTCGCCCAGCGCGGCGGCGGCGACGGCGCCGGCGGCTCCGACGAGGAATTGGCGACGGGAGAGGGAAATCGGCATGGGGGGAAACCTAATGGGAGCAGGGAGCAGGGAGCGGGGAGCAGTAGAGCGACAAACTCCTGCTCCCTGCTCCCCGCTCCCTGCTCCTTTTTAGCTGTTGAACCCCTGAATCCAGTTCGGCCCGCCCTGTCCCTTGGCGGCGCGGAGCGCGGTGGTGGCGCGCGACAGCAGGTTCTTCGGCTCGATCGGTGTGTAGCGCGCGTTGCCGACGGCATCGTAGCCGGCGCACAGTCCCGGTGTCGCTCCGGCCAACGTCTTGACCCCGCGGGCGAGCCGCTCGGCCAGAAGCACCGCGCCCGCGCGGTCGGTGCCGGGGGCGATCACCGCGAACTCTTCCGGGCCGACGCGCCCGATCGCGTCGGAGCGGCGGGCCGTGCCGCGCAGCACGTCGGCGAGCAGGTCCACGGCGACGGCATTCTGGCCAGCGGTGGTGACCGGCGCGAGCGCGACGCAGGCGAGCGGCTGGGCATGGTGGAACGCCTGCAGCGTCAACTCCTGCGCGCGCAGTGCGAGCCCGCGCACGGTATAGAAGCCCGCCGCGTCGGCGATGCTCGTCTCGCGGCGCGCCCGGTCGCTGTCGAGCTTCAGCAGCACGTAGGTGTCGAGCTTGGCGGCGACCTCTTCGGCGTTGAACGGATGGCGCAGGAATTCCCAGACGCCGGCCCGCAGCGCGGTGTGATGCTGGGGCGACGACGGTCGCTGGGCGGAGATCAAGAGGAGCGGGGTGCCCGGGCCCACGTGGTCGTCGTCGCGCAGGGCACGCGTCGCGGCGAACGCGTCCATGTCGGTGAGCGACTCGTCGAGCACCACGAGATCGGGTGGCGCGGCGTGCGCCTGCTCGAGTGCCTGGGCGCCGCTATGCGCGCGGCGCACGGCGTAGCCGCGCCGCTCGGCGAGCTGCAGCAGCTCCGCGCCGGCGCCATGATTATGACTCGCGATGAGCAGTTGGGGGGGACGCGTGCGGGTCGTTGGCATGTCAATATTCTAGGGTCGTGCGGGCGACAGGCGAGTGAGGGACGTCACGCGAGGCGGCGGTCAGGTGCAACATAAGGAGCAGGGAGCCGGGAGCAGGGAGCAGGACGGCGAACGGTTTCGACTGCTCCCCGCTCCCCGCTCCCTTTTTGCTCACCCGTTCCCGGTCCGCCGATCCGATGCGTCCAGCAATTCCTTCGCCCATTCGGTGATCTGACGCAGGTCGAACGGCTTCTTGAGGACGGTGCAGGGGTTGTTCTGGAGCCAGGCGCGCACGTTGTCCGCCTCGGCGTCGCCGCTCATGATGGCGATGCGCCCGGCGAGCGCGGGGTGGCGGTGAATGAGGGCGAGGTAGAGCGCCAGTCCCGACATGGTGGGGAGCTGGACGTCCAGCAGCACGGCATCGGCGGGCTCGGAGGCGAGCAGCTCGTATGCCGTCTCGGCCGAGGCGGCGGCCAGCACCCGGTAGCCCTGGCGGACCAGCGCGCGCTCCAGCACGCGCCGCAGCGCCGCGTCGTCCTCCACAACGAGGATGGTGGAGGATCGGGAAGCAGGGGACGGTGGATGGGGGGGCGTGCCGCTCATGACGCCGAGGCGTGCGCCTGGCGCAGCGGGGCGAATCCCTGGGCGATGCGCTCGAGCGCCTCGCGGGGCTCGAGGGTGAGCCGCATTTCGCCGGCGGTGAGCCCGAGGTAGGAACGGGCGTGCAGCTGCAGCGTCTTGGTCTGGGCGTAGCCCAGGCGTTGGGCGACGTCGTCGATCGTGAAACCCGGATCCTGCAATAGCCGGTGGGCATACAGGACCCGAGCCGCCGCGAGGAAGTGGCGCGGCGACGGCAGGTGGAGCCGCGCGAACCAGCGCTCGAAGGTGCGGCGGTCCACGCGGGCGCGCGCCGCCACCTGCTGCACGGTCTGCAGCTCGGCGGGGGCCCGCAGCACTTCTTCCACGACCCAGCGCAGCTCGCTCGGCAACGGCGCGAGCACCGCGGCGAGCTGGTCCAGGAGCTGGCGCGACGCGGAGCGGGCCTCTTCGTGCGCCAGCACTTCGCGCAGCCGCGCGGGGTGGTCGTCGATGCGGGTGAACACGACGGCGTTGATCCCGGAGTGGCCGAGCGCGAGCAGCACCGCCGCGGTGGCGGGGGTGAGCGCCGTGTACAGAATGAGGGGCAGGGACGGGAACAGCACGCGCAGCCGCTCGATCTCCCGCGCGCTCGGGCTGCCCTCGAGCTGCGGATCCACGGCGGCCAGCTCCACCGGACGGGTGCGGATGGT
>Ga0209577_10002023_pt1 | contig 19726 bp, 14 predicted proteins | sample GraSoiAngelo_109_FD_185874 | JGI IMG/M metagenome (GOLD analysis project Ga0209577, IMG submission 185874) | Grasslands soil microbial communities from the Angelo Coastal Reserve, California, USA - 14_0903_12_20cm (SPAdes) (version 2) | ecosystem: Environmental > Terrestrial > Soil > Grasslands...
ATCAATCGGCGAGCCCCGATCTCGCGCTCTGCTGCTTAGCGGATTTGCCATTATCGCAGTGATTTCGGCCTCGATCGGCATTTACGGCGTAATGACATATGGGGTCGGGAGCCGCATGCTCGGACTGCGAGCCGCGCTAGGCGCGGACCCGGGCGTGCTGACGCGGCTCGTTTTGCGGCAGGCGGGAATCGTGGCCGCGACCGCGATCATCGGGCTCATCGGCGCGGGCGCTCTGCTACGGCTGGCGCGCAGCCTGCCGTACGGAGTCGGGGCCATAGATGTCGCGACGTCCACGCTGCCAGCGCTGCTGTTATTCGGAGTCACGCTCGGCGCGGCATATGTTCCCGCGCGCAGAGCTGCGCGCGTCGATCCCACAACCGTGTTGCTGAAGAGTAGCCGTTCACGGCCTGCGCGCCCATTATTACCGATTCGTTCGGTCCATATGAGAGTGACCATCGACCATTTGCGGGCGGCGTGCGCCCAGGCGCCGAATGATGATCGCGCGGCATGCGATTACGCGTCCGCATTATGGGCGCGCGGCGAAAATCGGGCTTAGGACCTCACAACGCGAGGGGGTAACGTGATAAGGGTCCCGATGTTTGACGTTTTGTGTGGTTAATGCGGAAGGGCACCAGTAATCATAATTAGAGTCACGCGTGCGCGCGACGCAAGTCACGGGAACGGTGGGTGAGAAAGCTTGCCGGGGCAGAATTCACTTGTAAAACGCGGTGTGCGCGGAATTGCTTAACAGTCCTAGCCAAAAGGCCGCAAGCCCGGAAGAAATCTTCACTTCTTTCGAAAGAGACAAACGCCGGACCAGGGCCGGTTTCCTGCTGGCTGCTTACTTTCAGGCCAATGGCCAAGCAGCCGCAAGAAGAACGGCGGCCGCTTGAATTGAGTAGCGGTCTTCAGGATTCCTTTCACTTCCGTCGGCTCCCAGCCATGGGCTTTGAAGAAATCAGGTCCTTCCGCAGGGGCGAATTTGAAAGGCGCCCCGATTTCGCTCAAGTGCTTGCCCGTGGTTTTCTGCATCATTCTGAGAAGTCCGGGTGAGGCTATGTCCAAAATCCAACCGTGAAAATTCGTGCCGCCGGCTAGATCGTTGGCGAGAACGCCAACTTCGTCCGCGCTCAAATAAATGAGCAATCCTTCGGTCAACACTAAGATTTTCTGCGCGCGGCGGTTGAGTTCCTCAAAGAGCGTTCGCCGCGCGTTGCCGTCGGCCAAATCCAGTCGAATTCTTTGGAGCGTGCAGGTCGGCGTCTCGTTCGCAAGAATCTCTTCTTTGTACGCGAGGATTTCCGGCAAATCGACTTCCAGCCATTGCAACGATGCGGCCAGCTTCATGCGATAGGGACGCGCATCCAAGCCTGCTGCAAGATTTAAGACCAGGTCCACGCCTTGCTTCAGCTCTTGTTCGATAAAACGGTCGAAGAGGTACGTTCGCGTGACCCAGGCCCAGGCGTGCTTGTTGCCATCGGGGAGGGTATTGGCAATGTCTACGCCGTGTTGTCCGCACAAACGCCGAGCATACCGATCGCGGAAGATCGCGTCCGGCCGCTCTGTTTCTCGCGCGCGAAAGTATGCCGCCCACCGCGCTGTATCGGAAATGTTGCGCGCTACTTGAGGCTGCGCAGTTTGTGTTTTGGCCATGAGTCTTGTTCCTCAGGAAATGACAGGCACTTGCCTCTCTGGGCTCGTCGTTAGTCTGACGCAACCGCGTGAAGTTGGGCGGGAAAAAGTTCTAGCAAGGTGCGCGCGACTCACTCCAGCGGCCAGAGCCAGGCAGCACCGCGCACGCCGCTGGAATCTCCGTGTTTTGCGGGAACCAGAGGCGTGTCCGCTTCTTTTCCAAAAACATATTTTGCCAGCCGTCCCGGAACATTTTTGTAGATGCGCGACATTTGCGAAGCGCCTCCGCCCATCACGATCACGTCGGGGTCGAGCAGATTGATGACCCCGGACAGCCCGCGCGTCAGCCGGTCTTCGAAGCGCTCCAACGCCGCCAGGGCCGCGGGTTCTCCAGCTTCGCTTCTCGCGAGAATCTCGGGCCCGTGAAGAGAAATGGTTGTTGCGCGCTCGTAGTCTTTCTCAAGGCCGGTCCCGGAAATCCACGTTTCGATGCAGCCGTTTTTCCCGCAGTAGCAGGGGGGCCCGGGAAATTCCTCCGCGCGCATCCAAGGGAGAGTGTTGTGCCCCCATTCGCCGGCAACGCCATTCGAACCGCCGTGGACGCGGCCATCCACGGCGATTCCGCCGCCGCAGCCCGTGCCAAGAATCACCGCGAAGACGATATGTTTGCCGGCTCCCGCTCCGTCTGTGGCTTCGGAAACCGCGAGGCAATTCGCATCGTTCGCGCAACGAACTTCACGGCTGAGGGCCCGGCTTAAATCTTTGTCAAAGGGCTTTCCGTTAAGCCAGGTGGAATTCGCATTCTTAACGAGACCGGTTCGCGTGGAAACGGTTCCTGGGATTCCCACACCCACGCTTCCGACGCGGCCAAGTTGCTTCTCCATTTCCTTCACGCCATCCGCAATGGCGCGCACGGTGGCCTCGTAATCGAATCGCGGGGTGGGGATACGGTGCCGGTGCAATTCGACGCCGTCACGTTCGAGGGCGACGAACTCGATTTTTGTTCCCCCAAGATCCACGCCAATGCGAACGGAATCTCGTTTCTGAACAGCCATCGTGCGCGTCCCCTTTCGAACGGAGAGCATTCTACCTTGCGGGCTTGAATTCGGAAGTCAAAAGCAGATCCCTCCGGGATGACAATGGTGGACCTCCATCCGGCTCCTGCCTTTGCTTCGGGCGCAAGGAAGCCCGGTGTGGTAGCATTTCGGAAGTTTGACGCCTAACGCCAAGAAGGATGCCGCGCTTTTCCCGGTTCTCGTTTTATTTGCTGTAAACATCCTGAACTTCTACGACCGGCTGGTTCCGGGAGCGCTGGTCGAGCCGATCCGCAAAGAATTTCACCTGAGCGACACGCAAATCGGCCTGTTGGGAAGCATATTTATTTGGCCGTACGCGGTCATTGGGATGCTGATGGGGCGCCTGGCGGATTCGGGGAGCCGCAAGAAACTGCTGGCATGGGGATTGGCCGTGTGGGCATCCCTGACCGCCTGCGCCGCGATGGCTGCCAATTATTCGATGGTGCTGTTTTCACGCCTGGGCGTGGGCCTGGGAGAAGCGACGTGCGCGCCGGCGGCGACGAGCTGGCTGGGTGATCTTTATCCGCCAGCAAAGCGTTCGCGCGTCCTGGCCCTGTTCATGCTCGGCGTGCCCATCGGCAGTGCGATGGCTGCCTTTTTCAGCGGAGTGATGGCCCAGGCCTACGGATGGCGGGCTGCAATGGCGCTGGCCGGAGCGCCGGCAGTGCTGCTGGTTCCGGCGTTGCTCATGATGCAGGAACCGCAGCGCGGGGCCAGTGAAGCGCTGCGCGGCGCAGGGCCGCGCACATCGGTGTGGACCCTTCTCCGCCTAAAAACACTTTGGTGGATCATCGCATCCGGCGTTTTTCTCAATTTTAATTTGTACGCCATCGCCACATTCTTGCAGGCGTTCCTGAGCCGCGTGCACGGCTTGTCACTGGCATCGTCCGGCACTGCAACAGGTGTGGTGTATTTAATCGGAGGGTTGGGCGGAGGCCTGAGCGCGGGATACTTGGGCGATGCCATCGTCCAGCGGAGGAAGGATGGGCGTATGCTTTGCGCGGCGGCGGCGGCTTTAATCGCTGTGCCGCTCTCCAGTCTCGCCATCCTGCGGCCTGCCGGATCATTGCCCACCGCGATTGTTTTCTTCGTGCTCACTTATGGGGCGCTAACCACGTACTACGGGTTTGTGTACTCCGCCATCCAGGACATCGTGGCGCCTAATCAGCGTGGAATCGCCATGGCCATCTACTTCATGGCCATGTACCTGTGCGGAGCCTCCTTTGGCCCGCTCCTGACGGGGCATCTGAGCGACCGGCTGGCGCACCGCGCGGCGGCTTTGGCGGGTTCGCCGGTCGTGACCGAAGCTTTTCGGGCGGTCGGACTGCAGCAAGCCATGCTGGTTATTCCGATTCTTTCCGCCGCGCTGGCCGGGGTGCTCTACATGGGCTCCCGGACCATTGCTTCCGACATCGCCCGGCGTGAATCCTTCGCTCTCGAACCCGCGCTTGACTCTAACTAGTTTGAGATTGCTTTGAAAATGTGGGCAACAAACAAAAATGCTGCAACTGACGGATGAAGCTACTGCGTGAGGAAGAGGCGACTGGCGTTCACGAGCGCGGTGAAGTCGGCGGCAATTTTCGCGGCCACTTTCTTGAGTTCTTCTTCACCGGGATCGCGAGACACCTCGAAGCGCTCCGCCGGTGCGTAAGAAGTCACCGTGATGACGGGGCCGTGGCGTGGGTCAGGGGCGGGGGGATCGGCCAATGCGTAGAGGGGCTGCTCTGGCCGGGCGAGACTGTTGACGCCGACATAGAGAATCAGATTGGGACCTACAGGTTCCCCACCGACCAGCAGACGGCGCGCGCGATTCTGCTCATCAGCCTCGGCAAAAACGCCGCGAATCCGCACACCCTGTTCCGGAAGGACCGCGCTAGAAGGAAGACGCCGCGCGTTGTAGCCCGCCTGCGTGAGAGCCCGAATAATATTCTCCGATACCGCGTTGACCAGCGCGTTGGCCTGATCGGCGGGACTATCTTCCGTGGAAGTGCCCGAGGAATCAGGCGTTTGCGTTGCTGAGCCGGAAGCCGGGACCGAGGGTGTTGTTCTTGGGACTCCGGAAGGAGACCGTGAAGCGCTTCTAGTGCGGGAAGGCGGGGACGTGCGCGTTGCGGGCTTAGGTGGCGACTCGCGGTGAACCACGTCCAAATCGAAATCGCTAACATAAACGGTCATTGCTCCGGCAGGCGCGGCAGTTGCTGACGGCGGCGGGGAAGGATTCGGGTCGGGCGGCGCTTGCTGAGGACTCGCATAGGCAGTCCTGCACAAGGAGATAAAAACGAAAAGAATCCAAGGGCGAAAAAACTTCATGTCGTTCCTCAAAACGCGAAATTTGACAATAGTTAGATGAGAGCGGGCTGAGAACTGCCACATTTTGTACCAGATGAACGCACGCAAATTATACCAGATGAAGTCATGGAAAAGCGGGGTGCCCTTACCGCCCAAATCGCAAGGAACTGCTCAAAATGACGTCAGGATGGATTAAGGATTTGGCGCGTGGCTGGATAGACGCGCCGGAATGCGGCGTAGCTAGCCTTGAGAATAGCGACCGTCGCGGGTTGCGGTTCGATGCGCGAGGCAACGCGCACCGCCGCCGCGCAAGCGGCATCTGCGGAAGTCCAGATGCCCGCGCCAACGGCAGCGAGAAGCGCTGCGCCGTAAGCGGCCCCCTCTTCGGCTTCCACGATTTCGACCGAATGGCCATAGACATCCGCCTGTATCTGCCGCCAAAGAGGCGAGCGCGCGCCGCCCCCACCAAGGCGCACGCTGTTTACCGGAACATTCATCTCCTGAAATAGCGTAAAAGTATCGCGGAGGCTGAACGCCACGCCCTCGAGGATGGCGCGCACGATGTGGCCACGAGTGTGCGAAGCGGTGAGGCCTACGAGCGCGCCGCGGGCACTGCCGTCGAGATGCGGCGTGCGCTCGCCCATCAAATACGGCGTCCAGAGAAGACCATCGGAGCCAGGAGGGATCTTGCCAGCTTCCGCGGTGAGTTGGTCATAGGATGCCGCCGTGCCGTTGGATCTGCCAGTGAACGTGTCGCGAAACCAGCGCAATGACAGACCGGCAGCTTGCGTCACGCCCATGACGTGCCAGCGGCCGGGAATCGCGTGGCAAAACGTGTGCACGCGGCCGCGAGAATCGAGCGCAGGGCGATCCGTGGCTGCAAAAACCACTCCAGACGTGCCAATGGTGGCGCTGACAGTCCCGGGAGAGACTATGCCCATGCCGACCGCGCCAGCGGCTTGATCGCCTGCACCAGCCACTACCGGTGTGCCGGCTGCGAGCCCACTTGCCGCCGCGCCCTCCGCAGAAACTTTCGCGCAAACATCGGGTGATTCGTAAGCCGTTGGCAAGAGGCTTTCGTCAAGCGCTGCCGCATCCAGCATTTCCGAGGACCACCGCCGATGAGATACATCGAGCAGCAAAGTGCCAGAAGCATCGGCCATGTCCGTGGCGCGTTCACCGGTGAGGCAAAAGCGCACATAGTCCTTGGGAAGCAGAAGGTACCGCACGCGCTTCCAGTTCTCCGGTTCGTTTTCGCGGACCCAAAGAATTTTCGTGAGCGTGAAGTTGGGGAGCGCGGGGTTGCAGGTGAGCTGAATCAGACGCTGCAAGCCAAGAGCCTTGGTAAGGTCGTGGCCTTGCTTTTCGGTGCGCACGTCGCACCAGATCAGCGCGGGACGAACGATGTTTCCCTTCTCATCGAGAAGGACTGCGCCATGCATTTGGCCGGAGAAACCCACGCACGCGATGTCTTTCCCCGTGAGTTTCGCGTCCCCTAGCGCCTTGCGCACCGCGATGCAAGTGGCGCGCCACCAATCTTCGGGCTGCTGCTCAGCCCAGCCAATCTGCGGAGAAGCAAACGGCTGATGGTCTTCTGTAGCTGAAGAAACGAGACTACCGTTTTGATCGATGACAATCGCGCGCGTGCCGCCCGTTCCGACGTCAATCCCCAGGACGTGAATAAAGCCCCCTCAAGGACTTCGGGATAGAATTGCGGGAATCATCATCATATTCATTCACGCGGGGATGGCAAGAGACGGGTTCTTCCCAACGCCATCGTTGCGAGAAGAGGCCGTTCTGAACAGTGTGAAAAGAACGAGCTAGGCCACGGCGTCGGTCACAAGGAAGAGAGGATGCTTGTCGAAACTGGCATAGTGCGGCCGAAGGCGGTCGATGTTGTATTGCTCTTTGACGTTGACGACCTTCTTGGTAGCTGTGACAGTTTCGAGAGGAATATTGTCGTAGTGACCGTTCTTCAGCACCACCAGGCGGCCGCTCACATTTTTTAAAAGCAGATCAAGAGCCAGATTGCCGTAAGCCATGGGAGCAATGCAGTCAATCGCGTCCGGATACCCGCAGCGTACAAGGTAGCCGAGCTTCTGGTTGATGACGTCAATTTTCTTGCCGTTATTGAACTTCGCCGAGAGATCGCGCACCTTTTCCGCGACGATGTCGCCGATGCCGCCCAGCTTCTTGTGGCCGTAAGCGTCGGTCTCCGCGCCTTCGAAGACCATTTCGCCGCCTTCAAACATCGCCCCTTCCGAGACAAGCACAATCGAATACCGGCTGGGATTTTTGCGGCGGTCTTCCACCAACAGTTCCGTAAGGCGTTCGATGTTGAACTTGAATTCGGGAATGACGCAGCGGTTCGCCGCGCCCGCCATGGTAGGGAGCATGGCGGTGAAGCCGGCGTAGCGGCCAAAAACTTCCAGCACCATGAATCGCTCGTGAGAGCCGGCTGAAGTGCGCAGGCTGTTGACCATCTGAATCGTGCGCGACACGCAGGTGCTGAAGCCGATGCAATAGTCCGTGCCGGGCACGTCGTTGTCCATCGTCTTGGGGATGCCGATGACGCGGAATCCTTCTTTATGCAGGCGGACTCCGTAGCTCAGCGTGTCATCGCCGCCGATAGGAATTACCGTATCAATGCCCAGCCAGGCAAGGTTTTTTAGAACTTCCGAGGTGAGATCGTTCTTTTCGGCGGTGTATTTGCTTTTCAACTGCTCCGGCACCGTGGACTTGCCCACGCGCGCCGGATTCGTCCGCGAGGAATGAAGGAAAGTGCCGCCCGTGCGCCCCACGCGATCCACAGTTTCTTCATCAAGCAGGAAGAAGTTGTCGGAGTTGTCGTAGTCCTTCTCGCGGACCATATCGACCAGGCCCGCCCATCCGTGGCGAATGCCAATGACCTGATAGCCTTCGCGAAGCGCTCGGAGAGTGACGGCGCGAATGGCCGGATTGAGGCCGGGAACGTCGCCGCCCCCGGTGAGGATGCCGATGACTCCCTTCTTGGTCTTCACGTGTGCCATGAATCGCTAAAACGCCTTTTCGTGAGATGCGGAACAGAGAATTATCCACTTTGCCGCGAAATTTAGAAAGGGCTGGAGGAACGATTCGTTTCTCAACAGAGAGGAATCCAGAAATTCGATCAGAGCCAGGTTTGGGTATTCGTGCTTGCCTTAGGAAAGAATGCGAAACTCCTCAGGCAGCGGCAATTTGGCGGTGAAGAACCAGCAATTGTTCAGAGCGCAAGGCAAGACTCGCGTAAGTGCGACCATTGTCGTCGCTAAACTCGACCCTCAAATACGCCTGAGGCCAGGGCCTCTACAACTGTGCCGACTTGGCCACGAATAAGCTTAGAGGCTGGCTGGTCCTCCAGCAACCCGACCACATCAAGCAGCTTCGCTGACATATCTCTACTCCTTACAGCACATAACAACTGATCAGCCGGGCGAACCCTTCCCCCGACAAAACAATCCAAGAACTTCGGACCAGGGCTTTCCCTAAAGGGCCTTCTAATTCAAAGTCTATCACCTAGCGTCCATAGGCATCGCGATGGTCGCGATGGCTTGGGATGGCGTCAAGTTGTATAGCGGCCTGAACCAAGGCCTTTCGCAGAATTTGTGCGTTTTGCGCAGTGATTGCAAGAACGGCCGCGAATACACGAGCTTTGCGTCGCCCTCGTAGGTGTCCGCTGTTTAGACAATAGTCGCCCAGCTGCTTCAGACCCCACCTCACGGCGAGGCCCTTGCGCTTCGCTGTCACTTCACCTCTATCAGGTTGTGAAGAGGACTTGCACTTCCAGGCAATCGGACATGCTCGGCGTACCGAAAGGTAAAGGGCGGATCGCAGTCCGCCCTCTCCGACCCCAACATTAAGAACTATAAACTGGTGTTTTAGGACGCCGGCGTAGCCGCCATGGGCTCCGCCGATTCCTGAATCGTCAGCATGTCGGTGCGCACTTTTTCCCATTCGAGCAATGTGAGCCCTTGCGAAGCGAAGAACTTCCGGATTTTGGCGGAATCCCAATTCAAGACTTTTTCCATCACCGGGACAAGCACGCTCATCGCATTGTCGCTGAGCACCGTGCGCTTCGCGACGCGCGTGATGAACCTGGCCTCACTCACCGCGATGGTCAAGCCGTCGTATTGATTGACGTGCATCATCACCGGCAAGTCGGAACTACCGTCGCCCATGTAAATAATCTGGTCGTGGCTGATGCCGAGGCTCGCGCGAAGCTCTTCGAGCACAGTGATCTTTCCCCAGCCCGCCGAAGCTCGAATGATGGAATGCACTTCGCCGGCTTCGTTGTACCGGAACCGCGTGCCGAAGATATGATCCGGCGCAACGATCCCTTCGAGCGCCGATTGAATAATCTCTTGAGGCGCGGCGGAGATCACGTTGAAATGAAATTTGCAGCCTTCGCCAAGGGTGTCGAGTGCGCGCGCGAATAGCGCCACGTCGTGCTTCAGGCGAATGCGCTTTCCGGTCTCGACGAGATGCTCCCGCCGCACGTGGCGAAAATCCGGATCATGCAGTATGAGATAGCTCAGCTCCGCGCCCTGTTGAACCAGGTTGATCTCCGCCAAGCCTTTGACTTTGTCGTGAAACCCGTGAAAACCGATGAGCTCGCTCAGCACCACACCAGAGTCGTTGAAACTAAGTGTCTGGTCGAAATCGCTGGCCAGCAAGTAGTGTTTCACCATGTAGTAGGACTCCTTTGTTCCCTTCCTGCTAGGGTTTGATTGACTCTGGGAAGCCCGCACCCCTCTACGAACACCTTAACTGAGTTATCCCCAGAATCCCGCACGAATTATTTTGATGGGCGCGATGCGATAAAAATGTGAACCATTCATTATACCTCAGCTTAGATGCGACGTGGCGATAAGAGGTTAGAAAGAAAGGAGATGCGTATGCAAAAAAGACACGGAACCGTAGAAATTACCTGGCACAAAAGAGGTAGCAAAAGCGAACAGAAAAACAAGGCAGCGCTTGTCGTATTTCAAGTTTCTCCGAAATCCCACCAACTGAACCCTTTTTCTTATCCGCAAAACACTTCCAGTCGCGCTCGGAATCAACGGCGCGGCCCTTTCTTGCTTCGCGCCATCTTCGCCAGCGTTCGAGTAAATTCTTTCAGGGTCTCCGGCACGGGCTCGCTGTAGACAAACTGTCCGTTGCGTCGGCAGGTAATCAATCCTGCTTCGCTCAGGATTTTCAAATGGTGCGAAACCGTGGCCGGGGTAATCCCGCGCATCGAGACGATTTCTCCGCAATTCATTTGCTTGCCACGGCAAATGGACTCAAAGATTCGCAGGCGCGTCTCGCCGGCCAGGGCTTTGGAGATTTTCTCGATTTGCGAGCGGTCCATATAAGAACAGCCCCCGAGCCTGGCCGGAGTCTAACCAATTGCAGCCTCCACCGCCAGCCGGAATATTCCCGCATCGAAAAAGTTCAAACTGGCTGTAACCGTATACTTCGATAGCCATCTAATTATCAAAAGCTCGGAGGCCGGGCGGACATCCGGGGAAGCTGGCCTCTAAAAACGGAACAACGGAGACCAACATGAGCAGCACAAAGAGATTGCAAGGGAAAGTAGCAGTCGTAACGGGCGGTAACAGCGGCATCGGGCTGGCTTCGGCGAAGCGCCTGCAGGAAGAGGGCGCCCGGGTGGCCATCTCGGGACGCAACAAGAAGACGCTCGACGAGGCCGTGAAGACCATCAGCAACGGCGTTGTGGCCGTCCAGGCCGACGTGTCCAAGCTCTCGGATGTGGACAAGTTGTATTCGGAAGTTTCGAAGAAGCTTGGAAAAATTGACGTTCTGTTCGTGAACGCGGGGGTCGCGAAGTTTGCTCCGCTTGCTGAAACTCCCGAAACCCTGTTCGACGAACAATTCGACACCAACATCAAGGGAGCTTACTTCACCGTCCAGAAAGCGATTCCTTTCCTGAATGACGGGGCATCGATCATCCTGAATACCAGCGTTGCCGACCAGAAAGGCACAGCGGGGGCAAGCGCCTACGCCGCCACGAAAGCGGCTTTGCGTTCACTGGCCAGAACCGCAGCGGCGGAACTCGCGGGGCGCGGCATCCGCGTGAACTCCGTGGCGCCGGGTCCGATTGTCACCCCCATCTTCGGAAGAACCGGGCTTTCCAAAGAAGCCGTGGATGAATTCGCCAAGGACATTCTTGGAAAAGTGCCGATGAAGCGGTTCGGGCAACCGGAAGAAGTTGCCGGCGTCGTTGCGTTCCTGGCTTCGCAAGACGCCTCGTACATCACGGGCGAAGAAATCAACGTGGACGGCGGACTGGGACAAATTTGAAGTTCGAAGTTTAACGTTGGAGTAGAAAAGGCGGCCGCAGCCTTGCGCGTGGCCGCCTCTCTAGTTTTGCGAAGTCACTCCTGTCCGCTCACTTCGTCCCTCCCGAAGGATCGGGCGAAGTCGCGATATTCACATCGAGAAACCAGGAATGAACGGTATCGCCGGGCGCATAGCAATTTCCGTCTCGCAAATAAGTCCGGGCGCAGCGAGATGTGAATCCTTTTCGCCGGGGCGACTGCGCAAATTGCCAGATCGACGCGTAGTGGATTCCGCTTTTTCCGGGCAGTGGCGGATCGTGTGGAAAGGCACAGCCCGGAGAAGGTGGACAGGCATCGTTATAAACCCAGACGGCGATATCGCGTGTCGGCGAGTGATGGCGAATGTCATCGGCCGTCGTGATGCTGATTTTGGGCCCTTCTTTGACGGGGATTCCGGAGCAATAGACGCCAGGATGAAATCCGCCGCGGACGAGTGCCTCCGACCAGGCGGCAAGATAGGTGTGATAGGTCTCCGGTAGACGCCCACCTTCCTCAATATCCAGGAAAACGACCGTCCCTGAGGAGAAACCTTCTGCTTTCGCGGAGGCCGCGGCGTCGTCTCCGTCGCGAGGTCCTTTGGATTTTGCAACGGCCTGCGTTTTAAGTTCACTGCTATCAGGCCCGCGATAGAGAACCACAAAACCAAACCCCTGCGAGCGGAGCAGTTCCCGCTTGTCAGACCAGGTGTTGTTTTTTTCACCAGGTGGAGGGCTGAGCCAGTAGCCCGAAAACGCAAAGGTTTTACGGAGAATCGGCAGCGCCCCGTCACCCGGATAAATGTTGCGGTCGAAGCCCAAGTAGCTTTTTTCAGATCCGGGGAAATCAGCGGAGGGACTGCTCTGCGCGCCAAGAGCAAAGAGCAGCGCAATTGCGGCCAATATCAGGGAAAAGAGCGCTGTGGAAGCCGACTTTGGGATGAATTTGATCATCGAATTGTTGCCAACCCTTTGCATCAAAAACCCGGCAACTGGATTGCCTCAATAGCACAATTCCCGCGCGAAGGCCGCCTGCAGACGCTATCCTTCGCGCACTTTGTGGCCGGCAAGATTGCCGAGACCGTCGTACGCGGCGTATTTGTACGTCTCGCTGAGCGTCGGGTAATCAAAAACTTTTCGATGAATTCGTCGATGGTGAGGCCCTTGTCCGGCTTGTGCGCCCGCCTTTTCGCCTGCGGGGCCGCAAGCCAATCACAATAAGATCAAAACTTTCCGAAATTGTCGAACCGATTACCAAATCACGATGAGGGGACCTGGGAGGATTCTAGCGAAAGAGGGTTGGCGGTGAGTACGTTTCTCCAGAAGCCTGTGCTGAATGCGACTGCACCAGGGAAGGTGGCGAGTGAACTGGCCTAAGAGCGGCGCAGCCGCTTATCGGGTAGGATGGAAGACAGGAAATGGAACCGCGGGACGCTGCGGGCATCCTACTCAAGTAATAAAACATGCTCAAGGCGAGAGGACAAAATTGACAAATCGCAAAATCATTTTCTGTTTTGCATCGAGCTTAGTGCTGGCGGCCAGTTTGCCTGCGCAAGTCACGCACGGCCAGCCGCCGAAGCTGCCGGCGCCGTTCGCCACGAGGTCGGCAGGCAACGGGCCGCGTGGCGAGAAGCCACCAGCGGGTTTTCTCCCCACCGTTCCTGAAGGATTTGGCGTCAATATCTTCGCGACTAATTTCAAGCGGCCCCGCTTCCTGACGGTCGCGCCGAACAAAGACATCTTCCTCGCCGATACAACAGGACGAGGCCAAATCCTCATCCTTCGTGACCCGAAAAACACGGGCGGCGCGCGGGAACGCGAAGTGTTTGTAGACGGAATGAATCGTCCGTTCGGCATCGCGTTTCACGAAGACTACGTGTACGTCGGGAACATGAACGAGCTGGTGCGCTTCAAGTACGATCCCAAAACCTCCAAGCGCCTGGGTGAAAAAGAACATCTGATGGGCTTGCCTTCGGGCGGGCACGACACCCGCACGGTGGTTGTTGCTCCTGATGGGAAGCATTTGTTCATCGCCGTCGGCTCGGACTCGAACATTAACACCGGCGAGCCGCCCATCCGTGCCGCAGTCACGATTTGCGATCTCGACGGAAAAAATGCGCGGCAGTATGCGACGGGACTGCGAAATCCCGTTGGACTAGCGATCGAACCGGTGACCGGTGAACTCTGGACCAGCGTGAACGAACGCGACGAACTCGGCGACGATCTTCCGCCGGATTATTTCACCTCGCTCAAAGACGGCGGATTCTACGGCTGGCCGTACGGCTACATTGGCGACAACGTGGATTCCCGCGTGAAGCAGGAGCATCCGGAACTGGTGAGGCGCGCCATTATTCCCGATGTGTTGCTAGGAGCGCACGTCGCGCCGCTGCAATTCGCGTTTTACACCGGCAAACAATTTCCAGAAAAGTATTGGGGCGGAGCGTTTGTTGCGGAACATGGATCATGGAACCGCTCGACGCGTTCGGGTTACCAAGTGGCGTTTGTGGCGTTCAAGGATGGCAAACCATCCGCGGATCCCCTGCCCTTCCTTACCGGCCTGGTGCCGAATCCTGCCGGCCCGGACGTGTACGGGCGGCCGGTGGGAGTGACGGTCGCGCCGGACGGTTCGCTTCTCGTCTCTGACGACGGAGCCGGAGTCGTCTATCGCATCTCCGTTATAGAGCAAAAGGGATATTCAAAAATTAGAGAATTGAATCAGGATGGACTCTTGACAGCCGAACGACGGATGCTATACAAGAATGGCAACCGGGGGCAAAACGCACACATCCCAACCATGCCGCCTTGGCGTACAAGCTCTGAGAGGAACCCCCTGAGCAGTTTCCGAGGAGGCCTTATGCTTGCTGGACAGACTGGCAAATACCTTCGCGCGCTTTGCCACGAACATCACATTGAAATGACAGTGAAAGAATCTGGAAAGACCCAGATTGCGCCGGGTCAGACGGCCACCTACACGTGTCCGCGGCCGGATTGCGTCGTACATTACAACCCTTCAAAAGGATACTTTCTCGTTGCGGGCAAAGGACAGATAGAATTGGATTCCACGCCGCGCGTGAAATGTTCGGTCGACGGTCGACCGATGTATCTTGCGGAAACCAATCCACAGAAGAGGAGTTTTCGGCTCTGGAAGTGCCCTCAATGCGGCTCGACTCGCACGAACGAAGAAAGAGTCATTGGCGCATCGTCTTAGCCGCATCTTGTGAGGGGCAGAAGCAAACGGATTCCAGGAGCCGATTAACTCGACCCTGTTCCCAAGGGCGCGATGAAGATGGCTTAGGCTTCAAGAGGTCATGGCTCCGCCGTCATGCTATGAGAGCGCCCCCTGGCTGGTGCCGATCTGCGGTACTTGCCTGCGGACGCCCTCGCCTGGTGGTGAGTATTCGCATGATTGCATGAGTTCAAGCCAGCTCATGGGGCCGGGCCGGCAAAGCGATCAGGACCGGGCAAGGTGATGAAGTAGGTCCGAGCAAGTAGAGACCGTACCGCTCACGCTCCAGCGAGGGCTTTCTTCACGACGAACCCGCCGACGTCCGTTAAACGGAAATATCTGCCCTGGAATTTGTACGTCAGCTTCGTGTGATCGATTCCGAGGCAATGCAGGATGGTCGCCTGCAAGTCGTGGATGTGAACGGGGTCTTCGAGGATGTTGTAGCAATAATCGTCGGTCTTACCGATGGTGAGGCCGCGCTGGACTCCGCCGCCGGCCATCCAAATCGCAAAACAGCGCGGATGATGGTCGCGGCCATAATTCGTTGCTGTGAGTTTGCCCTGGCAGTAGACGGTTCGCCCAAATTCGCCGGCCCAGATGACCAGTGTGTCGTCCAACATGCCGCGCTGTTTGAGATCGAGGACCAGGCCCGCGGAGGGCTGGTCGACGCCCTTGCACTGCAACGCAATGTCGCGCGGCAAATCGTTGTGCTGATCCCAGCCGCGATGATAGAGCTGAATGAAGCGCACGCCGCGCTCGGCAAGCCTTCGCGCGAGGAGGCAATTGGCCGCATATGTTCCCGGCTTCCGCGATTCCGGACCATACAATTCGAACGTAGACTCGCGTTCTTTCGAAAGATCCATCAGGTCAGGCACGGAGGTCTGCATGCGATACGCCATTTCGTATTGCGCGACCCGCGTGTCAATCTCCGGATCCGCGTATTTCTCGGCCAGCAAACGATTCAATTTGGCAATGCCCTCCAGCATGCGGCGTCGCGTGGTGGCGGTGACGCCCGGAGGATTCGACAGATACAACACCGGGTCGCCGCTCGCGCGGAATTTCACTCCCTGATAGCGCGACGGAAGGAACCCGCTTCCCCAGAGGCGCGAAAAAAGCGGCTGGTCCGGATTCAACGCGTTGGCCTGCGAAAGCATAACCACGAAGGCAGGCAAATTCTGATTTTCGCTGCCCAGCCCGTAGCTGGCCCATGAGCCCATGCTCGGGCGCCCCGGCTGCTGGAAGCCAGTCTGGAAGAAGGTGATGGCCGGATCATGATTGATGGCCTCGGAGTAGACGGTCTTGATGACGGTGATGTCGTCCACAATTTTCGTGTGGTAGGGAAGCAGCTCGCTGATCCAGGTGCCGGACTTTCCGTATTGGTCGAACTTGAAAATCGACGGCGCGACGGGGAACGACGATTGGCCGGACGTCATGCCGGTGATGCGCTGCCCCTGCCGCACGGAATCGGGCAACTCCGTCCCCTGCAATTTCACCAGGTTCGGCTTGTAATCGAATAACTCTATCTGCGAGGGCGCGCCGGACTGATGCAAGAAAATGACTCGCTTCGCCTTTGGCGGGAAGTGCGGCAGGCCCACGAGTCCGCCGGTTTGGGGGTCCGTTGCGGCATCGGCAGCAAAACCGTCGCCGGTGAGCAGCGTTGCCAATGCGGGAATGCCGATGGCGATTCCGGCTGTGCTTCGCCGGAAGAACTGCCGGCGCGTCATCGCCGCGCGAAGTTGCGGAGTCAACGTCTCACCCATACTCAGCCTCGCCTTCTGCTATTGGTTCGTAATCGTCTCATCCAAATTAAGAATCATGCTCGCTACGTCCGTCCACGCTGCAAGTTCGCGCGGATCGAGATTCGCATCTGTCTTTGCCTCGCCAACCGACAACAATTTGCTCGCGTCCTCGCGGTCCTGGCGGTACGTGGAACGAAATTCCTTGAGCGAGCTGAGAAGTACGGCGCGTTCCTTAGCTTCGGGAGTGCGCGCGGTGGCCAGCTTGAAGGCAAAATCAATCCGCGCCCGGTCCGACTTGCCGCCATTGCGCAACGCGCGCTGGGCCAGTGCGCGCGAAGCTTCCACGTAAGTCGGGTCGTTCATAAGCACCAGCGCTTGTAGCGGCGTATTGGTCACCGCTCGCCGCGCTGTACATTTTTCGCGGTCGGGCGCGTCGAAGAGACTCAGCGAAGGCGGCGGCACGGTGCGCTTCCACACGGTGTACATGCCGCGCCGGTACAAGTCGGAACCAGAAGACAGCGTGTAACTCTGGCCGGAATAGCCTTCTCCGAAGGCCATCTCTTCCCACAATCCTTTTGGCTGATATGGATACACGCTGGGCCCGCCGATTTTGTCGTTAAGCAATCCGCTGATGGCGAGCGCATTATCGCGCACGATTTCAGCCGGGAGTCGGAATCGCGGTCCACGCGCGAGCAGCCGGTTTTCGGGATCGCGCTCCACGAGTTCCGGCAATGCATGCGAAGACTGGCGGTACGTCGCGGAAGTCACAATCAGCCGCTGGATCGCTTTGATGTCCCAGCCGCTGCGGACAAACTCGGTGGCAAGCCAATCGAGCAATTCCGGATGGCTCGGCGGCTCGCCCTGCGAGCCAAAATCTTCGGCCGTCTTGACGATCCCCATGCCGAAATACTGGTTCCAATATTGATTCACCGCAACGCGCGCGGTGAGCGGGTTCGCGGGATCAACAATCCACTTCGCAAGTCCCAAACGGTTAGGAGGCATGTCGCGCGACATCGGAGGCAAAAACGAAGGCACCCCCGGCGTGACCTTTTCGCCCTTCATATCGTACTCGCCCCGTCCCAACACGAACGTGTCGCGTGGCTTCGAAATTTCCGCCATCACCATCGTGGTGGTCAAGGATTTCTCGAGCTTCGCGAGCTCTTTTCTTAGCTCTTTGAGCCGCGAATAAAGCTGGATGTAATTACTAGGCGCGTCGTGCTTCAGAAAATATTCCGTCAGCGCGGTTTGGTGCTGCTTTTCGAGCCGCTCTTGTTTTTTCTCTTTGCTTTCCGCTTTGGCCAATTCCCCGATGTCGGCCTCTTCCGGCGGCTTGTCCGGCTGGAGCGCCGCAATCTGTTTCGCGGGCGCGCCTCCAAGCTCCGTGAGCAGCACGCGCGCCGGCAAATGCACCGCGAGATTTTCGGCCTCCGTCTCCGTCAGCGTGCGCGCATAAATACGCAAGTCGTCAATCTGCCCTTGAAACAGCCCGCCCGTGTTCTTGTTCCCCATCTGCAACCCCGCGGATGTACGAAAGTCCCCGCCGAGCGCATCCTTTGCTATTTCCGTTGGCCACATCTTGCCATCCACATAGAGCTGCAAGCCCGCGGCTTTGCCCGACCCGTCGTAGTTGAGGAGCACGTGATGCGATCCATCCATGGGCACGCGGTCTTTGGTTCGCACTTCCATTGCGGAATCCGGCCAGCGCGCCGCCAATCGTACAAAGAGGCGAAGATTCCTCAGGTGCCTCCCCGTGTACGCGACGTCGTCAAAGCCAAGTTCGTAGCCGGCCCAGTTCAATGAGGGGTCTCTTTTCTGCAGAACCACGCTGCCCTTCAACCCGTAGACATTCACCCACAAGCCGAGAGCAAACGGCTCATGCGCGCCGAAATCCCCGGCCTGGCCGAAGTTAACTTCCGTTTCGCCGCTGAATTCCGCGGCCTTGCCCGTTGGCCCATCCTCGTAAATGACTTCTCCGCGCACGACTTTTCCATCGTGTCTTGACAAGGCGTCGGACAAGTTATCGTTGAATGCGTAGTGCGCCGCCAAGCCTTCCGCCGGCGGCTCCGGCAATGTCGCGAGCCTCGTCTTTTGCCACTCATTCCGCAGGGCCAAAACGTCTTTCTCCGGCATGGCCGTCAAAACGTCGGCGATTTGCTGATTGAAATCCTCGAGCTGCTTCTTTTGTTCCGGAGTGGGCAACTTCAGCACCGGATCGGCATTCCCTTCGTAGCCATCCAGCCCGCGCTCGGGCACGGTATTGAAGAACGCAAAGAACCGGTAAAAATCCTTCTGCTTGATGGGATCGTACTTGTGGTCGTGGCAGCGCGCGCAGCCCATTGTGAGTCCCAGCCACGTCGTTGCCGTAGTGCTTGCGCGGTCCACGACATACTCGACGTGGTACTCCTCCGGGATCGCGCCGCCTTCGAAATTAATCATGTTGTTGCGGTTGAACCCGCTGGCGATTTTCTGCTTCACCGTCGCGTTCGGTAGCAGGTCCCCGGCAATCTGCTCGATGGTGAACTCATCGAATCGCATGTTGCGGTTGAAGGCGTCAATTACCCAATCGCGCCACGGCCACATCTCGCGCAAACTGTCAATGTGATAGCCGTGCGTATCGGCGTAGCGCGCCAGATCGAGCCACGGCATGGCCATGCGCTCGCCGTAGTGGGGCGACTTCAGCAACTCGTCCACGCGCTTTTCGTAAGCGTCAGGAGAATGATCGGCCAAAAACGAATCCACTTCGGCGGGGGGCGGCGGCAGGCCGGTCAGATCCAGGGAGACGCGCCGCAGCAGAGTGGCTTTGTCGGCTTCGGGCGAAGGCTTCAGACCTTCCGCTTCCAGGTGCGCAAGAACGAAATTGTCGATCGGATTCTTCGGCCAGGTTTTGTCTTTGACCTCGGGGACGGCCGGGCGCTTTGGCGGATCAAACGCCCAGTGCGATTGCCAATTCGCGCCCTGACCAATCCATACGCGGAACAGTTCGATCTGCCTGGGAGTCAGAGGTCTTCCGTACGACACGGGCGGCATCGGCCTCTGCTTCGAAATCAGCCTCTGGTACAACTTGCTGGCGGCGCTGTTGCCCGGCACGATGAGGCGGTAGCCGCCGCGGTCCGCAAATACATCATCTTTGGTGTCGAGCCGCAATTTGCCCCGGCGGCTGTCTTCTTCCGGACCGTGGCAGGTAAAGCAGGCATCCGAAAGGATGGGACGAATGTCGCGGTTAAAGTCGACCGGCTTTTCTAGAGGGGCGGGCGGCGCTTGTCCTGAGCACAGGGAAGAAAGACCCAGCACCACAGCAGCCGGCAACCATCGGCAGATGACCACTCGGATCAAGAACTCCTCACCGATTGCGTTGCGCAACCGGCAAATACCATACTACCGCGGGCTCCGCTTGGGAATACCTTCTATACCTGAATGCCCGGAAAGACGC
>Ga0209577_10002025_pt1 | contig 19717 bp, 18 predicted proteins | sample GraSoiAngelo_109_FD_185874 | JGI IMG/M metagenome (GOLD analysis project Ga0209577, IMG submission 185874) | Grasslands soil microbial communities from the Angelo Coastal Reserve, California, USA - 14_0903_12_20cm (SPAdes) (version 2) | ecosystem: Environmental > Terrestrial > Soil > Grasslands...
CTGCTTCGCTTCAGACCAGATAGCGGCACCTTTACCTCCTATCTTGCTCCTGCAGATAGGAGGGAGAGCAGCGCGTTCTATGGGCTTCTTGTCACCCCGGCTGGCGATGTCTGGGTCACGAATGTGGCAGAAAACGTGCTTGTGCGTTTGGATGTCGCTGCACAGCGTTTTCTCTCCTATCACATTCCGAAGCCCGGCAGTCAACCACTGGGCCTTGTGATGGATGGCAGCCATGCCCTCTGGTTTACCGGCGTGAACGCAGTCGGAGTCATGCACCCGTAAAGCGCAGTATTTGCGTAGGATAATCTTCCTATTTGATTGTCAATGGAGCGTGAAAAAGCTATACTATAAGTTGCTTGTAAAAATGAAGGAACTTAGCTTGTGCAACCCCACGACGATGGAAGGCATAGTAGGAACATGATCGGTGCAGGACAGCAGCGCATTGGAAAATATACATGCTATAAGCGTCTGACCTCAATCAAGATGGGTGAATCGTGGATGGGCTACGATCCACAAGCGAGAAGCTCTGTCATCATCAAGGTCTTCTACACCGGTCTCCAGGCTGGGTCGGATGCGATGCTGCAATTTCGCCGGCAGACTGAGCAAGTGGCTGCCCTGCACCACCCACATATTGCTCGTATCCACGACCTCTCTATCATCCCGTCCAGGAATGCCGAAGGCCCCATCGCCTCGATGGTCTACCTCGTCATGCAGTATGTCGAGGGACAGACATTGGCTGACTACGTACAGAACACAGCAAGGAGAGGCAGCATACGGCCTGGGAGCGAGATTGTGCAGCTCTTTACTTCGGTGAGCCTGGCGATTGACGATGCCCATCAGCATGGGATTATTCACGGGAACCTCAAACCCACCAATGTGTTGCTCAAGAAAGAGGGTGAAGAGCGAAGCCAGATCGGTGAGCCAGTGGTGACGGATTTTGGCTTTCTGAAACTGCTGGGGACTGATACGGTAACCGCCAGCCCATTCTACCTCTCACCAGAACAGATTCGGGGGCACCCTGCGACTGTACAGAGCGATATCTACTCGCTTGGCGTGATGCTCTATGAACTTTGTACCGGAGTCCTGCCGTTCCGGGGTAGTAGGCCGGTCGCCATTATGATACAGCACCTGAAGACCCCACCTACTCCGCCTGCCCTCATGAACCCGACGGTGTCCTCTGCACTGACCAATGTCATCCTGCGTGCTCTGGCGAAAGAGCCCGAGAGACGTTTCCCCAGCGCTTCTTCCATGACGGTGGCGCTGGCTCAGGCGCTCAACCTCCCTATTCCCGAGAGCTTGAGCCAGGTTGCGAACATGCCTGCGATCCTGCATGAACTGGAGAGTAGCAACGCGCTTCAGCCACTTTCGCCAGCCGACGTGTCGCCATTTGCGGATTCAGCACCATCTCAAGCGTCTGGAGCTATCGCTCGGACGCGCCCTGAAAGGAGTGCTGTTGACGCGAATGTCCCCTCTGCTGGATCGGAACACCGAAAGAAGGGTGTACGCAATCCATGGTTTCTCATAAGTATGCTCGTGTTGTTGCTGGTAAGTGTGGGGACGATAGGGCCCCTCCTGCTGTTCCCACAGAATCATACAAAGGTCGTTGCTCTGAATCAGCTTGTGGGACATGCGTACTTTCTCAATAGCGGACAGTTCAATAAGGATGGTCCCCAGGGTATCAATGATGAGTTGCAGGTCGTGCTCTCGCGTGTCCCCGATCCTCCCACCGGGAAGAGCTACTACGCCTGGTTACTGGCCGATCAGAGTGTGAGCGAATCGTTGCCAATCGCGCTCGGTCCCTTACAGGTCGATCATGGAAATATCCAGTTTCTCTACCATGGAGATGCGAAACATAGCAACTTATTGGGGGTAATCAGTCGTTTTCTCATCACCGTCGACGATGCGCATCACCCCACGACTAGCCCCTTGATCGATACCAGAACATGGCGCTATTACGCGGAAATTCCTGAGAAACCCAGCCCGGACGACAAGTTGCATTTCAGCATGCTCGATCACCTGCGCCATCTGCTGGTAGAATCACCAGAACTACGCATACGCGGCTTACATGGCGGTTTGGCCTTCTGGTTCGTCAGAAATACGTTCGCAGTCCTGGAAGCTGCCAATGGCGCCAGAGAAGCCTGGCCTGGTCAAGAGGGCTCCACGATCCGTAACCAGGTCATCCGTGTTCTGGATTACCTCGATGGGGCAGCGTTCGTGCGGACGGAGGTGCCCCACGGTACTCCCTTGCTCGCCGATGCGTCCGCTTCGCAGGTGGCCTTGCTCGGTCCGACCCCAACCGATCCGAATCCTCCTGGGTACACCTATGGTGACGAAGCACCCCCTGGCTATGTGTATCTCATCAGCGAACACATGGGAGGGGCGATCGAGTCGCCTCAAACGACAACAGATCAGCGCACCCTTGCTGTGCAGATTAATCAGGGACTTGATCGGGAGAAAAGCGTGTTAGAGCAGGTCCATCAAGATGCGAAGCAGCTGCTGAGTATGAACGATGAGCAATTGCTACAGCCAGCTGCCCTCACGCTTCTCAATGATCTCGCGTCACAAGCGCAAGATGCCTATACCGGTCAGATCAATCCGTCTAACGGCCAGCCCGAGGATGGCGCTCTCTGGACGTATGACAATCTGCAGCGACTGGTTACCTTTGATATCCGCAATATCCGTCAATGACGTTTAGACTAAATTAGACATGTGGGTAGACCTCTTTACGAAGGATTGCCCAGGTGAGTTTCGAAAAGCCCTGCTTCTCACCCTCGATACCAGATATGATAAATGACATTATGGGTATCATCGCTGACAAACAGTGTGCCATCGGGAGCAACTGTCACGCCAGCGGGTCTTCCCGTAACGGAGCCATTGCCTTGCAACCAACCAGCGGCAAAGTCCTCGGCAGGACCTGCGACCTTTCCATCCTTCAACGGTACTCTCACGACCTTATATCCTGTAGGGACGCTGCGATTCCAGGAACCATGAAAAGCGATGTACAGGCTGTTCTGGTATTGTTCAGGGAACTGCGTTGCATTGGGGGGGTAGAATGCTAATCCCAACGGGGCAGAGTGGGCTTGCATGCTGACGAGCGGCTTCTGTACGCCCTGACAAGCATCAGCGCTCTGACCGAATTGCGGATCAGGAATGTTTCCAGCATGACAACGGGGCCAGCCGTAGTCGCCTTGATCGGTGAGGGTATAGACAGTCTCGGGAGGAGTATTCTCTCCCATGAGATCGCGTCCGTTATTGGTGACCCAGATCTGTTTATTCCAGGGGTTGATCTGCATCCCTACTGCATTGCGTAGCCCTTTCGCGTACAGCCTCCCATGTGAGCCATCCAGATTATAGACCCAGACGGCAGCACGATAAGGGTTTGACTCCTGGCAAACGTTACAGTCGGACCCGATAGAGACGTAGATGTGATTATCTGGCCCAATGAGGACGGTGCGCGTAGCATGTTGGCCACCGTCAGGCAAGCCGGTAATAATACGTTCGATCGGACCTGCCTGGAGATCATTGCCAAGTTGCACACGCGCGATACTGCTTCCCTCGCCGATATATAGGTAGCCCCCGTGCATATCCAGGCTCGTGGGATCGTGGAGACCGCTCACCAGCGTGAGGGACTTTGCCGCTTGTGTTGGTGATGATGCAGGCACAAATGCAACGATCGCATTGCTTCCCCGGTTTGCCACCAGCAGAACTCCGTTGGGTCCAATGGTCATAAAGCGAGGCGTGTCCAGATCTGGGGCGTACACACTGATCTGAAAGCCTGGTGGGAGTTGAAGCCCTGCAATGCTCGATGCTGGCAATTTGGGGGTCGCTGTCGGCACAGGCGTTGCTGTTGGTCGAGGCGTAGGAGGCTGTTTCGTAGGTGACTGAGATGTACCTGAACTGGAAGAGGAAGCACATCCCGACACAAAGAATATGAGGGCAAGGAGCAAGGAAATATATCGACGCATGAAGGAACTCCTCCTGTTGAGCGAAAACAGCATCTCTCCTGAATATACCCTGTGGGGAGATAATCGGCAAGGAAGCTTCTGGTTCATCATGCTATACTGCAAGCAGGTCTCATATGCGCCGTCGTCACATCACGTACCCATGATTGGAGGTAGTATCACATGATTGCACGTCTATGGAGAGGCTGGACAACGTTTGAGCATGCGGATGCTTACGAGAGATTGCTTCGAGAGCAGGTTCTTCCTGGCCTCAAACTCGTCGAGGGCTATCGAGGCGGTTACATTCTGCGGCAGGAAGGAACCGATGAGGTCGAAGATGATTGATCATGATAATCTTGAAGAATTTCGAGATCCGCAGACCTATGATCTGGAAGACGGAGGCTACGATGAGGATTATCCATTGACCGAGCAGTGGGCGCGGTCGCTTGGAGGGCCTCTTCTGGATCTTGCGTGTGGAACTGGACGCATGGCTATTCGCATGGCGGAGCTTGGCTATCAGGTCACGGGTGTGGATATCGTGCCAGAAATGGTTGCGCGAGCGCGCCAGAAAGCGGCTGAACACGCTGTCTCCATTGAGTGGGTGGTGGCTGATGCGCGCACGTTCCATCTCCAGAAGCAGTTTCCATTCATTTACCTGCTGGAAAATGCCTTTCAATTCTTTCTGACGCGAGAGGACCAGGAAGCGCTGTTGGCTCGCGTCCGGGACCATTTGCACCCGGAGGGATGTTTTCTCTTTGAGACACGCAATCCCTCCCCACGAAATCTCTTGGAAGTCCGCCATCCAGAACCGCAGAAGTACACGACGCCTGATGGAGGGCAACTCGTGGTCACTGAGCAGCAACACTACGATCCCATTACCCAAATCCAGCACTACACCTGCCCTCACCAGTGGCTCCATCCAGGAGGTCAACTCGTGGAGAAGACGTATCGCACTGCCCTGCGCTATGTCTTTCCCCAAGAGATGGAAGCCTTGCTCTTCTACAATGGGTTTCAGATCCGCTCGTGTTACGGAACTTGGCAGCAAGATCCTCTGACAGCCACTTCTCCCGCGATGATCTATGTCTGCCAGAGACGTGTCTAGCTTTTGCTCATGTTCACGGTGTTCGATGATTGATGTGAACTACCAATTGGAGGACGACCAACTTGGCCTAATACAAACATTGGTGACACCAGGGGCAAGTTAGCTATATAGCTGGAAAGGAACGACGCGTGCCCAGTTTTATGCCCATTGCACCATGTCCGCTGGTAATTTGGCTCAATGTTCGACGGAATTTGAGCGTGGATTGCCTCTGCGTCGAACATTGAGCCAAAATTTTTGAGGGACGAAGGTTCGACACAACTTCCACGCCCCTTCCTCATTTCATAACAACATATCATTTTTCAATGGAAAAGACGCAACATAGGTTTCCATTCGTTCTCTGGCATCTTCGGCTGCCTGAGCGGTACGAGCCACCGAGGTTCTGGTTTGATCGAACCTTGAGCCAAAAATTCGATGATTGGGGCTAATTCCGTCGAACATTCAGCCCAATTACCATCCGCCAGGCTCGTCAGTTGGTAAATGCCCTGGAATGTGAGCGGGTTTTGCCCTCAAACGCTAGCATTTGCCCCGAATGTTGAGCACTGGGACATGCGTTCGCTGGACAAACCGCTCCTCATCTGGCCTACTTCCCGTAGGAGTTGTAAATTGCGTTCGCACATCGCAGACGGATTGACCATGAGAGCGCTTTATCCCGATATCGGGGAAGCCCTGATGGGTATCCTCCAAGATGAAACGCCTGTAAATTTTGACATTCCGTGGGCGCAATTTCGCTCAATCCGTGGGCGCCATCGGTGTAAATGAGATCACTTTGTGTCGTAGTTGCATCATAACTTTGTGTCGTAAAATACCTGTTCTTGTTCTCTCTCGAAGCCGATGAGAAGCCAGAAGAGCCATTTGGATTACGGCATTGATTTATTACAAAACTACGACACAAAGCGATCTCATTTACAGCATGACCTCACGCATTCCTGACCGTAATCACGGTTACCCAGCAGCGGAGCCGCATTACGGACGCGGACTGGGCCGCTCTCGCTGACCCGTTGCAAATCAACGCGGCCTGTGCCTCGTTTCCGCTCGATGCGCGACTACTCTCAAGACCTCCCGACGAATCGCACCGCTAAATGGGCGGATGACGAACCAGTACGCCGTGAAGGCCCGCATGGTCTCTGGGTCCATCGCGTGAATGCGGGTCTCGGTACTGAGCAGATTGCCCTTGGGGGTGGCTTCCAGGCGGAACTCCATCCCTACCTTTAGCCATCCCGTCCCAATCCAATCTCGCAAACCCGCCGCGTCCAGCACAGGCGGTGTCGATCCTCCCAGTAGGCGCCAAGCCTGACTGAGCCCTGCCGAGATAACAACATGGGGAGGCTCGGAGAACAGAACGGGAATGGGCGTGACATCGAGAAAGGTGCGCCCTGCCAAGCTGGGATGCTTGTGCCCGGTGAGTTTCGCAGGCAGAAGACGCAGGCTCTCGAGCACGAGCCCAAGAGGGAGCGCGGACATCGGCACCGTGTTCAGCTCGTCCCATATATCGGCGAGCGGGGCAGCGATGACACGGGAGTGACATAGGCGAAATTGCGGGTGAGGTACAACGTCATCGAGATTCAACGCCAACTTACTCCTGAACGAGCTTTTCGATGAGTCCCATCGGAAATCTGGACTGCCTTGGGATCCTTGGAGACTCTGAAGTTTGGTCTTCATCGCTCTCTGTCATTGCATTATAGCAGATCCGTGTCGTGCCTCCCTCCTCAACTGCAGATGTAAATTTGCTCGCTTCATGGGAAGAAATTTGCCTATTTCATGGGCCACACGGCATGGCATTGCTACCCCAAAGAGACCGAACCTCCCGCGTAATGAGCGAAATTCCTCCCATGAAGCGAGCAAATTTACAATAGACCACGTCTACGTGTCCTGGTCCTCCCCCTACCAGGTGCTCCATGTCTCTGATGGGTTTGCGGCCCTCAAAATGGTGCGGACGCTCATCTCCCAGCTCATCTTGCTCGATTATCTGCTGCCCGACATGGATGGCCTGGAGTGCCTGGACAGGCTCTGAGAGAGCAAGGGGATGGGACAGACACCAGTCATTCTCATGAGTGCCGCACTTCCCCAAAGAGGTGCGAGCACGTGCTGATCTGATCTTCCTTGAGAAACCGTGCGAGATGGACACCTTACTTGACCTGATCAGACATGTTCTTGAAGAGAGCTAACGCGAGCCTCTCTTTCCCCCCTCCAATTTACAAGCCGTCGATGGAAGAAGCCAGATGGGGAGCGGTTTCTCTACGGAACGCGTGTCCCAGTGCTCAACATTCGGGGCAAATGCTAGCGTTTGAGGGCAAAACCCGCTCACATTCCAGGGCATTTACCATCAGTCTCACCGGTAGCTCTTGTTGCCCGGCGGTGTATTCGGCAGGTCCCGAAGCCCTCGCAATAGGGACTGCCTTGCGGCGCGTACCAGGAACCGAGCCATTTCCGCCGCGCTGATCTTCTCTTCTCATTGTCTGAAACCTCCTCTATTCAGGCATCGCACGAAAAAGTGCCTGAACCGATGTGAAGAAGCGGTCGTGATGCGCAAGAGCGTGGAGCCTTAGTCCGCCACGCGCAGGACAATCTTGCCCCGCATGTGCCCTTTCGTTCCCTGCTCATAGGCCTGACGTGCCTGGGAAAGGGGGAACACCGCGTCGATGATCGGTCGCAGCTGTCCCGCGTCAATCAATGCGCCAATCTGGATCAGGAGCTCCCGGTTGGGTTCGACGATAAACCAGGCGAAGCGCGCGTCGTGCCCTTTTGTCACATCGGCAGGGGGTTGTGGGCTGACGACGGAGACTAGCACTCCGCCGGGTTTGAGCACCTGCCAGGAGCGCGCCAGAGTCTCGCCGCCAACCAGATCAAAGACAACATCGATGTGGTGAACCACTTCCTCAAAACGCTCGGCGCTATAGTCGATGACCACGCTCGCTCCCAACTCGTGCAGGAAGTCGCGATTGCGCGCTGAGGCGGTCGCGATGACCTGTGCGCCCGCCCAGCGGGCCAGTTGTACGGCAAAAACGCCCACGCCTCCCGCCCCTCCATGGATTAAGGCGGTTTGTCCCGCCTCAAGGCGCGCGTGTTCGAAGAGGGCCAGCCAGGCCGTCAGCGCTGAGAGCGGAACCGCGGCGGCCTGCACATGGTCGAGCGCATGTGGTTTGGGAGCAAGCTCATCGGGGAGGGCAATGGTGTAGTCCGCCTCGGCCCCATCGCGGCCGTAGCCGAGCATGGCATAGACCTCTGCGCCAGGGGCGAACGTCGTGACACCTTGACCAATCTCTTCGACCACTCCAGAGAGATCACGTCCGGGGATCGGCAGGGTGCGCGGGCTGCCTGTCGCGGTCTGGTAGGTCTCGTCCCACTGCAGTTCAGTGGCGATGACCCCTGTCGCGTGGATGCGCACCAGTACCTCCCCTGGGCCAGGATGTGGTTGTGGTGCGTCTTCATACACGAGGTGATCTGGACCGCCACGGCCATGGATACGGATCGCTTTCATTTCTTACTTTCCTCTCACTGGGAGATGAATCCAGTCCACCGCCAGAGTGCGGTGATCAGGTGAATAGCCTCGGCTGTGGATCAGCCGAAGGTGAACACAAAGGCCTCTACCTCATCATCCTATTCGCCTTTCTACGAAGACTGTTCGCTGCATGATGACTGTTGAGCGCAGAGAACAGGCACACGTTCTCACCGACATGTTCCTGTTGGTCGTTGGTGTTGTTGCTGGTGCGCCAGAGCCACCCCAACGGTGGTTCTCTCTTCTTTGCGTAACGTGATGTGAGAACAATGATGCCGCTGCTCAGACGGACTCAGCCAATCGGACGAAATGATATTCGAGAAAAAGCAACGCGTCTGCAGGTTCGCCATCTGGCGACCAAGCCGCGCCACCTACTTCGTTGCGCATCGAACATGATGACCGTCAAACAGGCACAAGCGGAAGCGCACCTCTCTTCCACTCTGTCGCTCGTGCCGAGACAAGCTGGGACAACAAAGCACAGGAGAGAGTGCTGAAACTGCTACGAGGGACGCACTTGAGGAAAACCGCACATGTGCTAAAAATCACTCTTGTTTTTGTTTACTGTACAAGTGTAAGCACTCTCTCTTGTTTTGTCAAGGAATCGCGGTGTAATGAAGGTGAGTTCGGGATAAGCCAAGCCTGCTAGAGCGCGATGGATTGGAGCCCGAGGGACTGTTTCTTGGGCTGATGGCAGTAAGCAATGAGACCCGCGATGAAGTTGACCAGGAAGTTGATCGGGCTGCAATGGCGGGAACGTTCGAGTCTTTCAAATATTTTTGAGTTGATCGATGATGGACTCGATTGTCTAGGTCTACATTGTGCTTTTGTCAAACTCCAGCCCGTCCAATGGCCAGGCGTACATCTTCCTCGCTGGGAGTCAGGTAGATTCCAGTGGTCGAGATCCGACTATGCCCCAATACCCGTTGGACTTCCGGCAACTGTGCCCCACGTTCCAGCATCCGCCGGGCCAGACTGTGGCGAAGCATATGAGGGGTGACATTTTCCAGCCGCCGCGCCAGGTCTAGGGGTCCCGACATTTTTACCCCCCAAAATCCCCGCTAAGGATCTGTGGGGCTGATGTTGCGCCAGAAGCTCCCCGCTAAGCGTTGACCCTGTCTCCATTCACGACATATTTATAAAAGGTATTTCTGCTTCTGAAACCAGTCATCTGCATGATTTCGGCAATCGGGTTGTTCTTGGCAGCATGGAGTTCTTTGGCGCGTGCCAGGTTTCGTGGTTCTAGTTTCTGGGTCACCTTTGGTCTGCCGCCGCGCCTGCCGCGTGCTGCATCTAAACCTGCCTGGGTCCGCTCGACTTCTCACATCCCGCTCAAACTCCGCCATCGCCCCAATAATATGAAACATGAGTTTCCCTGTCGGCCTATTTGGCCCGTACACGAAAAATACAACGTTAAGGAGTATGCCACCAGGATTGAAAGGGCTGGGGACCAACCTCGCCAGGTTGGTCAAAGAGGTAGAGTTGCTGAGGACAAACCCTGACTAAATCTGGATGCATCATTGCTAACGTTGTAAAAATCATCAGCAGGCCAAATAGGCCGAAATAAGAGATCAGTGGAAAAACTCATCAAGAGAATTTTTTACGTTGACAATACCTTTGTCAAGGTTCGATCAATTTACCATCCTGATCTGTATTCAATTGCGGTGCTTTGACATTCTTGAAGATGCACCGATAGCGCGGAGCGTGGAACATCTTGGCGGTCAGCACATCGTTTATGCCCACCAGGCTCAGCGATCGAAAGAGGAAGACGGCAAGCAGCGCCCCGATGGGAGAAGCAAGATAATACACCCACTGATCGCGCCAGAACCAGGAGACCAGTGCGGGGCCAAAGCTGCGAGCTGGATTCAGGCTGGAGCCAGAGATGGGCGCAGCCTGCCAGTAGATGAGCGCCACCAGAATCCAGGTCATCAAAGGGGTCCAGTGCATCAGGCGATGGCTGCTGACGAAGAGAAAAATAGCCAGAACTAGCAGGCAGGTGCATCCCATCTCGATGAGAAAAACGCTCCAGATGGGATATCCGACCCCTGGGGCGGTGACGCCATTATGAATACTTGCCGCCAGCTGCCTCCAGATGAGCACGGCCAATCCCGCACCGAGCGCCGCACCGAGAAATTGGCTCGCCATATAGCCGACAAGATCGTGCTGATGCATCTTTCCTTGCAGCCAGAACGCCAGCGAGACAGCGGGGTTGATATGGGCACCACTCAGCTTGCCAAGAGGCGAGATGGCCATGAGCGGTCCGCTGCCCGCGAGCATCAGTCCCGTAATCAGCCGGCGCACGCTGCTATTGGGAAGCACGATTGCCAGCGGTGAACCTGAGCCAAAATTGAAGGTGACTGCGCTTAACGCGATGAAGACGAGAAACGCGGTTCCCAACAGTTCTGAGCCGTATTCGGGCCAGTGGAGTCTTCGCCACCAAGAATGCTTCTGCATGCCTATCTCCCTTCTTCTGTCTCGCTTACGCACGAGCAGACGCGGTACACCATCTTTCCAGGTTGAACTTCAAGAACAGGTTGCTGCGCAATTGCGCCAGTATTGGATGAGCAAAGATGCCTTCGCGCAGGGCAGTATCTGGTAAATGTGCGCGACATCGCCATTTTGGCGGCACGGCAACCATCGTTTTGGTCGCGTACAGCCTTCATTAAGAATACTAGCAAAGCTGTCTCTTTTTCGAGCGCTTGTCGTGCTAAAACTGGCAGAAAGTGGTTCAGCTTTCGCGACCCTGATCCCATCTGACTTGTGTTTTCTGTCTCCACAAAAACGGGGCAAGGTCATCACACCTTGATATGCTCGCAAAGCTGCATCTCTAAAGAAAAATATATTTTGTTTCATATAAATATTTTAAGTAATATCATAGCAAAATAATTGTTTGTTTCATATAAATAATGGTTGAGATAATATAAATACTTGACAACAAGACAGGTCCGAGGTATACTTTGTGCGGTGAATTACAAAAAGTCTTCGTTGTAACAGTTGTGCAGTCTGCTTGCAAGGAGACTTAGATGAAATGGCATCCAGAGGTACAGATCTATGCTTACGCGTTATGATCCATTCCGCCAGGCCATCAATCTTCGCCGTGCAATGGATGAGTAGTTACCAAAAGTCTTGAAACCTGCATGAGCAAGGGCAAGAACGCTTCTCACGATTTGAAGCCAGCGTGTACTCCGTTTCTTCGTTCGCCTCACAAAGGCGCAAGCTTTCTCGTTACCGCTGTAAAGAAGGAGAACACCGATGCAAGAACACAATGAAGGTGCAAGCACACTTTCAACGGTCACCCCAGCTACTATCAAAAATGCGTTCACAGAGATCATGAATGACGAAGCTGCCCATGTCACCTTTTTCCAGAAAGCCCTGACACAGGCTAAGGCGAGCCCGCGACCCAAACCCACCTTCAAGGGACTCGCGCAAGCCAACCAGAGGGATTTCGCAACAATGTCACGCACCCTTGAGAATACTGGAATCGCTGCCTTCCTGATGGCCATGCCCGCGATCAGCAACCAAGACTACACGGCAGCCGCAGCCTCAATTTTGACCATTGAGGCACGTCATGCTGGCTTTGTTGATTTTTTGCTCGGCCAGCCTCTCAGCGAAAACGGTGCTTTTGATAAAGCAGCCTCGCATGCCGAGATTATCACAGCTGTCTCGCCTTTCATTGAGAGTCTCAATGGTGGTCCAGATCCCGCAGATGAGCTGAACAACGATATTGTGATTCTGAACTTCGCGCTTCTGCTGGAATATTTGGAGGCTGAGTTCTACGGCATCAACGTGCCGAACCTCTTTAAATAAACAGAGCAATGCAGATATCGTTGCCGCGTGGTGGAGTGTGCGGGACACAAACGCCCGTATCGCAGCAGTGAAGCGGATGCACTGGCCTTAACAGGCTTTACCTTTGGGCTGGATATTGTGCTGTTCGTTATCCCCCTGATTTATGCGAACCGCTCCCAACATCACGTGCTGGCGCGGGCCAGCTATCGCGAGGGCTTGCGTCTGCGGCAAGAGATGCACCAGGTGGAGCAGCGGCTTGGCATCGTCAAGGGACTGGCTGGCCTGACCGAGATGGCAGCGGCTCAGAGGCAGGCAGAGCGAGCAGGGCGACTGTTTGGGCCTGCCGCTCGCCTGCTCCCGGCGACCACCTCCTCCCGGGAGGAGGTGCACCGCTGCAGTGTTGCGACTCGTGCGCGCCTGGACGCAGCGACCTACGAGGTGGGATAGGCGGCAGGACAGGTGATGACCGAGGAGCAAGCCGTGGCTCTTGCGTTACAAGACGCCTAGCTGAGGCGATGGCCTCGCTCTCATGCAGCAGTTCAGACAGTCGGGAAAGGAGCACAATCATGACCACTCAGGAGAGTGCCCCCAGTTTTGCACGAGACATCCAGCCGTTGTTTCGTCCGGCCGACCGAGTATCCATGCGTTGGGCCTTCGACCTCGGGAGCTACCAGGATGTCCGCGCGCATGCGCAGGCCATCCTTGGGCGCCTCGCAAGCGGGACGATGCCGTGCGACGGGAAGTGGCCCGAGGAGCAGATCACTCTCTTTCGCAGGTGGGTCGAAGCCGGCATGCCTGCCTAGCGCCCCATAGGCGTTCACTTAGGCACTGTAGCCAGCCGACGAGATGGTTCCCTGACGGGAATGGAGAGCATTTTCTCCCCGACGAGTCTTTCCAGCAAGGGGCCAGGACACGCCGGGGCGAAGAAGGCACATATTGCACACAGGTGTATCAATTCTGAAAAAAAGAAGGGCAGGAGGTGAGAAGATGAGTGAAGGATTCTTCTCGCGCGGGTTTCGCAGCCGCCGGAAGCCCAGCGACGAGAGCGGCAGACTCCCGCCGGGACAATATCTGGAGCGCGGCTTTCCCGTGCTCTCGGCGGGGCCGACGCCACATACACCGCTCGCGAACTGGGATTTTTCCATTGTGGGAGAGGTCGATCAGCCCAAACGCTGGAGCTGGGATGAATTTCATGCCCTGCCGCGCGAGACGGTGACGAAGGACATCCACTGCGTGACGAAGTGGTCGAAATTCGACACGCACTGGGAAGGCGTCTCCCTCGATACCCTGCTCGCGCAGGTCGAGTCAAGCGCCAGCTATGTGATCGCCTTCAGCGATGGCGGCTATAGCACCAACCTGCCCCTGGACGAGGTGCTGGGTGGACAGGCCTGGGTCGTCGACACCTACGAGGGCCAGCCACTCTCGCCCCAGCATGGTGGCCCGGCGCGCCTGCTGGTGCCGCACCTTTACTTCTGGAAGAGCGCCAAGTGGGTCCGCGGTCTGCGATTAGTCGCTGAAGATGAACCCGGCTTCTGGGAGTCGCTTGGCTATAACAATCACGGAGATCCATGGAAAGAAGAACGCTACCAGGGCGACTAACCTGGCAACTCGGTGAGGTGGTCACCACACAGCCAGAAACGGCGCGCACGAAGAGCATTACCCTCATAGTTCCCAACTGGATGGGGCATCAAGCTGGGCAGCACGTGGATGTGCGGCTCACCGCCGCAGACGGCTACCAGGCCGAGCGCAGCTATTCGATCGCCTCGCCACCGGAGGAGGCTCCGCGCGTGACGCTCACCGTCGAACGGCTGGATGACGGGGAGGTGTCGCCCTACCTCACCGAGGAACTCCGCGTCGGTGACAAGCTGGAGCTGCGCGGCCCGATCGGGGGCTACTTCGTCTGGGAGGCGCAGATGGGCGGCCCGCTCCTGCTGGTGGCAGGGGGATCGGGTATTGTGCCCTTGATGGCCATGCTCCGCCACCGGGCCGCCGCAGGGGGCAGCGTGGCGACCCGCTTGCTCGACTCGTCGCGCTCTTACGCGGACATCATCTACCGCGACGAACTCGACCGCCTGGTCAAGAACACCACGATGCTTGAGGTGGTACATACCTTGACCCGCGCGCAGCCGCCCGGATGGACGGGCTATCACCGTCGCATCGATCCCGAGATGCTGCGCGAGGTGGCCTGGTCATCTGATCAGCGCCCCCTGACGTTTATCTGCGGCCCTACCCCGTTCGTCGAAACAGCTGCAGCCAGTCTCGTCACCCTTGGACACGATCCAGCACGCATCAAGACCGAACGATTCGGACCGACAGGAGAAGCATGATGGAGAACAAGCTCGATGGCAACGCAGCCGCAGGCACCCTGCAAGAAATCTTCCCCTTTGAAATGACGCTCGCCCAGGTCACCTGTACGGGCTGCGGCACCACCAATGTGATTGGTGCGACCGCCGCCTATATGCATGGCATGGGGACGATCGTGCGCTGCCCCGTCTGCGATACCGTGCTCATCCGCGTTGTGCATGCCAGGGGACGCTACTGGCTGGATATGCGGGGCGTGCGTGTCCTCGAGATCAGCGTGGAGGCCTAGACTTTCTTCTTGGTTTCTCTGCCTGGTGGTAAAAAGCGCGAAGGTTGGTTCTTACACACTCTCGGTGAGGCAAGAACCGTTGAAAGAAGGAGGATAACGTATGCAAGCAACGAATCCAGTTGTTCAACGGGCTATTGATGACTGTAAAGAGTGTCATGCGATCTGCGTCCAAACGATCCAGTATTCTGTCCAGCAAGGTGGTCCCTACGTAGCGCCCGATTATCTGCGGCTCTTAGAGGACTGCGCCCAGCTCTGCCAGCTCAGCGAAGATTTCATGCTGCGCGATTCTCCCATCTCCGCAACCATCTGCACTGTTTGCGCTGAGGTGTGCGACCAGTGCGCAGTTGCCTGTGATCAGGTAGGGAGAGGCACCGATGCCCAGCTGAGAGCCTGCGCTGATCAGTGTCGGCGCTGTGCCCAATCCTGTCGGCAGATGGCACAAATGCGACCATAAATGTGCTCCTGCTTGCAATGAGCATGACCTGGCATCTCATTCACAGCAGGACTGCCGATGCATGTCGCACAAAGTGGGATCTTCGCGCCTCGTGACGGGCTCTCACTCCTATCTGGAGTTCGATCTGCTTGAGCAGGCCAATGGCTCTGGGTAGCGGGTCATGCCTACGATAAGGTCTTTGATGTGACAAAAGAGGCGGTGCAAGTGCTTGCTTCGCTTGTATCATACTGCCTGCTTGGAGTCAATAAAACCGCTTGAGATGGGAAAGGAAGCCCATCTTTTCCAGGCTTAGCGGGGAAGAAACAAGCCAGAATCATTCCGACGAATCCTTAGCGGGGATTTTGGGAGGTAAAAATGTCGGGACCCCGTAATCGCGAGAACCGCTCCCTCTCCCATCGTTGTTCTTGTCAGGGCACGTGCCTCCCTCATGCGGCATGAGCATGTGCTCACTATGAAAACAAGAAGGAGAAGTCTCATGAAGCGACACTGGACCAACGAAGAGTTGGCCGAACACTGGATCCTCTCGTCCAAAGAACTTGATCTGATCGGCGACAGCAAGACCGATCACAATCTGCTTGGCGCAGCATGCCTGTTGAAGTATTTCCAGCAGGAAGGACGCTTTCCTGCTCAGAAACAAGACATCCCTCCCATCGTCATCGTGCATCTGGCCCAACAACTGGGAGTAATCCCGGAGAAGATTATTCCCTACGACTGGGAAGGGCGCACGATCAAGGCCCATCGCGCAGCCATCCGCACGTTTCTGGATGTTCACGAGGCCACGCTCGCTGATGAGGAGGCGCTGGTCGAGTGGCTCTGTCAGGAGGTCGTGGCGGAGCAGCGGCAGGAGGAAGCCCTCATCGCCTCCTTGTACACCCGGTGCAAGGAGCAACGGATTGACCCGCCTACTCCCGATCGCGTCCGCCGCCTGGTGCATACCGCACTGCATCGTTTTGACGAACGGCTTTGCGCCACGGTCATGCAGCAGCTCTCCCTGGAGACACGGACCAGGCTGGATGCGCTGCTCACCGTCGAGTTCTCCGAGACACAGGCGCGGGAAGAAACGGCGTCTGCTCTGGAGGAAGCTTCCGGTGAGGCAGGGACAGCAGAAGCGTCTCAGGAACCAGCACTGCCCCGTCCCCAGTCGGCCCTCCACGCACTCAAGCACGATGCCGGTCCTCTCGGCCTCTCTCGCGTCCTCGAGGAAATCGCGAAGCTGGAGCGCATCCACCAGCTCGGCTTGCCTGCGGACTTGTTCGCTCATGTGTCTGCCAAGACCCTGGACAGTTACCGTAACCGCATCGCCGTTGAGGACCTCCAGGAGGTGCGCCGCCATCCCGGTCCCATCCGCTTCACCCTGCTTGCTGCCTATTGTTGGCGCCGGCGGCAGGAAATCGTCGATATCCTGGTTGAACTGCTGCTGGATGTCGCTCATCACTTGACGACCAGGGCCGAACGGCGCGTGGAGAAAGCTTTCGTCAAGGATATCAAAAAGGTCTCTGGAAAAACCACCCTGCTCTTTCGTCTGGCGGAGGCAGCGATCGACAAGCCGGATGGCTCCGTTCGCGAAGTGGTCTTTCCGGTGGTGAGCGAACAAACCCTGCGTGACCTGGTCAAAGAATACAAGGCCGGCGGCTCCACCTACCAGCAGCAGGTGCAGAAGGCGATGCGCGGCCCCTACAGCAAACATTACCGGCGCATGGTGCCGGTCATCTTGAAGCACCTGGCCTTCTGCTCCAACAACGAAGTCCACCAACCCATCATCCAGGCGTTGGACCTGCTCAGAAAGTACATCGATGTCCCCCTGACACAGCCCCATTTCGCCAGCATCGAGAACGTTCCCCTCGACGAGATCGTGCCGGCCAGCTGGCGCAAAGCCGTCGTCACGCAGGACAAGACAGGCAAGACTGAGCAGGTCAGTCGCCTGAATTACGAACTGTGCGTCCTGCACACGCTGCGCGAGAAAGTCCGCAGCAAAGAAGTCTGGGTTCGGCACGCCGGCCGCTTCCGCGATCCGCATGATGACCTGCCCAAGGACTTTGCGCACAAGCGCACCACCTACTATGAGGCGTTACATCTGCCCCTGGACGCTGACACCTTCATTCACAAACTGCAGGCTGAGATGACCGCGGCCTTAGAGCAGCTCAATGAAAGCATTCCCACCAACCCTCACGTCCATCTCTTGTCCAAGGCTGGGGGCTGGATCTCGCTTTCGCCCCTGCCTCCCCAGCCCCAACCCCAGCACTTACGGCTGCTCAAAGGCGAACTGGGAACGCGCTGGCCCATGATCGAACTGCTCGATATTCTCAAGGAAACGGACCTGCGGGTGCGCTTTACCGATCGCTTCCACACGCAGACCCTGCGAGAGAACCTGGATCGGGCGATGATTCAAAAACGGCTCCTGCTGGGCCTGTACGGGCTGGGCACCAATATTGGCCTCAAGCGCGTCTGTGCGGGCGATCAGAGCGAGAGCTATCGCGACGTCCTCTATATCTGTCGGCGCTTTCTCACCAAAGATGCACTCCGAGCAGCGATTGCCGACGTGGCCACTGCCATCTTCCGTGTGCGACGGCCTGACATCTGGGGTGAAGGCACCACGGCATGCGCCTCCGACTCCAAGAAATACGCCGCCTGGGATCAGAATCTGATGACCGAATGGCATCCCCGCTATCGTGGGCCTGGGGTGCTCATCTACTGGCACGTCGAGCGCAAAGCCGTCTGTATTTACTCGCAACTCAGTCGCTGCACCTCCTCCGAAGTCGCCGCCATGATCACCGGGCTGTTGCGCCACGCCTCAGAAATGCAGGTCGAGCGCAATTATGTCGATACCCACGGACAATCGGAAATCGGGTTTGCTTTCTGTTCCTTGTTGGGCTTTCAGCTCTTGCCCCGCCTGAAGAATCTGCATGCCCAAAAGCTCTATCGTCCTGAAACGGGACACCCTGACGACTACCCAAACCTGCAACCGGTGCTCACGCGCCCGATTAAATGGGAACTCATCCGGCAGCAGTATGACGAAATGGTCAAATTCGCGACAGCCCTGCGTCTGGGCACTGCCGAGACAGAGGAGATTCTGCGTCGCTTTACGCGTAACGGCGTGCAGCACCCGACCTATGCTGCGCTCCTGGAGCTAGGAAAGGTGCAGCGCACTATTTTTCTGTGTCATTACCTCAGCTCCGAGGAACTCAGGCGCGAGATCCAGGAAGGACTCAATGTCATCGAGAACTGGAATTCGGCGACCAATTTTATTCACTTCGGTCGCCTTGGGGAGTTCAGTACGAACAGCATCGAAGATCAAGAGCTAGCCATGCTCGCCCTCCATCTCTTGCAGATATCCCTCACATTTGTTCAGACTTTGATGATTCAAGAGGTCTTGTCCGAGCCGGCCTGGATGAGCCGGATGACCAAAGAGGACCTGCGCGGGCTGACCCCACTGATCTACAGCAATGTCAATCCCTATGGCCTCATTCGACTCAACATGGCCGAGCGTCTGAGGATTGAACGAGCGGAGGCGGTCTAAAGGAGGGCTTTTTCTTCAAGCGAGCGGAAACACTGGGGCAAGAGGCAGTTCACGTCAAACCGTCTTCTTGCTTCCAGCAATATTGCTATCTTGCCCCTGGTGTCACCAATGTTTGTATTGAGCCAACTTGCATCGACGGCATACGCCATCAATTTACTGAAGGCTGAGCGGATCACCTGCCCGAAGGTGCTGTCTTGTCTTCCACACTATACTGTCATAAACCCCTGGGGAAGAGTCAAGGGATCTTATGCTTTAGAGCAAATCTCCTCCTGATGCGATGTAACGCCGGGCATCAAAGAAAGGGGCGTCTGTGGTCGAGACGAACGTGTCGACGTAGGCGATGCGAAACCCTGTTTCAAGTAAGGTTGCCAGGCAGGGGTGAGGCCCTGGCACGTCGATGCGTAACACTTCCGCTCGCTGCAAGGCCCAGTTCACGGCGGTCAGCACGCAGTCCGTCGCAACCTGTGGGGTGCTGGCACCAATGGGTCCAAGGGTACAGGCTTGAGGATACTGGAGCGTTCCTGCGCCTAATCGTATGTATCCGTAGCCGATGATCTGTCGTTGCCGCCGGAACCACAATGGGACGGCGCGTTGTTCGCGTACCCAATACAGGTGATCAACAGGACGCAGTCGCCCGCTGATCTGAGCATCCCAGCGTGCCAACGCCGGATCACCAGGATCTGCCTCGATGATCTCTATATCAGAATTTAAAGGCACGTTGTGTGCAGGCTGCTCCAGTCGGAGCGCGAAGTGTGGCCACTGCGGGCGCATCCCAGCTCGAATATAGAGGGCAAGCGCGCGTGGATCACTCGAGCTCATGGTGCAATGGACAAA
>Ga0209577_10002026_pt1 | contig 19704 bp, 18 predicted proteins | sample GraSoiAngelo_109_FD_185874 | JGI IMG/M metagenome (GOLD analysis project Ga0209577, IMG submission 185874) | Grasslands soil microbial communities from the Angelo Coastal Reserve, California, USA - 14_0903_12_20cm (SPAdes) (version 2) | ecosystem: Environmental > Terrestrial > Soil > Grasslands...
GCCTTCGTCGTCGTGCTGACGGCCACGAGCGCCAACCCCGCGGGCCGCCGCCCGCACCGCCTCACAGTCCGCGCGCTACTTCCCGCGCGGCCTCGGCCTCGTCATAGACGGCGGAAGGGCGCGCTCCGACCTGCCCTCGACTGTGGTTGACGTGAGCGGAGAGGCCCCGCGCCTGATACGCAGGGGCGTCGTGCCGCGGTACAAGTTGGAAGAGGCGCTGAAGTCAATCGGCGCGACGCTGGTCTGACGAGGCCAGTACCGCCTTCGTCAACGGGTGTTGTGCTAAGCGCCCGAACCGCCCGCTAACGCAGGCGGTACTGACCTGTCGCTAGTCGTCCCTCACTTCTGCTGAACAGTCACGCCGCGAAGGAAGCTGAAGTCGTTGCTGGGGTCAACCTGTATGTTCTCGACGCCCTTGCGCGCGACGACGATGATGTCTGGATACCAGAGCGGGAGCAGCGGGAGGTCGCGGCTGACGATCTGCTGCGCCTGCGAGTAGAGCGGTTTGGCCTTCGCGCGGTCTAAGGTGTTCACGGCCTCGTCAATGACTCGGTCGAACTCCGGGCTGCGGTAGCGGCTGCGGTTAAATGCTGCGCGGTCGGGCGTGGGAATCTCGCCGCTGTGAAAGAGGTCGTGGAGGAAGACCGGGTCCTGATTTCCGCCCACCCATCGCAGCGTCGTCATCTCGAACTGCCCTTCGCGCAACTGCCGGAGGAGCGTGCTCGTCTCCATCGTCTCGATGGCGATGGGGACGCCGACGCCCTTGAGCGAGTTCTGGATGACGTTGGCGAACTGGCTGACGGCGGTGTTGCCGGCGGAGATTTTGAAGGAGATCGGCTTGTCGAAGCGCATGCGTGGGCCGTCGCCGTCGGGGTCGCGGAAGCCGGCCTCGTCGAGGAGTTGTTTGGCGCGCGCGGGGTCGTAGGTGTATTTCTGGCCGGGGTCGTAGGCCCAGGAACTTTCCGGGAGGATTGAGCTGGCGACGCGCGCCTGCCCGAGCATGAGGTCGCGGACGATTGATTCGCGGTCAATCGCGTAGGCGATGGCCTGACGCACTTTGATGTTGTTGAGCGGCGGGCGCTCGACGTTGAAGCCCAGATAGACGATGTTCGCGCCGGGGAACTGCTTGACCTGAAGTTTCGAGTCCTGTCCGAGGAACTTGTAGGAGTCGGGCGAGAGGTTGGCCGCGCCGCTGACGAGGTCAACGCGCCCGCTCTGAAGCTCGGCCTGGAGCGTGTTGGCGTCGAGGACGGTTCGGACGCGTAGCTGTTTGATCTGCGGCGCGCCCTGCCAGTAGTTTTCGTAGGCCGCGAGGTCAACGACCTTCTGGCTCTCGTCGCGGCTGACGTACTTGAAGGGGCCGGAGCCGACGGGGTGGTCTTTCTGCGAGTCGGCGCTGCCCTGCGGGATGACGGGCACGGAGACGAGGTTGCCGAGGAGCGAAGACCAGGGCTTGCGCAGGCGTATGACGAGCGTCTTCGGGTCGGGCGTCTCGACCGAGACGACATAAGGCTGAGAGCCGCCCCCGCCCGGCGCCGTCTCGAAGAAGGCCGCGGCCTTATTCTTCTTCGAGGCGAATAGCGTGTCGAGCGTGTACTTGGCGTCGGAGGAGGTCAGAGGCTTGCCGTCGTGGAAGGTCACGCCGTCGTGGAGGGTGAAGGTGACGGTCTTTCCATCGTCGGAGGTCTGATAGTCTGAGGCGAGGTCGCCGACGTACTCGAACTTCTCGTTCTTGCGCAGGAGCGAGTTGAACACCAACTGGCGCAACCGCTCGCTCGCGGCGTCCGTGCCGTCGAGCGGGTCGAGCGTCGCCGGGTCTGTGTCGAGGACGGTCACGAACTGCGTCCTCGCCGTGCCGCGGCAGCCCGCGAGCAGAGCGAGCAAGGCGGCGGACAAGGCGATTACTGCGAGGACGATTTTTCGTGAAGGCATCAGAGTTTCCCTCCGTAGGCGTAGTTCAGTTTGCGGTTGAGTTCGGCCACCTCCATCGAAAGCTCCTGGAAGCGCCTGGGGTCAAAGGGGAGCGGCGGCTGCGTCAGGGCTTTGAAGGCGGCGATGCGCCTGAGCGACATCTCGATGCGCTCGCGCGTCAGCCCGCCGTCGCGCGCAGCCTTCAGCAGCGCGTCGTAGGCGCGGCGGATGATGGCGGGCCGCGCGCAGACGAGAATCATGTCCTCGCCCGCCTCGACGGCGCGCAGCGCGGCCTCCTCGATCTCGGAGTGCTTGGCGATGGCCCCCATCTCAAGGTCGTCCGTGACGACCAGGCCGCCGTAGCCCAACTCCTCGCGCAGAAGGTCTGTGACGATGTGCGGGTTGATCGAGGCGGGGACGAGGCGGCCTCCGGCGAGGCCGCGGTGGATGTCTATGTTGGGGAACCCGCCGTGGCTGACCATGACGGCCTTGACCATGTTGTCCTCGCGCTGGAACAGCTCGATGTAGGGCGCGAGGTCTTGCGCCAGAAGGTCGTCGTGCGTGAGGCGTATGACGGGCATCTCCTCGTGTGTGTCCACCTCGCCCGCGCCGATTCCGGGGAAGTGCTTGGCGCAGCCCAGGCAGCCGGCGCGTTGCAGGCCGCGCAGGTAAACCATCGTGTAGCCGAGGACTTCGCCGGGCGAGCGACCGTAGGAGCGCGAGTAGAGGCCGTTCGACAGAAGGTCGCGGTCTTCCGTCATGATGGACATGACGGGCGCGAAGTTCATGTTGAAGCCGAGGAGGCGCAAGACCTCGCCCGTGATGCGACCGTGTGCGCGCGCGCCCGCCAGGTCGCCGTGCTGTCGTATGACGCGCGCGGCGGGCATCGGCGTGAAGATTTTGCGGAGGCGGTCGACGAGTCCGCCCTCCTGGTCAATGCCGAGCAGTGGCTCGACGGTTAAGAGCTGGCGGACGCCGTCGAGCAGGGCGCGCAACTGCTCCGGCGCGGCGACGTTTCGACCGAAGACGATGACGCCGCCGGGCGAGACGTACTCGACGAGCGAGCGCGCTTCCGAGTCGAGCTGCGCGCCCGGAAGTCCGATGTAGAGCAGTTGTCCGATTTGCTGTTCGAGTGGGAGCGACTGAAGGGTTTGGAAATCAGTCATGTAGTGGATGCGCTCTTCCTTTGTAACAACGATTCGCCTTCAGGCGAGTCGGTTCTTCAAGCCGAGGAGGAGTTGGCGCGCTTCTTCCGCCGTGAGCGTTTCTACATCAACGCCGCGAAGCTCGTCAAGGAGACTCCGGTTGAACGAGTCGAAGAGCGTGAACTGGGTCGCGAGCGCGCGCCGCCCCGCGCGCGTGGCCGCGCGGCCCAGTGCGCCCGCGTCGTCCGCCCCCGCAGGGGAAGCGGCGGACGACTCCGTCGTATCGCGTTCGCCGTCCACTTCAAGCTCCTTTCCGCCGCCGACCTCTTCGGCGAACACGTCCAACTCGTAGCGTTCGAGCCTCGACAGAACGTCGCGAGCGCGCGTGAGAACCGAGGGCGGCAGGCCCGCGAGCCGCGCCACCTCAATGCCGTAAGACTTCGACGCGCGACCGCGCTCGACGCGGTAGAGGAAGATGACCTCGCCCTCGCGCTCGGCCACGCGGATGCGATAGTTCTGCGCGCCGGGCAGGTGCTCGGCCAGCTCGGTCAACTCGTGGTAGTGGGTTGCGAAGATGGTCTTCGCGGCATGCTCCGGCGAGTCGTGCAGGTGCTCGGCCACGGCCCAGGCGATTGAGAGTCCGTCGAAGGTCGCGGTGCCGCGCCCGATCTCGTCCAGGAGGACGAGCGAGCGCGGGCCGGCGTTGTGAAGGATGGCGGCGGTCTCCGTCATCTCGACCATGAAGGTCGAGCGACCGCGAGAGAGGTCGTCGCTTGCTCCGACGCGTGTCCAGATGCGGTCGAAGACAGGGAGGCGCGCGTGCTCCGCGGGGACGAACGAACCCATCTGCGCCAAGAGAGCGATGAGGGCCGCCTGCCGCAGGAGCGTTGACTTGCCGCCCATGTTCGGGCCTGTGATGATGAGCAGGCGGTCGGTCGAGTTGTTCATGTAGAGGTCGTTCGGGACGAACGGCCCGCCGCCGATGGCCTCTATGACGGGATGGCGACCGGCCTTGATCTCCAACTCGTCGCCGTCGTGCAGGACTGGCCGGCGGTAGCGTCGCCGGGCGGCGACCTCGGCGAGCGAGGCAAGCGCGTCGAGGATGGAGAGGGCGCGCGCAGTCGCCTGAAGCCGGCGCGTCTCCTGCGCGACGCGCGCGCGCACCTCGCCGAAGATGCGCGTCTCGATTTCGAGTATGCGCCCTTCCGCTCCGAGAACCTTCTGCTCCCAACCTTTCAACTCCGGAGTCGTGAAGCGCTCGGCGTTGGCGAGCGTCTGCCGCCGCTCGTAGTCCGAGGGGACGCGCGCCGCCGCCGACTTCGAGACTTCGATGAAGTAGCCGAAGACGTTGTTGAAGCGGACGCGCAAGGACTGTATGCCGGAGCGCGCGCGCTCGCGCGCTTCGAGCGTGGCGATAGTCTGCTTGGCGTCGCGGCTGATGGAGCGCAGCTCTTCAAGCTCCGGGTCGAAGCCCTCGCGGACGACGCCGCCTTCGGAGAAGTTGACGGGCGGGTCGTCGCCGATTGAGCGCTCGATAAGATCGCGCACGTCCGGCAACTCGTCTGCGTTCTCGACGATGATTTGGAGCAAGGACGCCCCCGCATCCGATAACGCCTGACGGATTGAAGGGACTTGATTGAGGGAACGTCGGAGGGCGCAGAGGTCGCGGGGCGTGGCCGTGCCCATGTTGATGCGGCCCGTCAGGCGTTCGAGGTCGGAGACTTCGCGCAGAAGATTGCGCACGCGGTCGCGCAAAATCTGCGAGCGGTGCAGGTCTTCGACCGCCGCCAGGCGCGACTCGATCTCGCCGCGGCGAACAGATGGGCGCTGCATCCAGGAGCGAAGCAGGCGCGCGCCCATCCCCGTCTCGGTGGCGTCGAGTATGGCGAGCAGGGAAGCGCCGCGCGCGTTCGGCCCCTGCGAGTCGAAGAGTTCGAGGTTGCGGCAGGTGACGGCGTCGAGGACGAGGTGGTCGTGCGTCTCGAAGAAGGTGATGTCGGTGACGTGCGCGGCGGCGGCGCGCTGCGTCTCGCGCGCGTAGCGAAGGCACGCGCCGGCGGCGCACACCGCCGCGATCTTGCCGCCCAGCCCGAAGCCTTCGAGCGTGCGCGCGCCGAACTGTTCGAGCAGCAAGGAAGCGCAGGAGGTCGGCTCCCAGAGCCATTCGTCGAGCGGCGTGAGTGCGACGGCGTCGCCCGCCGATGCGGCGTGCTCGGAGGGCGTGATGCGCGCGAGGGGCGCGTTCTCACTCTGCGGTTCATTCGAGAGTGGGGGAGGCGCTGTGCGCGCGCCGCGCCCCGCGTAAGTGTCTTTGACGAGCGGCGCGAGCGAGACGGGGAAGAGCAGTTCGCGCGGCGCGTAGGATTCGATGTCGGCGCGGACGCGCGCCCAGGCGTCCGGCCCGCACACTTCGGTCGCGCGGAACTCTCCGGTCGAGAGGTCGAGGAAGGCCGCGCCCATCTGTTCGCCCGCGCCGCAGACCGCCGCGAGGAAGACCGTCTCTTTGGCCTCGACCAGGTTCGGGTCCACGGCCGTCCCCGGCGTGATGACGCGCACGACCTCTCGGCGCACGAGCTTCTTGGTCTTCGAGGGGTCTTCCGTCTGCTCGCAGATGGCGACGCGGTAGCCTTTGCGTATGAGGCGCGCGACGTGGCCGGCGACCGAGTGGTGGGGCACGCCGCACATGGGGATAGCTTGGCCGCGCTCCTTGTGGCGCGCCGTCAGGGTTATCTCAAGCTCGCGCGCGCCCGTGATGGCATCTTCGAAGAACAGCTCGTAGAAGTCGCCGAGGCGGAAGAAGAGGAGCGTGCCGGGGTGCTGCCGCTTCAGCTCCTGGTACTGCCGCAGCATGGGCGTGGCGCTCTGGTTAGTAGTCATTCGGCCCAAAGCCTGCGTGAGAGACGGGTTCTCTTCGCAGCGGATTCGCGTTCAAAGCTACCACAGATAGGTCGGAAAGGCACGACGCGCGGGTCGCGTGGGCCGAGGCCCTTTCGGGGGCGCGGGCGACGGGACGGCGCATGAATTTCAACGCTTCGGGATAAAACCGTGACAGCGTTAGATGAGAGTTTGCGCGAGTCGGAGGCTGCCCCGGAGTCGAGCTTGCGATGAGCCTGGGTTCGCAGATCGTCGCGCTTTTTCTGCTCTCGTTGCCCGTCGCCTGCGTCGCCTGGACGGTGACGCACGAGGAGGTTTTCCGCGAGCCGCGCAATTTCTGCGTCAGGAAGAGCAACGGCTGCTGCCGCTGGTGGGAGAGAAAGTTTTTCTACCTCTTCACCTGCGAGTACTGCTTCAGCCACTACGTGACGGTCTTCTTCATCGCCGTCACGCGTTTTCACCTCCTCTACGACGACTGGCGCGGCTACCTGGTGGGCGGGTTCGCGCTCGTCTGGGTGGCGAACCAGTACATGAGTCTATACAACCGACTTCGGCTGGACATCAAAAGCGAGAAGATGGAAGCCGAGATAAAGGAGAAGATAGTCTCGGAAGACGAAAACGGCGGCGAGTGATGAGTGATGAATAATGAGTGATGAGTGATGAGTTAAAGCACTTTGTCTTTACTCATCACTCATCACTTTCTTAGCCGAAGAAGACTTCGGCGACGCGGTAAATCTCGTCGTCGAGTCTTTTGATCTTCCGCACGGCGTCGTCGAGGGGGACGCTGACGACCTTGTTGCAGCGCAGCGCGGCCATCTGCCCCCACTGCCGTTCGAGCACCATCTCGAAGGCGCGGACGCCGAAGCGCGTGGCGAGCACGCGGTCGAAGGCCGAAGGGGAGCCGCCGCGCTGCGTGTAGCCGAGGCTGGCATGGCGCGTGTCTATGTCGGTCTGGCGCTCGATCTCGCGTGCGAGGTAGAGGCCGATGCCGCCGAGCCGACCGTGGCGGTAAATCTGCTCCTTAGCCTCCGCGTCGAGAAAGTCCTCGTCCGGGTGCGGGTGCGCGTCCTCGGCGACGACGATGATGGAGAAGGCGCTGCCCTGGCGCTCCCTGTGGCGCAGCAGCTCGCAGACGCGCGAGATGCGGAAGGGGTGTTCGGGGACGAGTATGACGTCCGCGCCGCCCGCAATGCCGCCGTAGGCGGCGATCCAGCCGGAGTTGCGCCCCATCACCTCGATGACCATGATGCGGTGGTGCGACTCGGCGGTCGAGTGGAGTCGGTCGACGGCCTCCATCACGGTGTTGACGGCGGTGTCGAAGCCGAAGGGGAAGTCCGTGCCGTCGAGGTCGTTGTCAATCGTTTTGGGCACGCCGACGAGCTGGAGGCCGTGCTCGTGCCACATGTCGCGCGCGGCGCGCAGCGTGCCCTCGCCGCCGACGACGATGAGCGCGTCGAGGCGGTGACTCTCCCATGTGGCGCGGATGCGTTCGGGGAAGTCGTCGCCGTCGTTCGGGTTCGTGCGCGAGGTTCCGAGGATGGTGCCGCCGCGCGGTAGAATCCCGGCGACGGAGCTGCGCGTCAGAGGCTTCAGGTCGTCCTCGATCAACCCGCGCCAGCCGTTCGACACGCCGAGCACCTCGGCGTCCTCCTCAAGGGTGGCGCGCCTGACGACCGCACGGATGACGGCGTTCAGGCCGGGGCAGTCGCCGCCGCCCGTTAAAATTCCGACACGAAGACTCATGCAGACACCTTTGAGAGCACTCTTCGGCGACTCATAATTGATTTGGGTTGTGCACCACGCCTATAATCTCGCGACAAAACGCGACGTGTCAAACGACAGCTTTCTTAAAAACCCTGTGGGCGAAGAGGGCGCGCCTGTCCCGCGCGACGCGCGTGCGCGTGGCGGCCTCCTGACTTTGAGCGTGGAGAGGGCGACGCAGATGCGGAGCGCTGCGGTCGCGCGCGGCGGGAGGCCGTTCGCGCTGCGCCAGAGCGAGCCGCGCGAGGGTTTGGCCGCCGCGGGCGTCCTCGAAGACATTGACCGCGCGCTCGCAGAGGCGTGTGTCCGGCTCGAAGATGTCGAGCTGTTCGCAGCGGCCAACGGGCCTGGGAGCTTCACGGGCCTGCGCTCCGGCCTCGCGACGTTGAAGGCCCTGGCCGTGACGTTGGGGAAGCCGCTCGTCGGCGTCCCGACGCTGCACGCGCTGGCGCACGCGGCGCGGCCCGCGGAGCGTCTGTTGGCGTTGATACCCGCCGGGCGGGGCGAGGTGTTCGCGCAAACTCCTACGTGTCACGCGCGGGGGCGTCGTCACGGAGCAAGGCGGGCCGACACACGTCCGTCCCGCGCTGTTTGTGGAAAGGGCGAAGCTGCTCGGCGGCGGGATCAAGTGGGCGGGCGGCGGCGCGTTCAAGTACCTCGAGGTGATACGCGAGGCGGCGGAATCGTCCGGCCAAAAATTTATAGAGGCCGCGGACTCTTCGGCGTCGCCGGCAAGCGACGAGTGGATGCTCGTACAGACTAGAGATGCTTTGGCCGCGGACGTGGCGGCGCTCGGCCAGTTGAATTACACGGGCGGGGGCGGGGCGGATGACGTGAGGGCGCTCTACGTCAGGCCTTCGGATGCGGAGATGAAGGGTTAATGTCACGCGCGAGGCTGAAGTTGGAGCTTGAGGGGGCGGGGTGCGTCATCGTCCCGATGTGCGAGCACGACCTTCTGGAGGTCGTCGAGATCGAGGAGTCCACGGGCCTGAGCCAGTGGGGCTGGGAGGCATACCGCGCAGAGCTTTCGAAGCCGGAGGCCGTCATGCTGGCGGCTCGGCGCGAGCCGCCCGACCCTTCGACGGGGAGGCGGCTCGTAGGCTTCGCCGCCGCGCGCGTCAGCGCCGAAGAGCTACACATAAACAACATCGGCGTCCGCGCGGAGTTGCGCCGCCTCGGCGTCGGAAGGGCGCTCCTCGGCACGTGTCTCGACCTCGGCGCGCATTGCGGCGCGCGCCTCGCCGTCCTCGAAGTGCGCGCGAGCAACGCCGCGGCGCTCGGCCTCTACGAGCGCCTGGGGTTTAAGATCGTGGGCGAGCGCCGGAAATACTACAAGGGGCCGGTCGAGGACGCGTTGATAATGACCAGGCCGCTGGTGCCAAAGGCTTGAAAGGGTTCGGGAATTGGGCTAACATTTTCCCGCGAGACTAAGGCCACAAGCGCGGACGCACGAACCCGGAGCGAACGCGCCATTTTTTAAGACCACTCCGACCCACGCATCTGAAAGGAGATTCTTCCGCCATGGAAATTACAAGCACGGACAGCCTCAAGGAGCAGTTGCTCGCGATTGACCCGGAGTTCCGCGAGCTGGCGCGGGAACACGGGCGCTACGAACAGCGCCTCAGCGAATTGTCTTCGCTCCAGTACCCGAGCGACGAGGAGCAACTGGAAGAGATCACGCTCAAGAAGAAGAAGCTGGCCGTTAAAGATCAGATGCAGGCAATCATGTTAAGACACCAGAAGGCGGAGAGTACCGCGCACTGATGTGCGGCCCGCGGCGCTTCGGAAGTGGCGTTTGCGAGGCACTCCCAGGTTTTTTAGTGGACGGGGGACGCGTCAAGTTTGCAAAGCGCGCCCCCGTTTCCGTTAGGCGGGAAAATCTTCGGAGGCGCGCGCGTCCGAACGCCCGCCGGACTCGAATGAGGCGATGACGAGAGAAGGTTATCCGTGGGTTCTTACCCCGCTGGTCGCGGCCCTGGCGTCCGGGCTTCTGGGCGTCTGGTGGGCGGCGGCGCTGCTTCTGCTCATCGCGGCCTTCATGGCCTACTTCTTCCGCGACCCGGAGCGGGTCGTTCCGGGCGGGGCCGGACTCGTGGTCGCGCCGGCGGACGGGCGCGTGACGCGCGTCGAGAAACTCTCGCCCGGAGACCCTCGGTCTCCGAGCGTCGTCAGCATCTTCCTCTCGCCCTTCGACGTGCACATCAACCGCGCGCCGATAGCCGGCGTCGTGAGCGACGTGACCTACACGCGCGGGCGCTTCAAGAGCGCGACCAGAGAAGACGCGAGCCTCTTCAACGAGCAGAACGCGCTGACGATCCGAGGGGAGGGCTTGACGGTCGTCTGCAAGCAGGTCGCGGGAATCCTGGCGCGGAGAATCGTCTGCTGGAAGCGACCCGGCGACCGCCTGGAGTTGGGCGAGCGCTTCGGCCTGATAAAGTTCGGGTCGCGGACTGACCTCGTGCTGCCCGCGGAGGTGGAAATCGAGGTGTGCGTCGGCGCGCGCGTGCGCGGCGGGGCCACAGTCATCGGGAGGTTGGGCGATGGCCGGTAACGCGCCGCTCAGGGAGCCTGTGCCCTCGGTTGAGACGAGGGAAAGGAAGGGCCTGAAAAAAGGTCTCTACCTCCTCCCGTCCGCCTTCACGGCGGCGAACATAGGCATGGGCTATTACGCGGTCATGGCCGTCATGCGCGGCTTCCAGCTACTGAAACCGGGCGCGGTCGATCTGTTGCGGGCGACGGAGCAATTCGACAACGCGTCGAGGGCCATAGGCTGGGCCATACTCTTCGACGCCCTCGACGGCAGGATCGCGAGGCTCACGAAGACCACCACCGAGATCGGGATTCAATTCGACTCGATTGCCGACGTTTTGACGTTCGGGATAGCGCCGGCGGTTTTGGTGTACGCGTGGGGCTACGGCTCGGCGTTCCAGGCCGGGTCGCAACTCCAGCGCGGCGTTCTGCAGACAGGCTGGGGAAGCCAGCTAGATAAGCTCGGCTGGTTCCTGTCTTTCATGTTCCTCATCTGCGGGGCGTTCCGCCTCGCGAGATTTAACGTGCAGGCGTCGCGCCCGCGCACACTCGCCGAGGGGACTGCGAAGGTTGACAAGAAAAACTTCGTGGGGCTGCCCATCCCGATGGCCGCCGGACTGCTCGCCGCCGTCGTCCACTTTTCGCCGCGCCCGCTCGTCTCTTTCGAAAGCTCTTACCTCTACAGCACCCTTTTGATGGCACTGGTCGCGACCCTCGCCGCGCTGATGGTCAGCACCATTCGCTACTCAAGTTTCAAGACCGTCGGCGCCGGCAATCGGAGCACGATAAAAGCGATGCCGTTGATCGCCGCCGCCGGGATGCTCCTCTGGCTCTTTTCGAGATACGTCCTCCTCGCGATAGTCGCTGCATACGTCCTGCACGGGCCACTCTCTCGCCTGGCCTCTCTGTTTCAAGTGCGCCGCCCGAAGGAAGGGCAGTGACCGCGCTCCTACGCTCGCCCGAGCCGGAGGTTAGTCTTGCGCCGTGGCCGTTATCGCCTGGCTGGAGAAAGCGAGCAGCCCTTTTCGCGTCGTGAGTAAAATCAAATTGCCGGAGAGAAGCGGGGAAGCGCCGGTATTATTATCTTCTCCTACGTAAATGCTGTTAACTTTCTTTCCGTCCTGAAGACTGAGAATTACCCCCTCGTCACCGACGAGGGGGGTGACGAGGGCGCTGTCGTTTAAGACGAGTGGTCGGGCCAAGGCTCTGCCGGCCAGACGGTATTTCCAGAGCCTTACTCCGCGCTGAGGCGAAAGGCAGTAGACGAAATTATCCAGGGACGTTGCCAGCAGGCACTTTCCCGCAGCCACGATTGACTGCACCGCCGCCCCCGTCCGCACGCGCCACCTCAGGCGACCAGTGGATTCATTAACGGCATAGACGGATCCATCTCGCGACCCCGCGAAGACGCTCCCTTCGATTACCACTACAGGATTGTCCAAAGCTCTATGCGTCCGATAACGCCAGAGCGTTTGACCCGTTGTTTGCTCTACCGCCAGCAGGTTGCCCACCCCATCGCCCACGTACAAAGAATTTCCACTCAAAACCGGGGAAGAATTGAAAGGCGATGAATTATATTTTACCCACAAAATTTCTCCGCTCTCTTTTTTTATGGCGTAAAGCCGCCCGTCTGAAGTCCCGCCGAAGAGGATTGATTGATTAGATATTAACGCCCCCCGAAAGGGGGACGGCAATGTCCGCATCCACATCGTCACTCCGCTCTGGCGACTTAAAGCCCGCAACGCGCCCGTGGCCTGTGGGTATGGACTGTTGGGGGGCTGGGAGCTTTCAGAAGCGACATAGACGCCTCTGGTGTCCGCGACGGGGGAGGCCGATATTCCTCCTCCGATTTCGCTCTTCCAGAAAAGCTCGCCGTCTGCTACCTGTAATGAGATGACGACACCGTCACTGAGCGGTACATAAATCATCCCCTCATCCGAGGCCGGTGTTATATTGTCTGTTCCGTTTGTTTCAAAAGACCATCGCAAATGAAGCGGCTTCGACAGGGTGACCTGATCTTGAGCCAGAGTGAATGCGCAAAAAAAAGTTACAAGAGTCGCTGTCAGTAGTATCAGGGAGATTTTCGCGCGGATTAGGTTGGCAACAGAGTCCATATGAGTTCAGTTCGGGGCCTTCGCCGGCACTAACTGGCGGCGATGCAAAAGTTATAAACTGCTCTGCTATTATGATAAAAATAAACGTCCGCCGCGAGGGCAGGCGAATCTACAGCGGGAGGCATAAACCCTTGAGCGCCCATTCTAATTCCCACGACAGGATAATAATTATAGACTTCGGCTCTCAATACACGCAGTTGATCGCACGCCGTATTCGGGAGTCCAGCGTGTATTGCGAAATACTACCTTATAATACTTCCTTAGAAGTCATTCTTTCACGCAATCCGAAAGGGGTTATTTTATCCGGCGGCCCCGCTTCGGTTTATGACGATGACGCGCCAAAACTTTCTTCAGACATTCTTGGCAGGCTCGTGTGCCCGATATTCGGAATATGCTACGGGCTGCAGATCATTGCCTTTGAGTTAGGCGGCCAAGTTCAGCCCTCAAGCAATAGGGAGTATGGGTACGCACGGCTTGTCGTGACAGACCCGGACAGCCCTATTTTCAGGGGGCTACCCGGAGAAATTGATGTTTGGATGAGTCATGGGGATCAAGTAAACCGAGTGCCGGTTGGTTTTCACGTCACTGCTCGTTCCAGCGATGCGCTTAACGCCTTCGAGGATTTAAGCAGGCGCATATTCGGGGTACAATTTCATCCCGAAGTAGCACACACTCCATTCGGTAAGCAAATATTACAGAACTTCCTTTTTAACGTATGTCGGGTGAAAGCCGACTGGTCTCCGAGTGCCATTATTTCGGAGCAGATTAAAACAATTAGTGCCTTGGCCGGGGATGAAAAAGTCATCTGCGGCTTATCAGGAGGGGTAGATTCTACAGTGGCGGCGGCACTCGTGCACGAGGCCATAGGCGAGCGACAGACGTGCATCTTTGTTGATACGGGTCTTTTACGAGAGGGTGAATTTGAATCCACGATTTCCTTGTTCAAACGGAAAATGTCTCTGAACGTCGTCGGCGTTAACGCGTGCGAGCTGTTTCTAAAAGCGCTCGATGGCGTAATCGATCCCGAAGAGAAAAGGCGGCGGATCGGAAGAATTTTTATAGAGGTTTTTGAAAAAGAGGCGAGGGCGATAGGAGGCGTGGAGAGCCTAGTTCAGGGGACGTTGTACCCGGATGTTATCGAATCAACTTCGGTCCGGGGCCCCTCGGCAGTGATCAAGAGCCATCATAACGTCGGCGGCTTACCTGCAAGAATGAACCTCAAACTAATAGAACCCCTTCGTGAACTCTTCAAAGATGAAGTGCGTGTGATCGGGCGTGAACTCGGCATCCCTGAAGATTTTTTAACCCGCCACCCTTTCCCGGGCCCCGGCTTGGCTGTACGTATATTAGGAGAAGTCAACCACGATCACCTTAAACTGATCCGGGCCGCGGATCGTATCGTCGAAGAAGAGTTAAAGCTTGCCAATCTATACGGGAGCGTGTGGCAAGCTTTCCCCGTGCTCTTGCCTGTATCTACCGTAGGAGTGATGGGAGATTTCAGAACATATGAGCGGGTTGTCGCCGTCAGGGCGGTAACAAGTATCGATGGAATGACTGCCGATTGGGCGCGCTTACCGCATGATGTTTTGGGAAGGATTTCATCCCGTTTAGTTTCCGAGGTGCGTGGAATTAATCGCGTGGTCTTCGATATTAGTTCAAAGCCTCCAAGCACGATTGAGTGGGAATGAAGAGGAGGATTGATTAAGGAAGCGACGTAACTTCTATCCTCCGAGAATACTATATCCGAGTGACTACGGGAGGGACGAGGATCGGGGATTTAAGCAATGTATTTATATTAAGCGTTTGCTTAATATAAATACCCGAGAGTAGCAATAGTCCATGGCAATGATGGAAAATCTCGCCGAGAAAATTATTTTCTTTTCTCAAAATCTGTCAAAGAGTTATTCCGGCGCGCTCATTACAAGGGAGGTCTGTCATGCAAACTCAGAATAATGGGGAGATACTGCCCTCGGGGAATGCCTTCGATCACGTAAGAATTGCCCGGCATCCTGAACGACCTTACGCGTGGGATTTCATAGAAAGGCTTTTCGTTAATTTTATTGAACTACATGGCGACCGGAGGTTTGCGGACGACCCGGCAGTCATCTGTGGATTTGCCAAATACAAGAAGTGGGAAATCTTTGTTATTGGTCAACAGAAGGGTAGGGACACAAAACAAAGGCGACTCAGAAACTTTGGGATGTCCAAGCCGGAGGGATATCGCAAGGCCATCCGCGCCATGAAACACGCGGAAAAATTTGGACGGCCTATAGTCTGTTTGATTGATACCCCCGGCGCGTATCCGGGTATTGATGCCGAAGAGCGTGGGCAGGCAGAGGCTATCGCGCATAGCCTTTTTTCAATGGCAACACTTTCGGTGCCGATCATCAGCGTAATCATCGGGGAGGGGGGGTCGGGCGGGGCGCTGGCCATCGGCGTGGGCGACGCGGTCCTCATGTTTGAGAATTCCATCTACTCGGTTATTTCGCCCGAAGGGTGTGCTGCAATCTTGTGGAAAAACTCCGCCGAAGCCCCTCGCGCGTCCGAATCGCTTCGTCTGACTGCGGGTGACCTTTTAGAGTTAAAAATCATCGACGGGATCATATCAGAGCCGGTCGGAGGGGCGCATACTTCTTTCGATGAAGCGGCCAAAGCGTTTGACGGCGCACTTGAGAAGGCCCTGGGCGACGCGCTTGAGTTAACACCCGTGGAGAGGTTAAGGCTACGGTATAATAAGTTAAGGTCTTTTGGGTTTGAAAATTCCGGGGGCTTGATGTGGTAGAGGTGGTCTTTATAAGGACGATCCCTTCGAAGCCAAATCTGATTCTGATTTGGATGGACGGGCGGGCCGCCAAAATCGGCACACACTTTACCTCTCGTCAGATGTTAAGAGTCTGCAACAACTTTTAGTGATCATCATTCGCCGGATCGGACCTCGAAGATTCTGAGAGCATTACTCGCGAGGGCCGAGGTGCTTCTGTTACACTTCACGAGGTATTTTTGTGAGAAAAAAAAGCGTTTACATAGAGACTTTTGGTTGTCAGATGAATGTCGCAGACTCGGAGCGCGCGGCGACGAGGTTACGCTCTGCCGGATATGAGTTGACAGACTCCTCCGAAGGCGCAGACGTCCTTATCTTCAACACCTGTTCTGTTCGAGAGAAGGCGGAACGGAAAGTCTTCCAAAGGATCAACCATGTTCGGCGGGAGAGAGCTGGGAAGCAGCCCTTGATCGGGATAATGGGATGTGTGGCGCAACTCGAAGGCCGGGCCGTCTTTGACAGCTCGCCGCCCGTGAGGTTTGTGATCGGCACTGGGGCCACCGACAGGATTCCTGAACTGCTTGAGCGCGTCGAAGATGGCGAAGAGCGTGTGTCTGATCTCGGCATCCGTCAGGAGACGGAAGTGTGGGATGTTTCGCCGGTCGAGCGCCACTCTAAGCACATAGCATTTGTACCCGTCATTGAAGGTTGTAACAAATTCTGTACTTACTGTATTGTTCCATATTCGAGAGGCCGGGAGCGTAGTCGGACTGCAGCCGAAATTGTTACCGAAGTCAGACATCTGTCCGACCTGGGGTATAAGGAAGTTCAACTCATCGGGCAAAATGTTAATAGCTATCGCCCGAAGGCCGTTGACGGCTTAGAAAAATTCTCCGGGGCCACCCCTTTTTCCAAGTTGCTTCGCGCGGTGGCTTCGACGGGGATACCGCGGATTAAGTTTACCACCTCGTTTCCGAGGGATTTTCATCCGGACATCGTCGGTGCCATAGAGGAGAATGAAAATCTTTGTAACTGGATCCATCTGCCCGTCCAGACAGGAAGTAACCGCGTGCTTCGCGCCATGCGCCGCGGGCATCAAATTGAAGACTATTGGAAGCATGTGGAGACGATTAAAAACGCGCGCCGGAGGATTTCACTGACGAGCGATATCATCGTCGGTTTTCCGTGTGAAACCGCGGAGGATTTTGCGGACACACTGGGGCTGGTCGAGCGGTGCAGATTTGACGGGTTATATATATTTAAGTATTCGGAAAGGAAAGGGACTCCCGCGGCCAGGTTAACTGATTCCGTCTCCGCGTCGGAGAAGGCGAGCCGCTTTATAACCCTGGAAAGGTTACAGACGAGTGTTCAAGAGGGAATCTACAATTCATACGTCGGGTCTGAGGTGACCGTGCTCGTCGAGGGGGCGAGTGCGAGGGCGTCTGTTGACATGACCGGGCACACGGCGTGTAACAAGGTCGTAAATTTTCGGGGGACTTCGGGCCTCGTGGGGAGACTGGTCAGGGTGCGTGTGACGGAGGCTAAGCCGCACAGCCTCTACGGTGAGTTTCTGGGGGCGATGTAGAAAAAAGGGGTGTGATTAAATATACCATGGAAATCGAAGTGAAAATCAGAGGACTGATGATGGACCCGAGTAGCAGTACTCCGATAATTATTCTAAAAGATGTGAACAGCGAGACGATGTTACCGATCTGGGTCGGGGCTTTTGAGGCGAACGCCATCGCGCTCGAGATTGAAAAAATTTCGCCCCAGAGGCCGATGACTCATGACCTCCTGAGAAACATTATTTTGGAGATGGGGGCGAGCGTCGAGCGTGTGATCGTCACAGACCTCCGTGACAACACATTTTTCGCCGTGATCGTGATGAGGGGTCATAACGGCGACGCGATCATGATCGACGCACGCCCTTCCGACGCGATTGCGTTGGCCCTTCGGGCCGACTGCCCGATCTTCGTCAACGAGGAGGTGATACGTGCCTCGCGCAACACCGTCTCGGGCGGCGAGGAGGAGGCCACTTCTTCGGCGGATGAGGAATGGCCCGATGTAATCGGCGAGGCAGGGGATTTGCCTATGTAATCCCGGCGTCCCCGTTCGAATAGACTGGAAGCACGACCGTTGAGTATCATCATCGCAATCGCTAACCAGAAGGGCGGGGTAGGCAAGACTACCACCACAATTAACCTTGCCGCCGCGTTTGCCCAAAGGGGACGGCGCGTTCTTCTACTTGATCTTGATCCGCAGGGTAACAGTTCTATTTCATTCCTTGACCCCCAATCCATCTATAAATCTGCGTATGAAATGATGGTTGATGGAGAGAAGGATATATCTGATTGTATCTATCAAACCTCGATAAAAGATTTGGATATTATTCCTTCGAGAATTAATCTGGCTAAATTAGAGTCCAAGCTCGTCGGTGATTTTGACGCCCCCTTTCGTCTGAAAGACCGTCTTGAGTTAATGCGTGATAAATATGACCTTGTGTTTATAGACACTCCGCCCACCTTGGGTCTGATAACAGTTAACGCGCTTGTTGCTTCTACGCACGTACTTATCCCGATCCAATCTTCTTTTTACGCACTGGAAGGGACTGACGATCTTCTCGAAACCATCGAGAAGGTAAAAGCGCGCCCGAACCCGGATTTACGCGTGCTGGGCGTCGTCGTAACCTTATTTGATAAGCGGACGACGCTCGCGCGCGAAGTTTATGAGCAGATCAGAGGAGTTTTCGGCTCCCAGATGTTTGAGACCGTAATTACAAAGAGCGTCCGCTTGGAAGAAGCTCCGGCTTATAGGGAATCAATCTTCACCTTCGCCCCGCAATCTTCCGGAGCTTACGAATATTCTAAACTTTGTGACGAGGTGATGGGTCGTGTCTAAGAGGGGACTCCCTGCTGGAATACGTATGCGGCATGATGCGCACTATGTGGAGGAGCTTGCCAGTCAAACCCCGGCTTCGATTGGCAGACTAATCACAGTCGAACTTCTCGACCCTAACCCGGGTCAACCGAGAGTCGACATCGGTGATCTATCTGAGTTGATACTTTCCGTTAAAGAGAGGGGAGTTTTGGAGCCGCTTCTTGTTACTTCCTCAAGGGTAAAAGGGAGGTGGATGATTATAGCGGGCGAGCGAAGATGGCGAGCTGCCAAGGCCGCCGGGTTGCGCGAAGTCCCGTGCATTGAGTTGGAAGTGGATGAACAGGGGGTGGCTGAGATTGCGCTCATCGAAAATATGCAGAGAAAGGATCTGACCCCTTGGGAAGAGGCCGACGGGCTGGCGGCTTTGTGTCATCGTTATGGGTACACACATGAAGAAGCGGCAAGGAAGGTAGGGAAGAGCAGGAGCACGGTCACAGAGGCGCTTTCGTTAGCCGCAATACCTGAGGAGATACGTGAGGAATGTCGTCTCGCCGACATTCATGTTAAATCACTTCTACTTCAAGTGGTACGTCAGCCGGACTTAACTTCCATGCGTCGGATGATTAAGGATATAGCGGGAAAAGGTCTGACGCGGGATGATCTTCGCACGGCCAAGCGAACACGACAAATCATTGGTGATGCTGTCGGAGATAAAGTCCCTTCGAAGCCGTTTATATTCAAATATTACTTACCGGAAGAAGGTTTCAAAGCGGAAATCCGATTTGAAAAGCCGGTTGCAGAAAATTCTGAAATAATTAGCGCTTTACAAGCGCTAATTGACTACCTTGAGAAAGGCGGTCTTAATCAATAGTGCTGTCCTTCGGCATCTTTATGTACGCGGGCCTTTTTTAGCGCGACGCTGGAGGGAGCGAGCCCAACGCTCGAGCGTCGGCTGAATGGGTTTGAAAATACGCGCCCGAAAGCCGTGTTCCTTTTCATTCCATCTCTTTAACTGCTTTTCCGTATAATCCCTTATAAAAGGCTCCAGCTGACCTTTCCTAACAGAGTGACGTAAAGTTAAAAAAAGGTGTTGCCCTACGAGTGAGAAAATAACCGCTGCCATATTCGCTTTAAATGAGAGTCGTGGGAGTATTTTTTTGTGAAGCGGCCCCTCCTTAGGTAATAAAACGTCTAAAGCGATCTCTATCCGGGCTTGCTTAGCCCCTTGCTTCGGGTAATATAGTCCGGGAAGCTTCGTGGCAAATTTTTGATCATTACGGACTCGGGGGTCCCTTATCGAATCTACGAACCGGATGCGCTCAATGCCGCGAAGATGCTCGCGGGGAATCGTAGCCACCATGCTGTTTATGATTTGCTCAGTGCGTTTCGGGAGGCTGCTACGGCCCGAAAGATTTTCGATTTTAATGTTCATTGTTCCGGCACGCTAGTTCAAAGCTATGCGCTCTCGGCGCAAGACTTTCAGTTGCTACACACCTTCGCTCGGCCGAATAGCACGGCGACCCGAAGGAACGGCGGGCCTCGCCCGAAGAGGGATTTCATTCCTGATACAACCTCTGCGCTTTCAGTGCAGAGTGGTTTGGTTTTATAGAAAATTGAGGCTGTTGGCAAGTAGGCAGATGGGGCGGAAGAATGGACGCGTCCGATAATATATATTATGGACGATGATGGATGCCGACCCTATTTTTCCGAATGCTGCCTTGACACACCCTAC
>Ga0209577_10002027_pt1 | contig 19689 bp, 16 predicted proteins | sample GraSoiAngelo_109_FD_185874 | JGI IMG/M metagenome (GOLD analysis project Ga0209577, IMG submission 185874) | Grasslands soil microbial communities from the Angelo Coastal Reserve, California, USA - 14_0903_12_20cm (SPAdes) (version 2) | ecosystem: Environmental > Terrestrial > Soil > Grasslands...
GTCGGCAAGCACGTCGTCTTCGACGTTGACTACTTCCACAAGCACACGACGAACGCCTACGATTTCAACGTGATCCTGAACACGCCCATCACGTTCCCGATCTCCTGGAGCCAGTCGAAGCTCGACGGCATCTCGGCGCGCGTCAACCTGACCAACTACCACGGGCTGACGGCCTTCATGGTCGCCGGGCACACACGCGCGCGCTTCTTCCCGCCGGAGTCGGGGGGCCTCTTCTTCAACTCCGACCTGCCCACGGGCGTCTTCCGCATTGACCACGACCAGAAGTTCGAGCAGACGACGCAGGTGCAGTACCAGTTCCAGCAGTGGAAGCGGCTCGCGCCCTACGTCAACTTCACTTGGCGCTACGACAGCGGACTGGTCGCCGGGGCCGTGACGGACTACGCCACCGCGCTCGGTTTCACGCCCGACCAGCAGGCGCAGATCGGCCTGTTCTGCGGCGGCTTCGTCGCCACCCCGAGGCAGGGGATTACGCAGTGCGCTTCGACGAACCGCGGCGCGCTGCGCGTCCGCATCCCTGCGGACGGGGCGGAGAACGACGACACCAACCCGCCGCGCGTCGCCCCGCGCAACCTCTTCGACATGAGCTTCGGGACGGACAACCTCCTGCGCACCGAGCACACGAAGATGACGCTCAGGTTCACGGCGCTGAACCTGACCAACAAGAAGGCGCTCTACAACTTCCTCTCGACCTTCAGCGGCACGCACTTCGTTAGCCCGCGCGTCTTCCAGGGACAGGTCGGAGTCACGTTCTGAAGCCGCGGGTAATACCCGCTCAAGACTGATGTCCAAAAGCAAAGAGGCCGGGCCGGTATCTTCCGGCCCGGCCTCTTGTTGCCGACTGTTTCGACTACTGCTGCGGTTGTCGGTTCGGCATCCGCGTCCCGCGCGTGGGTTTCATCTCCATCTTGCCGGGGCGGACGCGGAAGAAGAGTTTCCAAGAGACGGGGCGCTGGCCGTAGATGGGATCAAGAATCGTCGGCTTGGAGTAGAACGTCAGGTCGCTCCCCACGGCCAGCGAGAGCTTGTCCGTTTTCCAGAGGTCGCGCGCGAAGCCTGTGGTGTAAGCGCCGATGCGGAAACTAGAATGATCATCAGCGATGCCCAATAGCGCGCGGTCATTCGCCCTCAGCAGCTCATCCTTGTCCACCAGCTCAAGCCGCGTGGAGAGGTAGTTCCGGTCGAGGAAATTAACCGTTGACTCGAACGTGTAACCGTTCAGGTTGTGCGCCCCGCTTGGCGCGCTCACGTGGTTGCGCCCCCAGATGATGCTCGACGCCCAGTTGCCGCGGTCGAACGGACGATTGTACTGGACGGACGCGGTTGCGCGCCTGATGTCCGCATCAGGCTCCTGCGCCTCCGGGCTTCGGAGGAAGCCGTAGGAGACCTGCATCGCCCAGTTCTGGTTAGGCGCAAACGACAGACGCGCCGAGCGCGAGTCCCACCTGTGCGAGTCGAAGTCGTAGCGGTTCTCGTCCGGCTCGCGCCCGTTGAAAACAGAGCCTTCGAGATTGAGCCAGCGGTAGGTGAAGCCGGAGGTGAGGACGCCGAACGAGATGTGCGTCGAGTCCTGCAAGTGGTGCGCGAGCGTGGCCGAAGGGTTTTCCGAAGCCGACATGCGGTGCATGAAGGCGACGGGGCCGAGTGCCGGCTCGCCCGGATAGCCGAAGTACGCGAACCAAGTGCCGCGCCCTCAAACTCAACCCTTCCCTTTCCCGAACACGGGCGCGCGCTTCTGCATGAAGGCCGTGACGCCTTCGAGGAAATCGCTTGAGGCGAAGCAGTCGGCCTGGCCTTCGGCCTCGAAGTCGAGCGCGGCGGCGAGCCTCTCCTGCTCGCCGCGGCTGAGCGCGGCCTTGATGCGGGCGAGGGCGGGCTGCGGCGCGGCGGCGAGCCTCGCCGCCAGAGCGTCAACCGTCGGGTCGAGTTCTTCGCGCGGGACGACGTGGTTGACGAGGCCGAGGCGGAGGGCTTCTTCAGCCTTGATGGTCGCGCCCGTCGCCATCAGCTCGAAGGCCCTCGCGTAGCCGACGAGGCCGGGCAGGAAGTAGGTGCTGCCGCCGTCGGGCATCAGGCCGACGCGGACGAAGCTCTGGCTAAAGGTCGCCTCGCGCGTGGCGACGCTGATGTCGGAGGCGAGCACGTAGCTGAAGCCGATGCCGACCGCCGGGCCTGCGACGCGCGCGACGACGGGCTTTCGGAGCGTGCGCATCTTCAGGACGGGCGGGTTGATCAGTTCGCGCACCTTCGCGGCCACGTCGAGGCGTGCCAGTTCGCCCGCACTCAGCGCCGAGAGGTCGAGGCCGGAGCAGAAGGCTTCGCCCGCGCCCGTGATGACCAGGACGCGGCTCTCGTCGTGCGCCGACTCGCTGATCGCTTCGGCGAACGCCTCGAACATCTCGAAGTCAACGGCGTTGCGGCGTTCGGGCCGGTTGAAGGCGATGCGTTTGACGCCGCCTTCGAGCGTGACGAGCAATTTGTCGTTTGTCTGCATGTCGCGCCACTCTTCTCTTTTGAGCCGCGGGCCGGGTTCATCCGCTCACACAATCAATCGTCGGTGACAATCATTTACGCCCGCCGAACAGTCTCGGCGCGGAGAAGGCCGCGTAGCGCACCGGGCCGTGCCGCTTCGAGCGCATCCAGAGCGCGACGGTTACGCGGCGGACGACCTCCGGCTGCTCTTCGCGGCGCGCGACCGAGCGGACGAGGCGGCTGATGTCGTGGCGGAAGAAGGCGGCGACGAGGCGGCGTTTCGGGTCGGCGGCCTTCAGGCGCGCGCGCTCGTAGCGCAGCAGTTCGAGCGTCCAACCGGAGCCGACGCGCTCCCCGCGCAGACTCTTCTCCAGGTAGCCGGCGAACCCAATCGCGTCGCCGAAGAGTCGCTCGATGCCGCCGGGTTTGTGCGTCGAGACGTAGCGTTTGAAGTGCGCGGCGAAGCGGTTGCCCAGCACGCGGCGCGTGAGCGGGAGGAGCTTCCCCATCTCGACCAGACGGCGCTCGCGCGACGACGCGGCGAAGGAGTCGAAGCGCGCCGCGGCCTCGCGCCTGAGTTGGCGCGACTCGGCGGCACTCAGCCCCAGCTCGCGCCCCAGGGCGAACGGGTCGTCAACGAAGCGGCCCCGCAGCCCTTCGTCGGTCGAGAGCCGCGCGAGGATTTGCTCGATCTCTGAAAGGCCCATGATCGTTGAGTAGCCAGTAGCCAGGAGTCAGTAGCCAGTAGAAGAACCCTCTTTGCAGAGCTGTCAGAGGACAGGCCGCAGCGCACGCGAGGCAGAGCCCACTGGCTACTGACTACTGCTATTCAATACTCGCGCAGTTGCCCGCGGTAAGACTCGAAGTTGCGGCGCATCTCCGCGACGTGGTCGCCGCCGAACTTTTCGCGCATGGCCTCGGCCAGTGTGAGCGCGACCATCGCCTCGCCGATGACCCCGGCAGCCGGCACAGCGGTCACGTCCGAGCGCTCGAAGGCCGCGCGCTCCTCCTGCTTCGTGTCAATGTCCACGGACGAGAGCGCGCGCCTGAGCGTCGAGATGGGCTTGAGGAAGCCGCGCACGCGCAGCTCCTCGCCGTTCGTGATGCCGCCTTCGAGTCCGCCCGCGCGGTTCGTCGGTCGCACGAACGCGCGCCCTTCCGGGTCGTAGCCGATCTCGTCGTGCACGCGCGAGCCGGGCAAGCCGGCGGCCTCGACGCCCGCGCCGATTGAGACGGCCTTGACCGCGGGGATAGACACAAGAGCGCGCGCGAGCCGCCCGTCGAGCTTCGAGTCCCAGGAGGTGTGCGAGCCAAGGCCGGCGACGACGCCGCGCGCCACGACCTCGAAGACGCCGCCGAGCGTGTCGCCCTCGCGCCGCTTCTCGTCAATGAGCGCAACCATCGCGGCTTGCGCCTCTTCGTCGGCGCAGCGCAGCGGCGCGTCTTCGGGGATGGCCGCGATGCGCTCCCACACGACTTCGAGCGGAGAGTCGGGGACGCCCCCGAGCTGCACGACGTGGCTGCGAATCTCTACGCCGAAGACGGCGAGCAGTTGCCTTGCGAGCGTGCCGCACGCGACGCGCGCCGCGGTCTCCCGCGCCGACGCGCGCTCCAGTATGTCGCGCAGGTCACGCGCCCCGTACTTGAGCCCGCCCGCGAGGTCTGCGTGGCCGGGCCGGGGACGCTTCACGCGCCGCGACTTCTCTTCCAGAACCTCGCGCGGCTCGACCGACATCACCTCAGTCCAGTTCGCCCAGTCTTTATTTTCTACGAGCAGCGCGACGGGCGAGCCTAAGGAGAGGCCGTGGCGCACGCCGCTCAGGATTTCGACGCGGTCGCGCTCGATCTTCATGCGACCGCCGCGCCCGTAGCCCCACTGCCGACGCTCAAGCTCGCGGTTGATCTGCTCGACGTTGACGGCGAGACCCGCGGGCAGGCCCTCGACGATAGCGACGAGCGCGCGTCCGTGCGACTCTCCGGCTGTGTTGAAGCGAAACATCGGAGCTTCTCTCAAGTCCGTCGGGCGGCGATCAGGTGTCTAAGAAACGCGAGCGCACTTCTGGCGGCGGAAGCCGACAGCTCTCATACTTCCCGAACAGACGGTAGCGGTTGCGCGCGAAGAGGTCGTAGAAGAAATCGCGCACGGGCTTCGGGATGACGCGGGCCGCGAGCAGAAGCTTCCAAGCGCCGCCGAGATATTTCAAGACCCGCAACGCCGCGTCCGAACGGACGAAGACGCGCTCGCCCCCCTCCGGGGAATTTTCAACGAAGACAACAGAGTCAACGCCGCGCAGTTCCGCGTGACGCTCGACGATTGCTCTTCCGTAGTCACTCTGCAAAGCCGCGAAGCGCATCGTCCCCGCGCGGTCGCGTTCGAGGATCATCTGCACCGTCTTGTTGCAGAAGCCGCACACCCCGTCATAGAGCAAGACCGGCGCGTTCACTGTCGTTTCTACCATGAGTTGACCGTCAACAGAAGCGAGGGCATTAACTCTTTTGCGGCCTTTGCGAGTTCTTTGCGCCCTCTGCGGTTAAGACAGTCTGACATGAACCGCAGAGGGAGCGAGGGCCTGCGCAAAGAACTCGAAAGAGGTGTGCGTCAGGTCACGCTCAGCCCGCCGCCGGCAAAAACTCTTCGGCGAAGATGTTGCCGCGGCCCAGTATGCAGGCCGGGTCGAAGGCGCGTTTGAGCGCGGCCATCTCGCGCAAAGCTTGGTCGCCGTAGAGCGCGCGCAGGTACTCGCGCTTGAGCTTGCCGACACCGTGCTCCGCCGAGACGGTGCCGCCCAGGCTCACGGCGCGCTCGATGAAGCGTGCGTAAGTCTCGCGCGCGGCGACGGCCTCAACGTCGTCGCGCGGAAGGATGTTGACGTGAACGTGGTTGTCGCCGACGTGCCCGAAGATGACGTATTGAAGCTGGCCCGCGCGCAGCGTGTCCTTGTAGAACCGGAGCATTTCGGGGAACGCCTCGTCGGGCACGGCCATGTCGGTCGAGACCTTGCGCTGGCCGCGTCGGGCGAGCCACTCATTGACCATCACGGGCAGCGCGTGGCGGAAGGCGCGCATCTCGGCGCGGTCGTGCTCGTTCGTGCCGAACCAGGAGTCGTCGGCGAGTGAGTCGTGCCTCTCGACGAGTCCGAGCCACTCGGCTATCAAGCCGTCTTCCGTCCGGGGCATGGTCTCCTGCTCGAAGAAGACCGCGCCCGCCGCGCCGAGCGGCACGAGCGGGTAGCGCTCACGCAAGAACTTTAAAGACTCGGCGTCGAAGAATTCGAGGGCGCGCGCGTCGAACCTGCTCTCGTTCGGGCCTGCCGGATCGCCCTCCGCGAGTTCCGAAGTTCCGCCCGCGACGCCCGCCGCGCGCGTCGCAAGCGAGCGCTCGCGGGCCTCGCGGACGAAGGCGAGCAGGCCGTCTTCGGTTTTGAAGAAGACGACGCCTGAGAGGACGCCTGCGGGCCGCGGGAGCAGTGAGACTTCGACCTCCGTGACGACGCCGAGCGTGCCCTCGCTGCCGATGAAGAGATCAATCAAGTCCATCCCCGGCGTGATGTAGTAACCGGCGGCGTGCTTGCGCGTCGCGGGCATCCTGTACGACGGCAACCGCGCTTCGATACGGCGACCGCCGCCGAGCGAAACATTTAATCGCCCGTCCGCGTCGGCGAACGTCTCGCCGCGGCTTATGTCGAGCAGGTCGCCTGTGGCGAGCGCGAGCTTCAGACGGCGCACGTAGCACCTGGTCGGGCCGTACTTGAACGTGCGCGCGCCCGAAGCGTTCGTCGCCACCGTCCCGCCGATGAAGCAACTCGACTCGGTCGGGTCTGGCGGGTAGAGCAGGCCGCGCGCACGCACCTCGCGCTGAAGTTCGGCGAGCACGACGCCCGCGCCCGCCGTCGCCCTGCCGCCGTCGCCCTCCCTCACAACCTCGCCGACGCGGTTCAGCCTCTCCGTCGAGAGCACGACGCCGCCGAAGGGCACGCGCCCGCCGACTATTCCTGTGCCCGCGCCCGCGACTGTGACCGGCGTCCGCTCGCGCGTCGCACGCGCAAGGGCGTCGGCGATCTCTTCAGAAGTTTCGGGCACGAGGACGCGCGTGGCGTGGCCTCCCGCCATGTTGCTTGAGTCGGCGAGGAAAGACTGAATCTCGTCCTGCTCTGATTTAACGAGCATCGTTGTAAACCCGGCTCTGGCGTCACGTCAACTGAAGCTCGCGCTCGCGCAGGTACTTGATGCGGTCGCGCAGTTCGGCGGCGCGCTCGAATTCGAGATTCTTGGCCGCGGCGCGCATCTCGTGTTCGAGACGCGCGATGGTCGCCTCGATGTTCGCGGGTGAGTAGTCCTCGATCTGGTCGAGTTCGAGCGGGACTTTGAAGTAGTCGGCCTCGTAGGCGGTGACGAGCGTCGCCTCGACCGGCTTGATGATGGTCTGCGGCGTGATGCCGTGCTCGCGGTTGTACTCCTCCTGAATCGAGCGCCGCCGCTCGGTCTCGCCGATGGCGCGGCGCATCGAGTCGGTCAGGCGGTCGGCGTAGAGTATCGCCATGCCGTTCGAGTTGCGCGCGGCGCGGCCCATCGTCTGGATGAGCGAGGATTCCGAACGGAGGAAGCCCTCCTTGTCGGCGTCGAGGATGGCGACGAGTGAGACTTCCGGGAGGTCGAGGCCCTCGCGCAGGAGGTTGATGCCGACGAGCACGTCGAACTCGCCGCGGCGCAGGTCGCGCAGAATCTTGATGCGCTCCAGCGTCTCGATGTCCGAGTGGAGGTAGCGGACTCTCACGTCCACCTCCGAGAAATACTCGGTCAGGTCTTCGGCCATCTTTTTCGTGAGCGTGGTGACGAGGACGCGTTCGTTCCTTTCGGCGCGCGCGCGGCACTCGCCGAGCAGGTCGTCAATCTGCCCCTTGACGGGCCGCACCTCGACGAGCGGGTCCATCAAACCCGTGGGGCGGATGATCTGCTCGACGACCTCGCCGCCCGTGCGCGTCAATTCATACGGGCCGGGCGTGGCCGAGACGTAGATGGTCTGGCCGATGCGCGTCTCGAACTCCTCGAAGTTCAAGGGGCGGTTATCCATCGCCGAGGGCAGACGGAAGCCGTACTCGACGAGCGTTTTTTTGCGCGACTGGTCGCCGTTGAACATGCCGCGCACCTGCGGGACGGTCTGGTGCGACTCGTCTATGACGACGATTGAGCCTTCGGGCAGATAGTCGAGGAGCGTCGGCGGCGGCGAGCCGGGCGGCTTGCCCGTGAGGTGGCGCGAGTAGTTCTCGATGCCGCGGCAGAAGCCCATCTCCTTGATCATTTCGAGGTCGTACATCGTGCGCTGGTGCAGGCGCTGCGCCTCGACGAGCTTGCCCTCGGCGATTAGCTTCGGCTCCCACCAATCAAGCTCCTGCCTGATCGTCTTGATGGCGCGCTTGATCGTGGACTTCGGCATCACGTAGTGCGTCTTCGGGTAGATGGGCAGGCGCGACGCATGCTTCTGCAAGACCTCGCCGAGCAGCGGGTCAATGGTCGAGATGGAGTCAACCTCGTCGCCCCACAGCTCGATGCGGTAAGCCTGATCCTGGTAGGAGGGATAGACCTCGATGGTGTCGCCGCGCACGCGAAAACTCCCGCGGTCGAATTCGACATCGGAGCGCTCGTACTGCAATTCGACGAGGCGCTGCAACAACTGCTCGCGCGTGGTCTTCATCCCCGGCTCGACGAAGAGGATCATGTTGTAGTAGGCGTCCGGGTCGCCGAGGCCGTAGATGCAGGAGACCGAGGCGACGACGATCACATCGCGGCGCTCAAACAGCGCGCGCGTCGCGGACAGACGCAGGCGGTCAATCTCCTCGTTGATCGTCGCCTCTTTTTCGATGTAGGTGTCCGAGGCCGGAACGTAAGCTTCGGGCTGGTAGTAGTCGTAGTAGGAGACGAAATACTCGACTGAGTTTTCGGGGAAGAAGGACTTGAACTCCTGGTAGAGCTGCGCGGCGAGCGTCTTGTTGTGGGCGATGACGAGGGTGGCTCGCTGCGTGCGCTCGATCACGGACGCGACGGAAAAAGTCTTGCCCGAACCCGTGATGCCGAGCAGGACTTGATCCCTCGCGCCCTCGTCGAGGCCGCGCACGAGTGCGTCAATCGCCTGCGGCTGATCCCCTTGCGGCTTGAAGTCGGAACGAAGTTTAAAGGGCATAAGAGCAGATGTCAGATGCTAGATGTCAGATGTCAGAAAGCTAATTCTAACATCTAGCATCCAGCATCTAAAATCTGCTTTTATGCCGCCGAGGACTGGCTGCTGCTGATCTGGTAGATGGCCTCCATGACGGCGGAGCGCACTTCTGTCGGCAGGCTCCCGCGCACCGCCAGGCGGCGGAAGGCCGGCAGAATCTCCTTCTGGCCGGAGAGCGCGAGCAGCTTGACGACCGCCAGGCGCACCTCGCTGTTCGGGTGGCCCTCGATGGCGCGGATAAGCGGCTGGACTTCGCCCGCCTTCGCCATCAGGAAGAGGAGCGAGAAGGCCTCGTAGGTCTTCTCGCGGCTCTCGCCCGTGAGCTGCGAGACGGACTCTCCGGCGAGGCCCGACGACGAGATCGCCGCGCCGATGTGCCGGCGGCGTTCGGGCGTGGCCTCGCGCAGGGCGCGTGTGAACGACTCGGCGCGGTCTGTGCGCAGGTCGTAGAGTGCGCGCGCGGCGGCGCTGCGGACTTCCTTCGCCTCGTCGTCGAAGGCCGAGCAGATTTGTTGGAACGCCTCGTCGGTGTCGACGTGCGAGAGTTCGGTGATGGCGGCGGCGCGCTCCGCGGCCTCGCGGCTGGCGAGCCGCTGCTGGATCGAGGCCGGGACGGTCGAGAACTCGTCGAAAGGCGCGACGCCCTTCTCCGCAGACGCGGCGAACGGCGAGGCCGCGCCGGCCTCCGAGACGGACGGCGAGGCGCTCCCCTCGAATCCGCCGGGCGCGATCTCTTTTTCGACCGCTGCGCCCGCGACGTGCTCGACGCCGCGCACTTTTTCCGTGGGCGACGCGGCTGAGGCCACGACCGAATCCGTCGGCAAAGCTTCGCCCGAAGAGGACTCAAGGTGGGACGCGGGCAGTCCCGCGGCGGTCGGCTGCGATGCGTGTTCGACGGTCGGCCTCGGCTCAGGCCACGACCGAATCCGTCGGCAAAGCTTCGCCCGAAGAGGACTCAAGGTGGGACGCGGGCGGCCCCGCGGCGGTCGGCTGCGATGCGTGTTCGACGGTCGGCCTCGGCTCAGGCCCCGCGCCGCTCAAGTCAACGTCAACCCACTCGCCCGTGGCGACCGGGCTGATCTCTCTAACGCCGAACGGCGACTCGTCGGCCACCTCTTCGGCAATGTCGGCGTGCGCCGCGACCGTATCGTGAGTTCCCTGCGCCGCGCCGCCCTCGTCGAACAGCCCGGCCTGCTCGACCGCGGCGGAATGCTCTCCGCCCTGTTCGACCACGGCGGGATGTTTCGCGGCCTCGACCGCGTGAACGTCGGCGACAGCCTCAATTCCTGTGACCGACCAGGGCGCGGCGGCAGGCGGCTCCGCGACCGCAGCGACATCTTCCGCGCGCGGCTCGACGGCTGCGCGCTCGACTCCCACGCGCGAGGCTTCGGCAGGCTCGAACGCTTCGACTGCGGTCACTTCAGTCACTTCTGCGGGCGCGGCAACTTCGTCGGCGACGGGCGCGAGCGCTTCGATGCCCGTCTCCTCAACGACTGAAGGAGCTTCATGCGCCGGCTCGATTCCGACGACTTGCGCCCCCGCCTCGGCCTGCGCGCTTTCGACCGGCGGCTCGGCTGTCTGCGCGACTCTGGTGATTTCGGCTGCCGGTGCGACTTCGGTGGTTTCGACCGCGGCCTGCGCGGGCGCGGTCATTGCCGCGTGCGCCGCCTCCTCCGCGGCCACGCGGCAGGTTTCGAGCGCGTGGCGGATGACGCGGCTGGGGACTCTGTCCCTTTTATCCCTCTCGCGTTCGAGCAAGGATTCGAGCGGCGTGACGGCGGCGGGGTCGCGCAACGCGCCCAGCGCTTCGACCGCCGCGCGACGCACCTCGACCGACTCGTCTTCGAGCGCGGCGACGAGGTGCGGCGCAGCCGCGCGGTCGCCGGTGATCGCGAGCGAGCGTGCGGCGGCGGCGCGCTCTGCCGGCGCTTGTGCCTCGCGCAGGTCGCGCGCCTTCTCGTCGAAGTAGCCGTGCTCGACGAAGGCGGCGCGGGCGCGCTCCCGACGCTCGACGTTGCGACCGGCGAGGGCCGAGAGGAGTTCGGCGGCGATGACCTGGCGCGCCGCCGCGTCCCGTGTCCCGACGACCGCCCGGTCGTAGCTCCCGCCTTCGAGCAGCCGCCTGGTCTCGGCATCCACGCTCTCCTGTTCGGGCGGCTCGGCGGGCGCGATGCCTTTGACCGGCGCGGCCTCCGCAACAGCCGCGGCCCCCGCGACGGATTCGGTTACGGCTTCGGGTTCAGACTTCCCTCCGGCCCCGACCACGGCGGGCGCGATCCCCGTCGCCAACTCTTCAACCGCAACTCCTTCGGCGGAAGGTCGCCCGGCGACCGGCTCTGCGACGGAAGGCCCGACGGCAGAAAGTTCTTCGGCGGTCGGCTGGTCTGCCCGCTGCTTTTTCTCTTTCGACTTCTTCGCCTCTTCGATGGCAGCACCGGCGGCGAGCGCCGGAGCAGCGATGAGCGGAAACACGTCCGTCGCGGCGGTCTTAGCAGTCTTAGAAGCCGGAGCGGTCGCATCGGCTGCGCGCAACCCTGCGCCCGCGGGCGCGGCTTTGAGGCGGGACGTGCGCGCTTCTTCGAGCGCGGCGGGCGATGCCGGGGACGTGCGGCGCGCGGCGAGGATCAGGCCGAAGCCCGCGATAGCGAACGCGATGATTAAAGCCAAGGCCCAGTTTCGCAGCAGAAATGTTCCGAGCGAAGTGCCGGGCTGCGCGCCCGTCGTCGTGCCCGTGGCCGTGATGGGAGCGACCGAGGCGGGCGGCTGGGCTTCGGCCACCTGCTGCTCGACCGCGGGCGTCGCCGCGGGGCTTGCGGCTGGCGGCTGCTCCGCCGCCTGCGGGGACGGGTTAGATGCGGACTGCTCGACGCCCGAAGGTTGCGCGCCCGCAGCCGTCGAAGCAGAAGCGGCGGCTCCGGTCTGCACGGCGTTTCCGGCTTGCGTCTGTCCGACATTTCCGGTTGGAATCTGCCCGGTGTTCGCGCCCTGCGGCGGCGTGCGCCTCTCGCCCGCGGCGGTGTTCGGGTTTTGCTGTGCGGGCGGCGTCTGGCCCGCGTGCTGCTCCGCCGTGTTCGGGTTTCTGTTCTCGGTCGCGTTCGTCGTGGCTCTGTTCGCTGAGTTGTTGGCCGCGGCGTTGTTGCCCGGCGCGCCTTCGTTTGCGTCGAAGACAACGTCGAGGCGGTTGAACTTCTGCTCGACGCGCGGCTTCGCGCCGGGCTGTATGCGGTAGGAGAGCACGACCGACTTGCCGCGTCGCTGAACCTGCATGTCGGAGAAGCCGCGACCGGATGCGCGCGCGGACGTGTCGGCGTTCGCGTTCGGCAGCTCGACGTAGAAGCGGTCGCCGCTCTGGTACGCCCGATAGTCGTTAAGTGGGTTGTCCGACGTAACCGTCATGCGCGAGCCGCGCCCGGTGTCGCTGCCGCGACCGATGAAGACGTGCTTCGGTCGGTCGTTATTCTGCGACGCCTGCGCGGTGTTATCGTTCGCGCTCGGCTGCGGCGGGCGCTTGCGCTGCGCGCGCGCGACATCGCCGGGCGCTCCGACGGCGAGCACGCAGGCGAGCACAAAGAGGAGAGTCGCGAGGGCTTTCAGCCGCTCATTATTTCGCATACGTGAGCAAGACTTCAGGGGCATGGCGCAGTGTCCGGGCCGCGAGCGTTGCAGGTTGTCGGGCAGCCGTCATTATGCAATAGCGGCGGCTCACTTGTCACCAACACAATTCCCCCAGGCCCTTCAAATTTATACCCCCCGCGTCCCCCGCGGACTCACGGCCCGCCCACGCATCGCCTGAGTTTGACACGCGGGGGCGTTCGAATCCGCGGGGGAGGCGGAAGAGCGGCGGCCTTACTCGACCGCGACTTCGACGGGAACGGCCTGCGGCTGCTGGGCGCGCTCGACCGTTTCGACGATCGCGCGGCGAACCCTTTCGGGGACGCCGCCGTTGCCGGCAATCACCAGGAGTTGTTCGCCTAGTTCGGGCTGGTTGGAGAGGCCGAGCAGTCGGATGCAGGCGAGCCGCACCTCGATGTCGCGATGGCACTCGACCGTGTCGAGGACGGGCTGCGTCTGCCCGGCCTTCGCGCAGAGCGAGAGGAGCGAGAAGGCTTCGTAAGCCTGGCGGCGGTCTTCGGTCGCGAGCCTGTTGATGGCCTGCGCGGCCAGTCCCGCCTTGACGCACGCCGCCGCCACCTCGGCGAGCGTCTCGCCGTCGGCGGATTCCATGACGCGCATGTAGGCGTCGGCGCGGTCGAAGCTGAGGCGCGAGAGGGCGCGGGCCGCGGCGGCGCGCACTTCGCGCGCGTCGTCGGCGAGCGCCACGATGACGTGCGCGAATACCGACTCGTGGTTGATAAGGCCGAGGCTCGTCACCGCCGCCGAGCGCACCGCCGGCTCTGAGTCTTGACGGGCCATCGCCGCCAGGGCTTCGACGGCGCGGCGAACCTGGAACTGCGCGAGCTGCTGCGCCGAGTGGACGCGCGATTCCACGTCCGCGCTCGCCAGGCGTTCGAGCGCGGCCTGAAGCGTCTCGTCCTCGATCCATTCGGGCAGCGCCTCGAACTCCTCGGCGGGGCCGAGCACGGCGACCTCGACGCCGAACTCTTCCGCCTCGTCCGCGTCGGCGAACGTGCGGCTTCCGAAGGCCGAGTCCCAGATCAGTTCCAGAGACTCGACCGAGCAGGCGGTGAGCGCGGGGCCGATGACGCCGGCGGGGATGTCCTGGTGACGCCGCGCCACGTCGAGCAGCGCGCCGATGGCCGAAGGCAGCCCCATTGCGCCGAGGCTCTGCACGCACTCCAACCGCACCACGGGGTCGGGGTCGTAGAGCGCCTCGGTGAGGAACGGTAGGGCGCGCGCCGACTTCATCTCGCCGAGCGTGCGCGCCGACGAAGCGCGCTCGAAACTCTCCGGGCCGAGCAGCAGCGCGGCGCACGTGCGCGCCACGAAGCCGTAGTCTTCGAGCGCCGTCCGCACACGCCGCCGACCGTCCTCGTCCGTCTCCGGCGCGTGCAGCGCCTTGAGCAGAGAGGTCTCGACCGCGCGGCGGTCGTCTGTGGCGCGCGAGTTGAGCACCTCGACGCTGTGCGGCTGGCCTTCGACGAGCCGCGCGACCTCCTGGTCAACGCGGTACGCGCCGAACTGCACGGCGACGCCCGCCGCCTTCGGCTCGACGCCGCGCTCGGACTGCTCGCCGTTTCTCGACGCGCCGTTTATGCCGAGGGCCAGGAGCTGCCGCGACGCCTCGTCCTCCGCGCCGCACCCGACGACGCGCCGCTCGAATGGAACCGTGATGCTGGCCCTGCGGCGGTCGCCCTTGAACTGCTGGAACAGCTTGCCCGGCTCCTCGGCTGCGTGCTTTTCCGTCCTGACGCTCTTCTCGACCTCGACCGAAGTCACCTCCTCGTCAGGCGCGCGGCGGCGGCGACGGACGACGAAGAGCATGCCACCCAGAAGCGCCACCGCGAGCAGCGCCAGAAGCGCCGGCAGCGAGAAGACGAGCGACGAGAGGCTAAACCCCTCGCCGGAACTCAACTGCGCCGCGGTTGGCGGGACGCTCCCGGAATCCTTCTGCCCCTCCTGCGAGCCTGCGTGCCCGCCCGCGAGGTTGACGACATCCGTTGCCGACTGCTCGCCCTGCTGCGGCTGACTCGCCGACTGCGAAGGCTGCGAAGACGACTGCTGCGAAGACGACTGCTGCGGCGCTACGGCGAACGGCTCGGCTGAGCCGCGCCTCTTCGACGCCGCGGACTGCTGCCCGACACGCGCGTCCTCCTGCTGCGTCGCCTGCTCCTGCTGCTGGGCCTGTTCCCTCGGCTCGCGCGCGTTCTGAGTCTGCGCGCGTCCGGCCCGCGCGTCGGTCGGGAAGTTCTCGACGTTCAACGGCCCGCCCGCGCCGCCGCTGACGACGAGGTCAAGGCGGTTGCCGTTCGGCTCGACCGTCACGCTCGCGCCCCGCCTGACTGGTACGACCAGTTCCAGAGAGTTACCGACGTGCTGTACCCTCACTCCGTGAGCCGGGCCGGAGAGTTCCGCCTGGCCGTTCGGGAGCACGACGTGGAATGACCCGTCTGGGTCTTGCCACGTCTGCGCGCGGTTGAGTGAGCCGTCGGCGGAGATGGAGACAACGTTGCCGCTGCTCGTTACGCCCGTGACTTTGACCGCCGGCTCTTTGTAGCGTTGCTGGGCCTGCGGCATGTCGGGCAAAAAGAGCGTGAGCGAAGCGCCCAGCGCGGCTGTCAGTCCGAGCCGCACGCAGCGCGAAGCGGCGGCTCCGTTTCGAGCGTTCCCCTGCACAACAGAATCGTGTCGAGAACTTTCGTTTTTCATAATTATCTCTCAAGCGGGCGGGCGCGCCCTCGGGCTGGTGAGACGTGGAGTCGCTTCGGGGTAACGGGCTTCGGCGAGCGGGGCATTGCTCGTCGCCCGACTAACAGGGACTGGAAGCGGTTTTCAGGCGTGAACCCTTCAGCGCTGTTCGTCGCTGAACTTGTAGCCGATGCCCCAGACGGTCAGGACCAACTGGGGGTTTTCGGGGTTGTCCTCGATCTTGGCTCGCAGGCGGTTAATGTGCGAGTCAATCGTGCGGTCGTAGCCTTCGTAGGAGTAATCCCAGATTTTCTCTAGAAGGTACTTGCGCGGGAAGACGCGTCCGGGGTTGGACGCGAAGAGTTTGAGCAGCTCGAACTCCTTCGGCGTGAGTTCGACCTGGCGGTCGCCGACCGTCACCTCGCGCTTGGTCGGGTCTATACGGAGCCGCCCGCGAACAATCGGCGCGTCCTCGCTCGCTTCCGAGCGCGCGGCGGCGCGCACGCGTCGCATCACGCTCTTGATGCGCGCCTCAAGCTCGCGCAGGGAGAAGGGCTTGGTGATGTAATCGTCCGCGCCCATCTCCAGGCCGAGCACTTTGTCAACCACGTCGTCTTTGGCCGTCAGCATCAGGATCGGGATGTACGGCGCTTTCTCGCGCAGCTCGCGGCAGACTGCCAGCCCGTCCATCTTCGGGAGCATCAGGTCGAGGACGATTGCGTCGGGGCGGTCGTTCAAGGCCGCCTGGACGCCCGACAACCCGTCCTCCGCCGTCTGCACGCTGTAGCCCGCGCGCGAAAAATACTCCGAGATGGCTTCGAGAATCTTCTCGTCGTCTTCGATGACGAGAAGATTGAACCTGCGCTCGTTGGTCTCGGGTCTTTCCTCGCCTGTGTCCTTAGCTTTGGGCGCGCTGGCGGCGGATTTAATGGTCATCGCGGAACAGTTTTGAGAAGGGGCCGAAGCCGCGTGGGCTTCGCCGGGTCGGTGCCGCTAGAAAAGGGCGGTCGGCACGCGTGCCGACTAAAACTATAACGGACGGGAGGATTAAACTCAAGCAATAAGTTAATTTTTCGACCGGCCCGCAAAATGTCCGGGACTGAACAGACGGATGCGTCGCAAGCGCCGCGGGGCTTCCCTCATCAGCCGACACGCACTCCCGAAAGTCCGCCCCTTCCAAAGAAACCGCGCGTGTGTTATTAACCACGGGAGCGTTCTGACCGCCTCGCTTGAAGTCATTTTTCCTTCCGCCGCTCTGCCGGCCCGACTTACAGGAGTTCTATGGCACACGAAGAGAGACAGGCACTCATCGCACAGTACAAAGAGGGCTACGACGAGGTCGCGCGGAGCCTCGAAGGGTTCCCCGAAGGGCAACTGTCCGCGCACCCTCTGCCCGGCAAGTGGAGCGCGCGCGAGATCGTGCAGCACCTCGCCGACAGCGAGATGAACAGCGCCATCCGCCTGCGTAAGCTCCTGACCGAAGACCGCCCGCAGATACAGGGCTACGACCAGGAGTCTTACGCCGCGCGCCTGCGCTACAACGAGCGCGACATCGCCCCCGCCCTCGACGCCCTGCGCGGCGCGCGCTCGACCACCGCCCAACTCCTCGACGCGATGACCGAAGAAGACTGGTCGCGCGAGGGCACGCACTCCGAGTCGGGCCGCTACACCGCCGACGACTGGCTCAAGATTTACGCCGCCCACGCCCACAACCACGCCGCGCAGATTCACCGCCTTCGCGAAGCACTCAAAAGCCGTGAACCGTGAACTGTAAACCGTAAACCGTGACAAGAAAAAGCCGACGCGCGCGTTGACGACGCGCTATGACAAAGCGAAGAAAAAACTTGTCACGGTTTACGGTTCACGGTTCACGGCTTTTAATCCTTGACAAGAATCAAGAGGCGCGAGCACAATCTCGGCTCGCCTCCGGTGCTTCGTCTTTCACTTCGGATAGCGCGGGCCGCCTTTCAAGACATGACCGTCACTCGAACAGTCGCCGAGACTTCACTGCCCAGGCTCAGGCTCCTTCGACGCGGCAAGGTGCGCGACGTTTACGAGGTGGACGAAGAGCACCTGCTCATCGTCGCTACCGACCGCGTCTCCGCCTTCGACTGCGTCCTGCCCACACAGATCGAGCACAAGGGAGAAGTGCTCACCGCCCTCTCGCGTTTCTGGTTCGAGCGCCTCGCCCGCGTCACGCCGCACCACCTTGTCACCACCGACATCGAGCGCATGCCCGGCTCAGTCCGCGAAAGCGCCGACGTGCTCCACGGTCGCTCGATGCTCGTCCGCCGCACAGAGGTCTTCCCCGTCGAGTGTGTCGTGCGCGGCTACCTGGTGGGTTCCGGCTGGAAGGACTATCTGCGCACGGGCGAGGTCTGCGGCCACAGGCTGCCGCCGGGCCTGCGCGAGTCGGACAAGCTCGCCGAGCCGCTATTCACGCCCGCGACGAAGGCCGAGGAGGGGCACGACGAGAACATCAGCGAGGCGCGCATGCGCGAGATCGTCGGCGCGGAAGCGACCGAACATCTGCGTGACACCTCGCTCGCGCTCTACCGCGAGGCCGAAAGATACGCGCGCAGCCGCGGCATCATCATCGCCGACACGAAGTTCGAGTTCGGGCAGGGCGGCGACGGGCGCGCTCTGCTCGTTGACGAGGCGCTGACGCCCGACTCATCGCGCTTCTGGCCCGCCGGGCGCTACGAGCCGGGCGGAGCGCAGCCCTCGTTCGACAAGCAGTTCGTGCGCGACTATCTCGAAACGCTCCCGTGGGACAAGCGACCGCCCGCGCCGCCGCTCCCGCCCGAAGTGGCCGCGGCGACGACCCGTCGCTACCTCGAAGCGTACCATCTGCTCACGGGGAAAGAGCTTTGATGATTTGCGATTTTAGATTTTTGATTTGCGATTTAATGCGGTCAGCAGTCATCAGCGATCAGCGATCAGCTTCTCGTCTTTAGCTGATGGCTGGACGCCGAACGCTGACAGCCAGCAATCGCAAATCAAAAATCCAAAATTCCGATGACTGTTTTCGACCTGTTCGTGCTCGCGATTGTCGGGGCGTCGGTGGTCGCGGGCGCTCTACGCGGGTTCGTGCGCGCGCTCATCGCGAGCCTCGGACTCGTCCTCGGCCTCTTCGTCGCAGCGCACACATACGAGCCTGCGGGGTCTCTGCTCCGAAGCCTCGGCGTCGTCAAATCAAACGAGGCGGCACACGCGGGCGGTTTCCTTCTGGTCACGGGGCTGGCGCTGCTGGCGGGTCTCGTCGTCGGCGAGTTCGCCAGGTCGGGTCTGAGGCGCGCGCGGCTCGAATGGTTCGACCGCGTGCTCGGCGCGGGCTTCGGCCTCCTGCGCGGCGTGGGCGTCTGTTCGGTCATCTACCTCGCGCTCATGGCCTTCCCCGTGCGGCTCGAATCGGTCGCGCAGGCTCGCACCGGGCCGGCGCTCGCCGAGGGAGCGCGTCTGCTCGCGCTCTGCACCTCGTCCGACGTGCGCGCCCGCTTCCTCGCGGAGTACCGCCGCCTGTTCGCTTAACTTTCTTCCACGAGCAGGGGAATTAATCGGGTATTGAGACTTTCTAATTCCACCGCACGGAGCCACTCATGCAGATGCGCGCCCGACTCGAAGCCCTGATTGACGAAATGCTCGACGGCCAGATCATGCTCGACGAGGCCGTCACCGAGTTCGAGAAGCTCTACATCCAGAAGGCGCTGGCGCGCAACAAAGAACACCTCTCACGCACCGCCGTCTCGCTCGGCATCCACCGCAACACTCTCTCGAAGCGCGTCGCAACCTACCGCACGCAAGAACGCGCCTCCACCAACCACCGCGCGCGCAAGTCCCCGCCGCCCCGCAAGCGCTAACTTTCGCCGCCACAACCCGGCCCGCTTCGGTGACCTACTGCCGGGGCTGTTGACAATCCCCCAGGGAGTGCTATATTTTTAGCAGTCCTTGTGGGAGAGTGCCAGGAACAGGTAGTTGTGCCAACAAAACGGGCCGAATTGTGCCCGCATCGGCGGCACTCCCCGGACGAGAGCGCCAGAGTTTTGGCTCGTGCAATCAAACTAAACCACCACTCATCACGGCTGACACGGAAAGGAGCTTTATGGCAACGAACATCAAACCCCTGCATGACAGAGTGATCTTGAAGCGCATCGAGGAAGGCGAGCAGGTGCGCGGCGGCATCATCATCCCCGACACGGCGAAGGAGAAGCCGCAGGAGGGCGAAGTGATCGCCGTCGGCGAAGGCAAGCGCAACGACGACGGCGAGCGCATCCCGCTCGACGTTAAGGCCGGCGACCGCGTGCTCTTCGGCAAGTACAGCGGCTCGGAGATCAAGCTCGACGGCGAGGAGTACCTCATCATGCGCGAGGACGAAATCCTCGGCGTCATCGAGCGCGCCGGCGCGGCGAGCGGCAAGAAGGGCGGCAAGTAGTCTTGAAGAGACTGCTGCCGCCTTTCGATTGTGGAGCGTCTGTGAAGACGGAATACTGAAGGAGAAGGAAGAAATATGGCAAAGCAAGTTATTCACGGCGAAGAGTCGCGCGCGGCCATCCTGCGCGGCGTCAACCAGCTCGCCGACGCGGTCAAGATCACGCTCGGCCCGAAGGGCCGCAACGTCGTGCTCGATAAGAAATATGGCAGCCCGACGATCACGAAGGACGGCGTGACCGTGGCGAAGG
>Ga0209577_10002028_pt1 | contig 19686 bp, 14 predicted proteins | sample GraSoiAngelo_109_FD_185874 | JGI IMG/M metagenome (GOLD analysis project Ga0209577, IMG submission 185874) | Grasslands soil microbial communities from the Angelo Coastal Reserve, California, USA - 14_0903_12_20cm (SPAdes) (version 2) | ecosystem: Environmental > Terrestrial > Soil > Grasslands...
TCGCGGATCTCGATCGGCCGGAGAACCTGATCGCGCTCACATGGAACGGCGAGCCGCTCGCGCCGGAGCACGGCTGGCCCGCTCGGCTGCTCGTCCCGCACCTCTATCTATGGAAGAGCGCGAAGTGGGTCCGGGGGTTCACGTTGCTCGACGCGGACGTGCCGGGGTTCTGGGAGCAAAACGGCTATCACATGCGGGGCGATCCGTGGAAAGAAGAGCGCTACGGCGGGCGAGCGATCACCCAGCATGAGATCAACCGGCTGCGCAATCTAAGTAAGAAAAACGTCTAGCAAGAACGTCGCGCGGAGACGTTTCACAGAGACGTTACACGGTTCGGCGAGACCCGACTCAGCGCTGGGACCAGGCCAGGATCGCCCCGCAGGGGCTCATGTATCCTTGATACTGGACCGGCACGCCCGCGGCGCTGGGATAGACCTCGACGGCCTCAAGGTTGAAGGGGTTGAGAAGGTCATCGAGCAGCAGGTCCCTGGCGTTCCCCGCACCGCCCACCCGAAGCACCACCCCATCCAGAACGACGGTCGGTCGGCAGACCCCTCGGACGAACATCGTCCTCCCGGCCCGCATTGCGACATCGCACAACCGCGATCGCCGACAAACGACCTGCACGCCCGCCATCCCGTGAAGCACATCGGTCATGACCACGGGATTGAGCTTGTCCATATCAGCGCGCGTCACGAAATGGCCGAAGCCCATTCGCTGCCGGCGATAGAAGCCGACCTCCGACAGGTAGCGGATCCCTTTCTCACCCACAACGATGAGTGTATCCAGCAGCACCGCATTGGGCGCCGTCAGGAGCAGCACACTGGCTTCAAATGTGGAGCTGACAGTGATAGTCGCCGTGCTGGCCGAGTAACCCATCCCACTGGCGAGCAGCGTGTAGTCTCCTGGCGCGGCCAGATGGAAGGTGAACTGCCCGCCGGAGTTCGTGACGGTGTCGCCCATTTTGGCGCCCGTGGGATTGAAAACGACCACATGGGCACTCACCACGGGCTGCTCGGAGGTTGTGTCCCACACCGTACCACGAAGGGTTTGGGACACGCCGGGCGAGGCGACGGAGACCAAAGCTGCGATAACGACGATGACGCGAGGCAGCGAGGCGTTCATGCGCCCCCAACAGTTGGGCGGGCAAGGAAGACGTCAAACAAAAACGTAGCACAACGGCGTCGCGCGGAATCGTCGTCGCCGCCTCGGCGCGACGGTGTTGTGAAACGGCTTCGTGAAACGCTCTTGCTAGACGCCTCTAGCTCCCAGAAGCTCGTAGAATCTCCGGAACACGCGGATCCCATCCCACAATTGCTGTAGGTCAAGCTTCTCGTTGGGCGCGTGCAAGCGATCGTCCGGCAGGCCGATGCCGGTCAGGATGACGGGGGCCCCCCCCTTACCGAGTGCCGGCACCACCGGAATCGAGCCGCCGGCGCGCGCCGGGACGGTGCCGCGTCCGACGACGTCCTTGAACGCCCGGTCCAGCAGCTGGAATGCCGGGTGCGTCACCTCGACCGTCGCGGGATCCGCACCGTGCAAAAAACGGACGCTCGTCTGGACGTGCTTCGGCGCGAGGCGTTTCACGGCCGCCGCGAGCTGGCGCTCCACGACCTTGAGCTTCTGGTCGGGGACGAGACGCAGGCTCACCTTCGCGGTCGCCTCGGCGGGGATGACGGTCTTGGCGCCGTTGCCCGTGAACCCCCCGGTGATGCCGTGGATCTCGAACGTGGGCAGGGCCCACAGCCGCTCCAGCACGGAATAGGCCTTGAGCCCGGTGAGCGCCCTGGCCTGCACGCGGTACTTGAGAAACTCGCTCTCTTTGAAAGGGAGGCGTTTCCAGGTGGCGAGCTCCCGCTTCGATGGACGCTTTACCGTCGCGTAAAAACCGGGCAGGTGGATCTTGCCGTCGGGGGTCTTGAGCCGGCCGAGCAGGCGGGCCAGCTCCTCGTGCGCATTGGGCGCCGCGCCGCCGAATTCGCCCGAATGGAGATCCGACTTGGCCGTGCGAACCGTGATCTCCGCGTAGCACAGGCCCCGCAGCGTCGTGTACACGGCCGGCCAGCGGGGCGCGATGTAGGCCATGTCGGCGATGAGAACCGCGTCCGCCCGGGTGCGCTCGGGGTCGTGCCGCAGCAGCTCGAACAACACGCGGCTGCCGTACTCCTCTTCCCCTTCGATGAGGAAGCGAAAATTGACGGGAGGTTCCCCGCGCGAGCCGTTCGCCCCGATCGCCTTGAGCAGGCAGAACACCTGGCCCTTGTCGTCCGCGGCGCCGCGGGCGAACAGTTTGCCGCCACGCACCGTCGGCTCGAACGGAGGCGTGGCCCATTCGTCGAGCGGATCGGGGGGCTGCACGTCGTAGTGACCGTACACGAGGAGGGTGGGTGCGCCGGGCACGTGGGGGCCGACGCCCCAGACCACCGGATGGGTGTCGCTCGCCAGGAACTGCACGTCGCGACAACCGAGCCGGCGCAGCTCACCGGCGACCCACTCGGCCGCGGCGCGGCAGTCGTCGTCGTGCGACGGGCTGGTGGAGATCGAGGGGATGCGCAGGAAGTCGCTGAGCTCGCGGAGCAGACGGTCGGTATCCATGAGGCGAATAATCTAGACGCGTAGACGGGTAGACGGCGAGCGCGCCGCTACCCGTCTACCCGTCTACCCGTCTCGCCGTCTAGGGGTATATTCGCACGCCATGCGGAACACCGCGTCATTCGAGTTGTTTCCGGACGCACCGAGCGAGCGGGTCATGGCGCGCGCCCGCTACCTCGCGCGCGAAGGACGGCTGGTCGACGCCGAGCGCGCCTACCGTGACGTGCTCGCCGAGCATCCGGATCTGGAGGGAGGCTGGGCGGAGTGCTTCGAGCTGCTGCGGCGTCAGGGACGGCGCGAGGACGCTTTGCGGCTCGCCGAGAGCGCCCGTGCCCAGTTCGGGGATTCGGCCTTCGCGCTGGCCCTCAAGGGAGCGGCCTTGATCGAGCTGGAGCGCTACCGCGAGGCCCTCGCAACCCTCGAGCAGGCGGTGGAGGCCGACCCGGACCTGGCGCTGGTCTGGCACGAGCTGGGGTACGCCGCCTTCCGGCTGGGCGACGGGAACCGCGCCCTGCTGGCGCTCGATCGCGCCTTCGGGCTCGAGCCCCATACCGATACGCTGCGGCTGCGCGGCCGGATCCTGCGCGACGCCGGTCGGTACCAGGCCGCCGAAGTCGCGTACGAGGGGGCGGCGCAGGCGGCCGAGCACCGGGAGCAGCGCGCATCGGCCGAGCGCGAAATCGCCGCCACGCGCCGCTACGCCTTCTACGCTCCCCGCCGCCCGGACGAGCTGACTCCGGCGGAGCGCTGGTTCGCCGAGACGGGCACAGTCGTGCTTGCGTCCGACGCCGCGAGCGATGCCCCCGACGACGCGACGCTCGCGGCCGCATTCCTCGACCTGGCGCGCGATTCCGGGTGGCGCTTCGGCCAGATCGTCGCGCTCGGGCCGGTCCTCCCCGTCTGGCGCACCCTGGCGGACGCGCTGCGTGCTCCGCTCGTCACCCGCACCGGGTTCGACCCGGCCGCCTGTCCACTCGTCGTCGCCCAGCGCCCACAACCCGCCGACGCGGGATGGAGCACCATCACCAGCGCGGTCGCGGAGCACGCCACGGGCCTCGTGTTCGTGCTCGAGCAGGCGACCGAGCCCCCCGGCGCGGGCGCCGACGTGATCGGCGTGCTTGCCGACGCCGGCGGGCGTCGCACCCGCCAGGTCAACGGCGGCCATGCCCTGTCCGAAGCGCAACACCCGGCGAGTCGCCTGGCGGGCCGCCGCCTCAAGATCGCCTGAACCCAGCGGAGGTGTGGTGACCGCCACCGGCCCATCGTCGCGCACGATGTCGGGGAAATCCATCGTCGCGAGCCAGTTCGAGCGTGCCGCCAACCTGATCAACCTCGAGCAGTACATGCGGCACGTCCTGATGCACCCGTTCCGCGAGGTGCAAGTGGAAGTGCCGGTGCGGATGGACGACGGCCGCATCGAGGTGTTCACCGGCTACCGCATTCAGCACAACGGCGCGCGCGGGCCCTGCAAGGGCGGCATCCGCTACCACCCGGACGCGGACCACGACGAGGTGCTGGGCCTCGCGGCCATCATGACGTGGAAGACCGCGCTCATGGACATCCCGTTCGGGGGCGCCAAGGGCGGCGTGACGGTGGATCCGAAAAAGCTTTCCCGGCTCGAGCTGGAGCGCCTCACGCGCCGCTTCACCCAGCGGATCTCGATCGTGCTCGGCCCCTACCGCGACATCCCGGCGCCCGACGTCAACACCAACGCGCAGGTGATGGCCTGGATCCTGGACGAGTACTCGAGCCGCCACGGATACACCCCCGCCGCCGTGACCGGGAAGCCCGTTTCGCTGGGCGGCTCGCTCGGCCGCGAGGAGGCGACGGGCCGGGGGGTGATGTACGTGATGACCGAGTACGCACGGGACTTCGGCATTCCCCTCCGGGGAGGCCGCGTGGTGATCCAGGGCTTCGGGAACGTCGGCGGGCACCTCGCGCGGCTGCTGCACGCGGAGGCGGGCGCCAGGGTGGTCGCGGTCTCGGATGTGTCCGGCGGCGTGGCGAACGAGCACGGGCTGGACGTCCCGGCGCTGCTGGCGCACACCGCCGCCGGCAAGCGGGTGTCCGAGTGGCCGCACGCCCAGGCGATCACAAACGAGCAGCTCTGGACGGTCCCCTGCGACTGGCTCGTGCCCGCCGCGCTGGGCGGCGTCATCACCAGGGAGACGAACGCGCACACGCTCGACTGCAAGGTGGTGGTGGAAGGGGCGAACGAGCCCACCACGCCCACCGCCGACCGGATCCTCGAGGAGCGCGGCATCGCCGTGATCCCCGACTTCCTCGCCAACGCCGGCGGCGTCACGGTCAGCTACTACGAGTGGGCGCAGAACCTGCAACAGTACCGCTGGACCCACCAGCAGGTGAACGACGAGCTCAAGGCGACGATCACCAAAGCCTACGTCGGCGTGCGCGACCTGGCGAAGCAAAAGGGCGTGACGTTCCGGACGGCGGCGTATGCGATCGCGCTGGAACGGGTGGCGGAAGCCGAGAGGCTGCGGGGAAACTAAGTGCGAAGTGCGGAATGCGGAGTGCGGAATCGACGAACTAGCCTCGGAGACCGGTACGACTGATCGACCCGGGCACTGCCATTCCGCACTCCCCACTCCGCATTCCGCACTGCATTTTTGTCAGTCAGCAGGCAATCCCGCTCTCGAGTACAGTGCCTGATACGGATCCTGCCCCGGCTGCGTGAACACGCGGACCTGAATCGCCCGGACCGTCTCTCGCAGATTCGCGTTCGCGTGAACGTAGACTTCTTCGAACAGGTTCAAGTTCATCCGGTAGAGGCGCTGCGCGATCACGACCGCGTTGTTCAGCGGCACGCGGGCGAACCAGCGCCAGTCGTACGTCTCGAGGGTCTGTCCGACCGGCCCCGTGAGCTGGGCCCGCGCCCAGCCGAACACCGTCGCGCGCGTGCGCTCGAGCGCCGCACCGACGGACCCCGCGGCGTAGGCGGAGTCGAGGCGCCGGGCGAGCTCGGCGTACAGCACGTCGAGCGTCCGCTCGTCGCGCCACCGGGCCACGGCGCGCTTCGCGTCCGTCGAGTCGTGACGGGAACGGAAGAACGCCTCGGCTCCGCGGTACCCCACGAAGCTCGCGAAGCTCTCGTTGAACGGGGTCTGGCTCTTCAGGTAGAGCGTGTTGTGGGCCAGCTCGTGGATGACGGTGGCGACCAGCTCCATCGTGTCGCGCTCGATCACGGTGGAGAGCAGCGGGTCCGCGAAGTACCCGAGCGTCGAGAACGCCCCCGCGGGACGGAGATAGGTGTCGTATCCTTCGCGCTCCAGATCCGCCGCGGCCCCGCGCGCCTGCGCGAAGTCGAAGAACCCCTTGTATGGCACCGTGCCCACGATCGGGTACTGCCAAGTATACCCGCGCAACCGGTCGCGGCGCGCGGCCGAGAGCACCAGCAGCAGGGTATCCCGGCCCACGTCCACGTAACTCGTGTAGGTCTCCCCGACCAGCAACCCGAGCGAATCGCCGGCGAACGCGCGGGCGGCGAGGACGAGCGCCAGCCGCTGGCGCAGCGGCGGAGCGGTCCGAGGATCCGCCACCAGCTTCGCGATCGCATGGCGCTTCAGCAGGATCCGCGCCTCCTCCACGCCGGCGCGCGCGAGGTAGCGCGCGTCGGCGCTCGTCGCGAACGCCACGACCAGCACCGTGGGGACGCCGATCCCCGCCCACGCCAGCAGCCGCCGCGCCACCCGGCCCCAGTTGGGCGGCCGCCGCTCGATCACGGCGTCCATCGCAGCCCCATACGCTGGCGCGCGCCGAGCGTGTCGTCCGCCCGATAGGCGTAGTCGAGGTGGAGGCGGCCGAGCTCCAGGCTCCCTCCCCACGTGAACGGAGAGGCCGCCGTCGTGACCGAGTGGCCCACGTACCCCACGCGCGCCAGCAGCCCGAGACCGGGCGTCACCACCCCGCCCTCGACACCGAGGACGAGAAACGGGCTACCGCCGCCGGTCCCCCCCGACGGCCACTGGCCTTCGACCGTCGTGAGTAGGCGGTAGCTCCCCTGAGGATCCACGTAGTTCAGCGTGAAGCCGGCGCGCGTGCGCCGCGGCAGGTGTGACCCGCCGCCCAGGTCGCCGCCGATATTCTGCACGCTCGCGCCCAGAGCCATGAGGTCGAATACCGCGATCGCGAGTCCGACGTCGCCCGCCCAGGCGTCGGCCCGCGTGCCCGCCACGGTCTCACGCACGTACTTGACCGAGGTGCCGATCGCCGCGAGTCCGGTGCGGAACACGAGGGAAGACACGCCCAGAAGATCCGCCGACGTGTATGCCTGCCCCAGCGCCGCGGCACCGGCTCCCCAGGTGAACCGGCCCGCGCGCAGCGCCATGGCCCCGGTAGAAAGCGTGCTGCCCGAGGGATACGACTCGTACGACGCTTCCACGGCGAGACGGTGAATCGTGGCGAGTCCCGCGGGGTTCGTGAACACGGCGCCGGCGTCGCCGACCACGGCCGCCCCGGCACCACCCATGCCTGCCGCACGGGCGGAGCCGGGAAGCACCGCCAGCACGCTCCCGGCTTGGGCCGAGAGCGACGACGACACCAGGAAGACGTCGAGGAAAATCGTCACGCAGAGACGTCGCACGAAACCGTTGGACACGGTCACGCTCGACGCCGTCGCGTGACGCCTCCGCGCGACGTCTTTGCTCGACGCCTTTTTGTCATTGCAGGCGCAGCACGTTCAAGCGCGGCGCCAGGGACGCCCGCAGGGGATATCCTGTGCCGTTCGAGAACAGCAGCGTGAAGCCCGCGGCGCCGGCCGCCTGCTGGGCGATGTAATAGCTGCCCGACCCGCTGTGCAGCGTGCCGCTCAGGTTGATCGCGCTGCCGTCGCCTGACGGGGGGAAGAGGGGGTACGCGCTCGGGAACTGAGGGGGGTTCGATATCCGCGCGATGCAGGCGTTGCGGATCGTCTGATAGTCGGTCCGGAATCGCCAACGCTTGTACTGCAGCTCGGGGGGCGCCGTGATTGTCGGCAAGTCAGAAACATAGTTGGCGAGCGCCCACCGCTCCACGACCGTCGCGAACGGCGTACCCGTGGCGTTGCTGACGTTGGCCATGCCGATGAAGTTCGTGCGATCGAGCGCGCGTGTCACCACGTTCGCGGCCGGCCTGGACGTGTCGCTCGAGAACTGGTCCACCATGAAGCGCACGAACAGCCAGTAGGCACCGCGGTTCGCCAGTCCTCCGATCCCGACCGTGTCCACCAGCAAGTGGCTTTCCGGAGCCGCGAGGTACTGGGCGGAGTTGTACAGATCGCCGAAGATGAAGTAGCAGAATGTCGTGCTGTCGCCGGGGAGGAACAGGCGCGCGCCCAGTTCCTCGGCGTAGTGCGACAGCCCTTCGTTCAACCAGAGGTCCTCGCCGGTGCGGCTGCCCCGCAGCAGGACGTGCTGGTTGAAGCTGATCATGTGCTGGAACTCGTGGATGAACGTCGACGGCACGGCACGCTTCACACCGGTAGCCGAGTGCACGCAGCTCAACGTCGCGTTGGGATCGGGGACTATCGAGTAGAAGATTTCGGCCTGGTTCGTGTCCGGATTTTGCCGGGACGGCGGGAGCAGGTCGCCCCCGTAGAAGTATCCCGCGATGTAGCCTCCCGTGCAGGGGCTCGGGACCAGGGAGTTCACCTTGCCGGTCAGGAGGACGATGACGACACCGTTGCCGTCGATGTCCGATTCTCGCCCGAACGCGGCCGTGTCGGCCGCGTACAAGAGCGTGTCGAACACCGCGCGGAGCGTATCGAAGTCGAAGGTCGAGAGCGCACGCCCGTTCGCCTCGTCCGCGCTGTCCTGGAACACCGCGATATGCGTTCCCACGTTGCGGGCAAAGGCAACGACCTTCGGGTGCGTCGTGCAGTCGGCATTGCCACAAACCTGGAAGACGCGTCGGTCACCCACCATGGGTGGCGTCTGAAAGAGCGGTGGCGCCGCTGGCGGGCGGTGGCGCACGCCCACGCGGCTGGCCAGGTCCCGCTCCGCCCGCCGCAATGTCAGATCGAACTGTTGCTGAGCCGGAATGGCCGCTGCACTCCTGAGCGGGGCGGCGAACGGTGCAGCAGCTGCGGGCACCGTGGCCCCGCGCAACAGGAACCCCGACGAATCGTCCGGCGCGCCGCTGACCGCCTGGGGAATCAGGAGATACTCATATGCCGACGCGGAGGCGTTCGGGCCGAACACCGCGCACCCCGCCGACTGCGTGGGATCGATCGCCGTGTCTGCGGCGACGGCGAGACTCACCTGCCCTCCGCTGGCCGCCGTGCACGGTGCGAGCTTGGGCTGCGTGCTGCTCGAGCTACAGGCCGCCGCCCAGAGCGACGACAGCCCCGCCAGGAGACCCCTCGGCATCAGCGATGTCCTCCGTGATTTCCCCGGCGCGCCGGAGCGCCCGCCGGAAGCAGATCGGCCCCACCAGCTCGTGCACCCCAATGATCGCTACCGCGAGGGTCTCGAGCGAGACCCCCCACTCGGGAAAGGCGCGCCGGGCCACCTGCACCAACCCGAGCGCGCTCCCCGCCTGTGGCACCAGGCCAAGCCAACCCTCGCGTGCGAGCGCGGAGGTCACGCTCGGATGCCGCCCGGCCCAGAGCAGTCCGTACCGCATGCTCGTGGCCCGCAGTCCGACCAGCAACAGCACCCAGGGCCACAGCTCCGCCAATGCGCCCAGGCGCAGACCCGCGCCCGCCAGGACGAAGAATAAGATGTAGACAGGCTGCCACCCGCGTTTCAGCTCGTGACGCACGCGCTCGCCTTCGACCGGCGCGAACGTCGCGAGATAGAGCCCCGCGGCGAGCGCAACGACGATCGTCTCGAGGTGCACGAGTCGCGCCACCTCGGCCGCGACCACGGCGACCGCCCCCACAAACGACGCGACGTGGCGTTGGATCAGCCGGAGATAGCCACTCAGGCCGTACCCGAGCAGGGCGCCGACGGCGAGCGAGGCCACGAGCGTCAGCAGCGCGCTGCCGGCGACGGTCGCGCGCAGCGCGCCCGCGCTGGCGAACGCCGTGCCGGCGGCGAGCAGCAGCGTGAACAGGATCGCCGCGGCCACGTCCTTGAGCACCGTGACGGCCAGGAGGGTCTGCCCGAAGGGGCCGCGGGCCTCGAGCTCGCCGAGCACGCCCATCGCCACGGCCGGGGACGACACGGCCGACAGCGCGCCGAGCGCGAGCGCCACGACGACGGCGTCGCCGAGGGGCTGGTGCACCGTGAGCGGGAACCACGGGCTCACCGAGACGAGCACGCTGGTCACGACGACGAACGGAAACGCGATCCCGCCCGCCACGACGCGTGCCAGCGAGACGCGCTGGTCGCGCACGCGTTGCAGCGCGAGCTCCGAGCCGGCGGCGAGCGCGATCACGCCGAGCGCGACGTCGCCGATGAAGCGCAACGCGTCCACTTCGTCGCGCCGCACCAGGCCGAGCCACGCCGGGCCCACGGCGAACCCGACCAGGAGATAGCCGGTGATGCGCGGCAGCCGGGCGCGACGGGCGAGATCGCTGCTCACGAACGCGGCGAGCAGCAGGAAGCCGAGCGCGAGTGTGGCCCGCGCCTCGAGCGCGGCGCCTGCGGTCACCCGATGAAAGAGAGCCATCATCAGGCCCAGTGCGAACAGGCTCGCTAGCCCTCGCATCGGGCGCAAAATATCCGGCGCGGCGCGGTTTTGACAATGCGCGCGAGCGCCGATATCTTCCCCTAGCCGTATGGCGTTCGTCCACCTCCACACGCATAGCGAGTACTCCCTCCTCGACGGCGCCAACCGGATTCCGGAGCTGCTCGACCGGATCCACGCGCTGGGCATGGACTCCCTCGCCATCACCGATCACGGCAACCTGCACGGGGCGTGGCAGTTCCACGCCGAGGCCCGGGCGCGAAGGCTGCGGCCGATTCTTGGCTTCGAGGCCTACCTCGCGTTCGGGAGCCGGCACAAGCGCGAGCGCGCGCCCGACGCCCCCGCGGCCTACTCGCACCTCGTCCTGCTCGCCCGAAACCGCACCGGCTACCGGCACCTCGTCAAACTCTCGTCCATCGGCTTCCTCGAAGGCTTTTACCGCCGGCCTCGTATCGATCGCGAGGTGCTCGAGCAGTATCGCGAGGGCCTGATCGGCCTCGCCGCATGCCTTTCGGGCGAGATCGCCCTGTACCTCCGGCAAGGCAATTACGAGGCGGCCAAGGCGAGCGCCCAGTACTTCGCGCGGCTGTTCGGGCCGGACGGTTTCTGGCTGGAGGTGCAGGACCACGGGCTCGCCGACGAGCGGACCGTCACCGCCGGCATGTTCCAGCTGGCCGCCGAGCTGGGTCTCCCCGTCGTCGCCACCAACGACGCCCATTACCTGAAGAAAGAGGACGCGGAGGCGCACGACGTGCTGCTCGCGATCGGGACGGGGAAAGACCTGGACGATCCCAACCGGTTCCGCTTCTTCGGCCAGGAGAGCTACGTCAAGTCGGAGCCCGAGATGCGCGCGCTCTTCCCGGACCGCCCCGAGGTGCTGGCCGAGACCGCGCGCGTCGCCGAGCTGTGCGAGTTCGATTTCGAGAAGCGCTATTTCCTGCCGCAGTACCCGCGCCCGGCGGAATTCGCCTCCGACAACGACCTGCTCGTCCACCTGGCCCGGGCGGGCGCTCTCGCCCGCTACGGCGATCCGCTCCCGGGCCCCGTCGCGGAGCGGCTCGACTACGAGCTGAGCGTCATCTCGCACACCGGGTACGCGGGCTATTTCCTGATCGTCTACGACATCGTGAAGGCCGCGAAGGACCGCGCCATCCCGGTGGGGCCCGGGCGCGGCTCGGCGGCGGGCTCGCTGGTCGCATACGCGCTGGGGATCACGGACATCGATCCCCTCAAGTTCGACCTCCTGTTCGAGCGGTTCCTGAACCCCGAGCGCGTCTCGATGCCCGACATCGACCTCGACTTCTGCTTCGAGCGCCGGGGCGAGGTGATCCAGTACGTGCGCGAGCGGTACGGCCGGGATTCGGTCGGGCAGATCATCACCTTCGGGACGCTCAAGGCGCGTGCCGCGTTCCGCGACGTGGCGCGCACGCTGCGCGTGGAGCCGGGCGAGGTCGATCGCTTCACCAAGCTGATTCCGGCCGGGCCGGGCGTGAGCGTCACGCTGGCGGATGCTCCCGAGCGATCGCCGGAGCTGAAACAACTCGTCCGGCAGGACGAGCGGGTGCGCAAGATCCTCGAGCTGGGAACGCGGATCGAGGGACTGGCGCGCCACGCGTCGGTGCACGCGGCGGGCGTGGTGATCGCGCCCGGCCCGCTCACCGACTACGTCCCCGTGTGCCTCGCTCCCCAGGAGCCGGACGCCATCATCACCCAGTACGACATGGTGGCGCTCGAGAAGGTGGGGATGCTCAAGATCGACGTGCTCGGCCTCCGCACGCTGACCGTGATCCACGACGCGGTGGGGATGGTGGCGGCGCGGCACGGCACCACCCTCGACATGAACGCCCTCGATCTCGAGGATCCGGAGGTCTACCGCCTGCTGGGATCGGGGCGGACGGCCGGGGTGTTTCAGTTCGAGTCGCCGCTCGCCAGCGACTGTCTCCGCAGCATGAAATGCGACCGGTTCGACGACCTGGTCGCGACCAACGCGCTGCTCAGACCCGGACCGCTCGACACCGGGATGCATCTCGTCTTCATCAACCGCAAGCTGGGCCGCGAGCCGGTCCGCTACCCCCATCCCGCCCTGGAGGAGATCCTCAAGCCGACGTACGGGGTCATCACCTATCAGGAGCAGGTGATGCGCATCGCCAACGTGCTCGCCGGCTTCTCGCTCGCCGAAGCCGACGTGCTGCGCAAGGCGGTGGGCAAGAAGGACAAAGAGCTGATCCAGCATGAGCTCGGCCGCTTCGCGGAGCGCGCGGCGGCGCTGGGGCACGACCGCCGGGCCATCGACGACATCGCCGCGCAGATCGAGACGTTCGGCCGCTACGGGTTCAACAAATCGCACGCGGTAGCGTACTCGGTGCTCTCCTACCAGACGGCCTGGCTCAAGGCGCACTACACAGCCGAGTTCATGGCCGCGCTGCTGTCGTCGCAGATCGGCGACACCGACACCGTGGTGCGCTACATCAACGAGGCGCGCGAGCTGGGGCTCGAGGTCCTCCCCCCCGACGTGAACGAGTCGGGCTTCAAGTTCACCGTGGTGGGCGACCAGCGCATCCGCTTTGGCCTCGGCGCGATCAAGAACGTGGGCGAAAGCGCGATCGAGTCGATCCTCGCGGGGCGGCAGACCGGCGGGCCCTGTCGCTCGCTCGTAGAGTTGTGCGAGCGGATCGACCTCCGGCTCTGCAACAAGCGGGTGATCGAGGCGCTGATCGACTCCGGCGCGTGCGATTCCCTCGGGGGCCACCGCGCGCAACTGGTGGCCGCCCTGGACCACGCGTATAGCGAGGCGCAGGCTCGCCAGGCGGAGCGGGACTCGGGTCAGCATCCGCTGTTCGGGGGAGAGACCCCGGGCCCCGGGCCCCGGGCCCCGCTTCCCGACGTCCCTCCCCGGTCGGAGCACGAACGGTTGGCCCGCGAGAAAGCCGTGCTCGGGTTCTTCATTTCCGGGCATCCCCTGGACCGCTACCGCGCGGAGGTGGAGCTTTTCGGGACCCGCACGACCGCCACCCTGGGCCAGTGGAGCGAGCAGAAGGCCCGAGTCGCGGCGGTGGTGACGGTGGTGAAGCGACAGATCTCCAAGAAGTCGGGCGCCGAGTACGCGCGGCTCACGCTCGAGGACTTTCACGGCACCGCGGAGGCGCTGGTGTTCCCCGAAGCATGGGCGAAGCTGAACGACGTGATCCACGCGGACCGCGCGCTGCTGCTGTCGGGCGGCTACAGCGGACGCGACCGCGACGAGGAGCAGGCGCCGTTCATCGTCGAGACGGCGCAGCCGCTGGACGAGCTGAAAGCGGGCGGCGCGATCGGCGTCGCCCTCCGCTGGTCGCCCGTCGCGCCGCCGCCGCCCGATACGAGCCGGGCGGTGGCGGCGCTGTGCGCCGCGCACCCGGGGCCGGCCCCGGTGCTGGTGGAGTGGGAGCCTCACCCCCCATCCCCCTCTCCGCGGAGCGGAGAGGGGGAGCGACGGGGTGAGGGTGGGAACGGCGTCAGCCCCGTTCGCCTCCGCAGCCGCACGCTGCGCGTCGAGGTGGCGGACGACCTCCTCGCCGCGCTGCGCGACCTGCTGGGCCCCGATCGCGTGCATCTCGTGCGGACAACCTGATGGCGACCCACACGCTGGACTTCGAGCGTCCGCTGCTCGAGCTGGAGCGCCAGATCGAAGAGATGAAGCGGGTCGCCGGCGAGACGGCCGTAGACGTCTCGAAAGAGCTCGCCCCGCTCGAGAAAAAGCTCGCCGAGCTCCGGGCCGAGATCTACAAGAACCTGACGCCGATGCAGCGCGTCCAGGTGGCACGCCACCCGAAGCGGCCCTATACGCTCGACTATCTGAGCACCGTGTTCACCGACTTCGTGGAGCTGCACGGCGACCGGCTGTTCCGCGACGACCCGGCGATCGTGGCCGGGTGGGCGCGGCTCGACGGCACGAGTGTCATGGTCATCGGCCACCAGAAGGGTCGCGACACCAAGGAGAACCTGCGACGCAATTTCGGGATGGCCCATCCGGAGGGCTACCGCAAGGCGCTGCGCCTCATGCACCTCGCCGAGCAGTTCCGCGCCCCCGTGATCACGCTGGTGGACACGCCCGGCGCGTATCCCGGGCTGGGCGCCGAAGAGCGGGGCCAGGCCGAGGCGATCGCGCGCAACCTGGTCGAGATGGCCACGCTGCGCACCCCGATCCTCACCGCGGTGATCGGCGAAGGCGGCTCCGGCGGAGCGCTCGCCGTGGGCCTGGCGGATCGGGTGTTGATGCTCGAGAACTCGGTGTACTCCGTCATCTCCCCCGAGGGCTGCGCCGCCATCCTCTGGAAGGACGCGAGCCAGCGCGAGCGCGCGGCCGAGGCGCTGAAGATCACCGCGGAAGACCTGCAGGAGCTCGGGGTGATCGACGAGATCATCCCCGAGCCGCCGGGCGGCGCCCACGCCGATCCCGAGGCGGCGGCCGAGGCGCTGGGCGAAACGCTGCAGCGCCACGTGCGCCAGCTCCGCAAGATCAAGATCGACAAGCTCCTCAAACGGCGTGAAGAGAAGTACCTTTCGATGGGTGCGCTGACTGAGAAGTGAGTTGATCCGTTGATCGACGTCGTCGAAGTCCGGTTCAAAGGGAACCGCAAAGAATATTTCACCTGGCCCGCTCCCGAGCCGCTCGCCCTGCACGAGGCCGTGATCGTGGAGGTGGAGCGGGGGGAGGACCTCGGCCGGGTTTCGGCGCTCGGGCCCGTGGCGGCGAAGAAGTGCGGCGCCGGGTGCAGCGGCTGCAGCCTCGCGGCGCCGCCCCCCCCCGCGGAGCCTCCTCGCACCCCGGACTTGCGTCCGGGGTCAGTGACCAACGCCGTGCCCCGCATCCTGCGCCGGGCCACACCCGACGACACCACGCTCGCCGAGCGCTTGCACCTCGATGAGGAGCAGGTGCGCCGCAAGGTGATGGACCGCGTGCGCCAGCACAGCCTGCCGATGAAGGTCTCCGATGCCGAGTGGCAGTGGGACAAGAAGAAGCTCACCGTCTATTTCACCGCCGAGCAGCGGGTGGACTTCCGTGCCCTGGTACGGGACCTGGCGAGCCTGTTCCACACGCGTATCGAGCTGCGCCAGATCGGGGCACGCGACGAAGCCAAACGCCTCGACGGCGTGGGGCGGTGTGGTCGGCAGTACTGCTGCTCGAGCTGGCTGCCGGAGCTCCGGCCCGTGAGCCTGTCGCTCGCGAAGGATCAGCACCTCTCGCTCAACCCGTCCCAGATTTCGGGCGGGTGCGGGCGCCTGCTCTGCTGCCTGCGCTACGAGCACGACTTCTACGTGCAGACGCGCAAGCGCTTCCCCAAGGAGGGCCGGGTCGTGCGCACCGCCCTGGGCGCCGAGCGCGTGCTCGCCGTCGACATCTTCCGCGAGACCGTGACGCTGCGCGGGGAAGGCGGGGGCGACACACGCGTGGTGGCGCTCGACAAACTCACGACGGAAATGGCGCGGGTGGAGCCCCCCGTTGCCTAAATTCTATCTCACGACGGCCATCGACTATTCGAACGGCGAGCCGCATCTGGGGCACGCGCTCGAGAAGGTCGGCGCCGACTGCATCGCGCGCTACCACCGGTTGCGCGGCGACGCCGTCCACTTCCTCATGGGGATGGACGAGCACAGCCAGTCCGTGATCCAGGCCGCCGCCCGGTCCGGCGTGACGCCGCAAGCCTGGGTCGATCGCATGGCCGACACGTTCGCCGGCTACTGGCGCCGCCTCGGCTGCAGCCACGACGACTGGATTCGCACCACCGAGCCGCGGCACGCCCGCTCGGTCACCGCCCTGCTCGAGCGCATCCGGCAGCGGCGTCCTCAGGATCTGTTCGAAGCCGAGTACGAGGGGCTCTACTGTACCGGCTGCGAGGAATTCAAGACCGGGGCGCAGATCGTGGATGGGCACTGCGTGGAGCACCCCACGCTCGAGCTGATCCCGACGCGGGAGCGCAATCACTTCTTCCGGTTGAGCGCCTACCGCGACACGCTGCTCGAGCGTATCCGGTCCGGCGCGCTCAGGGTCGAGCCCGAGATCCGCCGCAACGAGGTGGTACGGCTGCTCGAGGCCGGGTTGCAGGACATCTCGATCTCACGGCAGCGCCAACCGTGGGGCATTCCCTTCCCCGGCGACCCGCAACAAACCGTGTACGTCTGGTTCGACGCCCTGATCAACTATCTCTCGGCCACGGGCTTTCCGGATCCGGGGTTCGAGCGGCTGTGGCCCGCCGATCTTCACGTCGTGGGCAAGGGCATCACCCGCTTCCATTGCGTGATCTGGCCCGCCATGCTGCTCGCGGCCGAGCTGCCGCCACCGCGCGCGGTGTGGGCGCACGGCTACGTGCAATGGTCGGGCGCCAAGATGAGCAAGACGGCGGGCGCGGCGGTCGGCCTGAGCGAGGCGATCGACTATCACGGGGCCGACGCGCTGCGCTACTTCCTGTTGCGCGAGGTCGGCTTCGAGAACGACGGCGACTTCACGTGGGAGCGGTTCGATGCGCGCTACACATCCGAGCTCGCCGACACGCTCGGCAACCTGGTGTCGCGCTCGCTGACGATGATCGCGAACTACCGTGGCGGCGTCGTGCCGCGCGACCCGTGCAACTACGACACGCCCCTGGAGACCGCGGCCCGCGGCGCGCTGGCGGCGTACGCGAGCGGCATGGACGCGAACCGCGTGCAGGAAGGCGCCGCCCAGCTCGTGGCCCTCGCCGGCGCGGCCAACCGCTACGTGGAAGAAACCGCGCCGTACAAGCTCGCCAAGCAGCCGGAGCGGGCCGCGGAGCTCGACTCCGTGCTCGCCAACCTCGCGCGCACCGTGGGCCGGCTCGCCGTGCTGGCGCAGCCGTTTCTGCCGGCGACCGCGCAGACCGTGTGGGACACCCTCGGGGCCCCCCCGTCCCAGCCGCTCGCGAGCGTACGCTTGCCCGATCTCAACACATTGGACCTCGCCGGCCGGCAGGTCCGGAAGCCCCCTATCCTTTTCCCCAAGCCCCGCCTGACCCAAGCGTGAGCCCTCCGGGGTGTGATGTAGCTCACGTTCGGCGATGTTGACGACCTGATAGGCGAGGCGTAGGTTAGTGGTCCCACGGGCGACCGGGCCCACGCCCTGTCCGGACTCTCCCTTCGGTCGGTAGCTGTAGGACCGGTGCGCGCGCGCCGGTCTACACGCGTTGATGCGAGGTCGGGAACAGGCTGATGCGGAAGAAGGCGGAGCGACGCTGGACCGTCATGGTGGTGCCTCACGGCTCGGGCTTGTCCCGCGCCGTGGAAGTGTCGCAGACCTTCCTGAAAACTCTGGTGGGCATCGGCAGCGTGGTGGCGCTGACGTTCCTGGTACTGGGCGTCGCGGCCATCTCGCGCGGCGTGAACATCACCCGCAGCCGCGCGCTCGAGAACGAGAACCGCGTTCTTGCGAACGAGATCCAGCAGATGCGCGAGCGGATGGCCGGGCTGCGCGACACGCTGCACCGGTTCAGCCAGCGCGAGCAGGAGCTGCGGCTCCTGGCGGGGCTCACGCCGACCGACACGACGGTGCAGCAGGCGGGGATCGGCGGTCCCGCCGGCACCTGGTCGGAGGGTGACAGCCTCAAGGCGCTCGGTCCCGACGGTCGGGAGGCGCTCGCGGCGCGGCTCGACGTCGACGCGCTGGGGCGGCGCGCCAACATTCTGGTGCGCTCGCTCAATCAGGCGTTCGATTCGCTGTCGCACCAGCGCGAACGGCTCGCGGCCACGCCGTCGATCATGCCGACCCAGGGCTGGCTCACGAGCGCCTTTATGCGGGAGCGGGTGCATCCGATTCTCCACCTCGCGCGCCCGCACGAGGGGATCGACGTGAGCGCGAAGATGGGATCGGAGATCGAGGCGCCTGCGGCCGGCATCGTGACCGACGTCAAGTGGGAAGAGGGATACGGCAACATGCTCACGCTGGATCACGGCTTCGGGCTGGTGACGCGGTTCGCGCACTGCTCGGCGATCCTCGTGGCGCGCGGGCAGCGGGTGAAACGGGGGCAGGTGATCGCGAGGGTCGGCTCGACCGGACTCTCCACGGGACCGCACCTGCACTACGAAGTGTGGGTGAACCACAAGCCGGTGGACCCGCTGAAGTACGTGATGCCGGATGCGATCGTGGACTGACGGACCGAGCGACGCGCGGAACGAACGCAAGGGGATGAGAAGCCCAGCTTCTCATCCCCTTTGCGTTTTCGGCCCCTGGAGACGGCTCGCGGCGTGCTGGCCGCTGCTCCTGCCGGTTCAGGTCGCGGCGCAGGAAGGGGGTACGCTGACCGGCACCGTCGTGGGCGCCGACAGCGTTCCGCTGGCGGACGCGCGGATCCAGGTTGTCGGCACAGGCCCGATCGTCGTATCCGACCGCGACGGGCACTTTGTCCTCGCCCCCGTGTCGCCCGGCACTCACGTGGTCGAGGTCCGGTTGCTGGGCTATGTCGGGGTCCTGCAACGGGTCGAGGTTGGGCGGGGCGAGACCGTGGCCGTGCACATCGTTCTCACCCTCGCGCCTCTGCCGCTCACGGGAGTGGCGGTCGAGGCGGAGGCAGCGCGCCTGCCGGCGATGCGAGGGTTTGAAGAGCGAAGGGCCGCGGGGGGCGGCCATTTTTTCAATCGCGCGGAGATCGCGCGGATGCAGCCTCGCGTCTTCACCGACGTATTGCGTCGCGTCCCGGGCGTTCAGATCCAGTCCGTCAGCGGGCCGTTCGGGCCCAGCGACGTGATTCGCATGGCGCGCACGACGGGGATCTCGGGCGCGCGCGCTTGTCCGGTGCTGTTCTACGTCAATGGGACGCCTTTCCCGGTGACGAGCGACATTTCGATCAATCAGTACATCGTCCCCGAGGACGTCGTCGCCATCGAGGTCTACAGCGGCGCCTCGCAGATCCCGTCCCAGTTCCAGTCCAACCTGCTGAACGCGCGATGCGGTGTGATCGTGATTTGGACCCGCGTCGGCAACGAGACCGACACCTCTCCCCCGCAACCCTGATCACGTCGCGGGCGCGTCCCCCCGAGCGTCAGTTGGGCGGGGGAGGCGGTTGGTTGGGGGTCTCGCCGCCGCCAATCGCACCGAGCAACCGGGCGGCGAGGAGCGCGGTAGCCGTGACGGCCCCCGCGACGAGCCAGCTCTTCCCGCGGTCCAGCCGCTTCTCAGTCGGGTGGTCCAGCGTGGCTCGCGGGAAGTTGACCCGCTCGTGGTTCCACAGGACCGACGCGCCACCACGGTAGTCGACCCGCACCAGCTGCAAATCCCACGACGTGCCGTCGGCGGCTGCGACCACACCCTCCACCTGCACCGGGCCGGCCCCAAGCGCGTTGCTCAAGGCGACGATGCCGGAGTCGGTCACCTGGGCCACGATCCGCGTCCCCGCGGCCGGCACCGGCGTGGTGAGGGGACCCCGCGTGTAGCACGCCGCGAGCAGCGGCAGGATCCCCACGGCCAGACGCGCCGGGTACCGC
>Ga0209577_10002029_pt1 | contig 19673 bp, 21 predicted proteins | sample GraSoiAngelo_109_FD_185874 | JGI IMG/M metagenome (GOLD analysis project Ga0209577, IMG submission 185874) | Grasslands soil microbial communities from the Angelo Coastal Reserve, California, USA - 14_0903_12_20cm (SPAdes) (version 2) | ecosystem: Environmental > Terrestrial > Soil > Grasslands...
AGTTAACCCGCGTATAGCGGGTCAATCTTGGTCTCGCCGAACGAATCGCCCGGCGCGGCCGCGCACGGTCGCCCGGCGCGGCCGGAGCCGGGGACGTTCTGCCGCCTACCCGCCCGCCAGCAGCGGCACGTCGTGGACGATCTGGGCGGGGGTGAAGTCGGGCGGGTAGACGACGGCCATCCGCCCGGCGGCGGTGACGCCGTAGACGATGTCGGAGTGGCCGGTGGTCAGCTTGTTCTTGTCGATGACCACGCCGACGTCCCAGGCCTTCCATACCGGCGCGAGCTGCATGCGTGTGCCGAGCAGGTAGTCCATCCGGCCCGCGGCGTCGCGGGCCGAGAGGAACGCTCTGACGGCGCCCGGGGTGTCGCGCTTGGGGTCGACGGTGACCGCGATGATCTTCACCCGGCGCGCCCCCGCGCCGAGCTGGCGCTGGGCGGCGGCGAGGTTGGCGGCGATCAGCGGGCACCAGTTCGGGCAGTGGGTGTACAGGAACGTCACCAGCACCGCCCGGCCGCGAAACGAGGCCAGGTTGACCATCTTCCCCGTGTAGTTACGCAGCGAGAGCGAGGGCGCCGGTTTCGGCGGCTTGAGGATGAGCCCCTGGAGCCCAGGATGGATCGCGTCCGCGCTCCTGCTCGAGGTCGAGCTCGAGCCGCACGCGACGAGGAAGAGCGAGGCGGCAACGGACATGGAGCCAACTGTCAAGGTCCGGCGCGTGGTTGGTGTTGGTGGCTCGGGCGTGGGGTGGCGGGCGTCCCGGGGCGCTCCGAGCCAGCGATAGAGCCCGTAGAACACGTACAGGGTGGCGGCGAGCGAGCCCAGTCCCAGCATCACTCCGCCGGCGATCTGCTGGTCGGCGAGCGCCGACAGTCCTCCGGGGCGGTGCGCGAGATGGGCGTATGCCGGATACAGGGGGTGCGAGGCGAACGCGAGCACCAGCGACAGCAGCCAGCAGACCACGTCGAACGCCAGCACGTAGTACACGCGCACGGAGAGGGCGAGGCGCGCGCGCATGGGCGGCGACTCGAACATCTGGATCCACAGGAGCACCCCGAACGCGATGAACGTCACGTGTTCGAGCATGTGGACGCCCTCGTGCCGGAGCGCGAAGTCGTACACCGCGGGGATGTGCCAGATCACGAGGTTCGCGCTGCAGACGACGAGCGCGGGCCACGGGCTCCCCAGGCTCCGGCCGAGCCACCGCAGCGGCGCCAGCGCCGGAGAGCGTGCGACGGCCCGGGCCACGGCGCGCCTGAGCCCGAGCGGCAGCGGGCGCCAGATCGACATCCAAGGAGCTCCCAGGGCGATCAGCGGCGCCGCGATCGACAGGAGCAGGACGTGCTGGAGCATGTGGACCCACAACAGCGTCGAGGAGTTGTCATCGACGGGACCTTCGAGCGCCACGATCACGATTGCCAGCCCGGCGTAGAACGACGCGGTGCGCCAGCGCGCCTCGCGGCTCCGCGGGCGGCGGAGCTTGACGGCGGCGCGACGCTCACCGAGCAGGTGCAGTGCCAGCGCGATGCAGACCAGCAGCAGGGGCAGCTGGGGCAGGCTCAGCACCCGAGGCCTACTCTGGCGCCGTGGGCGCCGCGGTAGTCGGCGGCTCGGACTTGGGTCCGGTGAACTCGGAGCTCTCCGGCGCCGCTCCGGCCCGCTTCGCGACGTACCACCAGATGGAGAGCGCGACGATCGTGACACCCAGCGGCAGCACGAGCGTCAGCACCGCGCCGGAAGTGACGTTCGCGGCCTGGTCGGCGAGCGGGAGCAGGGTGCCGAGCATTACTTGATCAGGTAGAGGAGCACGTAGACGAACAGCCCTACCACCGCCATCGTGCCGAGAAAGACGACGCACCCGCTCGCGGCGGGCCGGAGGAGGAGCACGGGATCCGTACCCGGCTGCTCGGGCACCGGCAGCCGGCGGATCCCCGTCGCCAGCAGCGTCTCGATCCAGTACACGGCGCCCAGCCAGAACAGCGTGAACATCGAGATCCACCCGTAGAACACGCTGGCGTAGCCGCCGCCGTCGTAGGCCGAGAACTTCGCGTTGAGGATCTGGAGCACGCACAGGACCACGACGGCGATGCCGAGCGCCAGGGACACGGCGAGCGCTGCGATCCAGCCGCCGCCGTTCGCAACCAGGCCACGGCGGGCGAGCTCGAAGACCGCCGCCGTCGCGAGCACGCACACCAGCGTCGCGATCCCGTAGGCCTGGGTGGGATTCGTGTGGGGTGGCCGCCACAGCCCGTTCGAGTTGACGGCCTTCAGATAGAAGAACGCGAACACGAAGGCCATGAACACGAACGCGGTCGCGCTGATGAACAGGCGGGTGCCGACCCTCAGGTTGCGCGCGAGGAGCGCGGGATCCTCGGGCTCGTAGACGGTGGGTCCAGAGACGGTGCTCAAGCGCGGCCTCCCTCGGGCGCGACAGCGGGACCTCCGTGGCCCGCCTGAGCTCCGAAGTCAGCGACCGGCGGCGCGTCCTCCACGCCATACGAGTACGGCGCGGAGGTGATCACGGGGATCCGGTCGAAGTTGTGGGCGGGGACCGGCGTGGGAAGCTGGAACTCGATCGACTTCGACTGCCAGGGATTGGCCTCCGCCGGCTCGCGCCTGACGATCTGCGACCACACCAGGTTGATCAGCAGCACCAGCATCGACGCGCCGAGGAGGAACGCGGACGAAGACACGAACACGTTCAGCGTGTGGAGGCTCGGGTTGTAGCTCGAGACGCGGCGCGGCATCCCGAGCATCCCCGCGGCCAGCAGCGGGAAGAAAGTCAGGTTGAAGAAGATGAACATCCCCCAGAAGTGGACCTTGGCGAGCGTGTCGTTCAGCTTGAAGCCGGTCATCTTCGGCAGCCAGTAGTAGATCGCGGCCATCAGCGCGAACACCAGCCCGCCCATGATCGTGTAGTGGAAGTGGGCCATCACGAAGTAGCTGCCGTGGGTGGTGACGTCGCTGGGGACGTCCGAGAGGTACACGCCGCTCAACCCGCCGATCAGGAAGTTGAAGAAGAACGCGAGACAGAACAGCATCGGTACGGTGAGCCGGATCCGCCCCCGCCACAACGTGCCGATCCCGATCAGGAAGATGATCCCGGTGGGGATCGAGATCAACTCGGTCGTGAACATGTAGAACGGGCGCAGGTTGGCGTTGATCCCGGAGACGAACAGGTGGTGCTGCCAGACCATGAAGCTGAGCAGCGCGACGCCGAACATCCCGGCGACCGCGACGCGGTAGCCCCACAGCGGCTTGCGGGTGAACACCGGAAGCAGCTCGAGCACGATCCCGAACCCGGGCAGGGCGAGGATGTAGACCTCCGGGTGGCCGAAGAACCAGAACAGGTTGTCCCACAAGTACGGGCTCCCGCCTTGGCTCGGGAGGAAGAACGAGGTCTCGATCGTCCGGTCGAAGGCGCCCATGTACAGCGCGGCGAACAGGACCGGCGCCGCCAGGACCGCGAGCACCGACGTGGTGATCACGCCCCACACGAAGACGGGGATCCTGTTATACGTCAAACCCGGCGCCCGCATCGTCATCACGGTGGCGATCATGTTGAGTCCCACCAGGGCCAGCGAGATTCCGATCAGCGCGAACGAGAAGAGGTAGGCGTCCATGCCTCCGCGGGCCTGGTCGGAAAGCGGCGCGTAGCCCGTCCATCCCGTCGGGAACCCGCCCAGGAAGATCGCCGACAGCAGCACGACGCCGGCGAGGACGGTCAGCCACAGCGTCAGCGACTCGACGCGGGGGAACGCCATCCGCCGCGCGCCGACCATGATCGGCACCAGCCAGTTGCCGAACGCGCCGAGCACGGCGGCCGACATCATCATCAGCATCATCGTCCCGTGCAGGGAGACGAGCGTGAGGTAGTTGCCCGCCTGGAACAGCGTGGCGTTCGAGTGCGTCAGCTCGGCGCGGATGAACATCGCGTTCAGCCCGCCCACGAAGAAGAAGAAGAAGACGCCCACGAAGTACTGGAGCGCGACCACCTTGTGGTCGGTGCAGAGCCGGAAGTAGCGCCATGGGCCGTGCTCCTCGCCCTCGCGCAGCGTTGCCGGGCGCCCGAGGATCCGCGACACGGGATAGGCGAAGAACCCAAGGCCGAGCAGGAACCCGATCGTCGCGACGATGAAGCCGGCGAAGATCGCCATGTCGTCCTGATCGGACATCGACTGCGCGTCGAGGTGATGCCCGATCCTCGCGCCGAGGAAGTGACCCAGGAAGTACCCGCCGATGCCGAGCGCCACCGCCCAGATGACGTTGTAGTCCAGCAGCGGCGGCCGGACGCGCTTGCCGGTGATCGCGGTCGCGGAGGTGGTGGTCGCTGCTTCCATCAGCCGGCCCTCCTGATTGGCTGTGGGTAGTACACGTGGCTGTACGGCGGCAGCTCCTTCGTCACGCCGCTGTATTGGGACTGCTGCTGCGCGATCCAGGTCGCGAAGTCGCTGTCGCTGACCACCTGGCCCGTGGTGTTCATGTGCCCATGCCAGAGCCCGCACAGCTCCGCGCACCGGATCTGGAAGCTGCGGGTCTTCGTGGCGGTGACGTACGCGACGTTGTCGTTGCCCGGGATCGCATCCGCCTTCACCGCGAGCTCGTACGCCCAGAAGCTGTGGGCGACGTCGAGCGAAGTGACGTGGAGGACGATCGTGCGGTTGACCGGGATCTCGAGGTATGGGGTCTCAACCCCGCCGTAGCTCGGGTAGCGGAAGGTCCACAGCCACTGCTGTCCGATCACCTGCACCTGAAGCGCGTTCCGCAGAGCCGCCGGCGAGGGCTTGGCGATCGGATTCGGACCCTCACCGCCCCCGGCGCCGGCCTTGGTCAGCAGGTCGACGCTCCCGTAGACGGCCAGTCCCAGGACCAAGACGCTGGTTAGGGCCAGCCAGGTGAGCTGGATCCGGGGGTTTCCCTCGATCGGCGGTCCGTCGACGGCGGCGTCGCCGGGGCGCTGACGCCACACCGCGATGGCGTAGCCGAAGTACACCCAGATGAACAGCAGCACCGGCATCGCGAGCGCGGCCAGCACGACGTTGACGGCGTGCTGGTCGTTGGCCTGCTGGCTGTTGCGCACGGGCGGGATGTGTGGGCCCACGACCCAGATCACGAGCGGCACGACGATCACCGTCGCGACCAGCCAGATCGCGAAGATCCTGCGGCCGTGACGGGGCTCCGGGGCGGTACCGGCGGGGCCGCCGGTGGCACCGAGGGCACTCACTCGACCACAAGCTGGCCGCTCATCCAGCCGATCGTCTGCATCGGGCCGCCGTTGCCGAAGTAGGTCTTCAGCGCGCAGGGGACGAAGCACTGCCAGCGGTAGGTGCCGGGCCCGGGCGTCATGAAGCTGAACGTGATCGTGGTGTGCGCCTGGTCGGGCGTGCACGGCGCGGCGCTGCACTGGTTCTTGGCGTCGTCGGCGACGCCCGGGAGCGGGACGCTGATGCCGAGGTCGGGCACCGTGAACGTGTGCGAGGCGTCGTCGGCGTTGATTACCGGCTCAGTCTTGCCGTCGAACGTCGCCACTCCGCTCTGGGTGCCGCGGACCTGGGCCAGGAACGGGTTCCGCAGCCCGGTCGCGGTGTCGAACTGGTAGATCGTCACCGTCACCAGCGTGTGGGCCGGCAGCTTGTAGATCGTCGTGTGGTGCCAATGACCGCCGGAGTCCTGGGCGAGGTAGCTCACCCAATCCGGCGCCGGCGAGTGACCGAAGCTGGCGACGGTCTGGAGCGTCAGGCGGGCGGAGCCGTTCTGGACGGGCGCCGACAAGGCCGGAGGCGCGTTGGTGAGGAAGTCGCCGAAGTAGAGGACGACGAGCACGATCAGTACGGCGAGCACTCCACCGATACCGGCGATCCGCCCTCTCACGAACGGACTTCTATCGCGGCGCGGGAGGCGAAGCAAGCGCCTTAAGAATTCTTAACGGAAGGTTCGGGTGGGTTCGGCGTCTAAAGGATGGGTGGTCGTCGGCTCTAAAGGTGTGTGGCCGTGACCCACGGGACCGCCCGGACGTGGCCTCCGGCCTACCTATTAGGACTCTCATACACGGTCCTCATAGCGATCTAGCGACGTGGGTAAAGACTCTCCGTACGGGAAACGACCCGCACGAAACGGAGAAGCTCATGACCACAGTTCTGATCCTCAACGTAGTCCTCGCAGTCGCGGTGTTCGCCGTGGTGATCGCCCATCACGCGTGGAGCATCCTGACCCAACAGGGCGACCGGCCACACGTGCTCGTCAGCGACACCGCTCGCCGGCGCAGGCGTCTCGGCCTGCGACCTCGTCCGGCGGAGCCGCGGCCCGCGTACTCGCAGCACGAGGCGCGGCCCGGTCGCGCCTGGCCCGTCTCCTAACCGAGCGAGCCGGCTCGCTCGGACGCCCGGCGGCGCCAGAGCGGCACGACGAACCAGACCGTCGAGAACGCGAGCACCGCGATCGCCGTCGTCACGACTGCGGTCGCGGTGCCGAACAGGTAGCCCGTGACCAGCGCGATCGCGCAAGTCATCGCCACGGCGAGGACCACCAGCCCCGCGATCGTCAGCCGGTTGCCGGCGCTGACCACATAGGCCTTGCGCCCCCTGCGGAACTCCAGCCGGTGGATGACAGTGGGCGCGATCAGCAGGATCGAGGCCAGCAACGTGCACATGAGCGCGGCGAAGTAGAGGTCGCGCTCGAACGTGGTGGTTCGGCCGAACCGCTGGTTGAAGGGCGCCACGAGGAGGAACGCGAACAACACCTGCACTCCCGGCAACGCCACTCGCAGCTCGCCCATCAGCTCGGTCAGGTTGCGGTCCAGGCGCTCGAGCTCGGTCTCCTCCCGACCTTGGTTCACGTGCCTATCTTCCCAGGCAGGACGGGGGGTCGCGTTCGTTCCGGCTCATTCACGGGCCGTTCACATAGGTTCGACATCCGTCGAACCAATGCTATAATTCGACGTGTATCGAACCAAGTCTATGAACCGGAGACAGAAACTGACAAGTTCAGAGAACGGTCGCGAGAGCACCACACGAGTGCGCGGCGACCATGACAAGAATTCAACGACGAAGCCGCGCGCGCGGCGCAACCGCGCCGGTGAGCGCGGTGGCGCCACGGGGACGAACGCCCGCCAGACCCGGCGGCGCAACGTCCACCTGAAGGGCCTGAGCGAGGTCGAGGCCCCGCGCGACGCCGGCTCGGCGGCGCCCGATTCGCTGGCGCTGTTCTTCCGCAGGGCCCGGGTCTACCCGCTGCTCACGGCAGAGGAGGAGATCGAGCTCGCCAAGCGGATCGAAAAGGGCGATCTCGAGGCCAAGGAGCGGATGATCAACTCGAACCTCCGCCTGGTCGTCTCGCAGGCCCGGCGCTACCAGGGTCACGGCCTGGAGATGGGCGACCTGGTGCAGGAGGGCATGCTCGGCCTGATTCGCGCGGTCGAGAAGTTCGACTGGCGCCGCGGGTTCAAGTTCTCGACCTACGGGACGCTGTGGATCCGCCAGGCGATCCAGCGAGGGCTGCAGAACCACGGCAGGACGATCCGGCTTCCGGTCCACGTCGCGCAGCGGCAGGTGAAGGTGCGCAAGCTCGAGGGCGAGTTGAACACGAAGCTCGGGCGCGAGCCCAGCGACGAGGAGCTGGCCGAGCTGGCCGAACTGCCGCTCGACGAGGTGATCGAGCTGCGCGAGCTCAATCGCGCGCTGACCAGTCTCGATCAGCCTGTCGGCGACGACGGCGAGACCGCGCTCGGCGACCTGCTGGCCAGTGAGCGGCCCGAGCCGCTCGAGGAGGTCGCGGAGGCCGATCGGGACCGCCGCGTCGGCGAGCTGGTGGCGGCGCTCCCCGAGGACGAGCGGAACGTCGTCCGGCTTCGCTTCGGGCTGACCGGGGACGAGCCGCGGACGCTCAGGCAGACCGGGATGGAGCTCGGGATCACCACCGAGCAGGCGCGCAAGCTCGAGGAGCGAGGCCTGAACCGGCTTGCCGGCAGCTCCGAGCTCGAGTCGCTGCGCCAGGCGGCCTAGCGGACCTCCGACTCGCGACACTAAACGGAATAAGCTCGCGCGTTCCTCGAGAAGGAGCGCGCGAGCGATGTCCGACGGGCCCTACGAGACGATCCTGTACGCGGCCGACGGGCCGGTGGCGACGATCACCCTGAACCGGCCGGAGCGCCTGAACACGATCGTGCCCCCGATGCCCGACGAGGTCGAGCGGGCCGTCACCGCCGCCACGCGCGATCAGGCGGTGAAGGTGATCGTCCTGCGGGGCGCCGGCCGCGCGTTCTGCGCGGGCTATGACTTCGAGGGGGGTTTCCACCACTGGGACGAGGCGATCACCACCGAGGGCGCTTGGGACCCGGGCAAGGACTTCGTCATGGCCACCGCCCCGCAGCTCTCGCCCACCCAGAAGCTGTTCAGCATCTGGCGCTGCCCGAAACCGGTGATCGCCCAGGTCCATGGCTGGTGCGTCGGCGGCGGCAGCGACTTCGCGCTCGGGGCCGATCTCGTGGTCGCATCCGAGGACGCTGTGATCGGCACCCCGTACAGCCGCATGTGGGGGTGCTACCTGTCGGCGATGTGGATCTACCGGCTCGGGCTGGCGCGCGCGAAGTACCACGCGCTCACGGGCCGGCCGCTGACCGGTCGCCAAGCCGCCGAGGTCGAGCTGATCAACCAGGCGGTGCCGTTCGAGCGCCTCGAGGAGACCGTGGCGGGACTCGCGGACGAGCTCGCGCGGATTCCCGCCTCGCAGCTGGCCGCGATGAAGCTGGTCGTCAACCAGGCCTACGAGAGCATGGGACTGCCGTCGAGCCAGGTCCTCGGGCCGATCCTCGACGGCCTGATGCGCAACACCCCCGATGCGGTCGCTTTCATCGAGCGGGCCGAGCGCGAGGGCGTACGCGCCGCGATCGAGCGCCGGGACGGGCCGGCCGCGGACTACAGTCAGGCGCCGCCCGAACTGCGCCCCGATCCTAGGAACGTGATCGAGCCGTAGGCTCCCGCCGGCGGTCCCACAGGGCCCTGGTCTCGGCGAAGGTCAGCATCCGCCAGCGTTCGGCCTCGGGCTCCCACACGTACGCGATGACGTCGACGATGCTGCGCGCGTCCTCGAGGGCCTCCACGGCGCCGCGTGCGTCGACGTCCTCGGCCATCACCGCGCAAGTCATCACGTCGGCGATCTTGAAGCGGTAGGGCGCTCGCGGCGCAGGCTGCTCCGGGGCGCGAGGCGCGGGCTTGCGAAAGCCGAACCCGGGAACCGCGTCCGAGCGCTTCTGCGTCCGCTCCAGGGGCACCATGTTCGCGCCGGTGCCCTTGGTCTGGGTCTCGAGGACCCACACGTTGCGGTCGCGTTCCTGTTCGTCCTTGGGCACGTATTCGAGGTTAGCCACGTAGGCTCCCGCTCCGTGACCGTCCCCTCCGGGTTCGAGGAGCTCGCCGCCAGCCCGTTCTCCGAGCGGATCGGTCCGCTCTACATCTCGCGTCGCCAGTCGGTGCCCGTGCTCGGCATGCTGGTGGACGGCCACCATCTGAACCGCGCCGGACGGGTCCACGGCGGGCTGCTGGCCACGCTCGCCGACATCGCGCTCAGCCGGGCGGCGTGGGACCACGTCCCCGAGGGGGCCACGATCGCCACCGCCGACCTGCACATCGCATATCTCGGCAACGTCAACGCAGGAGCGTGGGTCGAGGCGTGGCCGTCCATCGACCGCGTCGGCCGAGCGGTCGTCCACGCGAGCTGCCTGGTCGAGGCCGACGGCGAGCCGCTCGCCAAGGTGCTGGCGACCGTGGCGGTGCGGATGCCCGAGATCAGGCGCTGACGGGCTTGGTGATCGCGTCGCGCGGCTCGAGCTCGACCTCGATCGGCTCGGCGAGCGGCTCGCACAAGGCCGCGGCCTCGTGCTGCCTGCCCCGCAGCAGATCGCGCAGCTGCACGAACGCGAGCGTGCCGAGGATGGCCGGAATCCACAGCTGCAGCACCCGGTAGGCGAGCACCGCCGCCGCACTCGCGGACACCGGAACCTGGTACACGGCGAAGGCGCCGACCAGGCCGAGCTCGATTCCGCCGATCCCGCCCGGCAAGGGAAGCAGACCGCCCAGCTGGCCGATCAGGTAGGCGGTGACCAGCACGCCAACGGCCGGGAAGTAGCCGAACGCCTCGAAGCACGCCCCGATCGCCACGATGTCGAACGCCATGTAGCCGATCACGCCGCTCAGGACCCCCAGCGGCCGATCGCGAATCAGCCACACCACGTCGAGCACCCCGTCGGCGAGGACGTCGACCGCACGACGCGACCACGTGCGGACCCGCCCGGCCCTGGTCTGCTTGGGGTCTCGGTGGGCGGCCAGCCGGGCGCGGAGCAGCGGCACGGCAAGGACCAGGGCGATACAGACCACGGCGGCGAGCGCGAACCCGTACGTGAACGCCGGCGCCCGATTCCCGCTGAGCACCCCGGTGGCGAAGCCGATCGAGAACAGGATCAGCGTGAGGAAGTTCGGGAGGCTCGTCAGGATGAAGAACGCCACTGTGCGCCGGGCGATGTGCTCGGCCCTCATCCCGCCCCTGGACAGCGCCCACGCGCCCAGCGCCAGCCCACCGGCTCCCCCCGCCGGCAACAGGGAGTTGGCGGCCTGCTCGGCCATCCCGATCCGGTAGCTGAGCCGCCACGACATCCGCACGCAGAACACGTATCTGAACGCCACCACGTAGGAGAGCGCCGACAGCAGCTCAGCGGCCGCGGCGACGACGAGCCACACGGGGTCGGCGTCGCCGAGCCGGTGCCGCAGGCTCCCCAGCCCGGGGGTCAGCCAGATGGCGAGCCCGACGACGACGATGAGGGTGGCGAGCTGCAGCAGCCTGGCCCGCAGGTGGCTCGAGGACAGCTCCTCGGGCATCTCCGCATCCGGTGCGGGGACCTCGGGATCGAGGACATCGGGCACCCTTTGACTTTACGCAGGCCGGCCGGCGCGGTTGCGCTGGAGGCGCGGGCTACTAGCGTTCAACCGAGTCCATGACCGACTCAACCGCAGCCGTCGCTCCGCTCACCGGGCGCACCGCGTGGGCCCGGAACCTCGAGGAGCCTCTACGGTCGTTCCTGCGCACGGAGACCGGGGGCGCCGCGATTCTTCTGGCGGCGGCGCTGGCGGCGTTGATCTGGGCCAACGCCGACGCTTCGTCGTACCGGAGCGTCTGGCACACCGTGCTGACGATCCGGATCGGGAGCGGCGAGATCTCGCAGACGCTTCAGCAGTGGGTCAACAACGGTCTGATGACGTTCTTCTTCCTGGTGGTCGCGCTCGAAGCCCGCCGCGAGTTCGACCTCGGCGAGCTCCGTGACCGCCGGCGGCTGACGCTGCCCACGGTGGCGGCGATCGGCGGCATGGTCGTCCCCGTCGCGATCTACCTGGCCTTCAACGGCGGACACGCCTCGGGCGGCGGCTGGGGGACCGCGATGTCGACGGACACCGCGTTCGCGCTGGGCATGCTCGCGTTGGTGGGACGCAGGTTCCCGCAGAGCCTGCGCGCGTTCATCCTGACCGTGGCGGTGGTGGACGACCTGGTGGCGTTCGTGGTGATCGCGACCGTATACAGCCATTCGATCGCCGTGGGGGCGCTATTCGCCGGGATCGCGGCGTTGGCCGCGATGATGGTGTTCCGCCTCCGCCGCGTCCGGAACGGGATCGTGTACTTCGCACTCGGGCTCGTCGCCTGGGTCGCCTTCTTCAAGGCCGGAGTGGACCCGGTGATCGTCGGCGTGTTCACGGGGCTGATCGCGATCGCCTACCCGGCGGCTCGCGCCGACCTCGAGCACGCCACCGACCTGTTCCGGGTGTTCCGGGAGCAGCCGACCTCGGAGGCGGCGCAGTCACTGCGTCAGGGGGTGCGAACCGCGCTGTCCCCCAACGAGCGCCTCCAAGAGATCTTCCACCCGGTGTCGAGCTACGTGATCGTGCCCCTGTTCGCGCTGGCCAACGCGGGCATCGTGATCAACGGCGCGTTTCTCTCCAAGGCTTACGGCTCCTCGATCACGCTCGGGATCATCGTCGGGTACATCGTGGGCAAGCCGCTCGGGATCACGGGCGGGACATGGCTGGCCTCGCGGATCTCCAAGGGGCGCGTCCGGCCGCCCGTGGGATGGGCATCCGTCCTTGGCGGCGGCGCGATCGCGGGAATCGGCTTCACGGTCTCGATCCTGATCGCGTCACTGGCGTTCCACGGGATCGAGCTCGAGGAGGCCAAGCTCGGCGTGCTGACCGCCGCGGTCGGGGCGTCGCTGCTGACGGCGCTGGTGTTCAGGGCGACCGCGATGCTGCCGCGCCGCGCGCGCCTGCGAGCGCTGGTGGGCGATCCAGACTCGCTGGTCGACCTCGCCCTCCCGGTGGACGACGAGCGCGACCACATCCGTGGGGCGATGGACGCGCCGGTGACGCTGGTCGAGTACGGGGACTTCGAGTGCCCGTACTGCGGGCGGGCCGAGCCGATCGTGCGCGAGCTGCTCGCGGGGTTCGGGGACCTTCGCTACGTCTGGCGGCATCTGCCTCTGAGCGACGTGCACCAGCACGCCCAGCTCGCGGCGGAGGCGAGCGAGGCGGCGTCGGCCCAGGGCAAGTTCTGGGAGATGTACGACAAGCTCCTCACCCACCAGGACGCGTTGCGAGCGCGCGACCTCGTCGGCTATGCGGCCGATCTGGGCCTCGACGTCGAGCGCTTCCGCGAGCACCTGCGCAAGCGAAAGGGGGCGGGCCGGATCGCCGAGGACGTCGAGTCGGCGGACGCCAGCGGGGTATCCGGCACCCCGACCTTCTTCATCAACGGCCGCCGCCACTACGGGGCCTACGACGTGGCGACGCTGTCGGCAGAAGTGAAGGCGGCGCGCGCCCGCGCCGCGGCCGCCGAGCGCGAGCCACTGGACCTCGGCGGCGGCCGCGCATAGGCTGCTCGAGTCCGAGCCGTCAACCCGAGGAGGAGACAGATGATCGTGATGTTCACGGCCCGGCGGCTGAAGCCGGGCGCCTGGGACCAGTTCCGCGAGGCCTGGGCGCAACCTCCGGACGACGCGCCTCCCGGTTTCGTCCGTGCATACACCGCCCGCAACCTCCGCGACGAGGACGAGGTCATTTCATTCGGGCTGTTCGACATGAGCGAGGCGGACTACCGCAGGTGGCGCGAGGAGGCCGACGCTCAGGAGACCCAGCGGGTCGACCGGCTCTCCACGTTCGTCGAGAACGAGCCCGTCTCGGGCGTGTACGAGGTCGCGGAAGAGCTCGAGCCCTGAACGCCCGCTAATCAGCCCCTGTTGCTTCCCAACTCGTCCGCGCCGGAATTCGCGCTTGCAGGGGTAAATGGATGAGCGCGTCGTTCTTCTCTCTCCTCGACGCGCCAATTGGATAGGCAGGCGAGCCGGAAGGGAGTGGTCCAAGCACCACGATCTGAAGGTGAGCCTGCCTCTCCACGCCCTTGAAAGGGTCCCAGGAGGGCGTAGGATCGAAGCGAGATGTCCAATGGCGGTTCCACGGAGGTCGCGCCTGACCTGGGCGCGTTCGTGCCGCCAGATGACCGGTTCGTGCTCGAGCAGTTCTCGGTACCGGTCGTGCACGTGTCGAACGGCTCGATCTCGGTGGGGGAGCTGCTGGAGCGCCGAGCCGCGTTCGCCGCGGTCGTGTTCGAGGGACTCGTGCTCCATGACCTGGCGATCGGTGGCGAGCCGGCGCTGCGGATCCTGGGGCCGGGAGATGTGATCTCGCTCGCCGACGGGCCGGGTCCGAGCCTGCTCAGAACATCCCGATATCGGGCCCGAGCCTCGACGCGACTGGCGCTGCTGGGCAACGACTTCCTGGCCGCCGCTCGGCGAGTGCCCACGGTGCTCGTGGGGCTCCGGGCGGCGGAGGCCGGCCAGGTGGAGCGCCTGGCCGCGCAGCTCGTGATCTGCCAGGTGCCCCGCGTGGCCGACCGCGTGCAGGCGATGCTGTGGCTGCTCGCGGACTCATTCGGACGGGTCACGCCCACGGGCACCAGGCTTCCGGTGGCGCTCACGCACGAGGTCCTCGGTGCGCTGGTCGGCGCACGCCGCCCGACCGTAACGCTTGCCCTCGGAGAGCTGGCGGAGCGCGGCGCCGTCGTGCACCAGGACGGCGGCTGGCTGCTGCTGGAGCCCTTCGAGGTGGCCGCCTCGGGCGGGCATCGGGGGCCCGAGGAGCCGAAGCTCCTGGAGCAGGAGCCGTCGGAGTGGGCGGCGGGCGACGAGCCCATCCCCGATGTTCCGGAGGAGGCGACTTCGCGCGAGACGGGGGGCCCCCTCCAGCGCCAACAGGCCGAGAACTTCCAAGAGCTCCGCGAGACGCTGTTCAGGCTCGACCGCCTGCGGGAGCGCAGCTCCGACGTTCTCCGGCGCACGCGCCTCGCCCGGCGCAGCGTCAGTCTCCGACGCTCTCCATCATCATGATCACGCCGGAGACCTGACCATCCTTTTCGGCTTCCAGCGGCAGGCACGTGACCCGGCACTGAAACCTGTTCCCCCGTCGGTCGGTCGCCTCGACGACGAGCTCCTCCCGCTGTGAGCCGTCGTTCAGGCAGTGGCGCAGGAGGGACTTGAGCCTCTCCGTGGGGAGACCGAACTCGAGCGTCAGCAGGTTCTGGTCCTCCACCTCGTCCCGGGTCAGGCCCCAGAGCTCGTAGGCCTCGGCGTTCCAGACCCGCACACGCTGATCACGGTCGAGCACCGCCACGCCCACCCCGGTCGCGGTGAGAATCGCCTCCAGGAAGACGTTGCTGTCGTGGAGCTCGAGGGTCCGATGGCGGAGCTCCTCATTGATCATCTCGAGCTCCTCGTTGGCCGAATGGAGCTCCTCGTTCATCGTCTCGAGCTCCTCGTTGGTCGACTGGAGCTCCTCGTTGGTCGACTGGAGCTCCTCGTTGGTCGTCTCCAGCTCCTCGTTGGTCGTCTCGAGCTCCTCGACCGTCGACTGGAGCTCGTCGGAGGCGTGCTCGAGATCGCGCCTGGAGGTCGCCAGCTGCTCGCGCAGGGTGTCGAGCTCGCTGACGTCGGAGTAAGCGATCACGGACCCCAGCGCAAGGCCGTCGTTCATCAGCGGCGAGATCCGGACGTCGATCACCCGATCCTCGCCGTTCGCGATCCAGCGCACGCCGGTTAGCTCGACCGGACGACCCCCTGTGGCCACGTCTTCGAGATGGCTGCGCAGCTCGACCGGCCGGTAGGAGAGCTCGAGGTCCTGAATCGGGCGCCCGAAGTCCTTTATCCCCAGGCCGAACGCCCGCCTGGCCCGGTTGTTGGCCATCACGAGCGCTCCTTGCGAGTCGACTACGACCTGCGCCGGGTTACCGAGATCGAAAGCGGCCTCGCGGAGCTCGTCGGTGACGCGCTGCGAGGCCCCGCCGGCGGGGTCCGAGGCCACCACGCGCTCGCGATACCGCCGCGAGCCATGAAGCACCTTGCGGAACAGCCTTCGCTTGAGATCGACCGGCGTGAACAGGTCGCCGTGCGTGATCAGCATCTCGGACTTTCCGAGCAGCAGGACGCCGTCGTCGCTCAGCGCGAAACGGAACCGGCGAAGGATCTGGCCCTGGGCTTCGGCGGTGAAGTACATGAGCGTGTTGCGGCACACCAGCAGGTCGATCCTCGAGATCGGCGCGTCGTGCACGAGGTCGTTGCGTCCGAAGATCACGCACCGCCGGAGGTCCCTTCGGAACACCGATCGCTGGTCGGTTCGCTCGAAGAACCGGTCGAGGGCATCGCCTGGCACGCCCTCGAGATCCTTGGGGAGATAGGCGCCGGTGCGCGCTTGCTCGAGCGCCTCCTCATCCACGTCGGTGGCGTAGATCTTCACGCGCTGCTGAAAGGCGTCGTCGCCGAGCACCCGAGCCAGGACCATCGCGAGGGTGTAAGCCTCCTCGCCCGATGCGCAGCCGGCTGACCAGACCCGCAGGGGAGAGTCCGGCGGCCGGGTCTGGAGCAACTCTGGCAAGGCCTCGGAGGCTAGGTACTCCCAGGTCTGGGGGTCGCGGAAGAAGCTGGTGACGTTGATCAGGATCGAGTTGAACAGCGACGCGAACTCCTCGGGATGGAGCTCCAGGTAGTCCGTGTAGTCGTCGTAGCTCTCGACCCCCACCTCCGCCATCCGCTTGGCCACCCGGCGTTCGATGCTCGAGCGCTTGTAGCCCGCGAAGTCGAAGCCTCGTGCCTGCTTGACGAAATCGAGGAAGGCGTCGAGCGTGGCGGCTGGTCGGCTGACCATCAGCTCGCCCTTGCGGCCGGGGTGAGCGCGTCACCGACGAGATCGGCCTGGTGGTAGGCCTCCTCGGCCTGCTCTCGGAAGCGGCCGGCGGAGTGAGCCTGTCCCCGGCCCTCGCACTGCTCCGCCAGCCGACGCAACAGGGCGCCGCGGTCGCGGAGCGCGCGCAGGGCGGTCCAGAGGGCGGCCTCGACCGACTCCGCCTGGGCGTGGTCGAGGCTGGAGGGTGAATAGCGATGGCCGACGTGGCACTCCCAGTAGGGGACCCCAGCCTCGGCGCGCTCGCTCAACACGCCGCCGCACTCGGGGCAGACGGAGGTCAGGCGCTCGCCGGTGTCGGGATCGTCCGGTGGGGCCCCGCCGCTGGTGTCCTTTGGCAGCTTCTCTCCCTTCACGATCGCGGCAATACTCTCGCCGATCAGCTTCGCGGGCGCGATCGCGTCGACAACCACATTTTCAAGCGCGCTCTGCGGCATTGCCGGGTACATCGCATCCTCCGGGCTCTGAACCACCGCCGCGCCACCCTGCGCCTTGATCACGGCCAGGCCCGCCGCGCCGTCGTCCTGCATTCCGGAAAGGACCACCCCCACCACCCGCGAGTCGCGCGCCGCCGCCGCGGTCCGGAACAGCACGTCGACCGCCGGACGGTGGCCGTTTTCCCGGGGGCCGACGGTCGGCCGGACGCGTCCGTCCTCCACCACCAGGTGGTGGTCGGGTGGGGCGACGACGATCTGACCGGAATACAGCGGCTGCTCCTCCAGCCCGGACCGGCACGGAAGCGGGCCGGCGCGCTCGAGGATCGCCGCCAGGGCGCTGGGGCTGCCAGGCGCCAGGTGCAGGACCACGCACACGGCCGCGGGCAGGTCCGCTGGCAGGTCGGCCACGACGCGCTTGAGCACCTCTACGCCGCCCGCAGAGGCGCCGATCACGACCAGGTCGCGATCGGCGCGGTGCTCGCCGAGCTGGTCCAGCGGCTTCACTGGGCGCAGCGTACGACCAACTCGCGCGGGTGACCACCCCCTTGTCCGACTGTGGGTCGGTTTGGGAGCAACTTGCGCGTGGTTGGTTTGCAACCGCGGTAGGCCGGCGACAGAGACGCGGCGCCGAGCGACGGCTAATGTCGCGTCCAGTGGCCCACCCAGACGATCGCGGCTCGATCCTCACTCCGACGCTGAGCGTTCGCGTGGTCAGCACCGGGGAGCGGGCGGTCCGCGTGCTGGTTTCGGGGGAGCTCGACCTGGCGACCGCGCCGAGGCTCGACGCCGCGCTGACGCGCGCGCTGACGGACGCGGATGACTTGGTGCTAGACCTCTCGAACGTGACGTTCATCGACTCGACCGGGCTCAGCGCGATCCTGGCCGGGGTCAGCGCATCGCAGCTGAACGGGAGCTCGCTGGCGATCAGCTCTACGCTGGCTCCGCAGGCCCGCAAGCTGTTCCAGCTGGCGGGCATGGAGAGCACGCTCCCGCTCGTCGACGAGTAGCCCGCCCCGGCTGACCACGCTCCTGCCGGGTGCGATGGCAACATACCGGCCGTGTTGAGGGGCGTGTCCAACAAGAACCTCGTGCTCGCCGCGATGGTGTTCGCGGTGGCGATGATCTTCATCGACCAGACGATCGTCGCGATCGCGATCCCGAACCTGCGCAAGGAGCTGTCGCTGTCGGCGAGCGGCGCGCAGTGGATCATCAACGGCTACCTGCTGGCGCTGGCAGCGCTGTTCGCGTTCGGCGGAAAGCTCGCCGACGTGGTGGGGCGCCGGCGCATGGTCGTGATCGGGGTGATCGGGTTCGCGATCACCTCGGCGTTGTGCGGCGCGACCCCGAAGGGGAGCGTCGCGGAGACGTGGATCATCGTGTTCAGGGTGCTCCAGGGCGCCTTTGCCGCGCTGATGTTCCCGGCGGCGGTTGGCATCGTGATCGCGTCGTTCCCGATGCGGGAGCGCGGCAGGGCGATGGCGATCTTCTTCGGGATCTCCGGCGGGCTGACGTCGCTCGGGCCGATCGCGGGCGGCTTCCTCACGCAGTGGACCTGGCGCTCGATCTTCTGGATCAACGTCCCGGTGGCGATCATCGCGCTGGTCCTGATCTGGCGCTCGAAGCCCGACGACACCAAGCATCCCGCGGGGCTCGACTACCGGGGCACCATGCTCGTCACCGGTGCGATGGGACTGCTCGTGCTAGGGCTGCAGCAGTCGGCCGTGTGGGGGTGGGGGAGCGTCGCGACGTGGGTGTGCATCGTCCTGGGCGGGCTGCTCGGGGTCGCGTTCGTGGCCTGGGAGCTCCGCGCGTCGGAGCCGCTGCTCCGGCTGCAGATCTTCACCGACCGGGGCTTCTCGGCCGAGACCGCGGTGCTGCTGTTGATGAACATCGTGTTCGTGCCGTTCTTCTTCTTCGCGAGCATCTACAGCCAGGTGTCGCTCGGCAAGAACGCTTCCCAGGCTGGGCTGTACATCCTCTACTTCTTCATCGGGTTCGTGATCGCGGCGCAGATCGGAGGGCGGATCCTCGATCGGCGCGGGGCGCGGCCGGCGGTCGTGCTGGGGGCGGCGATCGGCGCGGTCGGCTTCTTCCTGCTCGCGAGGAAGGTCACGGACCTGTCGATCAACAAACAGTGGTTCTACATCGCGCTCGCCGGCGCCGGGCCGGGGCTGATGCTGGGGACCGCCAGTACCGACGCGGTCAACCGGGCGCCGAGCTCCAGCTACAGCGAGGTCACGGGGATCACGCAGACCGCGCGCAACTTCGGGGCCAGCCTGGGGCTGGCGGTGCTCGGCGCGATCCTGATCAGCCAGGACAAGACGAACGTGACGAACGCACTGACCAAGGCGGGCGTGCCCGTCCACACCGCTCAACACGTGGCGTCGTCCTTCGGCTCGGGCGCCGGATCGGCCTCGGGGCACTCGCAGGCGCTGGTCCATTCGGTCCAGCTCGCCTTCGCCCACTCGACACAGACGATCTTCTACATCATGGCCGGGGTGATGGCGGCGACGTTCATCGTCGCGGCCCGCTTCGTACCCCCTGGTCGCGTCGAGGCGCCCGAGGTGCTCGACACGCACCCCGAGCCGGAACCTGAGCCCGAGCCCGCGCCGGCTCCTTAGATCCCGGACTCGGCGGGGAGCTTCCCGCTCCGGACGGCGGCGGCGAACAGCGCGTAGTCGCGCTCGTTCTGGTCGGCGTAGGCCTCGGAGAAGTCGACCAGCGCGCGATCGAAACGGTCGCCCTTTCCGAGGTAGGTGGCGATCGCCCCGCGGTCTCCCGAGCGCGCATGGCCGCGGGCCAACGTCCATCCACAGATGCCGGAGTAGATGATCAGCTCCTCCGCCGTCAGATCGACGACGTCGACGGACCCCTTGGCGTCCCACAGCTGGCGCAGGTAGTAGTGCCGGGGTCGGCCGTCTGGGCTCCTCGCGATCGCACCCAGCCGAGGAACAGGTCACTGCCCGCCTGCATC
>Ga0209577_10002030_pt1 | contig 19668 bp, 22 predicted proteins | sample GraSoiAngelo_109_FD_185874 | JGI IMG/M metagenome (GOLD analysis project Ga0209577, IMG submission 185874) | Grasslands soil microbial communities from the Angelo Coastal Reserve, California, USA - 14_0903_12_20cm (SPAdes) (version 2) | ecosystem: Environmental > Terrestrial > Soil > Grasslands...
AATCGCGCCGCATTTTCGCACCGAGGATTACGAAGGCGGGCTTGCCGCAGGGATCGATGCAATCTGCAAAGCAATTCGCGGCGAATACAAAGGAACAGGAAAAACCGCCACCGAAACCCGTGGCAAGACGGGTGCGCCCAGTTTTCTGTTTTTCATCATATTTATCATCGCGCTGATAGTAATTTCGAGAATCGCGCGCCGATTCGGTGGGTACGGCTATTCGTCCCGCGGTGGCGGTCCCATATTTTTCCCCGGAGGTGGTGGTGGCGGTGGCTGGTCGTCCGGCGGTGGAGGTGGTTTCGGTGGATTTAGCGGCGGCGGGGGATTGAGCGGCGGCGGCGGCGCAAGCGGGAGTTGGTAGCGAATGCGAACGAAGGAATTTCTAAGCAAGCTTGAGCATGACCGCATCGTCCAAGCGATTCGAGATGCTGAATCGAAAACTTCAGGTGAGATTCGCGTTTACGTTCAACGCGGCCAATTGAGCGTCGATCCATTGATCGTTGCACAGAAAAAATTTCAACGCCTCGGAATGCACAAGACTCGCGAACGCAATGCTGTGCTTATCTTCGTAGCGCCGAGGTCGCACAAGTTCGCCGTTGTTGGCGATAAAACGATTCACGAAAAATGCGGCGAACAATTCTGGCAGCACGTTGTGGATGGAATGCGTGTCCATTTTCAGAATGAAAAATTCAGCCACGCGCTCACGGAAGCGATTAACGAAGTCGGCAATGTGCTGGCCACGCATTTTCCGAGAACGTCGGCAAACGCGAATGAGTTGCCGGATGATGTCATCGAAGGTTAAAGATTTCATTAACACCTGCCTTCAGGCGGGTGATCTACCCGTGGGAGCAGCCTGAGCCGTTGAAACGGCTTCGAAATTGCCGCCTGCCGATGAAGCCGTTGAAACGGCTTCTATTGACGCTGCCTGGAAACACCGGCCTAAAGGCGCGGTGTTAATGAGAATATCCCTGTTCACGATGCGGCGCGTCCAATGCTCGCTTGCAAAATCGCGAATTTTGCTTTTATTACGCGTTCCGCAGCGAGTTTTGTAATTACGCCGTTGGTCCCTGGGTTTCCGTTGCTGAACGTGAAGCCGCACTCGCCAGGGGGAACCCGGTGATCCGAAAGGTAAGAAGTAAGAAGGCAGAAGGATGAAGTGCCGCGAGGCCTTAGTCATTTCTTAATTCATAATTCTTCCTTCATCCTAAGAACATATGCCAATCCGTTACGGTCGTTTTGAAATGCCGAAGACTCTCGCTAAAGACGAGAGCACAGCCACCGATACTTACGCCAAATTCACCGCCGAGCCATTTGAGGCTGGTTACGGGCACACCGTTGGGAATTCCCTCCGGCGGGTCCTGCTTTCCTCTCTGGAAGGCGCAGCCATCACCGCTGCCAAAATCGCAGGCGCGCAACATGAATTCGCCACGCTCCCAGGCGTGGTGGAGGACGTGACCGACATCGTCCTTAATCTCAAGAAAGTGAAATTTAAAGCCGATGATCACGAGCCGAAGAAGCTTTCGCTCATTGTGAACAAAGAAGGCGAAGTGACCGCCGGAGACATTCAAGTGGTGCAAGGCTACGAAGTGCTCAATCCCAAGCAGATCATCTGCACTCTGGACAAGAAGCACAAATTTGATGCCGAACTCGATGTGCGAGTCGGCCGCGGTTTTGCTAACGCCGAGGAAAACAAGCGTCCCGACCAGGCAATCGGTCTCATCCCGATCGATTCGATTTTTTCGCCGGTCACACGCGTTAAGTACGCTGTCGAAAACACCCGTGTTGGTCAGCGCACGGATTACGACAAGCTCATTCTCGAAGTCTGGACGGACGGCCGCTTGACGCCGGACGATGCGTTGCTCCAGGCCTCGGCCATTTTGCGGCACCATCTCGATGTGTTCGTGAACTTCAACGAAGAGGTGATCGAGTTTGACCAGACACCTGCTGGCGTGAGCGAAGAGAACCTGAAGCTCAAGAAACTGCTCAACATGAGCGTGAACGAAATCGAGCTCAGTGTGCGCGCAGCGAATTGCCTGAACAATGCGAACATCACTAGCGTGGGTCAGCTCGCGCAAAAGACGGAAGCCGAAATGCTGAAGTATCGAAATTTCGGCAAGAAATCGTTGAACGAAATTAAGGATAAACTGCAACAGCTCGGGTTGAGTCTCGGTATGAAATTCGAGCCCGGCCTTCTGGATGCCCCAGTGAGCAGCGATGGCGCTGGCCCGAGCGGAGCAGCTGGCGAAGAGTAAGCATCGCGTCTAGAATCCCATTCGCCGCGTCATGAGACATCAAAAAAAGACGATCAAACTGGGTCGTACGGCCGAGCACCGCAAAGCGCTGCTGGCTAATCAGGTCTGCTCCTTGATCGAGCATCAACGCATCAAGACCACGTTGGCCAAGGCCAAAGCCGTTCGACCTCTAGCCGAACATATGGTCACGCTCGGAAAAAATGGATCGATTCACGCGCGTCGCACTGCTCTAGCCAAGCTGCGCCAAAAGAGGGCGGTAAAGAAATTGTTCGATGACATCGCGCCAAGATCGGCGGAGCGCAATGGCGGTTATACGCGCATCGTCAAACTTGGCGCGCGCAAGAGTGATTCCGCTCCCATGGCATTCATCGAGTGGGTCGATTCGGCAGAGGTGGTGGAGGAAAAGCCGGCCGAAAAGAAAAAGGCGAAGCGTAAAGAAGCTGAGCCGAAGCCCCAGAAAGCAGAACCGGAGGCCGCTGCGCCGAAAGAAGAGGAGCCGACTGTGGAGGAAGAAAAACCCGCCGAAACGCCAGCCCCAGCAGAAGAGCCGAAAGAGAAGAAGCGACGCTGGTTCGGCCGGAAATCCGACTCTGAGAAATAATACGCGGGCTCGAGAGCGTTCCGGGACAGGTTTGCAATATATCGAGGTCAGCCAGAATCCTGAGCCGACCGACAGCGGGCTTGTTTCGGATCAAGTGGCCGTGAGTTTTTTCTCTAAAAATCGCGGTCTGCGTTTTTGACGTCGCGATAACTTCGAAATTTCTTTGCCGTTTTGTCCACTTTGTCATGTCGAGCGAAGTCGAGACATCTCTCGATTTAACGGCAGGAGATTCCTCGACTCCGCTACGCTTCCCTCGGAATGACAACGGGCTCATTAAAAGTATAGACTTGGCAGCTGTGCTTTCCGAGCGAATTTGAACACTCTCAATCAAATGGAGATTGTCATTCTGAGCGGAGCAAAGAATCTCGGATTACTTGTTGGTTTCTCGAAGCAGACAACAACCAGAGATGTTTCGATGCGCTCAACATGACAGAAATGAATCCGCATCCGTATTTATTCATTGTCATTTTCATTGGCGTGGCGCTTGTTTTTCCGTTGATCCCGCTCGCCCTCGCCTGGCTGTGGCGGCGAGTTTTTCAACCGCCGAAACCGGGCCCGGAAAAGAATGCGATTTATGAATGTGGCGTCGAATCGCTCGGTGAAGCGCAAATCCAGTTCCGATCGCAGTACTATTTGTATGCGATCATATTTCTTATATTTGATGTGGAAACGATCTTTCTGGTTCCATTCGCAGTGGCTTTCACCGGTTTGCCTGTCGGTGCGTTCATTGCGATATTGGTTTTCCTGTTGCTCCTGATCGAAGGCCTCGTTTGGGCCTGGAGCAAAGGGTGTTTGCAATGGGAAGGATAAAGCGTTGAAGGATCAGGACGTTAGAGCGGAGCAATGAGCGAAGGAATCGACGAAGGCTTGCGCAGCAAGCTGCAACAACAAGGGGTCTGGGTGACTTCGATGCAGGAACTTTACAACTGGGGCCGCAAAAACTCGATTTGGCCGCTCCAGTTCGGGCTTGCTTGTTGCGCAATTGAGATGATCGCGACCGCGGCGTCGCGCTATGACATTGCTCGGTTTGGCGGAGAAGTTTTCCGGCCGTCGCCGCGTCAGGCAGACCTGATGATTGTCGCGGGCACGGTGACCAAGAAAATGGCGCCACAAATCGTGCGTCTTTACAATCAAATGGCCGATCCGAAATACGTAATTGCAATGGGTGCGTGCGCGATTTCCGGAGGTCCATTTAAGGAAGGTTATAACGTCCTTAAAGGAATCGATCGTTACATACCGGTCGATGTCTATATTCCCGGCTGCCCGCCGCGCCCCGAAGCCTTGTTACACGCATTCATGGAATTGCAGCGCAAGATCGACGAGCAAAAGTTGAATGGCGCGAACAAAGCGGCTCATCTAGATCCAGATCAGCCGAGCGAATTTCCCGTGCCCGCATTCGGCAAGCGCGATCTCGAGCCACCCGCGAATTCAAATGTGTTTCATCCGCCGGCGATCGAACGCGTCTAACGAATGGAAGGCTTGGAGCAAATCAAAGCGCGGATCGAAGCCGCGGTGCCTGGCGCGAAGATCGAGATCCTGCAGAATGCGAGCCCGTCGCAGCAGCATTCGCTCAAGATCGACAATGAACACGCGGGCGATGTCGCAAAGTTTTTGCGTGATGATCCTGCGTTGCGCTTGGATTTTTGTTCCAATGTCACCGGCGTCGACTGGCTGGATCGCACCGTAAAGAAAACGGTGAAGGTAAAAAAAGTTATCGATGGAGAGGAAAAAGAAGTCGCTGAAACGACTGAGGAAAAAATTACCGGCTACCTCGAAGCCGTTTATCACCTTTTCTCGATGACCCACAAACACGGACCGGTGATCATTCGAATGCGAACGACTGACCGTGCACAGAATGTTTGCCTGACCTCGCTCACGCCGATCTGGCGCAGCGCGGAATTTCAAGAGCGCGAGATTTTCGATCTCTACGGAATCCGGTTCGATGGCCATCCCGATTTGCGTCGGATCTTGATGTGGGACGAGTTCGAAGATCATCCGATGCGCAAAGATTATCGGCAACCAGACGATTATGAATACGAACCGACACCGCACGACGAGGTGTTGGAGAAAGCGAAGGGACATTATGTGTCCCGACCAGAGCTTGATGGAGCGGAAAAAATTACAACGCAGAGGTGAACATGCGATTGGGGCGAGATTCTGTAGCCACCGGCCTGTGGCCGGTTCAAACGTCGCATAGCGACGTGGCTACAACATACAAATGAGCGCGGTGATCGAAACGCTCGAAGCGATGGAGCGGCCGCCGGTGAGCATGGGATCCCGACTCGAGGGGGAGCTCCTCGAAGTCTCGATGGGGCCGCAACATCCGTCCACGCACGGCGTATTCCGGATGAATGTCGCCCTCGAAGGCGAGATCGTGCGCAAGCTCAAGCCAGTCTTCGGATATCTGCATCGCAATCATGAAAAGATTGGCGAGAGCGTGAGCTATCTCGGGTCGATGCCGTACACCGACCGACTCGATTATTTTTGCTCGATGACCAATAACTGGGCCTATGCGCTGAGCGTGGAAAAGCTGGCTGGGATCGAAGTTCCCGAACGCGCCGAATATCTTCGCATTATCCTTGCAGAGCTGACGCGGCTCCAGAATCACGTGTCGCTGCTGGGATTTTTGCTTAACGATATGGGCGCCTGGGGGACGCCGCTCATGTACGCATTCCGCGAGCGCGAAAAGATTCTCGACCTATTCGAATCGCTGTCGGGTTCACGCATGATGTGCGATTACATGCGTTTCGGTGGCTGCCGGGTGGATGCCAGTCCCGAGTGGCTCGCGCGTGCGAAGAAAATTGTCGATATTTTTCCGCGCTTCGTTGACGAGTTGGAACAATTGATCGTCGGCAATGAAGTTGTGATCGCCCGGACGCAAAACGTCGGCAAAGTATCGCCCCAGCTCGCGATTAGTGCCGGTATCACGGGTCCGATGCTTCGCGCCTGTGGCGTGAATTATGACGTGCGAAAGGTGGACTGCTATGGATTCTATCCACGCTTCAAATTCCGGATTCCATTAGGCGAACACGGTGACACTTACGATCGGCTAATGATGCGCATATTGGAAATGCGCGAGAGCGTCGGAATTTTGAAACAGGCATTCGAGCAAATTCCTACCGGCCCCATCATCAACCCGAAGGTGAAAATTCGCGCCTTTCGTCCACCGGTCGGCGAAGCTTATGGGCGCATTGAAGCACCCAAAGGCGAGCTCGGTTTTTATTTGATCAGTGACGGTGGACCGAACCCGTATCGTTATCGTGTGCGTCCGCCGAGTTTCATCAATCTCACGATTCTCGAAGATATGTGCCTCGGCCACACCGTTGCCGATGTAATGGTCATTCTCGGAAGCGTCGATATTGTGATGGGGGAAGTGGATCGATGACACCGATACTGGATACTGAATACTGGATACGGGATTTTCGCCGCAAGGCTGGCCGGCGCTCGCTCACTAAGCATCGAGCATCAAACGTCCGGCATCTGCACTAACTATGATCGGCACAGGCATACTCAAAGGGATGGCGGTTACCGCGCGGAATTTTGTCGGGAGTTATTTCGACAAAGAGCGGCTGACTACGGTGCAGTATCCCGAAGAGCGGAATCCGTTGCCAGAGAACTACCGGAATTTTCCGTTTCTCGTTTATGACGGCGACGATTCACAAGCGGGGTTGCGTTGTGTGGCATGCAAGATTTGTGAGAAGGAATGCCCGCCGCAATGCATTTACATCGTCAAAAGCGACGACAAGAAGCCCGATTACATGGGCAAACCGCAGTTTTACCCAAAGGTCTTCGATATTGATATCTCGGTTTGCATGAGCTGTCAGATTTGCGTCGAGGTTTGCCCATTCGAGGCGATTAAGATGGATAAGGACTTCGAACTCAGCACGCGAGAACGCTTTGATGCATTGCTCATGCGCAAGGATGATCTGGCGAGGTCGAATGACTATTATCGCCGGATCTCGCCAACCGACGCGGCTGAGGTCGATGCGAAACTGGCCGCTGCAGCTGAGGCTGCTGCGAAAAAGAAAGCGGCAGCGGCTCCTGCGGCAACGAAACCAGCCACGCCTACGCCGCCCGCCTCAAACGAGCCGGTGCCAACACGCGCTTCGTCGTAGGCGGGATTATCAACCCACAGCGGGAATCATGCAGGTAGCGCGCGCTTTCCAAAATTTCTTTTGACGTCGACCCGATAAAACGGCAAAAGCACAACGCAACCAAACAGAGAATTAGAAAGATGAAAAAGACATTATTACTTACAAATATCTTAGTTGCGGTGTTGTCACTGGGCTTGATGTTGGGATGCCAGAGCACTGCAGTCGGTCCCAGTGGGGCATCTCAAAAGGAAAACTTGCTGGTGCGAGCCGGATTCAAGGCGAAGACGGTAACCACACCCAAACAGCAGCAACGAGTGAGCGCGCTTCCGGCCGGCAAGGTTTCCACCGTCTCATACAAGGGAAAACTGTATTACGTATATCCCACTGCGACCAAGGACCGGATCCTGGTTGGCAATCAAGCCCAGTATAATACCTACAAACAATCGGTCGTGGCATATGGACTGACGACGAGCCCCGCCTTTGTAGACGTAACGCACGGGCCCCATCCCGTTCTCATTCAGCAGTTCGATGGGTTTGGCCCTCTCGGAGAGTAAGGGGAATTCTGGAGGCGGATAGGCTGAGTCCGCAATTGGACGGACTCGTCCCGGTGGCGAGTTTGTTATCGTCGGTAGCTTGCCGACTGCTTCGGGAACGGCCCGCGTCATTTGCAATCGTCAATCGAAAATTTACAATCCGAAATCGGATTGCCAGGGTAGCGAAATTGGCAGACGCGCCAGACTTAGGATTGCGAAATCATCGCTTTCAAAGCATCGCTCGCCATTTCAAATTGAGAAGCTTTTACAAGGGAAAAACCGGGTCTTGTCGACAATTTTCTGGTTCGCGAATGACGAGTAGAAACATCGTCATTCTAGCACACACGCGCCAGACTTTGCCTAGTTCAAACGCGACAAGTCGGCCCGAGTGTCCATATCAATCTCGTCTTGGGGGAAAATTCACCAGCTGCACATCGGCGATGTGTTTTTGAATCAGCTGTTTCGCTCTAACTGCACCTTCGAGTGCTCTAAGTCGTGCGAATATTTTTTACAAAATAGCGCCGGCACACCGTGGCTCCCGCCATAACTTGAAGCGATGATCGAGCGACCCGTTTCCCGGCAGACCGCAACAATACGGGCGACGAGCTCCTGGCTATAACTACAGCCAAGCTAGCAGCGAACGACGGAAGAAGTCATCCAAAAGAGGGAGCAAGCTACAACTCGTGGGTAGCAAAGTAGAATCTGCCGGACGCGCAATAGCAATGAAGCGCTGCGTGATGCGAGTCTAAGGTATGAAAATGAGAGCAATGTTCAGCTTAGTTAGCTTACTTCTATTTGCAGCAGTGACTCAGCCCGTCGCGGCTCGCGGTGGTGGAGGAGGCGGGGGAGGTTTCCACGGCGGTGGATTTGGAGGCGGAGGTTTCCATGGGGGAGGTTTTGTTGGTGGGTTCCACGGCGGCGGTTTTGGCGGAGGCCCTTTGGCTGCCGGACATGTTGGAGGCGGAGTCGGCAGCCGCGGCGGCGGAGTTGGCTTTGGCGGATCGCGCGTTTCAAATAGCGTTCCAAACTTTGCCGGCGCAGGATCCCGGTTCTCTTCTTTTGGTCATCCATCATCCAGGCAACCTGTGTACGATGGACGATCTAATCGAGCCGTAACTTCTAACATCGAGCCCACTCGTAGCGCGATGGCTTCAGTTGCCCGTTCATCACAAACACTTCCGCAACGCGGAGTGAACGGGCGAATCAACCAGCACGTTGCTGAACGTCACGACTCAAATTGGCACGGTGACTGGGATCGGAAACACGTACATTTCGATCACGGTCGCTTCTTTGTCTTTGACGACGGTTTCTGGTGGGGACTGGATGATGGGTATTTCCCATGGGATTACCTTCCCTATTACGCCAACGACTACTACCCGTACGATTACTACACGGACGTTAGCCCGTACGATAACAACAACGCGAGTTATAACATTGCAGCTGCTGATAGTGTCACGGTCCAAGCCGTTCAAACGCAGCTACTGCAACTTGGCTATTACAATGGCTCCATCGACGGCGTTTTCGGACCGGCGACGCGCGACGCGGTGGCGAGATATCAAATCGCCAAGCAGCTAAGTGTTACCGGAAGTCTTTCGCCCGACACACTGCAGTCGCTTGGATTGCCCGCCTCAGCAGCGAGTTGAACGACAATATCTGATCACGATGAAGACCACGGTTTCAACCTATGAGAACAGAAAACAGGAAAATGAAATCTATCACCAAGTCTGACATGAGAACGACGCGCCTCGATAACTCCGATTTGTCCATTACACCCATTGGCTTCGGCGCCTGGGCCATCGGCGGCTCAGGCTGGGAATTTGGCTGGGGCGACCAGGACGATAAAGCGTCGATTGCGGCCATACACCGCGCGCTTGAGCTCGGGGTGAATTGGATTGATACCGCCGCCGTTTACGGCATGGGTCACTCTGAGGAAGTTGTAGCTTCCGCACTTAAGATTTGGCCTGGACCTCGGCCGTACGTTTTTACAAAGTGCGGGCTTCGCTGGGACAAGCAGGGATATGTCCATAACAACTTGCAGGCGAAATCCATTCGCCGCGAATGCGAAGACAGTCTGCGTCGGCTCAATGTCGATCGTATCGATCTTTACCAAATCCACTGGCCTACCAGCGACCTGGAAGAAGGCTGGACCGAGATGGCTCGGCTTCAAGAGGAAGGAAAGGTCCGCTGGATCGGAGTTTCTAACTTTGATGCCAATCAACTACGGCGAGCGGAGAAGATCGCTCCGGTAACTTCGCTGCAGCCACCCTATTCTCTAATCCGCCGCGAAATCGAATCGAATGTTTTGCCCTATTGTTACTCCAATGACATCGGCGTGATCGTCTACTCCCCCATGGCATCCGGTTTGTTAACCGGCGCGATGACGCGGGAGCGTGCAGCAAAGCTGCCCGATAGCGATTGGCGCGGGCGTGACCCGGAATTCCGCGAGCCAAAGCTTTCCCAGAACCTCGCGCTCGTAGAGCGTTTGCGACAGGTTGGTGAAAAATATCACCGGCCGCCGGGACAGATCGCTGTTGCATGGGTGTTGCAAAACCCAGCGGTGACTGCCGCTATTGTCGGCGCTCGGAACGTGCAACAAGTCGAAAAGAATGTTGGCGCGGTTGACCTCCAACTCAGCGGCGCAGATGTCGCAGAGATCGAAGGCAAGAAGGTGCAAGAACCAGAGCCAGTCATGGCGGCTTGAAAGGAATTATGAATAATTTTTGCGGCCAGCTGACACTACTCCCCGTCTTAACGTTGGCATTATTTTCAAGTATGAGAGAAGCGAAAGCACAACAACGAAGTGGTGGTCAGGATGAGACATACGTTTCGCCTTCAGCTCCAGTGGCGACTGGAAAGGCACCGGGCATGAAGGTTCGATTGCTGTCGGAAAATGCTGGTGTAAAGCACTACGCAATCATCCTGGCTAAAGGCGACGAAGTCATGTCGGGCCTAACAGATTTTGCCAGGCAAAATAAAGTAACATCAGCTAGTTTCACTGCCATCGGCGCATTTAGCCATGCCACTGTTGCCTGGTTTGACGAGGGCCGGAAGGAGTTCAGACAGATTCCGATTGAACAACAGGTAGAACTGGTCTCAATGATCGGCGACATCGCGCTCGTCAACGACCAACCTGCTGTTCACACGCACGTATCTGTAGCGTCATCGGACGGAACGGTGCGAGGCGGACACGTGATCAACGCGTTTGTCTTTCCGACCCTGGAGTTATTCATGACCGTCTATCCCACGGCTTTACACAAACAATTAGATGACGCGACAGGACTGAAACTGATCGACCCGTCATTGAAGTAGAAGGAATCGAAGAAATGAAAATAGGATTCATTGGTTTAGGAATAATGGGCAGCCGCATGGCGGCTAACCTGCAACAGCACGGCTACTCATTGGTAGTCTTCAACCGAACGCGCGCCAAGGCAGAACCGCTACTTGGTCCTTGCGGAACATTTTCTGATTCGCCCGCAAAACTCGCGCAACAAGTGGACGTCTTGTTCACGATGCTGCCCGATCCGGATGCGGTCGAACAAGTAGCGCTGGGCGATAATGGGTTTCTGGATCACCTTTCGCCGCATGCGCTTTGGGTCGATTGCAGTTCGGTAAATCCGTCGTTCTCGAAGAAAATGGCCGCCGAAGCAGCGCGCCGCGATCTTCATTTTGTCGATGCACCAGTAACCGGTTCCGCTGTCCCAGCGGCCGAAGCGAAGCTTGTTTTTTGGGTGGGAGCTGAACCAGCGGATTTGGAAACGATTCGGCCGTTATTGCTCTGCATGGGCAACAGGATTGTCCACGTGGGCGGTCACGGCATGGGCACTGCCATGAAAATGGTGGTCAATGTTTTGCTAGGCGACGCCATGGTGGCGTTTGCGGAAGCGATGGCGTTGGGCCAGGGGCTCGGAATCTCACGCGACGTGTTGTTCGATTTATTGCTGGGTACGCCTGCGGTCGCGCCGTTTCTGGCATCGAAGAGGAAGAAAATCGAGACCGGAAATTACGAAGCCGAATTTCCGTTGCGGTGGCAGCAAAAGGACTTGCATCTTGCATCAGTGAGTGCGTTCGAATCCGGAGTAGCGATGCCTGTCACCAATGCCGCCAAAGAACTGTATCGCCTCGCAATGATGGAAGGTCACGCCGTCCAGGATTTCTCGGCTATCTACGCGTATCTCGCGAACAATAGCGATTCTGCGAGCACTACTACCCGAAATGAAGATGACAATCAAAGAACGCAATTTTACAAAAAGATTGTTAAACGATTCTCCGACGGTGAGTCAGGCATGTCGCTTCTATCGAGGTATGGTTAAAAATTTCAAAGACCTCTCAGAGGCAGAAATCCTTGCTCTAGCGATTTCCAATGAAGAGACTGACGGGCGCATCTATGCCAACTTCGCAGCTCGTTTGAAGAATAACCACCCCGCAACAGCTGAAGTCTTCAAAGAAATGGAGATACTCACCGGCGTAGGTTGATCGATGAGTTTCGTCGCCGATTTGGCGAACACATTCCGCTCATTCGCCGCGAAGACGTGAGGGGATTCATCACCCGGAAACCAGTCTGGCTGATTCGAAGCCTCGGTATCGAGACGGTGCGCCGGTACGCGGAATCCATGGAGGCGGAAACGCAGCATTTCTACGAACGAGCCGCCCTCAGAGTTGGCGATGCGTCAACACGAAAGCTGCTGGGTGATCTCGCGGAGGCCGAGCGCCACCATGTAGAGGTTGCCGATGAGCTAGAAAAAGAACACCTCACACCTGATGCCAGGACGCAAGAAGACAGAGCAAACCGCCGCTTGTTTGTTCTGCAAATCGTGCAGCCCGGCCTAAGCGGGTTGATGGACGGCTCCGTCTCGACGCTTGCACCGGTTTTTGCAGCTGCATTCGCTACACGAAGTAGCCATGCCGCGCTGCTCGTTGGCCTGGCAGCAAGTCTCGGCGCCGGAATTTCGATGGGGTTTGCCGAAGCTCTGTCTGATGATGGCAGCTTGACCGGTCGCGGGAAACCTCTATTGCGCGGGATCGTCTGCGGTTTGATGACTACCGCGGGCGGGATCGGCCACGCGGTTCCTTTTCTAATTCCAAACTTTCGCGTGGCAATAGGTCTCGCGGTGTTAGTCGTTGCGATCGAGCTCCTGGTCATTAGCTGGATTCGCAACCGCTACATGGATACGCCGTTCCTCCGTGCAGCTTTTCAAGTGATCGTCGGCGGCGTCTGTGTATTTATCGTTGGCATCGTAATCGGCAGCTCCTGACGAGGGGTAAGGTTTGTGATGAACACGAGGCGTGAGTTTCTTAGGACTACTGTCGTTTTCGTCAAAAAACATTTTCGCAGCTGAAGCCGAACCTGCTGCCAATTACACGGTGCGCACCCCCTTCCACTGCACCAACAACTGCACATGGATTTCGCTGGTTCAGCTCAAAGCCGCGGCAATAAACCCAAGTGATCGTCTTGCAATCGGGTGAGAACGGCTACAACTGAATCAGCCCACGACGTGTAGCGGTGGCGACGGCTTCTGTGCGACTAACCACATCGAGTTTGCTGAAAATACTCTTGATGTGGGTTTTAACAGTTCCTTCGCTAATGAACAACTCAGCGCCGATCTCCTTGTTACTCTTGCCAACCGCCATTCGCTGCAGCACCTCGATTTCGCGCGGGCTCAATGCTTGGCCGCTAACACGCTCAGCTAGCTTCGCGGCCAGTTGAGGTGGCAGGTAGGTTTCGCCGGCGTGCACCCTGCGAACAGTATCCACCAGCGCGTCGCGCGCAGTATCTTTCAACAGGTAAGCTTTCGCGCCTGCTTTGATGGCGCGATAGATGTCTTCATCACCATCATAAGTGGTAAGTACGACGATGTGCGCGTTTTCGTCCATCTCCCGGATTTCTTTGATCGCGCCAACCCCATCCAGCTCAGGCATGCGCAAGTCGAGCAACATCACGTCGGGTCGATGCTCTTTCCAAAGTTCGACCGCTTCGCGTCCATTGCTAGCCTCGGCGACCACGACCATGTCGGACTTACGTTTAACTAACGAGACGAGGCCTTCACGGACGACGCTGTGATCGTCTGCGATCAGAATGCGAATGCGTTCCTTCTTTGTCCTCGGTTTCTTCTTATCGTCTGACGCTTTCATTTCGTTACCAGCTGTTGATACGCCGAGACAGCAAGGATCTTTGTCCCCCTACCAGGTTTACTTGTTACTGCAAACGTCGCGCCGATCTGTTCGGCGCGCTCCCTCATTCCAATTAATCCGATACCTCCTCCGTTTGCGCAGTCGACAACAAATCCTCTGCCGTTGTCGCGAAGCTCGAGACGAACTGCATCACAATCGAAAGACAACCGCGCCCGAAACTTGGTCGCGCACGCGTGCTTCAGCGCATTGCTCAAGGCTTCCTGGCCGATGTGAAGCAGATGTTCCTCGACAGCTGGTTGCAACTCACGCGGCTCGCCCTTGAGCTGAAAATCACTGCGAAGCGAAGTGCCGGTCGTCGTATTTGTTATTATCGCCCTGAGCGCGTCAGCGAAAGTGGCCTTCTCGAGTGCCTGTGGGCGGAGCGCATGCACTGAACGACGCGCCTCCGTTAAACTTTCGCGCGCGAGTTCACGTGCCTGGCGGATATGCTTTGCTGCCTCTTCAGGTTCTTCGTCCCGCAGAGCTTCGACCGACGTGTCCAACTGGATAATCACGCCGGTGAACCCTTGTGCGAGGGTATCGTGAATATCGCGCGCCATACGGGTGCGCTCCTCCAAAAGCACGGCATGCCGCCGTTGTTCGGCGAGCTCGGCGGCGTGCGTCGCCATCATCACGTGATGGGCCAGCGCCTGGGCCAGTTCGATCTCTTCAGGACGATATGCTCCCCGTTCAACATGCTGAATACCAATGAAGCCGCGCACTTCTCCCAATACAAACATCGGGATAGCCAGGAACTTCTTGCGCCCTTTATTCATCAGGTATTCCCGGAATTCTGCACCAATGCGGGAGTCCTGTTCGATGTCGTCGCACACCACCGGGCCTTTCGTAAACAGCATCTCCTGAAGACTTCTTTTCCATGTGTATGGGTCCTTGAGGAACGGATGCTCTGGGTCCGGCGCGACCTGTTGGTCACCTTCGATCACGAGATGCAAGCGCAGCGAGTCGTCTTCCCGGTTTCGCAGCCACAGCAGGACGCCACGCGCGTGCAGGTGCTGACCAATTGTTCGAAGCATCTCTGCGATGAACTTTTCTGGAGCGGCTTCAGTTGCCAGGACATCGAGACTGCGCATCATCACTTCCACATGGCTACGCGCGAGTTGTTCGGAAGTACGCAGAGCTTGCTCTGCACGATCGCGTTCAACAGCGATCCGCACCAAGTGCGTCGCCAGCTCAACCAGGCCGAAATCTTCGGAAGTGGGACTTCGCGGCTCACGATAGTACATGGCGAAAGTCCCCAACACTTTGTTCTCTGACGAAATAATCGGCGTGGACCAACAGGCGCGCAGCGAATGTGAGAGAGCCAGATCGCGGTATTTCGCCCACAGCGGATCGTTAGCAATATCGGAAACAATAACCGGTTCGGCGCGATAGGCAGCCGTCCCACATGAACCTTCCGACGGTCCGATTACGAGACCATTAATTGCTTCGTTATAACTCTTGGGCAGGCTGGGCGCTCCGCCATGCCGCAACCGATCTCCCTCCAAGAGCAAAACGGAAGAGATAACATCAGGCAGCTGTGCTTCGACCAACTGGCAGAGCGCATCGAAAATCGCAGGCAACGAATCACCCTTGGCGATCATCTCGAGAATGCATTTCTCTCCGGCCAGCAAAGCTTCGGCCCGCTTTCGGTCTGCCCTTTCCCGGGCTTCGGACAACGCGCGATTGACCGCCGGTCCCAGCCGGGCCAAACGCGTCTTGAGGACATAATCGGTTGCGCCCGTCTTAAGAGCTTCAATGGCGACATCTTCACCCAGCGTTCCGGAAACAAATATGAAAGGCACATCCGGCAAATGCTGCTGCGCGATTCTCAGCGCCGATAATCCGTCAAAGGACGGCAGCGTGTAATCGGCCAGAATAAGATCGAATCTTCCGAGCTTGAGCGCGCCGACAAAATCCTGCTCCGCTTCGACTCTCGTTAGGTCGCTCGTGATTCCTTCTCCTTCTAGAGTAGCCTGGACGAGTTCTGTATCCCTGACGTCATCTTCGAGGTGCAGAACTCGGAGCAAAGAATTCATTTGTTTTTTCTTACCGAACCTGGCGGAGCCTCGTTAATCACCGCCCAAAACGCTCCCAGCTCCTTCACGGCATTCACGAATTGGTGGAAATCTACTGGCTTAACCACGTACGCGTTTACACCTAGCTTATAGCTTTGCACGAGATCGCGCTCTTCATGTGAAGAAGTAAGAACCACGACCGGGATCATCTTCAGGCTTTCATTCCCGCGAACCTGTTGGAGCACTTCGAAACCATTGACCTTTGGTAGCTTAAGATCGAGCAGCATCACGGCAGGATTACCGTTGGAGCGCGTCTGATAATTCCCCCGGCGGTACAGATAATCCAGCGCCTCTTCACCGTCGCGCGCGACCACTACCTCGTTAGCGAGGTTATACTCGGCCAACCCGGTCAGCGTTAGCTCGACGTCTTTCGGATCATCCTCGACTAACAAGATGCGCTTTAGATCACTCATCCTGTTACCTTTTTTCGGGTTTCGGCAATGCCACATAGAAAGTGGCACCATTGTCGATCGCCCCTTCTGCCCACACTCGACCGCCGTGACGATGAACAATTCGCTGGACCGTGGCGAGCCCAATCCCGGTGCCTTCGAACACCTCCTGCGAGTGCAGGCGTCGGAATACGCCGAATAACTTGTCCTTATAGTTCATATCGAAGCCGACTCCGTTGTCTCTAACAAATACGACCACCTCATTCGGTCTCTGGTTCAACGAATCGATTTCGATCTCGGCCTGCTCGCGGGTCCGAGTGAATTTCACGGCATTCGAAACGAGATTACTGAACACCAGCTGGAGCAGAGAAGGGTCGCCGTAGCCAATCGGCAAAGCTCCAATTCGCCAAACAATTCTCCGACCCTGCGTGTCTGGGGCAATTTCGGCGACCACGCTTTTAACAAGCTGCTCGAGATTAATGGTTGTCTTTTGCGTTTCTACCCGGCCGATCCGCGAGAACGCTAGAAGGTCGTCCACCAGGCTGTCCATCCGGTTGGCTGATTGCAAAATCTTAGTGATGTGGCGCCGACTCTTGTCGTCGAGGACCGGCTCAGCGTCTTTTAGCAACAACTCGGTGAATCCCGCGATGTGTCGAAGGGGCGCGCGCAGGTCGTGAGAAACGGAGTACGCGAATGCCTCCAATTCCTTATTAACGGAGTGCAAGTCGTCATTTATTTTCCTCAACTCGGCAGTCCGCTCCTTTACTTTCATGTCCAACTCGTCCCGAGATCGGCGAAGAGCTTCCTCGCCTCTTTTGCGTTCGGTGAGTTGATCTCGAAGCGCGTTCTCTACATCCTCGCGTTCCTGGATATTCGTCAACAGCCTCTCCACTTCACGCTCTTCCTGGTTAGTCCCCAGAAATTCATCAGGCGGCACATAGTACAGATTTCGGCAGACCGTGCCACGATAGACCACCACGGGATGCGTGCGGATAACGTCGAGAATGAGTTCCGGTGGGAAAAGGCGTCGATTGTACTGGCAAAGCGCGGAGCAATTATTTTCCGAGACCGCGTGAGTCAACCTGCTTTCATATTCCATCCAGCGTTCAAGTCCACGGGCCCCTCTTACGACCCATTCTGTCTCGCCGGTGGCGCGGAGCGCAGAAAAGCCCTCACTCATGGCCGACTGCGTGGCTTCCTTCCAGAAGGTAAACATCCAATCAGGGTTAAAAGATCCATGCCTCAGATATGCTTGCTCTTTGGTTGCCAGAACGAGGGCTTTGGATGCGGTCGCGCGCTCTACGTCAATTCCTTCCGACTGCATGGCTTGGCGAACGTCACCGACCGTGCCGTCGTCGGCGATGTAAATGCATTTCTCGCCGCGATCCAGCCCGATCTGCATGAACGCAATGGCAACGCCGTAATGTTCTTCACGGTTCTCGTATATCGAGCAGAAATGGTCGTGTGGGCCGAGTTGTTCGAGCGCCGCGATCAGCGGAGTTCTCTGTGCTGCCAGATCCATAACGCCTCCTTGTTTTAATCAAACCTTTCCGTTTAAGGACTGCCGTCACTATCTCGTGGCTTGCTCCATCCTGTAGCCATTCTGTGGCCGGTCTTCTCGGAAAACTCAGAAGCACGTGCCCGTAGCGCCGTCGCTACAATGAGCGTGAGCTTTTCAACAAGCCTGTCACTCATGCGTTTACCCTTCCAGCTTTAGGCAGCGCAACGTAAAAGGTGGCGCCGTTATTGACTGAGGCTTCCGCCCACACTCGACCCCCATGGCCTTGGACAATTCGCTGGACCGTGGCCAGCCCGATACCAGTGCCTTCGAACGCCTCTTGCGAATGGAGGCGTTGGAAAACACCAAATAACTTATCCTTATACTTCATGTCAAAACCAACTCCGTTGTCTTTAACAAATACGACAACCTCGTCAGACGTATGGTTTAACGAATTGATTTCTATCTCTGCCTGCAGGCAGGTTTGAGTGAATTTCACCGCGTTGGAAACGAGATTACCGAACACCAGCCGGAGCATGGATGGATCTCCGTAGCAGATCGGCAAATTCCCGATGTGCCAGACAATCTTCCGGCCCTTCGTATCCGGCGCAATTTCGCCGACCACGCCTTTTATGAGCGGTTCGAGATGAACGGTTGTCTTTTGCGCTTCGGCCCTGCCGATTCGCGAAAACGCCAGAAGATCATCCACCAGGCTGCCCATCCGTTTGGCTGAGTCCAAAATCATCCTGATGTGGTGCCGGCTTTTGTCGTCGAGAACAGCATCAGAGTGTTTCTGCAAGAGCTCGGTGAATCCGGCAATATGCCGAACCGGCGCGCGCAGATCGTGCGAGACCGAATAGGCAAACGCTTCTAATTCTTTGTTAGTCGCCTGTAACTCGCCAGAACGCTTTGCAAGTTCCAGGTTCAAAGCCCGCCGTTGCTCGACCTCTGCTTTAAGTACGTCGCGCGATTGTCGAAGCGCTCCTTCGACCCGGCGCCGCACGACGCCGAACCAAATCAGAAGTCCCGAAAACAAGGTGAACACGGGAAAGTAGGCGATATCTTCACGCGTGATACTGAGACTGTAGAGCGGTGGAGTAAAAAAGTAATCGAAGGCGAATTCTCCGACTGCAAATGCGGTGACCGCCGGCCACACTCCCGCGTACCAACTCGTTAGGGCAACGGCCAAAAGGTAAATCGTAAAGATCGATTCGTGAAGATTACAGCGGTCGGCTAAAAACCCGAGGGCAGTTGCTGCGACGATGGAACCGAGCGCCATGCCATACCGAAGAATTATTCGCTCAGACGAGTGCCCAGGCACAGCAGCGGCCTTGGCAGCGGGTGTTTGGGTTTCCGTGGCCGAATTCACGCGATCGCGCCCCGCGAAATCAGCCAACGTGTTGGCCGCAGACTGCATACTTGTGCAGCAAATATCTGATCGCCGCCCGACCTTGTCGAGTTCGTTTCCTATCCCTCAAAAGAGGCGGGGCGATCTGCCTCTCGTGGTCTATGGGCAAATCTCACTACTGCTTAGTCGCTGCCACTCGCTGCAGCTCGTAGCTTCTAGCTAGTAATACACAAAGTTATGAAAAAGACTAAATTCAAGCGCGCGAATCGCTGGCGCATTTTTTCGCGGCCCTCCCCCACTGCGCGCAATCCGTGGCTCATCCTCAACCTGGAGCTCTTCAATTTCGGCGGCGGCTGGAGTCAACTGCTTGCACGAGAGCAAGCGCAACAGCTCGGCAGATGAAAACGACACAACATGAACTGCCTCGAATCGACAAGAAGCGACAAGAGCCAGCGCCGGCTTTCATCGACGTGAACTCTGATTGTCAGTCAATCGTGATAAACGCGCCTGTAGCGGAAGTTTATCATCGGTGCTTACAGTTCGAAGAGCTTCCGCGGTTCATCACTTCAATCAAGAAGGTGGAAAAGATCACTGACGCACGCTTCTCGTGCATCTCGATCATCAATGGCCAGGAAGTGAAAACTGTCATCACGATCATGATGCGCATCCCCGACCGACGAATCGCGTGGCAGGGTGTCTCCGAGCATGTC
>Ga0209577_10002031_pt1 | contig 19662 bp, 18 predicted proteins | sample GraSoiAngelo_109_FD_185874 | JGI IMG/M metagenome (GOLD analysis project Ga0209577, IMG submission 185874) | Grasslands soil microbial communities from the Angelo Coastal Reserve, California, USA - 14_0903_12_20cm (SPAdes) (version 2) | ecosystem: Environmental > Terrestrial > Soil > Grasslands...
GTGCTGGCCACCGTCGACGACCACCCGGTCCTCTGCCGGCAGGGCCCGGTCCTCGTGGCCGCATTCCATCCCGAGCTGTCGGGCGATCTTCGGCTCCACGAGCTGTTTCTGAGAGAGGTGAAGTAGACGATGTCCGGTCATTCGAAGTGGGCCACCATCAAGCACAAGAAGGGTGCGGCGGACAAGGCCCGCGGCAAGCTCTTCGCCAAGCTCATCCGCCAGCTCGAGGTGTCGGCCCGGGAGGGCGGGGGAGACATCGACGCCAACCCCACGCTGCGGACCATGTACGAGAAGGCGCGCGCCTCGTCGGTGCCCATGGACACGATCCAGCGGGCGATCAAGCGGGGCACGGGCGAGCTCGAGGGTGTGCACTACGAGCAGGTGTCCTACGAGGGGTACGCGCCTTGCGGCGTCGCCGTCTACGTCGAGACGCTCACTGACAACCGCAACCGCACCGGCGCCGACGTGCGTTCGCTGTTCACGCGCAACGGCGGGTCGACGGCCGAACCGGGCGCCGTCTCGTGGCAGTTCCATCGCAAGGGCGTGATCATCCTGCCCAAGACCGTCGGGGAGGACGACCTGATGCTGGTGGCCCTGGACAACGGCGGCGAGGATCAGGCCGACCAGGGCGACACGTGGCAGCTCACGTCGGCGCCCCAGGACCTGCACCGGCTGCAGAAGGCGCTTGACGAAGCGGGCATCGCCTACGACTCGGCGGATATCACCATGCTGCCGACGACCACCGTCCCGCTGGAGTCGGAGGGCGACGCCCGCAAGGTCCTCAAGCTCATCGACGCCCTCGAAGAGCACGACGACGTCCAGAACGTCTACAGCAACTTCGACATCCCCGATTCGGTGCTGCAGACCGTCGAGGCGTAACTGCGACAGACTCGGGCGCAGATGCAGCGCCACGAGTTCTCGTTCGAGATCGAGGCCACGTCCGACGAGGTGTGGCGGGAGCTTCACCCTCCGGCGCCGCCTCGGCCGCCTGGCGAGCACCGGGTCATCGAGTACGGCGGTGTGCGCATCGAGATCATCAACGAGGGCGACGAGAAGGGCGAAGGCCTCGTGCGCCGGTGCACGTTCGCCGTGCCCCGGTGGTTGCTGTCAGGCGGGGTCGGCCGGTCGTGGGAGTGCGTGACCGAGGTGCGGCCGAATGAGTACTCGCGTTACGAGGCCGTCGGGAAGCCGCTGTGGTCTGAGGCCAGCGGCTGGCATCGCCTCGAGAACCTCGGCGACGGTCGCACTCGCGTCCACTTCGGTGAGACGTACCACGCCTTCAACCCGGTCCTGCGCGTTCTGTTCGAGCGCCGCGTGCACCGTTTCATCTCCAAGGACAACGACCGCCTCGTGCGCGTGGCGATCGAGCGGGGCGTCAGGAAGCTCGGCCGCCCCTGAGGAGCTTGCCGGGGCGGGCGTCGGCGACGTCCTCGCCGTTCTGACGGATCGGAGTGCCGTTGACCCACACGTGCTCGACACCGGTGCTGCGGGCGATGAGGCGGTCGGCACCGGCGGGGAGATCCCATACCCGTTCGAGGTCGGTGACGCCGACGCTCGCTGGATCGAAGGCGACCAGGTCGGCCGCCATGCCTTCCTTCACCAGGCCGCGGTCGGTGATGCCGAAGATCTGCGCTGGCTGGCCGGTGAGGCGCCACACCGCCTGCTCGAGGGAAAGGATTCCCTTCTCACGCGTCCAGTGCGAGAGCAGATGGGTCGAGAAGCAGGCGTCACAAAGCTGGCTGGCGTGGGCGCCGGCGTCGGAAAGGCCGAGCACGGCTCGGTCGTCCTGCAGCAGCTTCCCGACCTCGTCCTCGTCGTCGTTGGCGAGCACGACCCGGAAGCGGGTCTTGAGGCCCTCCTCGAGGGCGAGGTCGATGGCGGCGTCGAGGGGCACGACACCCCGCTCCTCGGCGATCTCGGTCATCGCGCGTCCCATCAGCGCACGGTGGCGCTCGGTCTCGGCGATCGTGGTCTTGTCCCACTTGATGGCGAACACGCCGCCGGCCCCCGATCGGGCGCGCTCTCGCCACGCCGGGTCGGCGTAGACCTCGGCCCGCTGCTCACGAGGTGCTTCGAGCACGTCCTTGAAAGCGTCGATCGACGAGAAGGCGAACGGGTCCTCGAAGGTGACCTGCATGACGAGCGGCCGGCAGGCGATCTGGGGCCAAACGTTGTCGCCCGCCTCGGCGGTGGCGTCGAGGAGCTGGACAGCGGTGCCCGGCGGCCCGATGCCGGTGAGCAGGGCGGTCCACGACACGGGCACACCGGTCGCCTTGGTGAGCTCGGCGAACTCGTTGATGAAGAGGCCGGCCCCGGGCGTGATCTGCATGACCCCGCGGCCGTGCGCCTTCAGCGCCTCCGCGATGCGGAACACCTCGTCGGTCTCGGCCAGACGACTCGGGACCGGCTTGCCCTCGGCACCCGCGTGCGTCGGCGACTTGGACGTGGCGAACCCGAGGGCGCCGGCGGCAAGGGCCTCGACGACCAGCTGGCGCATGCGGTCGACCTCTTCGTCCTTGGCCGGCCGCTCGGTGGCCTCGTCGCCCAGGACATAGAGGCGCAGCGGCGTGTGCCCGATCATGGCGGCCACATTCAGCCGCGTGGGCGACGACTCGACGGCGTCGAGGTACTCGGGGAAGCTCTCGAAGCTCCAGGGGATGCCCGCCTCGAGCGCCTCCACGGACATGCCCTCGACGTTCTCGAGGGTGCGGGCGATCGTCGACCGGTGCTCCGGCCGGGTCGGGGCGATGCCGAAGCCGCAGTTGCCCATGACGACCGTCGTGATTCCGTGCCAGCACGACGGGGTCAGGTCGCGGTCCCACAGCACCTGAGCGTCGTAGTGCGTGTGGATGTCGACGAATCCGGGCGCCAGCACCAGCCCGTCGAGGTCGATCTGGGTGGCGCCGTTCGCCGGCACGTCGCCGACGGCGGCGATGCGACCGTCCTCGATGCCGACGTCGGCTCGTCTGGCCGCGGCACCGGTGCCGTCGACCAGTTGCGCGCCCCGCAGAACCAGATCCATCAGTCGTCGCTCCATTTCACGCCGGTGAGGGCAACCTGAACGCCAAGGCGCGGTGCCTCGCCGAGGATCGCGAACGGAGCGAGGCGGCGCGGGAGCCGCACGTGTCGCTTGCCTTTCCGAACCGCCTCAACGACCTCGGCTGTGAGCTTGTCCATTGGCGTGTCGACGAGGGTGTGCAGCTTGTAGAAGCGGTCACTCGCCTTGGCCATGCCCGGGTTGGCCTTGACGTTGGCTGCCATCTCCGTCGGCACCACATACGCCACCTCGACCAACGTCGTACCGACGGGCTTTCCTTTCAGGTCCGCCCGCAGACATGCAATGAACTGGTTGAGAGCAGCCTTGGACGAGGCGTAGAGCGCGTAGCCGGGTGCCGCGAGCACACCCGCCATCGACGACATCATCACGATGTGCCCCGTGCCCCGTTCGAGCATGCGCGGGACCATCTGCCGGCAGAGCTCGACGGGTGCGATGACGTTCAGGCGGAAGAGCGATTCGACGTCCTGGGCCGAGGCGTCGGTGAGGAACCCAACCTTGTCGACGCCGGCGTTGTTGATCAGGACGTCGATGGGTCCGCCGTCGGCTTCCACCCGTTCGACGAGTCCGGCCAGCCGCTCGGACTCGCACAGGTCGGCGGGGTGGGCGGTGCCGCCCAGCCGGTCCGCCAGCTCCTTGAGCGGTCCTTCGGAGCGGGCGACGAGGGCGACGCGGGCGCCGGCGGCGGCGAAGCGTTCGGCGAGCGCCTGGCCGATCCCGCGGGAGGCGCCGGTGATCAGGACACGTCGGCCCGCGAGCTCCATCGGCGCTTACGGTATCCGCGCCCGGCGACGTGCGTCGCGGTAGCGTTGCGAACGCATGTTCGTGCTCGGCGTCGACCCGGGGGTGTCCCGCTGCGGCTACGGCTGCGTCGAGTCGGCGCGGGGTCAGACGCGCGCGATCGCCGTGGGGGTGCTGTCGACCTCTCCGTCCGAGCCCTTGCCCGACCGGCTGGGCGCCCTCGACAGCGACATCCGTGAGTTGCTGGCAGATCTGCGTCCGGATGTCGTCGCCGTCGAACGCCTCTTCTTCCAGACCAACGTGCGCACGGCCATGTCGGTCGGTCAGGCCAGCGGGCTCGTGCTGGCGGCGGCGTCCCAAGCCGGATGCACCGTCGTCCAGTACACGCCCAACCAGGTGAAGCAGGCGGTCGCCGGCTACGGCGCCGCCGGCAAGGAGCAGGTGCAGCGCATGGTGCAGTCCCTGCTCGGTCTGCCCGAGGTGCCCAAGCCCGCCGATGCGGCCGACGCCTTGGCCCTGGCGCTCTGTCATCTGTCGATGGCGCCCCTACAGGCCCGGCTTGAGGCAGTGAAGTGATTGGGTCTCTTCGGGGGCTTCTTCTCGACCGGTCGCCGGCCGGCGAGGTCACGGTCGAAGTCGGCGGCGTCGGCTACCGGGCCGTGATCGCACCCCGCACGCTGGCCGAGCTGGGTGAGCTGGGCAGCCCGGTGTTCCTCTACACCCACCTCCACGTGCGCGAGGACGCCATGATCCTCTACGGCTTCGCCACCGCCGACGAGCGCTCGTGCTTCGAGGCGCTCATCGGCGCCCACGGCGTCGGCCCGGCGCTCGCCCTGGCGATCCTCTCGGTGCACACGCCGGCTGCCCTGCGCCGGGCCCTGCTCGACGACGATGCGGCGGCCCTCACGCTCGTGCCCGGCGTCGGGAAGAAGACGGCCGCTCGCCTTCTCCTCGACCTGAAGAGCCGCCTCGAGGTGCCCGACCTCGAGCTGGTGTCGTCCAACGGCGGTTCGGTGCGCGCCGACCTCGGCGCGGCACTGGCGGGTCTGGGGTATCAGCCCGACGAAGTTCGCGACGTCCTGCGCGAGCTGCCGTCCGAGGGCGACGTCGACGCGCTGTTGCGTAACGCGCTGAAGCTCCTGGCGGCGGCGCGGTGAGAGAAGAGGTACTGGTGGCGTCGGCGCTCCCGGCCGAGGAGCGCGAGGAGGTCGGCCTCCGACCCAGGCGCCTCGATGAGTTCGACGGCCAGCCCGAAGTGCGCGAGCACCTGGAGATCCTGTTGGGCGCCGCTCGCCAGCGGGGCGAGCCCGTCGACCACACCCTCTTCGCGGGACCGCCGGGTCTTGGCAAGACCACACTGGCCGGCATCGTGGCCAACGAGATGGACGTCGGGTTCCGGGTCACCTCGGGCCCTGCGCTCGAGCGCGCTGGCGACCTGGCCGCCTTGCTCACCAACCTCGACGACGGCGACGTGCTGTTCATCGACGAGATCCATCGCCTGGGGCGAGCGGTCGAGGAGGTGCTGTACCCGGCGATGGAGGACTTCCAGCTCGACATCGTCATCGGGAAAGGACCGTCGGCCCGGTCCATCCGCCTCGACCTTCCGAAGTTCACGCTGGTCGGCGCCACCACGCGCACGGGGTTGATCACCGGGCCGCTTCGGGATCGGTTCGGGTTCGTCGCCCGTCTCGACTTCTACGCGGCGGCAGATTTGGAGCACATCGTGCTCCGAGCGGCACGCATCCTCGGGGTGCGCCTCGAGAAGGAGGGCGCCGTGGAGATCGCCCGTCGGGCGCGAGGCACACCGCGCATCGCCAACCGCCTGCTGCGCCGCGTCCGCGACTACGCCGAGGTCCGGGGCAACGGTGTCGTCACCGAGAAGGCAGCCCGCGACGGCTTGGCGTTGTTCGGCGTCGACGAGCAGGGCCTCGACAAGCTCGACCGAGCCATCCTCGACGCTGTGTGCCGCCGTTTCGGCGGCGGCCCGGTCGGACTCTCCACGCTCGCCATCAGCGTGGGCGAGGAGCCGGAGACCGTCGAGGACGTCTACGAGCCCTTCCTGTTGCAACTCGGCATGCTCAAGCGCACGCCCCGGGGTCGGATGGCGATGCCGTCAGCGTGGGCCCACGTGGGGTTGACGCCACCGAAGGACGCCGAGGTGCCGCCACCACTGTTCGACTAGCTGGCCGCTCCCGTCAGATAGCCCCTATGAGCGGCACAGGCGCGCCGCATGCCGGCGCCGATGTTGAGGGTCCGCCTGCGATTCCTGCTAGCCAAGCGGATACCTTGCCGCTCGAGATCAGGCACATCCGTGCGCGCCTTGCCGGGCCGTCTATCGGCGGGCTGTCGCCGCGGAACGGGGAACGTAACGGCCGGTGTGGCCGACGAGACGGCCGAAGTGCCGAACGACGAACCCGCCGAGCGCCCCCAGGACCAGCGCGGCGACACAGGAGACGATGAAGGCCAAGAGTGATAGCCGCCATGTCCGCGAGTGGCTGCTCGCAATGGACGTGGCAACGGAGATGCCCGTGGCCCACGCCAGCGCGAAGAGCCCTGTTGCGGTCGGCCCGAACTGAGATCGCAGCCAACTCAACGGCACGACGACGAGGCCGACGAGTCCGAATCCGGTGAAGCGTGAGTCGTAGTGCTCAGCGGCCCAGCCACGAGGCATCCACATCTGCCGTGCCAACGCGGCGATTCCGATGGCCGTCCAACCAATCGCGAGGAGAAGGAACGCGCCAGGCTTATCGGACGGAAGCGTCGACCATCTAAGAGCGGGCACGAACACACCGACAGCGACGAGTGCAACTGGAACGACCCGGCAAACCGCCGCCGCAGGCCATGAAGCCCGGACGCCGGTGCGGTCGCCCATCGGCTCAAATGGTACAAGCCTGGTAGCAGGTAACGCCGGACGCGGAGCCGCCAGTCGTGCGCTCGGAAACGGCGCCTACGTGCCCGGCAGGCGCGCCGCGTGGCCGTGGGCGTCCACAACCCATTTCAACGTGCCGGACTGGCACAGCACGACGCGCATGCCCCTCGGCTCCTGATCCCAAGGATGCGGATCCGCGTGTGCGGTCGACATCTCTGCGGCGACAACGCCTGCCGTCGTGTGCGAGATACGCAACAGGACAATCGGCGAGGGATCGGGAACACGCGCGAGGTTGAGTGAGGATGATGCTTGCGCACACAGCAGACTGTCGGAACCCTCAGCGTTGAGGTGATGCGTTGTGTGCCTAACGAGAAGGAACCCAGCGATCGCGACGACGGCCAGGAGGACGAGACTGCCAACGACCAACGCCCTGCGAACTCTTCGGCCCGACCCGCCCTGCCCTGCATTTGGTTCGCCCTGGACCTCGTTCATCCTCGACTCATCGCATCATTGCTTGCACCCAGCTAACAACTCGGAAGCGGCACGTACGAGCGCGGAGCCGCGACCATTGCCGGTCGGCTCGACACCACTGCGAGAGCCGTCGCGAGGGTCACGTGGGCGGCGACAAGGACACGCGCATGCCATGGGCAGCGGCGCCTGCCCCAGAACACTGGCTCCATCGTTCCGCCGACCGCGAACAGGACAGCAAGAACCCGGAGGCGCCTGGGCCGCCGACTCATCAGTGCGGGCAGGGCTAGCGACAGCAGCGGCGGGGACAGTCCCGTGCCCCACAACAGAAGCACCTCGGGCCGACGCACGTCGAGCGAACCGCCGACCCCGAGGGGCTCACCTCGGAGGTCGTTGCGATGGGCGACGACGACGCCAATCGCATCAACGACTATGAGGGCGGCAAGTACGACCGGTCGACCAGTGGTCCGCCAACCGCATGCTTGCCGCGTCGCCGCGCTCACGGCCACCATCCTGCTCCGTCGCCCATGAAAAATGGCACTTTCAACTTGGGTCTGGGCGAACATGTGTTCTATACTTACGTCGTTGTCATTCACTTTCCCGCCGGCAGTCCCTCCCTCGGGCAGGAGGATGCGGTGCTCACAGAGCTGCAAGGGATGACCAAGAGCCTGGACGGGCTCTTGCAGTCTGCGGTCGATCCCGCCCTTCTGCGCACCACCGACGCCGTGGGCATCGTCGAGGCGGCCAGCGCCGTCGAACAGCGCGCCGCGGCCATCAAGACGCTGTACGCCAAGCGGGCGTCAGAGTCCCAGGTGTGGGCCAACCGCGGCCACCGCTCCCCCGAGGCCTGGCTGGCCCAGACCACGGGCACCTCCTACGGCCAGGCGGCGGGCACCCTCAACGCGTCGGAGAAGCTGCCCGAGTTGCCGGGCCTCGCAAAAGCGGTGCGCGACGGCGAGCTGTCGGGACCCAAGCTCAACGAGCTGGCCGCCGCCGCCACCCCCGAGAACGAGAAGCAATTACTGGACGCCTCCAAACGGCAGAGCTTCAAGCAGCTGCGCCGCACCTGTGCCAACGAGAAGGCCAAGGCCCGCTCAGTGGAGCGGGACGAGGCCCGTCACGAGCGCATCCACAAGGATCGGTACTACCGCTCCCACACCGACGACGAGGGCGCCTACTGCTTCGAGGGCAAGACCACCACGGCGGTGGGCGCCCGCATCGAGGCCGCCATCGGCGCCGAGGCCGACAAGGTGTTCAAGGAGGCCTATGCCCAGGGACGACGGGAGTCCGCTGCCGCCTACCGCCTCGACGCCCTGGTCAACCTCATCTGCGGCGGCGGAGCCAAGGTCGACACCCAGGTGGTACTCCGGGTCGACGAGTCTCGGCTGCGGGGCGAGGAGGGCAGGTGCGAGGCCCCCGCCACGGGGCCGGTACCGGTCTCCGAGGTGATCGGGGCCATCCTGGCCGGGGCCTTCGTGAAGGTCCTGGCCCACAACGGCACCGACATCACCCGGGTGACCCATGCCGGACGCCACATCCCCGCCGAGCTGCTGACCGCCATCCTTGAACGAGACGGCTACACGTGTGTCCGCCCGGGATGTGGAGCCACCGCCACCCTCGAGGTCCACCACTACAAGGTCGACCACGCCAAGGGTGGCCCCGTCGCCTCCTGGAACCTGTGCACGGTGTGCCGGCGCTGCCATCACCTCCTCACCCACGGCGGCCACCGCCTCGAGGGCGGCCCCGGCACCTGGACCTGGATCCCGCCGCCGTAGCTCGAGGGCGGATTACCGCTCGCTAGACGGCGTCCCACACCATGGCGTGGCTTCCGTCCTCGTTGAGCAGTTGCATCGGCGACTTCTTGTCAATGTGCCCGATGAGCCCGCTGTACACGCCATAACCGACGAGCTCCTGCAGACGCGGGGAGAACGTGCGCACGAGCGACGGCGGGATCCCGAGCTGTTGGTTCTCCTGCTGACGGATGTAGCCGGCGCAGTAGTTCATGGCGATGCCGATGCGCCGCTCGTCGGTCCGGTTGGCACCGCCGCCGTGCCACAAGCTGCCATGCCAGATCAGCACGCTCCCGCGAGGCATCGAGGCCGGGATGCTGTCGTAGTGCTGGCCGTAGTTTGGTGAGCCGTCAGCCAGGTGCGACCCGGGGATGATGCGGGTCGCCCCGTTCTCCTCGGTGAAGTCGGTGAGCGCCCACATCGAGTTGCACACCGTCGCCGGATGCGGCTTGGCGATCGGCATCAGCATGTCGTCGGCGTGGATGGGCTGCGGCGTCTCGCCCGGACCGATGTTGATCGACGACAGCGACGAGATCAGGCACCCGGGGTCGAGAACCCCCTCGACGATCGGGAGCACCGACTCGTGCACCGGCACCTGCTGCCACACCGCACCGTGGACGAGGAGGTTGTAGACCCGCAGCGTCTGCGACCCCTCGAAGTCATTGGTGGCGGGGACGACCTCGAGCTCGCGCTCGAGGTGGGCCAAGTCGGCGGCGAGGTCATTGAGGAGGTCGGGCGCGATGGCGTCCTCGACGATCGTGTAGCCGTCCTTCTCGATGCGGCCGAGGTGCTGCCTGACGTTGTCGTTCTCCATTGGGGCACTTTGCCACGACTCCATATATCGGACGCCATCCAGCCACCTCCCCGTAGCCTCGTAGCACTCATGTTGAGCGCCTACGACTACGCGCTGCCGGCGTCGGCGATCGCCCAGACGCCGGCCGAACCGCGTGACTCGGCGCGCCTGCTGGTGGCGACCGATCCGAGCGGTGGCCTCGACCACAGGCGAGTCGTCGACTTGGCCGACGTCCTCGACGACGGCGACCTCCTCGTCGTCAACGACACACGGGTGCTGCCGGCCCGGCTGCGCCTGCGGAAGCCGACGGGCGGGGCCGTCGAGGTGCTGTTGCTCGAACCGCTCGATGAATCGGGGACGTGGGAGGCGCTCGTGAAGCCCAGCCGCCGCCTCGCCTCGGGCACGGTCCTGACCGCGGGCGAGGACCTGGCCGTGGAAGTGCGCGAGACCCTTCCCGACGGGAAGCGGTCCGTGCGCCTGCAGACCGCCGACCCGATGGCCGCGCTGGCCGAGCACGGCGCGGCACCGCTGCCCCCGTACATCCACACGCCTCTCGCCGACCCCGAGCGGTACCAGACCGTGTACGCCCGCCGGCCGGGCTCGGTGGCGGCACCGACGGCCGGCCTGCACCTCACCGACGGCGTGCTCGATCGGTGCCGCGCTCGCGGCATCGACGTGGTCGCGGTCGATCTGGCGGTCGGTCTCGACACCTTCCGACCGATCGCGGTCGAGCACATCGAGGACCACGAGATGCACTCCGAGCGCTATCGGGTGCCGCCCGCAACGCTGGAAGCCTGCCACCGGGCGAATCGCGTCGTCGCCGTCGGCACGACGACCGTTCGTGCCCTGGAGTCCGCCGCCGCCGGCCCGGCCGAGGGTCGGACGTCGCTGTTCATCCACGGCGACTACCGCTTCCAGGTTGTCGACGTTCTGCTGACCAACTTCCACATGCCCCGGTCGTCGCTGCTCCTTCTCCTGGCGTCATTCGCGGGAGAGCGCTGGCGCGAGCTGTACGACGTTGCCCTCGCCGAGGGCTACCGATTCCTCTCCTTCGGCGACGCCATGCTGGTCGCCCGCAACCGATGACGCTGCGCATGGACGTGGTCGTCACCGATGGCGGCGCCCGCACAGGCACGGTGACGACCGCTCGCGGTTCGTTCCGTACCCCGTGCTTCATGCCGGTGGGCACCCGCGGTGCAGTGCGGACCTTGTCCTCGTCCGACCTCGAGGGGCTCGGCGTGGAACTGGTGCTGGCCAACACGTATCACCTCATGCTGCGTCCGGGCGCCGACGTCGTCGCCGGTCTGGGTGGCCTGCACGGGTTCATGGCCTGGGACCGCCACGTGCTCACCGACTCCGGCGGCTATCAGGTGTTCTCGCTCTCGCCCCACGTCGACGACGACGGCGTCACCTTCCGGTCGACCTACGACGGCACCACCCACAGGCTCACCCCTGAGGACGCAGTGGCCGTGCAGGAGCAACTGGGTGCCGACATCCAGATGGTGCTCGATGTGTGCCCGCCCCTGCCGTCGTCGCCCGAGGTCCTGCGCACGGCGGTCGAGCGCACGGCGGCGTGGGCCACCCGTGCCCGCCGGGCCCACCGGCGCGAGGGCCAGGCCCAGTTCGGCATCGTCCAGGGCGGCGTCGATCCCGCCCTTCGGGCCGAGAGCGCCGAGCGGACGGTCGACATCGGCTTCGACGGCTACGGCATCGGCGGGCTCTCGGTCGGGGAGCGTCGCTCGGAGATGCTCGACGCCCTCGACGCGTGCGTCGACCGCCTCCCCGCCGACCGGCCCCGGTACCTGATGGGCGTCGGCGATCCCGTCGGCCTGGCCGAGGCCGTGGCGCGAGGCGTCGACCTGTTCGACTGCGTCCTGCCGACCCGCCTGGCTCGCCACGGCACGGTCCTCACGTCGGCTGGACGCCTGTCGCTCCGGAGCGCGGCGTGTCGGGACGACTCCCGCCCCCTCGATCCGTCGTGCTCGTGTCCGGTCTGCGCACGGTGGTCCCGGGGCTACCTACGCCACCTGCAGATGGTGGGGGAACCGGCCGCCGCCCGGCTCGTGACCATTCACAACGTGAGCTGGATCCTCGCCCTCGTCGAACGGCTGCGGGCCGCGGTCACCACTGGCAGCCTCACCACTCTCCGGGCTGAGCTGGCAGACGTGTGGCGTCAGGGCGAGAAGGGCCCGCGATAGCCTGCGGTCCGACCAACGGTCGTCTCTTCGGCATCGCATGGGCCCGCTCCTCGTACTCATCCTGCTGTTCGTCGTGATGTACGCGGCCATGATCCGGCCGCAGCAGAAGCGCGCCCGAGAGCACCAGGCGCTGATGTCCGCCGTCCAGATCGGCGACGAAGTGATGACGACGGCCGGGATCTTCGGCACGGTCACCGCCATCGAAGGTGATGTGCTCAGCATCGAGATCTCCCCGGGCACGGTGATGCGTGTGGCGCGGGCGGCCGTCGGGCGCCGCATGAACGCCGAGCTCGACGAGTACGAGGCGGGCGAGAGCTTCGACGATCTCGACGACGAGATGGGCGACAGCGTGGCCGACGAGACGACAGCCAGCCCAAGCGAGACCAACGGCGAGGCGCCGACCGCGACGTTGACGCCCGAGCCGCCTCCCCCAGCACCGCCGTCGACGTTCACCCCGCCGCCGACCGCTGAGACGCCGCCGACACCGCCGGTGACGCCGCCGCCCACGCCGGGCGCCGGGTCGGGGCCCGGAGAGCCGGGCTGACACCGTGAGGCGCGGTCTGGTTGTTTCTCTCGTGGGGATCCTCGTGCTCGCCTTCGCGATGCTCGGCGCGACCATCGCGTCCGGGAAGAGCCCGCACCTCGGCCTCGACCTGCAGGGCGGGGCGTCGGTCGTGCTCACCCCGAAGACGAAAGCCAAGAGCAGCGACCTCAAGACGTCGATCGAGATCATCCGCAACCGGGTCGACGGGCTGGGCGTGGCCGAGCCCCAGATCACCCAGCAGGGCAACAACGTCGTCATCGAGCTCCCGGGCGTGAAGAACCAGGAGCGCGCCCTCCAGCTCGTCGGCCGCACCGCCCAGCTGCTGTTCCGGCCCGTGCTCCAAACAGTGCCGTACAACAACCCGCAGGGTCAGCCGCCGATACCGACCACTTCGCCCGACCAGGACGACGCCAACGCCACCGTCATCCTGCCGGACAAGAACAAGACCGTCCGCTATCAGCTCGGGCCCGCGCAGCTCACCGGCAAGGCACTGGCGTCGGCCGACGCCGTCATCGACCAGACCGGCCAGTGGAAGGTCGACTTCACCACGACCGGCAAAGGCTCCGGTGAGTGGGACCAGGTCGCCCAGAAGAACTACCAGAAGCAGGTCGCCATCGACCTCGACGGCGTCGTGCAGTCGGCGCCCCAGATCAACGCCCAGCAGTTCAACGGGCGGGGTGAGATCACCGGGAACTTCACCCAGCGCGACGCCAAGGACCTCGCTCTCGTCCTGAAGTACGGCGCCCTGCCGGTGCAGCTGCAGCCGCAGACGGTGGAGACCGTCTCGGCCACGCTCGGGAAGGACTCGCTGGGCGCCGGCATCATCGCCGGCGCCGTCGGCCTGGCCCTGGTCGCCATCTACATGGTCCTCTACTACCGGGCCCTCGGCCTCGTCGTCTGGCTGGGCCTGGCGGTGTCGGGGGCGATGCTGTACTCGATCATCACGTTCCTGGGTTCCTCGGGGTTGGCCCTCAGCCTGGCCGGCGTCACCGGCATCATCGTGTCGGTCGGCGTCACCGTCGACTCGTACATCGTCTACTTCGAGCGACTCAAAGACGAGATACGCAGCGGCAAGACCATCCGCTCGTCGGTCGACCGCGGGTTCAAGCGGGCGTACCGCACGATCCTGGCTGCCGACCTGGTGTCGATCTTCGCGGCCGGCACCCTGTACATCCTCAGCGTCGGGGCCGTGCGCGGGTTCGCCTTCTTCCTCGGCCTCTCTACGCTGCTCGACCTGATCACCGCGTACGTCTTCACAAGGCCGATGGTCGTGCTGCTGGGCCGGAGCCGGTTCTTCACCGAGGCCCGGTGGGTGGGCGTGGCCCGGGGTCTGGCTGCTCCCGGCGTCGTTGCCGAGGCCACCTGATGGCGAAGAAGGCCAGCCTCCGGCATCGCCTGTACCACGGCGAGACGTCGTTCGACTTCATGGGCCGCAAGCGCCTGTGGTTCGCCATCTCGGCCGTGATCATCGCCCTGGGCTTGGTCTCGATCATCACCCAGGGCCTGAACCTCGGCATCGACTTCAAGGGCGGCGTGGCCTGGACGGTCAGGGCGCCGCACACATCGGTCAACTCGGTGCGGGACGCCGTCCGCCCACTCGGGCTCGGTGAGGCCACCATCCAGACGTCGGGCAACGGCACGGTCAAGGTGTCGTTCAAGCACCTCACACAGGCCAAGCAGAATCAGGTCACCGACGCCATCGCCAAGGCGGCGCACACCTCGCCCGGGCAGGTGAGCATCAACGACGTGGGCCCGTCGTGGGGCAAGACGGTCACCAACAAGGCGCGCACGGCGCTCATCGTCTTCTTCATCCTCATCACCGTCTACATCTCGTTCCGGTTCGAGTGGAAGATGGCGATCGCCGCGCTGGTCGCCGTAGTCCACGACATCCTCGTCACCATCGGGGTGTACTCGATCTCGCGCTTCGAGGTCACACCGGCCACGGTCGTCGCCTTCCTGACGATCCTCGGGTACTCGCTCTACGACACGATCGTCGTGTTCGACCGCATCGAGGAGAACACGCGCGGGTTGTCGGCGTCGGGCCGGCTCACGTACTCCGACACGGTGAACCTCTCGATGAACCAGGTGCTGATGCGGTCGATCAACACCAGCTTCGTCGCCATCCTGCCTGTCGCCAGCATTCTCGCCATCGGCGTCTACGTGCTCGGGGCCACGGCCCTCGAGGACTTCGGCCTGGCCCTCCTCGTGGGTCTGATCACCGGCGCCTACTCGTCGATCTTCATCGCTTCGCCCGTGCTCGTGCTCCTCAAGGAGCGGGAGCCTCGGTACGCGGCGATCCGCCAGCGGCTGGCCACCAAGGGGGCCCCGGCCGCGCCGCTGACGCCTGCTGCCGCCGCGGTCATGGCGGGTGGAGGCGGCGGGAGCCGGGTGATGCGCGCCAGCGGCGGCGACGGTGGCGGAGAAGGGGGAGTCGCCGAGGGAGGTCCGCCGCTCGTGCCCGGACGCCCCCGAACGGTGCCGGCCCACCGGCCCCACGGCCGCCAAGGCGGGCGGCCGCGGCCGCGCAAGAAGCGGAGGCGTTGAGGGCTCCGGGCAGTAGCGTGGAGTGATGGCTCACGACGCCAGTTGGCTCAAGGACCACATCAGGGACATCCCTGATTTCCCGCAGCCCGGCGTCGTGTTCAAGGACATCACGCCGCTCCTGGCCGACGTCGACGCCTTCCGGTTCGCGGTCGACGCCATCGCCGATCACTTCGCGGGCAACGAGGTGCACAAGGTTCTCGGCGTCGAGGCCCGCGGCTTCATCATCGCTGCCCCCGTCGCCTATCGCTTCGGCGCCGGGTTCGTCCCCGTGCGCAAGGCGGGCAAGCTGCCGTGGGAGATCGAGCGGGAGGAGTACGAGCTCGAGTACGGATCCTCTCTCCTCGAGATCCACAAGGATGCGGTCGGGCCCGGCGAGAACGTCCTCATCGTCGACGACGTGTTGGCCACGGGCGGCACGGCGTCGGCCACGGTGTCGCTCGTTGAGCGCTTGGGCGCCACCGTGCTCGGCCTGGGATTCGTGATCGAGCTCGCCTTCCTCCACGGCCGCGACAAACTCGGCGGCCACGACTCCGTGTCACTGCTCGTTTACGACTGATGGCGACGGTCGACAAGGTCCTGCGGTGGCGGCGTCCGACGGTGCCGCCGTGGCGGTCGTCGTCGCCCGATGCCGATGCCGAGCTGGCACCGCTGCTGGCGGCCTACCGGTCCAACCAGCCGAGAGCCGACACGGCGCTGATCACGAGGGCCTATCACGTGGCGCGCGCCGCCCATGAGGGTCAGGTGCGGCGGTCGGGCGATCCGTACATCCAGCACCCGCTGGCGGTGGCCAAGATCCTGGCCGATCTGGGCCTCGACGACATCACGCTGTCGGCCGCCCTTCTGCACGACTCTGTAGAGGACACGGGCGTCACCCTCGAAGAGGTCGCAGCCGAGTTCGGCGACGACGTGGCCGCCATCGTCGACGGCGTCACCAAGCTCGACCGCGTCAGCTTCGACTCCAAGGAGGCGCAGCAGGCGGCCACCATGCGCAAGATGCTCGTGGCCATGGCCAAGGACATCAGGGTCCTGCTGATCAAGCTGGCCGACCGCCTGCACAACATGCGCACCATCGCCGCCCTGCGGGCCGACAAGCAGCAGCGCATTGCCCAGGAGACCCTCGACGTCTACGCCCCGCTGGCCCACCGCCTCGGGATCGCCGAGATGAAGTGGCAGCTCGAGGACCTGGCATTCGCCACGCTGTACCCGAAGCGCTACGCCGAGATCGAGCAGATGGTGTCGACCCGCTCGCCCGAGCGCGACGTCTACCTGGCCCAAGTCCTCGAGGAGGTGCGGGACCGCCTGGCCGAGCTCCGCATCAGCGCCGAGGTGACGGGCCGGCCCAAGCACTACTGGAGCATCTACGAGAAGATGGTCGTGAAGGGCCGCGAGTTCAACGACATCTTCGACCTGGTCGGCATCCGCGTGCTCGTCGACAGCGTGAAGGACTGCTACGCGGCGTTGGGCTCCATCCACGCCACGTGGAAGCCCGTTCAGGGCCGGTTCAAGGACTACATCGCCATGCCCAAGTTCAACCTCTACCAGTCGTTGCACACGACCGTGGTGGGGCCGCAGGGTAAACCCCTCGAGGTGCAGATCCGCACCAGAGAGATGCACCGGCGGTCCGAGTTCGGCGTCGCTGCCCACTGGGGCTACAAGGAGCACACCCCCGACACCGACACAGCGTGGCTCCAGCGCATCGTTGACTGGCAGCAGGAGACATCTGACCCGCGCGAGTTCATGGAGTCACTGAAGATCGACCTCGAGCAGGACGAGGTCTTCGTCTTCACGCCGAAGGGCGACGTCGTCACTCTGCCGGCGCAAGCCACTCCGATCGACTTCGCCTATGCCATCCACACCGAGGTCGGCCACCGATGCATCGGGGCTCGGATCAACGGTCGGCTGACGTCGCTGGACACCCCCTTGAGGTCGGGCGACACCGTCGAGGTGTTCACGTCCAAGGTGGCGGGCGCCGGCCCGTCGCGTGACTGGCTGAAGATCGTCGTCAGCCCGAGGGCCCGCAACAAGATCCGTCAGTGGTTCTCGCGGGAGCGCCGCGAGGACGCCATCGAAAACGGCCGCGACGAGCTCACCAAGGCGCTGCGGCGGGAGGGCCTGCCGGTCCAGAAGGTGGCGGCATCGGCGGTGATCCCCAAGGTCGCCGAAGCCATGAACTACGCCGACCTCGATGCCCTGCACGCGGCGATCGGCGAGGGCCACGTGTCGGCCAAGTCCGTCGCCCAGCGCATCGCCCGCGAGCTGCGGGGCGGCGACCACGAAGAGCAGCTCCCGGCCACCGCCCGCCAGCCCCGTCCGTCACGACGCAAGCAGACCGTCGGCGTGCACGTCGAAGGCCTGGACGATGTCATGGTTCGGCTGTCACGGTGCTGTACGCCCGTCCCCGGCGACGAGATCATCGGCTTCGTCACGCGCGGCAGGGGTGTCTCGGTACACCGGGCCGACTGCGCCAACGCCGCCTCGCTCGTCGCCACCAACGGCGACCGGCTCATCGAGGTGGAGTGGGACCGCAACGGCGTCGGCGTGTTCGTGGCATGCATTGAGATCGAGGCCCTCGACCGGTCGAAGCTGCTTCGGGACATCAGCACCGTGCTCTCCGACCATCACGTGAACATTCTGGCTTCGAGTAGCCACACCGGCTCTGACCGCGTAGCTCGCCTGCGCTTCGATTTCGAGCTCGGCGACCCGTCCCACCTCGAGTCGCTCCTCGGCACTCTCAAGCGGGTGGACTCGGTCTTCGACGCCTACCGCGTGCTGCCCGGCCACGGCAACGGCGCCAAGAGCAACTGACCTCCGACCGTTCCGGCGACCCTCCCAATTAGCCTCAGAGCCGTGCCCGAATTCCAAGCACCGGTCGGCACGCGCGACGTTCTCCCTCCCGAGTCAGCGCGTTGGCAACGGTTGATCGCGCTGTTCGCAGGGTGCGTCGGGCGCGCCGGTTACGGCCTCGTCGTCAGTCCCATGTTCGAGGACGTCGGCGTGTTCGAGCGGGTGGGAGAGGCCACCGATGTGGTGCGCAAGGAGATGTACGACTTCGAGGACAAAGGCGGGCGACGCATCGCCCTGCGACCCGAGGGCACGGCGTCGGTCGTGCGGGCCTGGATACAGCACCGGGCCACGCTTCCGTTCAAGGCGTGGTACGTGGCGCCCAGCTTCCGCTACGAGCGCCCGCAGGCCGGTCGGTACCGGCAGCATCACCAGCTCGGCGTCGAGGCCCTCGGCAGCGACGACCCCGATCTCGATGTCGAGGTTGTACCGGGACGTCGGGTTGACCGGTGTGCGGCTGCTCCTCAACTCCCTCGGCGATGCGACGTGCCGGCCCGGCTATCTGGAGGCGCTGCGGTCCTATCTGCTGGCGCACCGCGGCGAGCTCTGCGACGAGCACAAGGCGCGCATCGAGGAGAACCCCTTGCGGGTCCTCGACTGCAAACGGGAGTCGTGTGTGCGGGTGACCGCCGACGCGCCCCGGATGATCGACTACCTCTGCGACGCGTGCGCAGCCCATTTCACTCGAGTGCGCGAGGGCCTCGGCGAGCTCGGCATTGCGTTCGAGCTCGAGCCCCGGCTCGTCCGGGGCCTCGACTACTACACGCGCACGACCTTTGAGTTCCAGGCTCCGGCATTGGAGTCGGCCCAGAACGGCATCGGCGGCGGCGGCCGCTACGACGGTTTGGCTGAGCAGCTGGGTGGGCCGGCGACGTCCGGCATCGGGTTCGGGATCGGGATCGAGCGAATGCTGCTGGCCTGCGACGCCGAGGGGGTTTTCCCGGCACCGGCGGGCGCGGTCGACGTCTTCGTTGTCGACGTCACTGGGTCGGCGGCGCTGCGGCTGGTCGACGAGCTGCGGCAGGCGGGCCTTCGGACTGACCGGGCCTTCGACGGTCGGTCCATGAAGGCCCAGTTCAAGCTGGCCGACCGCTCGGGCGCCCGGTTCGCGGTCGTCGTCGGCCCGGACGAGCTCGAGCGCGGCATCGCCAAGGTGCAGTCGCTTACGAGCAATGACAAGGCCGAGGAAGAGGTGAAGCTCTCCGAGGTCGTCGACCACGTGAAGGGCAGGTTGGCGCTCCGGTGACACGGCGGTGCAAATGACGATGCGGACCGACTATTGCGGCGGGCTCGAGGCGGGCGACGTCGACCGGCGGGTGTCCGTCTGCGGGTGGGTCGCCAGCCGCCGCGAGCACAGCGAACACCTGGCGTTCGTCGACCTCCGCGACCACACAGGCGTCGTACAGTGTGTCGTCGACCACGCCCACGACCTGCGACCCGAGTACGTGCTGCGCATCACCGGCACCGTCCGCCGGCGACCCGAGGGCACGGTCAATCCCAACCTGCCGACCGGTGAGATCGAGCTCCACGACTGCGACGTGGAAGTACTCAGCACGGCCGAGCCTCCGCCGTTCCCCGTCACCGACCGCATTGAAGCCGACGAGACCATCCGCCTGAAGTACCGCTACGTCGACGTCCGCCGACCGCGCCTCCAGCGCAACCTCCGGCTCCGGGCGGTCGTCAACAGCGCCATCCGGCGGAGCTTCGAGGAGCAGGGCTTCGTCGAGGTCGAGACACCGCTGTTGATGGTGTCGACGCCCGAAGGCTCCCGCGACTTCGTCGTGCCGTCCCGCCTCAAGCAGGGGAGCTTCTACGCCCT
>Ga0209577_10002032_pt1 | contig 19661 bp, 20 predicted proteins | sample GraSoiAngelo_109_FD_185874 | JGI IMG/M metagenome (GOLD analysis project Ga0209577, IMG submission 185874) | Grasslands soil microbial communities from the Angelo Coastal Reserve, California, USA - 14_0903_12_20cm (SPAdes) (version 2) | ecosystem: Environmental > Terrestrial > Soil > Grasslands...
GGACAGGGGTGACGACGGTGATCGACACCGACGGCGAGCCTCTGCGGCACGCCGTGCGCGCGGAGCCGGACATCGTGTCACCCAACGTGCTCGAGGCGGAGGAGCTGGTCGGGCACGAGTTCGCCGGGGACACCGAGCGCTCGCTGGCCGTGCGCGAGATCGCCGCGCTCGGCGCGCGCGAGGCGATCATGACGCTCCCCGACGGCTGCTTCGCGCAGGTCCTGGTCGACGGCCAGTCGCGCCTGAAGCGCGCGTTCATAGAGCCGCGCGAGCCGATCGCCAAGCGAGGCTCGGGCGACGCCTTCCTGGCCGGCTACCTGGCGGCGCGCTACGAAGGTCGTCCCCCCGACCAGTGCCTGCGTTTCGGCGTGGCCTGCGGGGCCGAGTCGACCGGTCGCTTCGGGGCTGGCTCGATCGACCCGCGTGAGGCGCGGCGCCTGATGGGCGAGGTCGAGCTCTCGACCGTCGAGTTGCCGGCAGAGGTGACCTGAGCGCATCGGCAACGGCTGGCTAAAGGGCTGCCGATAAGGAATTTAAGCCCCCGTTCAGCGGAGCTTGAGAAAGTGGCGCAACGGTGTCGGTGGACTTCGTTCGCCCCAAGAGCACAAAGGGAGAGAGCCAAATGGCACGAATCATCGTGACGACGGACACCGACGGACGCCGCGCGCCGGTCCTCTCAGAGCGGGCCGTGATCCTGCTCGACGAGCGCGTGGACTCGGTGCATCTCTGCGACGAGCACGCGGCCGAGCAGCTCATCGAGCGCCTCGCGTGGGCGGTCACCGACGCCGAGGACGCCCAGCGCGCGGTCGCCTAGCTAGCTGGGCACCCTCGGGCGGCCCGCGCGCGCGGGCCGCCCGAGGCGCTGGGCGCACTCCACCACGCGCACCACGCGTGGCCTGGAGCGCGGGCGCAGCTGCTGCGCCTCGCCGACGCTACGCTTGCTGCGCGCACACGAGCTGGAGAAGAGCGATGCCCGAGACCCCGACGCTGTTCGTCTGCCACGGCGACCAAGGCGGACCGCGCATGCATCCCTGTCGCCGCGTGCAGGAAGGGCTCCACGCCGCGGGCATCGAGTACGAGAAGGTGATCGCCGCCCATGGCAGTCCCATCCCGTTCCTGCGAAAAGGCTCGCGCGATGACCTGCGCGCGGCGACCGGAGCGACTAAGCTGCCGGCGCTCAAGCTGAGCGACGGGACCGTGCTGACCCACTCTCGCGCCATCTTCTCCTGGATCGCGCAGCAGAAGTGATCGCCGTGTAGCTCGAGCGCTTCGGACGACGCTCGCGGAGCCGGCTCGCGCTGTCCGCGGAGGTGCTGATCCTCTGCCGATTCGATGTCTGGACCACGTGTCTGCGCGATGAGCTCCGGCAAGGCCGCGAGCAGCGCGCGCCTGTCCGTCCCGGCCGCGCCGGCCCAGAGGCCTTCGACGAACGCGACGTCCTCACGCGACGCGGCGCGAACGGTAGTTGACCGCGGACCCGCGACAATCGGCGCGACTTGGTAGGACACGAGGGCGAACACGCTCGGGCGCGACCATCGGCGTATCGTGGATCCGCCATGCCCGGACACAGGCGCGCCCACAGCGGCGGGGTATGCATCGGCGCCTTTAGGCAGCTCACCCTCGACAACCCGGAACCGCGCGTGACGCGAGGTCCCGCAGAGATAAGGAGGCAGCTATGAACGAGACGCCTCAACCGCCCCAGTCGGGCGACGTGCCGGCCGCTCCCGGCGGTCCGTCCTACCCGCTCAGGTTCGACGTCGACTATCCCGATCGCGCGCTCAACCGAGTCAGCACGGGCTTTCGGATCTTCGCCGCGATCCCGATCGCGGTCGTGCTCGCCACCGTCGGAGGCGGTCTCGGGTGGGGGCCGAGGTACGGCACGGAGGCGGGCGGGGTTCTGTTCATCCCCGCGCTCTTGATGATCCTGTTCCGCCAGAAGTACCCGCGCTGGTGGTTTGACTGGAACCGCGAGCTGCTTCGCTTCTCGAGCCGCGTCGCCGCCTACGTGCTGCTGCTGGACGACCGCTACCCCTCTACCGACGAGGAGCAGTACGTGCGCCTCGAGCTCGACTATCCCGACGTCGCGCGCGACCTCAACCGCTGGCTGCCGCTCGTGAAGTGGCTGCTTGCGATCCCCCATTATGTGGTGTTGCTGTTCCTCGATATAGGCGGGCTCTTTGCGGTGATCGGCGCGTGGTTCGCCATCCTTTTCACAGGGCGATACCCGCGCGGGATCTTCGACTTCGTGGTTGGCGTGATGCGCTGGCACAACCGGGTCGGCGCCTACGCGTTCGTGCTCATCACGGACCGCTACCCGCCGTTCCGGCTCGCGCCATAGCCTCGTAGCTAACCCCCGGCCACGTCTCGTCGCAGGAAAACCAGGTAGGCGGCCGCCAGGGCCGGTCCCGCGTACAGCGCGCACAGCCACGCGGAATGGCTGATCGGCGACCAGTTGGTCGGAGTGCGCAGGAGCCCGTGCCAGGCCTCGTACTGTTCGGTAAGCAGGTAGGGGCGTATGCCTTCGAGGCCGGGGATCTGGGCGACGATGAACAGCAGGATCGTGACCCCCACGGCTCCGACTACCGCCGCGGCGCTGTTGCGGGTCACGGTTGACAGCAGCACCCCGATGCTCGCGACGGCGAAGAGCGGAATCAGGTAGCAGGCGTTGGCTGCGAAGACGAGCAGCAGCCCTTCCGATGGTGAGACGACGGTGCCCGAGTACGTCGTGATGCTGTTGAAGCCCCAGGTGGCCACGCCGGCCACGGTCGCCACAGCGGCCGACAGGAACACCGCGATCGTCGCGTAGGTCAGCGCCGCGAGCGCCTTGGCGGCGAAGACCTGGCCGCGGTCGACCGATCGCGTGAGGATCGTCTTGAGCGTGCCGTTGCCGTCCTCGGCGGCGACGATGTCGCCTGCGACGAGCGAGGCGATCAGGGGAAGCATGAACACGGACAGGAAGAGCAGCATCAAGACGGGGGTCGCCAGGCCCGAGTGCGCGATCTGCGAGGCGAAGATGTTCTCGCCGTGGTCTTGATGGTGGCGCAGGCTCTGGACGATCACGAAGATCAGCGGCAGGATGATTGCGAGGCCCAGGCCGAGGTACGTGCGCTTCTGGGAGACCAGCTTGCGCAGCTCCCAGCGGTACGCGGTCACGGTCGCCGCTCGTTTGAACGCGGCCGTGGGCGGCGGTGGGGCGGGAGCGGCGTGGGCGCTGCTCATCGCGCCTCCACGAGGTGCTCGACCGCGGCGGGGGCTGCCGGTTGCAGCTCGGCGCGCTCATCATCGCCATCCTCGGTCAACCTGAAGAACAGGTCCTCGAGCGTCGCCAGCTCAGGAGTGAGCGAGAGGATGCCTACGCCCGCGCGTCCGAGAGCGAGCGACAGCGACCCGACCTGGGACTCCTCGGCCTGGAAGGCGAGTCCGTGCCCGCCCAGCACCGGCGATTCGATTCCTGCCTGCGCGCGCGCGATCGTCAGGGCGCGCGAGTCGTCGGTGCTGCGCAGCCGGTAGCCGGCGCCGCCCTGACGGCGAAGGTCCGCCAGCGCGCCCTCGTACACGACCCGACCTCTGTCCACGATCGCGACGCGGTCGCACAGCTCCTGGACCTCGGGCAGCTGGTGGCTCGAGAGCAGGACGGTGATGTCTTCTGCGGCGAGCCGACGGATCAGGCTGCGCATGTCACGCATGCCCGCCGGGTCGAGGCCCGTGGCGGGCTCGTCGAGGATCAGCAGGCGGGGGCTGCGCAGCAGCGCCGCCGCGATGCCCAGGCGCTGGCGCATGCCGTGCGAGTAGCCCCCCACGCGGTGTCCCGCGCGGGGGGCCAGCTCGACGATCTCGAGCACCTCGTCGATGCGCCCCGCGGCGCCGTTCGCGTCGAGCGCCGCGAGCAGCTCGAGGTTCTTGCGGCCGCCGAAGTACGGGTAGAAGCGGGGCGCCTCGACGAACCCGGCGACGCCCTCCAGCGCGCGCGCGCCCTCGCGCATCGGGTCGCGCCCGAACAGCTCGACCGAGCCCTGTGTGGGGGTGATCAGGCCGAGCGCCATCCGCAGCGTGGTGGTCTTGCCGGCGCCATTGGGCCCAAGGAAGCCGTACACGTCGCCCACGCGGACGTTCAGGTCGACGTGGTCGACGGCGAGGACCTCCTTGTAGCGCTTTACCAGCCCTCGCGCCCTGACCGGCGGCGCCGCGTCGGTCACGCTAGAGGCCCCGCGCGACGTCCTCGACGGTGCTCGGCGCGACGAAGCCTCCCACCACGTAGCGCACGCCGGAGCGCTCGAACGTCAGCAGCGTGCCGAGCGCGGTCGACAGCTCGGTCGCCGTCTGGCCGTTGATTTTGACCTTCGGCAGGCCTTCGGGCAGGTTGCTCGATTCTGTCTGGCTCGAGCCCGCCTTCCTGTCTTCGACCACGACGACGCCGCCGATGCCGTGTCCGTGCTTCGTGACCGTCGGGTGGCTCGAGCCGTCGGATGGCCGCGGGTTGGCCCCCGAGGAGCCCTTTTCCGGCGGTTTGACGTCCTGGATCTTGGCGCCTGCGGGCGGCTTGAATTCGAACACCGACGCTTCCACCGGGCCGAACGACACTTCGCCGCTCGCCGCGAGCTCGATCACGGGCGAGGAGCTCGTCGAGGAATACACCGCAGCCCGCAGCGGCACGCCGTTGTTGGCGTCCCAGGACAGCTCGGCGCCGCCGATCAGGCTGCCGCGTTCGTTGGGGGACACGCGCACCGTGTAGGTCGGCTGCCCGGCGACATCGCTCGGCGTGGCGCCCGATACGTTTGCGTGCTGCTCGAGGTGCGAGATCGCTTCTTCGATCTTCGCGAGCGACGGGACTTCGTGCTGCTCGCCCGGCGTCTCAGGTTGCGGCGAGGCGCCTTCGCTGGGCACGACATAGCGGTAGACCGTGTTCGTGGAGGCGTCGAACAGGGTCGCGGTGTGGCCGTCGTAGTAGATCTCGGTGTCCCCCTTTTCGGCCCGCAGCTCGAGGCGCACGCGGCCGTCCTTCGCGATCCAGACACGCCCCGAAGCGCCCGACAGCAGCGGGCTCGAGGAGAGCTGGCTCGCTTCCCCGTTGCCGCCGCTAGCGAGGTTGGCGCCTTCGATGAGGCGGTCGGTCAGCGTCACGTCTGCGCTGAAGCCTTCGACCGGCGGCGCGGCGAGGGCGTCGTGAACCGCCGCGGCGAGCGGCTTGGGCGCAGGCGTGGGCGCGGAGCCCAGCGCGGATGCGAGCGCCGTGGCGGAGATGCCGACGGCGACCACGAGACCGCATAGCAGCAGCAAGCGAGAGAGGGGGAGACGGCGAAGGATGTTCACGGCAGCACGTCCATGTTCGGGGGCTTTGCCGAGCCACCAGTCAGGTTAGCGTCGAAGCTTGCGCCCGGCTAAAGCCCGATGAAGACATACGGGCGGGCGCTGCAGATGGCCTGTGGGGCCGTCCGCCGCGGACACGAGATATCTTCCCGCGCGCATGGTCATCGCCATCGTGCTCTTCTGGGCGCTCCTCGGGCTCGGCGTCTTCTTCGTCGCGATGCGCGGCGGTCCGCGCGGCGCACGTCAGGCGCTGCACACCGAATCCCGGCTCGGGCAGCGCGCGGTGCTGCTCGGCGTGGCCGTGCTGGTCGCGTTCGGCATCGCGGTCCCCACGCTCGTGCTCGCCTTCAACGGCGAGCACAAGGCGGGCGAGGCCGTCGGCGGCGTACACCTGAACGCGAGCCAGCAGCGCGGCCGGGACCTGTTCGCGCGCTCGTGCGCGGTCTGCCACACGCTCGCCGCGGTCAAGGCCGTCGGGCGCATCGGACCCAACCTCGACATCAGGGTTGGCGCCGACATCGCGACCGCGTCGGGGCGGCGCGCGCTCGTGCTGAACGCGATCCTCGAAGGACGCGCCCGCGGCCTCGGGCAGATGCCCGCGCAGCTCTATCAAGGCCGTGAAGCCGAAGAGGTGGCCGACTTCGTGGCGGCCGCCGCCGGGCACTGAACGAGTGGGCGAGGAGCCCCACCGGCGGGCGTCGCGCCCGCCCCGCTCGCCCGGCCGGTGTTTGGCCAACCGTCGCTGGCGGAGCGCGCGGGGCATCGGTTAAGGTCCGGCCGATGCCAGACCAGCCACTGACAGCCGAGGACGTCAAGGCGATCGTCGCCGAGCGCGAGATCCGCTTCATCCGCTTCTGGTTCACCGACATCCTCGGCCAGCTGAAGTCGTTCTCGATCAACGCCGCCGAGCTCGACGACGCGTTCGACGCGGGAATGGGCTTCGACGGCTCCTCGATCACCGGCTTCAACGCGATCGAGGAGTCGGACATGATCGCCATGCCCGATCCAACCACGTTCGCGGTGCTGCCCTGGCGCCCCGAGGAGCAGGGGGTCGGGCGCATGTTCTGCGACGTGATCACGCCGGAGCGGACCCCCTACGAGGGCGACCCCCGTCACGTCCTGCGCCGCGCGCTCGAGCGCGCGCGGGGGATGGGATACGACACCTTCAACGTCGGCCCCGAGCTCGAGTACTTCCTCTTCCGCGGCTCGCGCTCGACGGAGGTGCTCGACGAGGGGGGCTACTTCGACCTGACCACGCTGGACGCCGGCTCGGACGTGCGGCGCGAGACGGTGCTCGCGCTCGAGCAGCTCGGCATCCACGTCGAGTACACCCACCACGAGGTCGGTCCCTCCCAGCACGAGATCGACATGCGCTACGCCGATGCGCTGAAGATGGCCGACGACTGCATGACCTACCGCATCACGGTCAAGGAGTACGCGATGAAGTACGGCTGGCACGCCACCTTCATGCCCAAGCCGCTGTACGGCGAGAACGGCTCCGGGATGCACACGCATCAGTCGCTGTTCAGCGGCGGCGTCAACGCCTTCTACGACGGCAGGGACCAGTACTTCCTCTCCGACGTCGGCAAGTCGTTCATCGCCGGCCAGCTCAAGCACGCGCGCGAGATCTGCTCGATCTTCGCGCAGTGGGTGAACTCCTACAAGCGCCTCGTGCCCGGCTTCGAGGCGCCCGTGTACGTGGCGTGGTCACGTCGCAATCGCTCCGCGCTCGTGCGCGTGCCGCTGTATCACCCCGGCAAGGAGCGGGCCACGCGCATGGAGCTGCGCTGCCCGGACCCCGCCTGCAACCCCTACCTCACGTTCGCGGCGCTGCTGCACGCGGGCCTCGAGGGAATCGAGCAGGGCTACGAGCTCGAGCCGCCGATGGAGACGAACCTCTACCACCTGACCGCCGAGGAGCGGAAGGAGCAGGGCATCGTCTCCCTGCCGGAGACGCTCGGCGAGGCGATCGACGAGTTCGCGAGCTCCGGCCTGATGCGGCGCGCCTTCGGCGACCACATCTTCGACAACTATGTGAAGCTGAAGCGGCGCGAGTGGGACGACTACCGCGTCCAGCTCACGCAGTGGGAGCTCGACCGGTACCTGTCGACGCTCTAGGAAACCGCGCGGTCGGGAAGTAGGGTCGCCTGTACCCCAGCGCGGCTTTGACCCGGCCGCGCTGCTGGCGGCGGATCGCAGGGCGTCTTCGGGCGCCCTGTGGTCTGAAAAGGCTTAAAGGAAGGTGCGGATCATCTCGCGGTCGACCCGGAGGCCGATCACGCGGGTGCCGTCGTCGATCTGCTCGATCGACTCGGCGGGGACGAGCCGGCGGCGGCGGGCGAGCCACCCGGAGCGCACGGACAGCGCGTCCGGCGTCTCGGGGCTCGTGCCGTACATCGGGCACTCGACCGTGCCCACCACGCGGCCCTTCGCGTCTGCGACGAGGAACCCGGCGGTGCGGCGAAGGTCGATGGCGAGAGCACTCATTGGTTCGAACCTATTCGCGGCATGCGAGGAAAATCCCCCTCTTCCCGTAAAGCTTCTGTTAGCCCCATTTGCCCGACATCGCGAGCCACGCGACGGCGAGCAGCACCAGATAAACGGACGAGAGGCCGAGGAGGATTCTTCCCGCGAGCGGCTTCGAGGTCCGTTTCCACCAGAAGGCGACGGCGGCCGAGGCGATCAGGACGACGAGGCCGGTGTCGGCGACGCCGAAGCCGATGCCGAGCCAGGTCGGGTCGTGCTTCCCCGACCAGCCTTCCTTCGAGTAGATCCACTGGCCGGCGAGGCGCATAACGACGTACGCGGGGGCGGCGACGCCGACGAGCGCCGCCCAGGCCGTGCGCCGGAGCGCGGGGTTGTCGGGCCGGCGCCAGCCGACGAGCGTCACGATCTCGACCGCGAGCACCGCGCCGACGAGCGTCATGGCGCCGAGGACGTGCAGGAAGAGCGGCAGGAACGGGCGGCTGTAGGCGGTCGCGACGCCGGCAAGCCAGGACAGCGCGTTGCCCTTCGGGTCGCGGAGCAGTGCGCGCAGCTCGTCCGTCGATGCATCGCCGGAGGCGGCGAGCCGCTCGGCCAGCTCACGCGAGCGCTCCTGGTGCCGGCCGCCGCGTCCGCCGAAGGCGTTCGCGACCACCCAGAGGACGATCGAGATCCAGATCCAGGCCGCACCGAGCGCGTAGCCCCTTTCGTGCCAGAGCCAGATCCCGAGCGCGAGCGTCCCGAGCGAGCCGATCCCGATCACAGGGAGCGTGAAGCGGATGAGACGCAGCAGGTACGCCGTCTCGCTCGGGCGGTCGGCGCGGATCGACATCACGTTGAGGATTCCCGCGGCCACCGAGCCTGCGACGAAGAAGAACGCGGCCGTCACGTGCAGCATCAAGAGCCACTGGGCCGTGGTCACGGGGCGAGCGTACGCTTCGAAGCGGATGGACACGCGCGAGCGTCATCTGCGGCTGCTGACCGAGACGATCGAGGCCGTCAACTCGACCCTCGACCTGCAAGAGGTGCTGTCGCTCGTCGCGACGAAGGTCGCCGACGCGCTGCACACCGACGCGTGCTTCGTCTACCTCTACGACGAACGGGCCGACGAGCTCGTGCTGCGCGCGACGCGCGGTACGCCGATCGACGAGATGTCACGCCGTCCGCGCATGCGTCCGGGCGAGGGGATCACCGGCTCCGCCGCGGCTGCGCGCGCGCCGGTGATGCTGGAGTCGCAGGCGCACCTCGACCCGCGCTTCAAGAACTTCCCGAACCTGCCGGAGGACGAGTACCAGTCGATCCTCGCCGTGCCGATCACGACGCGTGACGGGACGCTCGAGGGCGCGCTCAACGTGCGCACGCGCGAGCCGCGCTCGTTCACCGAGGACGAGGTCGACCTGCTGCTTGCGATCGCGGCGCAGGTTGCGCAGTCGATCGAGCACGCGAAGCTCTACTCCGAGGCGCAGCGGCGCGTGCACGAGCTCGAGGCACTCGCGCGCATCTCCGAGGCGGTGTCGGAGTCGCTCTACCTCGAGGAGTCGCTGGAGGCGATCGTCAAGACGACGATGGACGCGCTCGGTGCGACCGGCGCGGCACTCGTGCTCGACGACGGGCACATCGCGTGGCCGGAGGGCGTCGCCTCGACGCATGCGATGCGCCAGCCGCTGCGCTGGCGCGGCCGTCAGATCGGCGAGCTCGTCGCCGACCGCGAGACGGCGTTCACGGACGCCGACCGCGAGCTGCTCGCGTCGATCGCGACCCACGCCGCGGTCGCGCTCGAGCACGGGCGCGCGGTGATGCGCGGCGTGCTCGCGCAAGAGATCCACCATCGCGTGAAGAACAACCTGCAGACCGTCGCGTCACTGCTTCGCTTGCAGGCGCGGTCCTCGGACACGGTCGACCCACGCGAGGCGCTCGAGCACTCCGTCAACCGCATCCTCGCGATCGCCGCCGTGCACGAGCTGCTCACCGAGCGGCGCGACGAGGACGTCGACATCGCCGACCTGATCGACCGGCTGCGCGCGATGCTCGTGCAGGGCGTCGGAGGCGGCAAGGACGTCACCTCGGAGCTGGAGCCGGTGTCACTGCCGGGCGCGCGCGCGACGGCGCTCGCGCTCGTCTTCGCCGAGCTGCTCCAGAACGCGCTCGAGCACGGCGGCGACCGCGTCCGCGTCGAGCTCGCGCGGCGAAACGGTCAGGTCGTGCTCGCGATTGCCGACGACGGCAACGCCGTCCTCGACGACGCCGCGAACGGCACCGGCCTCTCGATCGTGCGCGCGCTCGTGCGAGACGAGCTGCGCGGCACGCTCGACCTGCAGTCGGCGCAGGGCACGCGCGCCGAGGTCGTCTTCCCGGCCTAGTCCGGGGCCTGCTCGTCGAAGCTGAAGTGGAAGTGGTCGTCGTGGGCGTGGATGCCCAGGACCTGGTCTTCCAGGGCGTTCGCGGCGACCGGGTCGAGGTAGACCTTCACGCCGTCGCGCTCGATCGTCTCGTCGCCCATCTGTGGCTCGGTCGCCTCGACGATCTCCAGCTCGACCTCGCCGTCGTCGACGACGCCGGTGATCCGGAGATCGCCCATCCGGCGCAGTGCTTCCACGGCTTCGTCGTTGATCTGCAGCATCGTGCGAGTCTATGGGCATGCGTATCCTCGTCGCAGAGGACGAAACGATCATCCGCCTCGATCTGCGGGACCTGCTCGAGCGCGCCGGCCACGAAGTCGTCGCCGAGGCGCGCGACGGTGAGGAGGCGATCGCGCTCTGCCGCGAGCACAGTCCCGAGCTCGCGATCATGGACGTGAAGATGCCGAAGCTCGACGGGATCGAGGCGGCGAAGCGCATCCTCGACGAGCAGCCGATCCCGATCGTGATGCTGACCGCGTACGGCCAGGACGAGCTCGTGAACCGCGCAGTCGAGGCCGGCGTGTTCGGGTACCTCGTCAAGCCGTTCCGCGAGCAGGATCTCGTCCCGGCAATCGCGACCGCACGCGCGCGCCACGAGGAGCTCACGGCGGTGCGCGAGGAAGCCGAGTCGCTCGCCGAGGCGCTCGCTGCGCGCAAGGCAATCGAGCGCGCGAAAGGACTGCTGATGCAGAAGGAGGGGCTCTCCGAAGGCGACGCCTTCGAGCGGCTGCGCCGCGCGAGCCAGGTGTCGGGCAGGCCGTTGCGGGTGATCGCAGAAGCGGTGATCGATACCCTCGACCCGTCATGACGCACACGCTCTTACCGCCGAAAGTCCGCCCGCGCGGCACGAGCGGCTCGGGCACCGGCGGCGCCTGGCGCGTGATCGTGCTGAACGACAACCACAACACCTTCGAGGGCGTCGCGTTCGCGCTCGCCCAGACGATCCCCGGTGTCGACTACGACAAGGGCATGGCGCTCGCGAACACGATCCACACGAAGGGTCAGGCGATCGTGTGGTCGGGCCACCAAGAGCTGGCCGAGCTCTACCACTTGCAGCTCGAGAACTACGGGCTGACGCTGGCGCCGCTTGAACGCTGAGGCAGGGATTCGCCGCGTCTTCGATGCGTTCCGCGGCGGCGACCCGCGCGCGCTCTTCGAGGTGATCGCCGAGGACGCGACGTGGATCGTGAACGGCACCGTTCCCGTTGCGCAGGAGTACCGCGGGCGCGAGCGCATCTTCGAGCTCTTCCGCGAGACGCGGCGACTCACCGGCGGCACGTATCTGAGCACGCTGCGCTGGGTGCTCACCGACGACGAGCACGCCGCCGTCGTCTACCGCGCGCAAGGCGAGCGCGAGGGCCGCACGCTCGACATCGACCAGGTGCTGCTGATCGAGCACGCCGACGGCATTTGGCAGCACATCACGGCGATCCCGAGCGACCCGCCCGCCTTCGAGGCGTTCTGGAGATGAAGGTCGGCGTGCAGCTGCCGGAGGTCGAGCGCGTCGTTCGTCGTGACGAGCTCGCCGCGATCGCGCTCGCCGTCGAAGAGGTCGGCTTCGACTCGGTCTGGGTCGGCGACCACCTGCTCTACCGCGGTGACGGCCGGCCGGAGCGCGGGCCGTGGGACTGCTGGACGACGCTCGCCTGGCTCGCGTCGGTCACGCGACGCGTCGAGCTCGGCCCGCTCGTCGCGTGCACGGCCTTCCATCCGCCCGGCATCCTCGCCCGTCAGGCCGCTGCCGTCGACGAGCTGAGTGGCGGCCGGTTCGTGCTCGGGATCGGGGCCGGGTGGAACGAGGAGGAGTTCCGCGCGTTCGGCCTCCCGTTCGACCACCACGTCTCGCGCTTCGAAGAGGCGTTCACGATCATCCGCCGGCTGATCGCCGGCGAGCGCGTGACGTTCCACGGCACCTACCACTCCGTCGAGGACGCGCTGCTGCTCCCGCCGCCGGCGCGGCGGCCGAAGCTGATGATCGGCGCGAACAAGCCGCGGATGCTCTCGATCGCGCTGCCGCACGTCGACGCCTGGAACACCTGGTTCACCCACTACGGCAACACCGCCGAGGGCTTCGCCGCGCACAACGCCCAGATCTCCGCTGCCGCCGAGCGCGCCGGCCGCGACCCCGGGGAGATCGAGCGCAGCGCCTGCGTGCTCGTCGAGGTCGACGGCGCCGGCGAGCGCCCGCGCGACGTCGCGGCGGTGCCCGCCGCGCGCCTGGCCGAGCATCTCCGCGCGCTCGCCGACGCGGGCGCGGACGAGGCGATCCTCGTGCTCGATCCGATCACGGAGCAGAGCGTCCGCTCGCTGACGCTCTAGGGGCTAGCTCTGCGCCCGCGCGAAGAGCGCTTCCCAGCGGGCGAGCAGTGCTTCGAGGTCCTCGCGCGCCGCGCGATGTGACGCGACGAGCTCGACGTCGCCCCAGTCCTCGGCGAGCTTCTGCTCGAGCTCGGCGACGCGCGCCTCGGCGCGCTCCACCTCGCGCTCGACGAGCTCGAGCGCGGACGGCTTCGGCTTCGCCGGACGTGCCGGCCGCTCGCGCTTCGGCTTCGGCGGGGGCGGCGGCGGGGCGTCCGCCTCCTGCGCGCGCGCATAGTCGGCCCACCCGCCGGTGTAGGAGTGGATCGCCTTGCCCTCGACCGCGAGCAGGCGGTCGGCGACGGCGTCGAGCAGCGCACGGTCGTGCGAGACGAGCAGCACCGTGCCGGGGAAGGCCTCGAGCGCCGCCTCGAGCGCTTCGCGCGACTCGAGGTCGAGGTGGTTCGTCGGCTCGTCGAGCACGAGGAAGTTCGCGCCGGATGCGACCGTGATCGCGAGCGCGAGCCGCCGTCGCTCGCCGCCCGACAGCACCGTGACGGGCTTGTCGTGCTCGTCCCAGCCCGAGAAGAGAAAGCGCCCGAGCAGGTTCTGCGCCTCGGGGCGCTTGAGCCCGGTCCCCGACATCGCCGCGTCGAGCACGGAGCCCCGCTCGTCGAGCTCCGCCTCGTGCTGCGAGAAGTACGCCGGCGCGACGCCGTGGCCGAGCCGCACCTTGCCGCCGCCCGGCTCGCGTTGCCCGAGGATCGTCTCGAGCAGCGTCGTCTTGCCGGAGCCGTTCGGGCCGACGAGCGCGACGTGCTCGCCGCGCTCGAGCGCGAAGCTCGCGTCGTGCAGCAGCTCCTTCGTCCCCGCGCGCAAAGGGATGTTCTCGGCGACGACGACGTCACGCCCGGAGCGCGGCGGCTTCAGGAACTCGAAGCCGAGCGTGCGCCTGCGCTCGTCCGGCTTCAGCACGCGCACCTTCTGGATGCGCTCGATCTGCTTGATCTTCGACTGGGCCTGCCGCGCCTTCGACGCCTTGTACCGGAAGCGCTCGACGAAGCGCTCAAGTCGCGCGATCTGCTCCGACTGCCGTTCGGCGAGCTTCGTCTGGTGGATCGCGCGCGCCGCCTGCTCGCGCCGCCACAGATGCCACGCGCCGGGGAAGTACACCGACTTGCCGCCTTCGAGCTCGAGCACCGCCGTCGTCACCGCCTCGAGGAACCACCGGTCGTGGGCGACGAGGATCACTGCCGCGTCGAGCGTCTTCAGCATCGACTCGAGCCACTCGAGCGACTCGATGTCGAGGTGGTTCGTCGGCTCGTCGAGGAGCAGCAGATCCGGCTGCGAGGCGAGCGCCCGAGCGAGTGACGCGCGCGTCAGCTCTCCGCCGGAGAAGGTCGAGAGCGGACGGTCGAGGTCGGCGTCGGTGAAGCCGAGCCCGCGCACGACCGACGCCGCGCGGTCGCGCCAGTCGTAGCCACCCGCATGCTCGAGCCGCGCCTGCGCCTCCGAGTAGCGCCGCAGCGTCGCCGGCGCGTGGTCGCCGGAGGCCATCGCCCCTTCCAGCGCGCGCAGCTCGTCCTCGACGGCCGCGAGGTCCGCCGTGCCCGCGAGGACGTACTCGCGCAGCGGGCGGCCGCTCTGCGCCGGCGGACGCTGGTCGTGCAGCGCGATTCGCGTGCCCTTCTCGAGGGCCAGCTCACCGCCCTGAAGTGTCGTCTCGCCCGCGAGCGCCCGGAGCAGCGTCGTCTTCCCCGCCCCGTTCGGGCCCGCGAGCGCCAGGCGGTCCTTGCGTTCGACCTTGAACGAGACCCCGTCGAAGAGGACGTCCCCGGAAAGCTCCTTGCGGAGGGCAGATGCGATGACGACCGCCATGAACTGAAGGTAGCTGTCTGAAACTATCTGTCCATGCGTCGCGGGCTCGCCCCTTTGATCCTCGTTGCGGCCATCGTCGTGGCCGGGCTCGCGGTCGCGGGCTTCTTCGTCACCGCGAGAGGCTTCCAGTCCGTGCGCCACGCGACGCGCGACGAGGAGCGCGCCCAGTCGGCCGTCTCCGCCGCGACGCAGGTCGAGAAGCTCGTGCTCGATCTCGAGACCGGCACGCGAGGGTACGTCCTGACCGGCGACCCGCGCTTCCTGCAGCCGTGGACGTCGGCGCGGCGCGAGCTGCCCGGCGAGGTCGCGGTGCTGCGCAACAAGGTCCCGGGCCCCGCCTCGATGCGGATCGACTCGATGTGGCGCGCCTACGTGACCGACTGGTCGCAGCCCGTGATCGCGCAGGCGCGTAAGAACCGGCACGCCGCGCAGGTGACGTTCGTGCAGGGCGAGGGAAAGCGCCGCGTCGACGCGATGCGCGCGCTGCTCGACGGGATGATCGCGCGCGGCAACGCGGAGTCCGATGCGGCGAGCAGCCGTGCGCGGCACGCGGAGCACAACGCGGTCGTGCTCGGGCTCACCGGGACGATCGTCCGCGTCGTGCTCATCTTCGGGATCGTCGCGATCTTCCTGTCCTGGGCGGTGTTCCCGCTCCGCGAGCTGGCGAAGGGCGCGCGCCGCCTCGCGCGCGGTGAGCGCGGCGTGACGGTGAAAGAGCGCGGCATGGGTGAGGTGCGGGAGCTCGCGATCGCGTTCAACGAGGCGTCGCGCACGCTCGAGCACAGCGCGCGCGAGCTGAAGCAGCAGAACGTCGACCTCGAACGGTTGGCGAACGTGCTGCGCGCCGTGCTCGACTCGACGATCGACGGGATCCTGCTCTCCGACGCCGACGGCAACATGCAGCTCGCGAATCGCCCGCTCGTACGGCTGACGCGTGAGATGGGCATGAGCTACGACGGCCCGATCGTCGAGCGGCTTCTCTCGGTCGAGCACCGCGTGAAGGATCCCGAGAAGTACCGCGCGGCGATGGAGCGGCTGCGCGCGAACCCCGACGAGTCGACGTTCGACGAGTTCGAGGACGCCGTCACGGGCCGCGTGTACCAGGGCTACACGTCACCGGTCCTCGACGATCGCGGCGGCTTCATCGGCCGGCTCTGGACGCTGCGCGACGTGACCGAGCAGCGCGAGCTCGACCGGTTGAAGGACGAGTTCGTCGCGACGGTCTCGCACGAGTTGCGCACGCCGCTGACGTCGATGATGGGCTTCCTGGAGATGATCCGCGAGGGCGAGGCGGGCGTCCTGAACGACGAGCAGAAGCGCTTCCTCTCGATCGTCTATCGCAGCTCGGAGCGGCTGCAGCGCCTCGTCGGCGACCTGCTCTTCGTCGCGCGGCTCGACGCGAACGGGCTGCAGCTGCAGTTCTCCGACGTGCGCGTCGACGAGATCGTCAGAGAGTCGCTCGAGTCCGTCGCGGCGCTCGCGCGGTCGCGCGAGGTGGACGTGGTCTCGGATGTGCACGACCTGCCACTCGTCTGGGGTGACCGCGAGCGGCTGTCGCAGCTCGTCGGCAATCTCATCTCGAACGCGCTCAAGTTCACGCCCGCCGGCGGCCGCATGACCGTGCGCACGTCCACCGACGCCGGCAACGCCGTCGTCGAGGTCGAGGACACGGGGATCGGGATCCCGAAGGGCGAGCAGGACAGGCTCTTCCAGCGCTTCTTCCGCTCGTCGACCGCGACGGAGCAGGCCATCCCCGGCACCGGGCTCGGCCTCGTGATCTCGAAGGCGATCGCAGAAGCGCACGGCGGCTCGATCACGGTCAGCTCCGAGCCCGGCGAGGGAGCGTGCTTCCGGGTCGAGCTGCCGCTCGAGCGGGAGGAGGTCGCGGACTGACGCGGATCGTCTCGCTCGACGTCGGCTCGTCATCCGTGCGGGCCGTCGCCTACGACGAGCTCGGACAAGCCGAGCCCGGGGACGCGCACCTCGCCTACGACGAGCTCGACGCCGACCACCTCGTCGACGCATGTCGCGCGGTGCTCGCGCAGGTCGGCGAGGGTGACGCGCTCGCAATGTCGTGCTTCTGGCACTCGCTCGTCGTGCTCGACGAGCGCGACCGGCCCATGACGCCGGTGCTCACGTGGCGCGACGTCGCGGACGAGCCGCCCGCACTCGACCCCGTCGCGTACCACCGGCGGACCGGCTGCTTTCTCCACCCGGCGTACTGGCCGGCGAAGCTGACGCGGGTGCGTGGCGCGCGCTACGTCTCGTTCGGCGACTACCTGCTGCTCAAGCTGACGGGCGAGCTACGCACCAGCGTCTCGACCGCGAGCGGGAGCGGGCTCTTCGACCCGAACAAGCTCGCGTGGGACGAGGAGACGCTCGCCGCGCTCGAGATCGACGCCGCGCAGCTGCCGCCCGTGTCGGACGAGCCGGTGGCCGGAGTCTGGCCGGCGCTCGGTGACGGCGCATGCTCGAACGTCGGCGCAGGATGCGTGACGCGCGAGCGAGCGGCCGTGATGGTCGGCACGTCTGCCGCCACCCGCGTCGTCTACGAGTCGAGTCGCGTCGAGCCGCGTGCCGGGCTCTTTCTCTATCGCCTCGACGACCGGCGCTTCTGCGAGGGCGGTGCGCTGTCCGACGGCGGCAACTTGCACGCGTGGCTCGTGCGGACGCTGCGTGACGTCGACACGTCGGATCTCGCGGACCGCCCCGCGGCTGCGCACGGCCTGACGTTCCTGCCGTTCCTCGGCGGCGAGCGCTCGCTCGGTTGGGACGCACACCGGCGCGGCTCGATCGAAGGCCTCTCATTCGCGACCACGCCGCAGGACATCGCGCAGGCCGCGCTCGAGGGTGTGTGCTACCGGTTGGCGGCTGTCCTGGCGGCGCTCGGCGGCGTCGAGTCGGTCGTCGCGACCGGCGGGGCGCTGCTTGCGAATCCCGCCTGGTCGCAGGTGCTCGCCGACGTGCTCGGCCTGCCCGTCGAGATCTCGGGCGTGGCCGAGGGCTCGGCGCGTGGCGCCGTCCTGGCACGGCTCGGAGTCGATGCGCCGGCGCCGATCGCAACTGTCGTCGAACCGCGGCCCGACCGGCACGAAATCCATAGGGTTGCGATCCAAGTATTGGAGGACATGGTGAACAACGCATGATCGGAATCGTGGGCGGCGGCCTTGCCGCCGCGAAGGTCGTCGAGGCCTACCGTGAGGCGGGCGGAACCGACGAGATCGTCATCTGGTCGCAGGACCCGCGCGGCCCGTACCACCGCCCCGGCCTCTCGAAGCGCGTGCTGCGCGGCGAGGCACCGCCGGAGAGCGTGCTGATCGACGTCGAAGGCGCCGAGGTGCGCAAGGGCGAGCGGCTGGATGCGCTCCCGGAAGCGGACGTCGTCGTGATCGCGACGGGCGCGCGTCCGCGCGCGCTCGGCGATGCGTTGCAGCTGCGCACGCTCGACGACTCGATCGAGCTGCACCGGCGGGCCGAGTCGGCGAAGACGGCGACCGTGGTCGGCGGTGGCTTCATCGGCTGCGAGGTCGCGGCGTCGCTCACGCACCTCGGCGTGCAGGTGACGCAGATCGTCCGTGAGGCGACGGTCTTCCCCGCGCTGCAGGCGCCTCCGCTCTCCGAGGCGATCCACGACGTGTTCCGCGCGAACGGCGTCGACCTGCGCCTCGAGACGAGCGAGATCCCGCCGGCCGACCTGCTCGTCGCCGGAGTCGGTGTCGAGCCGAACGTCGAGCTCGCGCGGGACGCCGGCCTCGAGGTCCGGAACGGCATCGTCGTCAACGAGCGCTTCGAGACGTCGCGTCCCGGCGTCTACGCGATCGGCGACGTCGCCGAGTTCTTCGACCCGGTCTTCGGTCGGCAGCGCCGGATCGAGCACTGGTCGAACTCCGCCTACCACGGCACGACGCTCGGGAAGATCCTCGCGGGCGAGGACGCACGGTACGACACCGTCTCGTCCTTCTTCTCGGAGCAGTTCGGCCGCTCGTTCAAGACGTTCGGAGATCCCCTCGGGCACGACGCGACCCGGCTGGACGGCGACTTCCGCGAGGACGACGCCGTCTTCCGGTTCCTGCGGGGCGGGCGCACGGTGAGCGCCGTCACGATGGGCCTGGACGAGGACGCGGAGAACGCGCTCAAGGAGGAGATCCGCTCCGGCGCGGCCACCGGTGCATAGTCGTTACGCTCGCGTGGAAGCCCACCGCGAGGAGGAGCGTTGCCGAACTCGGAGATCGAACAGCTCTCCATCGACACGATCAGGACGCTGTCGATGGACGCGGTGCAGAAGGCCAACGCCGGCCATCCGGGCACGGCGATGGCGCTTGCACCGCTCGCCTACCTGCTCTACACGGAGGTGCTCCGGCACAACCCGGCTCATCCGCACTGGCCGGACCGTGACCGCTTCATCCTCAGCGCGGGCCACGCCGCCGTGCTGCAGTACTCGGCGCTCCACCTCTCGGGCTACAACCTCTCGCTCGAGGAGCTGAAGCGCTTCCGCCAGTGGCAGTCGGCGACCCCGGGCCACCCCGAGTTCCGCCACACCGAAGGCGTCGAGGTGACGACCGGGCCGCTCGGGCAGGGCTTCGCGAACGGTGTCGGCATGGCGATCGCCGAGCGCTTCCTGGGCGCGACGTTCAACCGTCCCCACCACACGATCGTCGACCACCACGTCTACGCGATCTGCTCCGACGGCGACCTGATGGAAGGGCTGTCGTACGAGGCCGGCTCCCTGGCGGGGACGAACGGGCTCGGCAAGCTCATCTACTTCTACGACGACAACCACATCACGATCGACGGCACCACGTGGATCTCGTTCACCGAGGACCGCGCGCAGCGCTTCGAGGCGCTCGGCTGGCACGTGCAGCATGTCGCCGACGCGAACGACCTCGACTCCTACCGCGAGACGATCGCGAATGCGCAGGCCGAGACGGAGCGTCCGTCGGTGATCATCGTGCGCTCGCACATCGCCTTCGGTGCCCCGAGGGCGGTCGACACGGCGAAGTCGCACGGCTCGCCGCTCGGCGAGGAAGAGGTGGCCGCGACGAAGCGCGCACTCGGCTGGGACCCGGACAGGCATTTCTACGTGCCCGATGGTGTCTACGAGCACATGAGCCAGATCGAGCGCGGCAACGAGCTCGAGACCGAGTGGCAGCAGCGCTTCTCGAACTGGTCGCAAGCCTTCCCGAACGAGCGCGAGACGTGGGACGCGGCGTGGGCCGGGAAGATCGGCGAGTGGAAGGTGCCCGAGTTCGCGGTCGGCGACGACATGGCGACGCGCGACGCCGGCAAAAAGGTCAT
>Ga0209577_10002033_pt1 | contig 19657 bp, 22 predicted proteins | sample GraSoiAngelo_109_FD_185874 | JGI IMG/M metagenome (GOLD analysis project Ga0209577, IMG submission 185874) | Grasslands soil microbial communities from the Angelo Coastal Reserve, California, USA - 14_0903_12_20cm (SPAdes) (version 2) | ecosystem: Environmental > Terrestrial > Soil > Grasslands...
GGTCGCCGGGCTCGCCGTTGGCTTCGTCATCACCGTCCTCGTGGTCGTGACCAAGCTCCCGTTCTTGGTGAACACCCCCCGGTCCGAGCACGGATTGCTGCTGGTGGCGCTGTTCGCCATACCCGCGGTCGCAGGTGGTGTGATCGGTCTTCTAATGCCACGAGGCCTAATCGGGCGGCGCTAAGAGAATGCCGTCTCACTGGGTCGCGACCAGCGTCTCGAGCCGGTCGTCGTAACGCCAGGAAGGCGATCCGGGGGCAAGGTGAACGCCGCCGATCCAGCGATCCTTTCCGGCATACCTGTCGGAACTCTTCAAAACTCGCCTGCCGGCCCCGGTCAGCGCGACCTCCGTTGAGACGGCCGGCCTGGAGGCGGGCGGCACCAGCTTCAGCAGGGGTTCGGGTCCGGCCGCCAGGTCGCCCAGCGTGTCCAGGAACTGGATATCGCCGATAAAGGGTCTGCGCTCGCGCGCCCACACCCACTTGAAGGCCGCTCCGGCCGTCTTGGCCCCGCCGGCAACCGCCAGCAGCGCGCGGCGCTCGGTGAGTGACAGGCCATCCGAGAGGCTCGGGTATTCCTGCAGCAGCCGCACGAACGCCTCTCCGAGAAACCGGAGCTGCGCGTCGGCGGTGCCGGCGATCGCGACAAGGCCCGACGGATCGGGAGCCCGGAAGGCGGACCAGGCTCGAGCGGCGAGCTCCAGCGTGCCCGAAACCAGCGTGACGGCGTCCGAGACCAGTTCCGCCAGCTCAGCCGGCGACAGCTCGCCCAGGCCTCCGAAGTGCGCCCGACCGATCATCTCGCCCGGATTGATGAGCCTTATCGAGCCGGCGGCAATACCGTTGAGCCGGAGAGCGGCCAGGATCTGGATCAGTTGGAGCTGGTCGTAGAGGTCGGCGTCAAACCAGAGCATGTACCGGCCTCTATGTCCGAGCAGAGTCCGGTCCCTATCACGAAGCTCGGCACCTACCGCGCTGACTGTCTGTCCATACCGCTCGGCCAGGAAGCGAGCCCGCGCCAGCCTCAGCTGGGCCGCCGGAAGCGCCGGCACCGGACCCACGTTGAGCACGTCCCGCCAGGGCAGAACGTAGGTGCTGAGCGCCTCCCTCAATGAGCCCGCCGCGGAATCGCCGTTGGTGATGTGCAGCAGGCCGCTGGCCGCGGCGGAAGAGGCCTTTAGCTTCGCTCGGGCCGAAGTGTAGGACTCGCCTGTACGAGCCATCCGGGCGCGAATGTTCTTTTTGAGCCGCGCGTTCGTCGTCATGGCATCCCTCGAACCCTGTGGCCGCGCACTCCCCAGCAGCGTCGCCCACAGGTCGGGGCGCATCCTCGTAGGTCCGAGACCAGGCGGCCCCTTTGCCTCTCGAGGATCCGGCTGGGGTGGATCTCAGAGGTTTGGCGCGGACTCCCGCCGTCATCAATCTCTCAGAAGGGTCTGGCCGGTGTCAACAACGCGCCTAGGCGGCCGCCTCGTCGTCGACGGACTCCGCTTCGGCGGCGATCAAGGGCCGGCCGCGGAGGACGGACACAGCCAGCGCCAAGGTGATGACCACCGTGCCGGCTCCGACCAGCCATGCCAGGTGGTAGCCGCCGGCTAGCGCTGCGGCGCTCGAAACTCCGTCCTGGACGAGCGCCTGGGCCCGCGCCCCGGCGAGGGTCGCGAGCACGGCGAGCCCGAAGGCGCCGCCGACCTGGCCGCTGGTGTTCAGGAGTCCCGACGCCAGCCCGGCTTCGCTGGGGTCGGTCTCGGACATCGCGATGATCGCCAGCGATGGGAAAGAGAGGCCGCCTCCCAGACCGAGGAGGGCCAACGGAACCAGCAGGTTCAGCGCGTAGTCGGGGCCGGTCGGGCCGAATCCCAGCAGGGCCAGCGCTACAACAATCACCGCCTGGCCCGCAGCGAGCACGGCGTTGGGACCGAAGCGGTTGATCAGCAGCGCCGAGAAGCGGATCGAGAAGAGCCCCATCACGATGGCCACCGGCAGAAACGCGAGGCCGATCGCCAGCGGACTGTAGTGGAGCACCCGCTGCAGGTCCAATGACCCCAGAAAGAAGAAGCCGAGGAAGGCGGCCGACATCAGCGCCTGCACGACGTTCGATGCCGAGACCCGCCGCGAGGCGAACAGCCGGAGCGGCAGGATCGGATTGCGGACCACCGCTTGCCGCCAGACGAAAGCGGCCAGAAGCCCGACGGAGACGGCGCCGAGGGAGAGCGTGCGGAGCGAACCGAGTCCGTAGTCCGAGGACTGGATGATGGTGTAGACGCCGAGCATCAGGGCCACCGTGACCAGGACGGCGCCGAGAACGTCGGCACCCTTGCCGACGCCGATTCCCGGATCGGCAGCCAGGAGGCGCACGGCCAGCACGGCAGTCACCAGCCCGACGGGCAGGTTCACGAAGAAGATCCAGTGCCAGCTCACGCTCTGGGTGATCAGCCCTCCGGCGAGCAGGCCCACCGCGGCTCCAGCGGAGGCGATGAAGCTGAATACGCCGAAGGCTCTGGCCTGCTCGTCAGGCTTCGGGAAGAGCGTGACGATCATGGCCAGGATCACTGCCGAGCTGACGGCGCCGCCGATGCCTTGAAGGAAGCGGGCGGCGATCAACATCGGCTGGTTGAAGGAAAGTCCACAGAGCAGCGAAGCGCCGGTGAAGATGGCCAGGCCGACCAGGAAGACGCGCTTGCGCCCGAACAGGTCGCCCAGCCGGCCGGCGAGCAGTAGCAGGCCGCCAAAGGCAATCAGGTAGGCGTTGATGACCCAGGCCAGGCCGGCCTGCGAGAAGCCGAGGTCCCGCTGGATGGAAGGCAGCGCCACGTTGACGATCGTCATGTCGACGACGATCAGAAGGAAGCCTGTGCAGAGGACGATCAGCGAGAGCCAACGTGTGTTGTTCATGCCCCTAGAGACCGCGCCCATGTCGAGAATTAATCGGTTTCCGCTGCCCAGGATTCCGGCGGAGTTGAAATCGGTCTTACCTTGCGGACCGCGAGGTTGGGGCGATGAGTTTCCGGATCTGACCAGGTCTAACCCGTATGGCGAACCGGAAGGTCAGCCTCGACTGCGCCCTCCTCCAGGCGCCCGGGCTGGCCACGATCGACCGCCTGGCCCGACTGCAGCTGCTGGTCCGCAGGCAGGGGTGCGGTCTCGAGCTCGTGGCTGCCCAACCGAGGCTGCTCGAGCTGATCTTGTTCGCGGGGCTGGCGGCAGCCCTAGGAGTCGAGTCTGGGCGGCAGGCCGAAGAGGGGGAACAGCCGCTCAGTGTCGAGGAAGAAAGTGAGCTCTGAGATCGCGCCGCCTTCGATCTCGATCACCTGCAGGGACCAGGGCTCGTAGCCTCCCTGCGGACTGGGCTTGTACTGTCCGAAGGCCGGCGACCCATTGGCCAGGCCAACCGGAATCACTCGCGAGCCGCGGCAGCCGATGCCCGGCCCGAGCCACCAGGCGAGGATGTCGTCGCGGCCGCGCAGCCACATGTCGTAGGGCGGCATCGACTGGATCGCGTCTTTCTGGATGAGGGACGTCAGCGCTTCGATGTCATAGCCCTCGAAGGCGGCGACGTAGCGCTCGAGGAGGGCGCGGTCCGCTTCCTTCAACGTCCGAGGCGCATCTTCGGAGCTGAGGTTCCGGCTTGCCAGCGTGGCCCGCGCCCGCTGCAACGCGCTGTTGACCGAAGCCACGGAAGTGTCGAGTAGCTCGGCGACCTCGGTCGCCTCCCAGCGAAGCACCTCGCGGAGGATCAAGACGGCTCGCTGCCGCGAGGGCAGGTGCTGGAGGGCCGCGACAAACGCGAGCCTCACTGCTTCGCGGGCGATGGCAACGTCGGCCGGGTCCCCTTCGGGCGCGATCAAGGTCTCGGGAATCGGCTCGATCCAGGTCGCCTCGGACCTGGTGTTCAGGTTCGAGGCCAGCGGCTCACGCGCCGGACCGAGATCCATCGGCCGCGCCCGCCGCTCCCGGCTCTTGACCATGTCGAGGCAGACGTTGGTTGCGATCCTGTAGAGCCAAGAGCGCAGCGATGACCGGCCCTGGAAGCCGTCCCTGCTGCGCCACGCCCGCACGAAGCTCTCCTGGACCGCGTCCTCGGCGTCGAACGGGGAGCCCAGCATGCGGTAGCAGTACGCCGTCAGCTCCCGGCGATGCTGCTCCAGCTCGCCCGGGGCGGGCGCGACGGCGACTACGGATTCGTCCACGACGTCAGGTTACTGGGTCCGATGCCCGGAGCAGTCAGGTGAAGAACTCGAATCGGGGCGAGGCGCTGGTGAGGAGCCCGGCTGTCGAGCGCGCGGACCAGACCGCCTCGACCTCGTCTTTGATCGCTGCGACGAGTCGCTCGACGTCTGCGTGGGCGGACCCATGCATCGCCTCGGCCACGATCAAGACCGCCGTGGTGCCCTTCTGTACAGCCGAGTAGCCGCTTTGCCTGTTCGTCCATCGCCGAGCATGGGCTCGGCTGGCCTTGTCGGCGAAGATCACCTCGCCGGGCGAAGGGTGCTCCGTTTCGCCGGAGAAAGACTCATACGATTCGACGCCCGTTGCCTGTCGGACCTCGACGTACTCAGCGATCCGGGCGGCGTCGAATACTGCGACCGGAATTGCGAAAGCGATCGAGATCGCGTTGCAAAGATCGATCAACGGATGTATCCGCGGCAGCGAGCCTTCCTTCTTGAAACGGCGAAGAAGCGACTCCGAAGCGCATCGATACTGGGTCGGCTTGAGCCCCATCCGTGTGAAGGCCCGACGCCAAGCCTGGATCTCGGGTAACTCGCTCTCGGAGAAAATCCTAAGGCGTGAACTGGCAATCTCTTCGTACCTTGCCGTCCGCGACAAGACGTCGGCGTCCGCGCTGATGCCCTCAACCGCGATGACACCTGGAACGAGCTCTGGATAGTCGCTCCAAAGCGCGGTCGAGTGACAGAAATGCATGTGACCTCCCCGCGTCCGGGCTTTGGACGTCTTAATCATGACCAGGGCGGGGCCGGTCAACCTGCCCCCTATCGTCTGAGGTAGTCCGACAACCGCGGTTGAATCGGCGGTCCAAAATCAATCGAATGGCCGGCCACGCGCGCGTAGCCATAGTGGGCGCGGGCTTCGGCGGCATCGGGATGTCGATCCGGCTGGCAGAGGCCGGCATCGAGCACGTCATCTTCGAGCGGGCCACCGAGCTCGGCGGAACCTGGCGTGAAAACCGCTATCCGGGCTGCGCCTGCGACGTGCCGACGCCCCTCTACTCCTACTCATTCGCGTTGAACCCCGACTGGTCTCGTCTCTACGCACCGCAGGCGGAGATCCTGGAGTACCTGCGCCGCGTCGCGACGGACTACGGCGTCCTTCCGAGGATCCGATTCAGCCACGAGCTCTGCGAGGCGGCCTGGGACGAGAAGCCCGGCCACTGGGTCCTCGACACCAGCCAGGGCCGCTGGACTGCGGATGTCCTGGTGGCCGCGCCCGGACCGTTGGCGGAGCCCAAAGAACCTGATATCGAGGGCCTCGAGAGGTTCCGGGGAACTCGCTTCCACTCGGCCGCCTGGGACGAGGCGCATTCGCTGGACGGCCTCCGAGTCGGCATAGTCGGGACCGGCGCCTCGGCCGTCCAGATCATCCCCCGCATCCAGCCACGCGTGGCCAGTCTGCATGTCTTCCAGCGCACGCCGGCCTGGGTCCTGCCTCATCCGGACCGACCGATTCCGCTCGCAGAGCGCCGCCGCTACCGTCAATTTCCGATCCTGCAGCGGCTCGCGCGGGCGCGAATCTATTGGCTGCTGGAGCTCCTCGTCTTTGGCTTCTGCAAGAACGTGCGGCTGATGAGTCTCGTCCGACGCCTGGCCGAGCGTCACCTTAAACGGCAGGTTCCCGACCAACCACTGCGGGACAGGTTGCGGCCGACATTCTCGCCGGGCTGCAAGCGACTGCTGCCCTCCAACGACTACTACCCAGCTCTCACGCAGCCGAACGTCGAGTTGGTCACGGCGCCGATTCGCGACGTCCGTGAGCGCTCAGTCGTCACCGTCGATGGCGACGAGCGCGAACTTGACGCACTGATCCTGGCGACCGGTTTCCGCGTCACCGATAACCCCGTCTTCGAGCGAATCCGGGGCCGCTCGGGCGCCAGCCTCGCCGCCACCTGGGCGGATGGAGGGATGACCGCGTATAAGGGAACCGCGGTTGCCGGTTTTCCGAATCTGTTCTTGCTGGCGGGCCCGAACACAGGCATCGGTCACACGTCGCTTCTGTTCATGATCGAGGCGCAGTACCGGTACGTGCTCGGGGCGCTGCGGCTCATGGAAGACAGGGGGCTGCGCTCGCTGGAGGTACGCGTGGATGCCGTCCGGCGCTACGACGCCTCTCTCCAACACCGGTTGCGCAACACGGTGTGGACGCTTGGCGGATGTGCGAGCTGGTATCAGGACACGGCCGGTCGCGTGCCCACAATGTGGCCCGATTTCACCTGGAAGTTCTGGTTCTTGACGCGCCGCTTTGACGCAGTTGCCTATCTTCAGCGTGAGAGAGCTCAGGCGACGAGATAGCAGGAAGCGCGCAAAGCGGTGGCGCTATGAAGGCCGCCGTTGTAATCTCATTCGAGGGCAGACACCGACTTGGATGAGGTTCTCGCCGAGGGGGAATACTGGTGAACACGGTAATTTGGATTCTCGGTGTGTCGTGCGTGATCCTCGTGATCGATGTCCTGTCCAAGCGCTGGGCCAGGCGGGTGGTCTCGAAGCGGGTGGTCTTTGTCCATCGCGCAGGTCCGCGCCCGTCCCTCTGATCCCTGCGAGTAGCTGAGGCAGATGGCTAACGAGCTGTCTGCCTTGCTGGAAGTCGCCGGGGAAACCGTCGACCGCCTCGCCATCACGCCCAGCCAGTCTCTCCACCGCGCGATCGCCAGGCGCAGCTTTTCCGCCGTCGGCCCTCTGGCCGCTCCCGTCCGCCTTGTCCACGATGGCATCTCCAACACGGTCTACACCGCCATCCGCACCACCGCGTCAGCCCTGACGGCCGGCGCCGCCTCGGCGGTAAAGAACTGGAACGGCGGCGCTGACCACCGGCCCTTGTCCGCCTCGCGCTCCGGCCGCCAAGCACTGAGCGTGCTCAACGCCCTTATCGGCGACCTCCTCGAGGAGCGTGGCAGCGACCTCGCCATCGAGATGTCCGTCCGCCATGCGGGACACGACGTCGCGATGTCCGTCGAAGAGCTTCGCACGGCTTACCCGGACGCCACTGGGAAGGTGGCGGTCTTCCTGCACGGCCTGGCTGAGAATGAAGAATCGTGGCTCCGAGGCTCCAGCCGCCACGACGGCGGCGACGCCCTGCCCTTTGGCGCCCGCCTCCACGCCGACCTCGGCATCACGCCGGTTGACGTCCGCTACAACACCGGCCTCCACGTCAGCGAGAACGGCAGCAAGCTGGACCTGCTCCTCGAGCAGCTGATCGCGGCCTGGCCGGTCGAGCTGCGGGAGCTCAGCCTGATCGGCCACTCGATGGGAGGCCTGGTCGCCCGCTCTGCGTACACTGCCGCGACGGCGGCCAAGCCCGGGCGCCGGTGGCCGGCCCTGACCACCCGCGTTGTGACCCTCGGTACTCCGCACACCGGCGCGCCACTCGAAAAGGCGGCCCGTCTCGCCTCCTGGGCGCTGCAAAAGGTCCCCGAGGCAGAACCGCTGGCCGACATCCTCGACACCCGCAGCTCGGGCATCCGCGACCTGCGTCATGGCTATCTGCTGGGGGACGAATGGCGCGCCGAAGACCCGAAGAGGCTCTTCGACGACCGCCGCTCCGCGGTCCCGCTCCTGCACGGATGCACACATGTGTTCATCACGGCGTCCGTCACGCGCGACCCGTCTAACCCGCTGGGCTGGATCGCCGGAGACCTCCTGGTACGCACCGACAGCGCCTCCGGGCGCCACCGCACCCGCGCCATCCCCGTCCCGCCCGAGTCGATCGTGCACGTAGGCTCGCTGACCCATTTCGACCTGCTCGACCACCCGCTGGTCTACGAGCGCCTGAGAGCGGGCCTCACTCCTCCGGCCTGACCCGGCTGGCAGCTCCCAGCCTCTTTTTTCTTCCCACCTACTAGTCGATTATGGGACTGCGGTAGTATCAGTAGACGTGGTAGCCATACATCGCTGGGCGGAGCTATGAGTTCGCCCCGGCGGGGCCCCCGGCGAGAGATCGACGGCTCCATGTCGGAGCTCACAGCCAAGGTCCGTCAGGAGTTCCCGCGCCTCGTCGGCCGGCCGGTCGACAGCGTCTCGGGCATATCAAGGGAGGGGTCGCAAGGTTGGCGCTTGATCGTCGAGGCGGTCGAGCTCGAGCGCATACCGCCGTCAACCAGCGTCCTTGGATCCTACGAGGTCGAAGTCGATAGCCACGGGCGCCTGACGGGTTTTCGTCGCCTCCGCCGCTACTACCGGAACCAGGCTGAAGCGCAATGAGCCTGCAGCCCCACTACGGCAGCCAGCTCCGACCTCGCGGTGAGTCCTTGGCCGACCTCCTGGAGCGTGTTCTCGACAAGGGCATCGTCGTGGCCGGCGACATCGTGGTTGGAATCGCCGACGTGGAGCTGCTGACTTTGAAGATCCGGCTCCTGGTCTGCTCCGTCGATACCGCCGAACGCATGGGCATCGACTGGTGGAAGCACGATCCCTTCTTGACTCGAGGCAGTGGGGACGGCCACGACGGGCGCCTGCAGGAACGGGTTCAGCGCATCGAAGCGCTGCTTGAGGAGGGCGGTGGGCGGCGGCAGGAGGTACCAAAGCGTGGCCACTGACATCCGCCAGGCCACCGGCTGGTACGTCTATGCGGTTTGCGAGCCAGGCGACTTGAAGCTGACCGGCCTCGAGTCGGTCGATGGCGGCCATCCCCTTGAAACCATCTCTGGCGATGGCGTGAGCGTGATCGTCTCTGAGGTGCGTCTGGCCGCACTGCAGGGGCTGGAGGAGGAGGCGCCGACTGAAGATGGGCGCCTGGCCCAGATGGCGCGGAGGCACGACGCGGTTGTCGAAGCCGCCTTCAGCCAGGGCACCCTCCTACCGCTGCGCCTGGGAACAGTGCTGCGGGACCGAAAAGCAGTAGCGCAGCTGCTGAGTGGAGCGGGACCCTACTTCCGCGACGAATTGCAACGGTTGCGCGGATGTCGCGAGTGGCAGGTCAAGGTTTTGCGGGAGCACCAGTCCGAGCGGTCGTCGGAGGAGGGTCGCGACTTCGGGAGCGGCACCGCCTACCTGGCTGCACGGGCGGCCGCTCAAAAAGAACGCGACGAGACTGCAACCAAGTTGAATGTGGCCCTCGAGCGCCTCGATGCCGGCGCTGCGACAGCGGCTGACGCCAGCGAACCGATCCGGTGGCTGACGCAGGGCACCCTGTACGCGGCCGCCTTCCTGGTGCCGGGGCAGCAAGAGGCGGCCTTCCAGGACGCCGTGGAGCAGGGCGGTGCCGGATTGCGGGAGCTGGGCGTGGGCGTCGAGCTGCGCGGTCCCTTTCCGCCCTACCACTTCGTCGACGCCAAGCTTGGAGGTGGCCCGCAGTGACGACGTCCCTGGCCGATTGGGCCGGACCGCGCGAGACCAGCCTCGCGGATCTGATTGACCGGCTGCTCCACCGCGGAGTGGTGGCCGCCGGAGGCGTCATCATCTCGCTCGCAGGGGTCGACCTGGTGCGGCTGGACTTGCGCGTTTTGCTGGCCTCGATCGAAAAGCTCGCCGCTGAGCAAGTCCGGTCCGAATCGGGATCCGCGCCGAGACAGCTCTCCAGCGAGCCCCCTCATGATGAACCGCAGGCTGTCCAGAGCGGAGGGTCGCTTCCTCAACCAACGCCAGCCAGGACGAAGGCGGCCGCGCCAGGGGCAGCAGCCGGCTCCGATCGGCTCGACCTGGATGCTGAGACCGTCGACCGAGGGCTGGGACGCCTGGTCCTGGCCGTTCTGGAACTTCTGCGCGAGGTGCTCGAACGCCAGTCGATCAGGCACCTCGAAGGTGGCTCACTCGATTCGGACCAGGTGGAGCGGCTCGGACTTGCGCTCCAAGCGTTGGAGTCACGCCTTGCCGAACTGCGCGCGGAGTTCGGCCTCGACCGATCCGACTTGCAAATCCCGATCGCGAATTAACCACTGGAGGTAGTTATGGCAGTTGCACTGCGCCAGAGCCGGGCGCCCCAGCCCAGCAGTCTGGCGGACGTCATCGATGTGATCCTCGACCGAGGAATCGTCATCGACGCCTACGTTCGAGTGTCCTTGGTCGGCATCGAACTAGTCACCATCGACGCCCGCATCGTCGTGGCCAGCGTGGACACGTACCTGCGCTTTGCCCAGATGGTCAACCGGCTCGACCTCGGCGGTTCCGAGCCCACCGAATCCCGCGGACTGCCTGAGGAGATCGGCAAGATGAGCCAGAGCGGGGCCCAGGGCAAAACCGAAGGCGCCTTGAGCGGAGCCGCCCAGTCCCTGAAGAACTGGCTTGGAGGCGACGAGCAGGAAGGCCAGGGCGAGGGCGACGAGGGATCGCGCGAGGACGACGAAGGCGGCGAACCCGAGGCACGAGGGCAGGCGAGCGCCAGTAGCGGCGACGGCCATCGGTCCCGACAGAGCAGCAGGCGAGCGCCGACGCATCGGCGGGTGCCGGCGGGCAGAGGCGCAAAGCGCTAGATGGGATCCCAACGGTCTCTTCTGGTCCACGCGCTCGTGCGGCGCGACCATCCTGGCTCGGTCAGCGGCAGCTCACGGGTCGCCGTCGGCCCGGTGGCGGCCGCCTGCACTCCGTTCACAGCTGGTGCTGCAGCCGGCGTCAGGCAGCTGAAAGCTCATGCCGCGCTGGTCCAAGCGCTGTGCGCGGCCGGTCCCGTGGTCCCCTTCCGGTTCGGCACCCTCGTTCCTCACGCCTCCTGGCTGCGGGCTCACCTGCGGCAGCAGGGGAAGGACTACGCAAAACTCCTGGATCAGCTGGAGGGGCTGGTAGAGATTGCCGTGACCGTGTCGGGCAAGGAGGACCGAGTCGTTCGGCATCTGCTCGACGCTGAGCCGGAGCTGCGAGCGCTGGCGGCAAGCGCGCGTTCCAGCGGCCTGCCTGGCCAGGTTGAGTTCGGCGAACACGTGGCGGCGGCCTACGAAGGCTTCCTATTGCGGGAAGCCGGCGCTGTCATGGAGCGGCTTGCCGAAGAAGCGGTCCGCGTGGCCCCAAGAGCCCCGACCCAAGGAGCCATCAGGGCGTCGTTCTTGGTCAGCACGATTGCGTTCGAAAGGTTCGAGGGCCTGGCGCAGCGGCTCCAGCAGGATTCGGACGACCGGCTCCGGGTGCGCCTCACCGGCCCGCTTCCGCCCTACAGCTTTGTTGACGCGGAACAGCGACCAATGCCACCAAGGGCGTCGGCGTGGGCCTCCTGATCAACCTGCTGACCTTCCCCCTGGCCCCCGTTCGCGGCGTGGTCTGGGTCGCCGAGCAGATCGCCGAAGCCACCGATCGAGAAGTGCTTGGCGAGGAAGGTCTTCGGCAGCAGATCGAAGAGCTGGAGGGTGCACTCGAGCGAGGCGAGATCGATGACGCTGAATTCGAGGCCGCCCATGAGGAGCTCCTCGAACGGCTGCTGGCGGCCCACAACAACTCAATCCCAACCGAGGAGGAATGATTCGTGGCCATTGCACTGAGGCGGTCTAACGACGTTGTCAAGCTGGGGGCTGCGCTCACGGCGGGTTACCTCCTCGGCCGCACGAAGCGTCTGACCTGGGCGCTTGGGTTGGGACTCTGGTACTTGAGCCACCGGTACCGCATCCGACCCGGCGAGCTGGCTCTCGAAACCGCCGAAAAGATGCTCGCCTCTGAAGAGTTCGCCGGGCTTCGCAAAGAGCTCCGATCCGCGACCGGCAAGCGGGCGCGCCGCGCGCTTTACCGCGGGGCGGAGCAGGTGGCGGACATGCTGCACGAGCGGACTCTTTCCCTGCAGCCAGGCCCAAACGGCGAGCGGCGGCCGGACAGTGGACGCCGGATCCAGAAGCAGCCTTCACAAGCTGTCCGCAGCGCGCGGCGCCCAGCTTCCCAGCAGCGGACCACCACTCCCCGCCGGGAGCGGGCGCGAACGAATTCTGGCGGCCGGCGTCCAGTCCGGCGCGCTGGATAGAGAGATCTCAGGGATGGCTCGAACGAATTCTGGCGGCCGGCGTCCAGTCCGGCGCGCTGGATAGAGAGATCTCAGGGATGGCTCAACAACAAAAACGCGACAGTCCTGCCGGCTTCGGGGACCTGGTCGACACCGTTCGTCAGGTGGCGTCCGCACATCCGAGCACCCAACGGCTGCTGTCCGAGACAGAGGGATACCTGCAGGCCCAGGGTAGGCGGTTGGTCTCCGGCATCCGTAGGCGAAGGAAGAGACGCGGCCGTGCACCGCATCGGCGCATAGTCCGGGGTCTCGGCGAAGCAGCTCTGTCCGGCTCACCGGCCAAGGCTGCCGTCGCCGGCGGCGGGCAGGTGATAAAGGCGGCAGTGCGCATGCCGGATGGCGGCCGGCCGGCTCTCTTTGCAGAAGACGTCGAGGTTGGTGCGCCGGTGTCAGTCGCCTACGAGCAATGGATGACGTATCGCGGATTTACGTCGCTCCTCAAGGGCATGGAGGAAAGCGACACGATCGAAGACGTACCGGAGCGCCGAATCCTTTGGAAATCAACCGACCGAAAGGGCTCTAGCACCGGCGCTGTTACGTTCCACCCACTCGCGGACGACTTGACGAAGATCCTGGTGGTGATCGAGTACTTTCCACGGGGGCCTTTCGCAAGGCTCGCCAACTCGATCCGGCCGCGGGGCCGGCGTCTCCACCAGGACTTGGTCGAGTTCAGGCGCTTCATCACGTTGGAATCCGAAGCGAACGGTTTCCCGCGCACTCGGAACCCCCGACGGCGCTCCAAGCGCCGCAAAGCGCAAGCCTGATCGCATCGATCGCTTTCCGCGCGGGCGCACGACGTCCAGGAATGGAGACCTGCCGGCCCCGCCGGTGAGTTGCATCGTGTTCGGTCCTCGTAGCGGTATCAAACTTTGAGGAGGTGGGGATGGACGAGCAGGATGATCGCTGACCTGTGAGCTATAAGCACGCCGCCCGGTTGAGCAACGCCACCCTGGCCTCGCTGCCGCCAGGAGTCGCCCGACCGGCTTACGACCGCGGCCGGGTCGGCGTTGGCATCGTGCACTTCGGGGTCGGCGGGTTTCACCGGGCTCACCAGGCGATGTACCTGGACCGGTTGATGAGCCAGGGACAGGCACTCGATTGGGGCATCTGCGGTGTGGGCATCATGCCCGCTGACCAGCGGATGAGGGAGGCAATGCATGCCCAGGACTGCCTCTACACCCTCGTGGTGAAGAACCCGGACGGCAGCATGGCGCCGACTGTCATCGGCTCGATCATCGAGTACCTGTTCGCCCCAGACGACCCTGAGGCAGTGATCGAAAGGATGTCCGATCCAAAAGTACGGATCGTTTCGCTCACGATCACCGAGGGCGGGTACAACTTCAACGCGGTCAGCGGGCGGTTCGACGAGACCAACCCCGACGTCGTGCATGACCTCCAGGCGGGAGCGGCTCCGACGACGTCCTTCGGTCTCATCACCGCGGCGCTGGACCGCCGCCGGCAGCGCGGGGCGGCTCCGTTCACGGTCATGTCGTGCGACAACATCCAGGGCAACGGTGATGCGGCTCGGCACAGCTTCACGGCATTCGCCACTCTGCGCAGCCGAGACCTCGGTGCTTTCCTCGAGGAGAACGTGCACTTCCCCAACTCGATGGTCGACCGCATAACTCCCGCAACGACAGATGAAGACCGCGCCGAGCTGAAAGAACGCTTCGGCCTTGAGGACCGCTGGCCGGTGGTGTGTGAGCAGTTCACCCAGTGGGTCCTCCAAGACGATTTCGCCGGTAAACGACCTCCCTTCGAGGAGGTCGGCGTCCAGGTCGTGGAAGACGTCGAGCCCTACGAGCTGATGAAGCTGCGTCTGCTCAACGCCAGCCACCAGGCGCTTTGTTATTTCGGCTATCTGGCGGGATATCGCCTCGTGCACGAGGTTTGCCAGGACCCGCTGTTCGCCCGGTTCTTACGCTCTTACATGGACCGCGAAGCCACCCCCACCCTACCGCCGGTTCCGGGCATCGATCTCGAGCAGTACAAGCAGAGCTTGATCGAACGTTTTGCCAGCGCGGCTGTTCGCGACACGGTGGCACGGCTCTGCGCCGAAACTTCCGACCGCATACCCAAGTTCCTGCTGCCTGTCATCCGCGAGGAGCTGCGCCGCGGCGGTCCCATCACACTGTCCGCGGCGGTGGTGGCGAGCTGGGCGCGCTACGCCGAGGGCGTGGACGAGCAAGGCGAGCCTATCGAGATCGTCGACCGGCTCAAGGATTCACTGATGGCCAGCGCTCGCCGCCAGCGTGAGGACCCCTTGGCCTTCATCGCCAACCGCGACCTCTTCGGCGACCTGGTCGATGACGAGCGGTTCCGGGCGGAGTACACCTCCACTTTGCATGCGCTGCACTCGAAGGGTGCCCGCGCAACGCTCGAAAGCCTCATGGGATAGGACCGGAGACGCCGGGATCCGGCAAAGGGTTCGCATGAGGCTCCCCGAGCAGCTGGAGGACCGACGCGGGGACGATGACGTCCGCGTACTGGCGGGTCCGGTCGATGAGGTCGGCGTTCCGCTGGTCGGTTCCCATGACCCAGGCGACCGCCGCGGCATGTTCTTTGCCGAAACGCTCGTGGCGGTTGATCAGGCGCCTCACCCGTTCGGCGGCATCGAGGTCGCAGAACCAGACCTCGTCGAGCTGCCCACGCACTCGCGTCCAGTCGCCCTGCTCGAGCAGGAGATAGTTCCCTTCCGTTACAACGAGCCGGACCGAGCGCGGGATCGGGACGCTCCCCGCGACCGGCTGTTCCCGGTCCCGTTCGAAGGCAGGGACGTAGATGACATCGTCTTGGTCCTCATGCAACCGCCGGAGCAGGGCGGCGTAGCCTGCGGCGTCGAAGGTCTCGGGGGCCCCCTTGCGGTCGCGCAGGCCGAGGCGCTCGAGCTCGACGTCCGCGAGGTGAAAGCCGTCCATGGGTATGTGAGCAACCCAAGGACTCGCCGCGCCACCCGCCGTGGATATCGGCTGCAGCAGGCGAACCAGGTGCTCGGCGAAGGTCGTCTTGCCGGACCCAGGACAGCCCGTGATGCCCAGGACTGCGCGGCGACGGCCTCTGACGAGCGCGCGCGCCCGCGCCGCCAGCTCGTCGAGAGTCACCTGCAGGTGAAACCGCCATCGATCGGCAGAGACACCCCGGTGATCATGGCGGCGCCGTCACTGAGCAGAAAGACGATCGGAGCGGCGATCTCGTCCTCGGTGGCCCAGCGACCGAGCGGCATCGCGCTGAGGAACGGTTCCTTGATTTCCTCGCGGCCCCAGTACCCGGCCGACATCGGGGTCATGACGACCGTGGGGTTCACGCTGTTTACTCGGATGTTGTACTTGCCGAGCTCGAGCGCGGAAACCCGCGTGATGCTGTCGAGGGCGGCTTTGGAAGACGCATAGGAGATGTGTCCATCGAGGGCAACCAGGCTGGCCTGGCTCGACACGTTGACGATCGAACCGCCGACGCCCAGACGGATCATCGAGGCCGACGTGTATTTGGTCACGAGAAGGGCGCCACGAGCATTGATGCTAATGACCTTGTCGAAAACCGCGATGTCTGTGTCCATTGGAGTGGCGATCTCTCCACCGAACCCGCCGCAGTTGACGACACCGTAGACATCCAGGTTCTGCAGAGCGGCGCGGACGCTCTCCTCTGAAGTCAGGTCAAACGGCAGCACGCGAGCACCGGTTTCGGTGGCGAGCGTCGACAGCGCCTCCTCGGATCGCCCGCTGGCGACAACGTCTGCGCCGGCGGCAACCAACTGACGTACCGTCGCGCCTCCTATTCCACCGCTCGCGCCGGTCACGAGGATCGTCCGACCATCAAAATTCGTCATGATTCGCTCTCTTTCATTCCGCCCGATCCGGAGAGGCCGCCTGTAGTACGTGGTACCAGGCTCATCGTCGTAGATCGAGCCTCGGGGGTCAGCACGCTGTTGAGGACCCTTCCGCGGTATCCACGATATTTGACCCGGTAAGCAGCATCGATTTCCTCGTCGAGGTGGTGATCGGCCTCCGCAAAGGTGACGTCTTTTTCGATGCTCTCGGCCCAGATCCGACCTTCATGCGTCTCCTGGATGCCACGGAACCAAACCGCATCTCGCCCCCTGACGGCCGAGCAGACGTAAAGACTGTCGTCGTGACGAACCACCCAGACCGTCACCGGTTTTCCTTGGCTGCCATCGCGCCGGCGTGGCGCGATCTGTACTTCTTCAGCTGCTCCGATCTTGGCGAGCTCGTCGCTTGTCCACTCGTTCATCGGCGCGTCTCCTCGTTTGCCCGAAGCTCGGCCGCCTCGACCTGGAGTTCATGATTTCCAGGTCCAGCTCTACGCCCGCCGATGAGTTTCAGCGAGAGGCCGAGTCTCTATCTTCGGCACCCGTTCACACGAGATGCAAGGAGTATTCCAATGACCACCGATTGGACCACCGACACGAAGGGCACCGGCCAGTACGCCGAGGTCAACGGCATCAACCTGTACTACGAGATTCACGGCGCTGGTCGGCCGCTGATCCTCCTGCACGGCGGACTCGGGTCGGGCGAGATGTTCGGGCCGATCCTCCCGCTCCTGGCGGAGAGTCACCAGGTCGTCGCCGTCGACCTGCAAGGGCATGGCCGCACCGCCGACATCGATCGACCGATTGACGTCAGGCTGATGGCCGACGACATCGCCGCCCTGATCGACCATCTCGGGTTGGACCGGCCGGACGTCGTGGGCTACTCGCTCGGCGGTGGGGTTGCGCTCCACACCGCGGCGAAGTACCCGGCCAAGGTCCGCCGGCTCGTGGCGGCCGCGGCGAATATCCGGCCCGATGCGATCTATCCGGAGATGCGGGCCCAGCAGGTCCAGGTGAGCGGAGCCGCCGCCGACTTCATGAAAGACACACCGATGTATCAGCTGTACCAAAAGGTCGCACCCCGTCCCGAGGACTTCCCGCGGCTGCTGGACAAGATCGGCGCGTCGATGTCGAAGGACTTCGATTACACGGAGGAGGTCCGCAGTCTCCAGGTGCCGACGCTCATCGTCGCCGCCGATGCCGACATGGCCCCGCCGACCCACTACGTCGAGATGTTCAAGCTGCTGGATGGCGGCCTCCGGGACGGCGGCTGGACAGCCGAGGGCCGGCCGAAGGGCGGTCACGCGCTCGCGATCCTGCCGGGCCTGACCCACTACAACATGTTCAGCTCGCCTTTGTTCGCCGCGGTCACCCTCGCCTTCCTCGACGAGCAGTCGAGCTAAAACGAGCTTGCGTTAAGGCCAACCACCGGATCGAAGCGTGGCGCAGCTCCTACTCGGGTTTGTCGAACACGGACTTGATGGCACCCTCTCCGGCGAACACAACCGCTTGGAGCATCTGGCGGACCTGCGATGCCACATCCGGGTCGGCGGGCTCCTCCCAGATGAAGGACCGCCCGATCTTCGTCCCTCCGCCGTCAGCGTCACTCAGGCGCGTGGTGATGTACATCGGGGTCGGCTGGTCGGCATAAAGCGTAATTTCGCGCTCAGGGTCGAGTGACACGACCCGCATGCTGACCACGCTCCCTCCGTGATGGCAGTGGAACTCGGCTCCGAGGTCCTCTCCACGTGCGCCGGGGATGGCCTCGACATTGTCTGAAAGGAGATAGCGTTCCATCACCTCTGGCCTGAGCATGTGCTTGTAGACCAGTTTCGGGGGTGCATCGACTGTCACCTCCGAGTTCAGAGTCGCCTCCTCTGCCGATACACGCTTTCGCTCGGCTGCTTGCGCAAGCTCCCATAGGTAGCCGACCTCTTCATAGCCGCCTGAGACCGCGCCCACGTCGAACTCTTCGGTGTGCGGCGTGAAGCGGCGTCGCCTGTCGTCGGGCAATCGCTCGAGCACGGCGTCGGTCACCAGCAGGTACTCCTTGGAAGGAACTTTGTTCTTTAACAGCCGGTGCGGAACGATCACGTCCGCGCCATGCAGCTGCTCCACATTGCCGAGTCGCTGCCTCGAGAACCTACCGTGGTGGACGACGAACTTCAGGTTGAGGACGCTGATTTTGGCGCAGGCATTGCAAGGGCACGTGGTCACAGCGTGCATATCGCGCAGCCGGCGATGGAAGGCGACGAATGTCCCTTCGAGTGCAGTGATCACGTCAGGGGTCGAGAGGCCGCTGATGAAAAGGATCGCGTCGCCCTCGACTTGAGACACTTCCATGCGGCCGACAAGACTGCGGACAACCGTGTCGAGTAGTTCGTGGAGGATTGACCAGCTGTGATCGACCTCGGTTTGGGTGACGAAGGTCGAGTAGCCGGAGATGTCGGCGAGCACAAGAGCGCCTTCGCGCAGGCCGGAGAAGAGCTCAGGGCGGTCGGTCTGGCCTGCCATCACTCAGGCGAGCTGCCAGTAGACGGCGACGTCGAAGTGGCCGGTCTGGGCGTCCGGGTCTCCGTAGATCTCCCACGAGACGCCCGTCAACTCGCGGTGCTTCGTTAAGCACCATTCCCGAACCGCGTCGTGAGCGGCGCCGAGCTCAGCCGGCGGCCCTCTGTGGACCGTCGTGGCGACCTCGGCAGCGGGCAGCCTCGATGGGACGACGCGGCCGACCGCCTCGAAGGGTCCGGTCACCTGCACGCCTACCTCGACGCCGACCTCGACATCGGGAAGGCCGGTCCTGTAGAGCATTACGTTGTGGCCCTCGGCGCGGAGGTCAGGCATCGCGCTGAGAAGCGCCCAAACCTCGTCGAGTAGAGTGCGCCAGAGCGTCGGGAACTCGCGCCAGGTCGTGTTCGCTTTGACCACCGCCGTCGGACACTCGGCTGTCTGCTCGATTGTCACGTCATACACCATCACACTCACCCAGTCGAGACGGGCGGCGGCGCCCCGGGTGAGGGCTCACCTTCAGGCGGCGCGGTTGCCAAGGCCAAACCCTTCCCCTGGACCTTGTGGATGCCTGCCGCGAGGGCTGCTCCCACCAACGGCGCGACGAGGTAAAGCCAGAGATCGGACCATGATCCGCCGGCGAAGATCGCGGACGCAAAGGTGGCTCCGAACCCGACAGCGGGGTTGAAGGCTCCGCCCGAGATCGGGCCGGCGACGAACGCACCGGCGGCGACGGTGGAACCGATGGCGAGCCCGTAGAAGGAGTTGCCCTGCGTCTCGCGCGTCACTGCCACGTTCAGCACTACGAGCACAAGCGCCGCGGTAAAGGCGATCTCGGCCGCGATTGCCGAACCGAGGACGACGTGCGCGCCCGGGTGGATCCCGCCGGCGTGGCCGCTGACAACGTAGCCAAAGGTGAAGGCCAGCGCAGCCGCCACCAGCTGCGTTATCCAGTAGAGAGCGAGGTCGGTCGCGGTCAGCTTCCGACGGAGGAAGACGCCGAAGCTGACGGCGGGGTTGTAGTGGGCGCCTGAGACATGGCCGCCCATGTAGACCATCACCATCAGACCGGCCCCGATCGCGACTGGCGCCAACGGGCCGGCCGAGCCGGAGAGAGCGATCACCGAGAAGAAGAGGAAGGTGCCCACGAGCTCGGTCAGGAGCCTTGCGATGAGCGTCATCC
>Ga0209577_10002034_pt1 | contig 19651 bp, 14 predicted proteins | sample GraSoiAngelo_109_FD_185874 | JGI IMG/M metagenome (GOLD analysis project Ga0209577, IMG submission 185874) | Grasslands soil microbial communities from the Angelo Coastal Reserve, California, USA - 14_0903_12_20cm (SPAdes) (version 2) | ecosystem: Environmental > Terrestrial > Soil > Grasslands...
CCGTAGGACCATCCCCCTCCCCACCGTCGTCGTCGACACGCTGGGCCAGCACCTCGCCGTATTCCCGGCCGAGGCGCGCCCCGTCGCCCGGCTCGATGACCGTGGGATGCTCACCCTCGGCCTCGAGCGACTGCTCTTCACCGCCAAGGGCGGCCTGCCGATCCGGAGGACTCGGTTCTCGGACGTCTGGAGGCCAGCGGTGAAGGCAGCGGGCCTGCCCGAGGGCACCGGTTTCCACGCGCTCCGCCACTACTACGCCAGCCTCCTCATCCGCCACGGCGAGTCGGTGAAGGTGGTCCAGGCCCGGCTCGGGCACGCGTCGGCCACGGAGACCCTGGACACCTACGGACACCTCTGGCCCGACTCGGACGACCGCACCCGTCAAGCGGTGGACGCCGAGCTGCTCCCGCGGCCTGCTCGCGGCCTGAAGGCTGTCGCCGACCCAAAAGCCCAGGTCAATAGGGGTGTGACGGTGAGCCGGCCTGTAGGCGGGGTTCTGTGAGGCGGGTCCTCTTGCGAGGCCCCGCCCTGGTGGCCATCCATCTGTGCGGCCTACCTGGGAGATCGACCGGGCCGGTCCTCCCACGCTTGGCCTTGCTCCGGGTGGGGTTTGCATAGCCGCCCGGGTCACCCCAGGCGCTGGTGCGCTCTTACCGCACCGTTTCACCCTTGCCTGAGCGTCCCGGTCACCCGGCACGCCATCGGCGGTCTGCTCTCTGTTGCACTTTCCTGCGGGTCACCCCGACTGGCCGCTAGCCAGCACCCTGCCCTGCGGAGCCCCGACCTTCCTCGACATGGTCGTCGCCATGCCGCGGCCACCCGGCCGGCTCACCGTCACCTGCATTCTCGCGCGCCCGGCGTCCAGGCCGCGCGAGCGATGATGGCCCGCTGTGACGACCGGCCCGGACATTGCCGACCCGCCCGGCCAGGCCCAGGCGCAAGGGCGGGGTCGGCGCCGTGTCCGCCGCATCTTGCCCGGCGTCGCCGCCGCCCTGGTCGTGGCGGCGGGGGCCGTCCTCGCTGTCCTGTACCTGACGCGGGACCGAGGGCCGGCGCCCGGGCCTGCGGCTCACGCCTATCTGACGGCGTGGGCCCGGCGGGACCTGCCGGCTATGAAGGCCCTGGTCGACCGTCCTCCTGCCCAGTTCGACCGCGTCCAGACCGACGTCGCCGCCGCCCTGCAGGTCAGCACCGGCGCTTACGCAGCCTCCAGGGTGAAGCGCCACGGCGACCAGGCCCAGGCCTCCTTCGCGGCAAAGCTCCACCTGGCCGGTCTGGGGGAGTGGGACTACCAGGGCCAGCTCACCCTGCGCCGGCAAGGACGCCACTGGCTCGTGGAGTGGCGCCCGGAGACGGTCCACCCCGCGTTGCACGCGGGGTTGCGCCTCACTCGTGAGCGCACCGTCCCGCCTCGGGCCCCGATCCTGGCCGCCGACGGAACGCCGTTGTCGAGCGCGGGCACGGCGGTCACCGTGGGCATCTTCCCCGGTCACGTGCAGGACCGCGCCTCCCTGGCCGCGGCCCTGGCGCAGGTGCCGGGCGCCGATGTCGCCCGGGCCATCGCCGGGTTGAGCGCGCCGGGCTTGAAGCCCGACGCCTTCGTCCCGGTGGGCGAGGTGGACGAGGCCCGCTTCGCCCAGCTCCGGCCCTCCCTGGCGCCCGTGCCCGGGATCGTGTTCCGTCGCCACGGGATCAACGCGGCCGCCACGGCTGACCTGGGCGCCCACGGCGTCGGCTCCATAGGCGAGATCACGGCCGAGCTGCTGCCCCGCCTGGGCGAGCGGTACCAGGCCGGTGACCTGGTGGGCCTGAGCGGCCTGGAGGCGGCGGCCGAGCACCAGCTGCGGGGCGCCCCCTCAGGGGAGGTTCACGTTGTCGACGGGACGGGAAAGGTCGTCACCGTCCTGCAACGCTTCGCCGGGGCCGATCCCCAACCCCTTGTCACGACCCTGGACCTGGCCGTGCAGCGCGCCGCCGAGCACGCCCTCGACGGCGTCACCCAGCCCGCCGCCCTGGTGGCCCTGCAGGCGTCCACGGGCGACGTGAAGGCGATCGTGAGCCGGCCCGTCAACATCGCCTTCGACCGGGCCCTGGAAGGGCGCTATCCGCCGGGTTCGACCTTCAAGGTGGTGACCACCGTCGCCCTGCTCGCCAGCGGCGTCACCCCCGACCAGGCCGTGCCCTGCCCGCCTGACGCCGTCGTCGGCGGGAAGAGATTCACCAACTTCGAGGGCGAGGCCGCACCGAGCATCCCCTTCCGACGCGCCTTCGCCATCTCCTGCAACACCGCCTTCGTCGGCCTCGCCTCTCACCTCTCCAACGCCCAGCTCGGGGCGGCCGCGGCCGAATTCGGCTTCGGCACACCCCTGAGCCCGGGCTTGCCCGCGGTCAGCGCCCGGTTTCCCACACCCGTGGACGCGGCCGAGCACGCCGCCGCGTCAATCGGCCAGGGCAGGGTGACTTCCAGCCCCCTGGCCATGGCGACCGTGGCCGCGGCAGCCGACTCCGGCACCTGGCACGCCCCTCACCTCCTGGCCAACCCGGCCGGCGCAGCGACGGCCGGGGCCGCGGGTGGAGGGCCTTCCACCACGGCGGCCGGTGCAGAGCCAGCCACCACGACGGCCGGCGCGGCGCCGCCGCCCCTCGACCCGGCGGTGGTGCAGACCCTGCGCCAGCTAATGGGCGAGGTCGTGGCATCGGGGACGGGGACCCCGGCCCAGGTGCCCGGCGGCCCGCCCGTGGCCGGGAAGACGGGCACGGCGGAGTTCGGCCCCGGCAACCCTCCGGCCACCCACGCCTGGTTCATCGGGTTCCGGGGAGACCTGGCCTTCGCCGTGCTGGTGGAGGGGGGCGGAGTGGGCGGGCGCGTGGCCGCCCCGTTGGCGGCCCGCTTCCTGGCCGGCGTCCACGGCTAACGCCGCAGGCCGCCTGTCAGTGGCCGGGGCCGCCCGGCCAGCGTTTTCCCCCGGGGCGGGCCGGCCTGTGCAAAGGTTGTGGAGAATCACACGCTTGTAATTGTCATACCCCGCTGCGAATCTGGTGCCCATGGCCACCGCCACGCTGGACTCCGCCGCCCTGCGGGTGGCCGCCCTGCTCATGCGCGGAGCCAATGGAGCCGAGCTGAACGATCCCGGCGCGGGGCAGCTCGAGCTCGAGCCCGAGGTCGTGCTCAGGCCACTGGTCCAGGCCCCAGCACCCGCCGACGTGTGGGCCGTGGACGGTGGTCAGGCCCTGGTGGCCGACGCCCGCTGCCTGCAGGTGGTGGTCACCCGGGCCGCCCGGGTCCGGTTCCGGGCCGGGGTCTGCGTCCTGGAGGACGACGGGGAGCTGAGGGCCCATGTGCTGGGTGGAGGCGAGAGCCGGGCCGCCCTCGCCACCCTGGAGCTGGAGGTCCCCCCAGGCACCGCCGTCGACATCAACCTGCTGCGGGACCGGTGGGAGTGGGATCTCGTGGGTCGCTGTGTGGAGGAGGCGGAACCCGGGGCCGTGGTGCTGGTGGACGGCGACCTCCAGCCCGACTGGCGTATCCCCTCCGATGAGATGGCGCGCCTCCTGGACCGGGCCGCAGGCCGTGAGGTGCTCCTCGCGGGCGTGACCAAGCACTCCTCCCTGGCCCGGGGAGGGGCGCCGCTGTTGGGCCAGCTCGAGATCGAAGCCGGCGTGCATCCCGCGCTCGGCCCCCGGGCCCTGTGGTGGGCCAGGCTGGGACGGACCAGACCCGACGTGGGCTACGGGCTCCAGGTGGTGGCCGCCCGGCTCGATCGCGACGCCCGCTTCGCCTTCCGGGTCGACCTGCCCGCCGAGGCCGACCCCGAGCAGGCGCTCGCCGCGGTGGCGGCCGTGTCGGACGACGCCGCCTTCCCCGGCTACCCCTACCCCCTGACCGTGGCCGACCGGCTCGCTGCCTGCCCCCGCTGGCTGAGGGAGGAGGCCTGGCTGGAGGTCGACGACGCCCTCGACCGGGCCGGCGTGCCACCCGAGGTGCGGGAGCGGGCCTTCGCCGACCGCCACCGCCTCATGGAGCGGGCATGAGCGCGAACCCGGGCAGGGGGAGGCTGTTCGGCCGCAACGTGCTGGAGGGCACCTTCCGGGCCGCCCCCGATGAGGACCTGTTCCTGGGCGAGCTGCTCGTCGGCGTGGACGAGCCCACCGGGCGGCGCTACCTGTTCCGCATCGTCGACGTCACCTACGGCACCGAGCACCGGGAGCCTGGCTGGGCCGAGCGGGTGGCGGGCACCATGCTGGCCGACGACGCCCGCGGTGAGGCCGGCGCCCACCCGCTCTACGAGCCCGGGCGGCGCACTTACCGGGTGGCCGAGTGCCGCTGCCTGGGGTACCTCACCGCGGACGGGCGGCGCTTCCGCAAGCCCAAGAGCCTGCCCACGCAGTTCTCCCGCGTGGTGGCGCCGGAGCCCACCGACTTCGCCTTCCTGGCCACCCGCATGGGGGACCTGCCCGTGGGCCGCCTGCGCAGCGGGGAGGCCGAGGTCGACTTCGAGGTCGGCATTCCCGGGGCCAGCCTGGCCAGCCACGTCGGCATCTTCGCCACCACGGGCATGGGCAAGTCGAACCTCATGTGCGTGCTGGCCGGGGCGGTGATGACCCGCCAGGGGCGCTACGGCCTCCTGCTGGTCGACCCCCACGGCGAGTACCGCGAGACGCTGGGACGCCACCCCTGGGCCGGGGAGCGGCTTCGCACCTACTCGGCCCGCAGCCTGCCCAACACCTCGACCCTGCGCCTGAGCCTGGGCGAGCTCTCCGTCGACGACCTGCGCACCGCCTACGAGTGGAGCCGGCCCCAGGAGGAGGCGCTCTTCGAGCTCGAACGCCACTACGGCACGGACGGGCTGTCGTGGCTGGCGACCTTCGCCACGGTCGAGGACCTGCCCGGGTTTCGCGACGTCGAGCTGGGAGGGCGCCTGGCGCTCAACACCCTCCAGGTCGTGCACCGCCGGGCCCGGAGGATCGTGGAGCTGCAGTGCATCGCAACCGACCCCCACGTCTCCGTGGGCGGGGCCGTGCTGCGCGACCTGAGGGAGGGCCGGGTCGTGCTCGTCGACGTGAGCGGCCTGGGCTCGACCGAGGAGGTCCTGGTCGCGTCCTATCTCACCCGCCGCGTGCTCGACGAGTGGTCGACCGCCTACCTGGAGGATCCCGCCCGCCACGACCGCCTCCCGGTCGTGGCCGTGGTGCTGGAGGAGGCCCAGCGGGTGCTGGGGTCGACCAAGGACCGGGAGTCCAACGTCTTCCCCCGTCTGGCCCGGGAAGGGCGCAAGTTCAAGGTCGGGCTGTGCGCCATCACCCAGCAGCCCAAGCTCGTCGACGACGAGCTGCTCAGCCAGTTCAACACGTTCTTCATCCTGGGCCTGGCCGACGAGAAGGACCGCAACATCCTGCGCTCGTCGTCCAAGCAGGACCTCTCGGCCCTGGGCCCCGAGATACAGACCCTCATGCCCGGGGAGTGCCTCGTGGCCAACCTCGAGGCCCCCTTCGCGGTTCCGGCCACCATCCACCTCTACGACGAGGCTCTGGCCTGGACCGCGCCACCTCCCGCCGCCCGCCCCCTTGCCGCGCCCAACGTGGCCGCCCTCGTCGATTGAGGGGTGGCTGAGCCGTGCGGGTGGTGGCCCTGGGAGACGCCCATCTGGGCCGCTCCTATCTCCCCTACACCACCGCGGAGGGGGTGAACCAGCGGGAGCGGGACTTCGAGATCTCCTTCGAGGCGGCCGTGGAGCTGGCGCTGCAGCAGGAGCCGGAGCTCGTCGTGTGGCTGGGCGACGTCTTCGACCATCCCCGGCCCACCTACCGCTCCTTCCGCATCGCCCTGCGGGCCCTGGCCCGGGTTCGGGCCTACGGCGTGCCCGCGGTGGTCATCAGCGGCAATCACGACACCCCCCGGCTGCCCGGCAAGGGCAGCCCGTACTCGGCCCTGGCGGACGTGTTTCCCGATGTCCACTTCGCCCACCGGCTGGCGTACGAGCGCGTCGAGCTGCCCGGGCTCGTCGTCCACGCCGTCCCCCAGATGCTCACGGTGGAGGCCACGCTCGAGGCGCTGGACGAGGCCGACCGCAGCCGCAGCCTGGATCGCTGCAACCTCCTCCTGACCCATCCCCGGATCCCCCAGGTCGAGCCCCGCTACGCCGACATCAACGAGATCGAGGTCGACGCCGGCCGCCTGCGCTCGGACTTCGTCCTGCTGGGCCACTACCACTTCCACACCAAGGTGACCAAGGGCATGTGGTACGCCGGCTCCACCGACACCTTCAGCTTCGCCGACGACCCCGACGCGCCCAAAGGCATCGTCGTGCTCGACACCGACAGCGGCGCCGCCCGCCACGTGGCCCTGGCCGGCCAGCGCCGGTTGCTCACGCTCCCGTCGGTCCACGCCTGGGGACTGTCGCCCGCCGACGTCCAAGCGGGCGTGCTCGAGCGGGTGGCCACGATCCCCGAAGGGGCGGTGGCCCGGCTCTACCTGGAGGGTGTGGACCCGGAGGCCTACCGGCTCCTCGACATGGACGCCGTGCGCGAGGCCCATGGCCAGGCGCTGCACTGCAAGCTTGAGCCCCAGTTCTCCAACGTGGCCGCCAACGTCGAGCTCCCCGACCTGGGCAGCATGCCCGCCCGGTGGGACCGGTACCTGGCCGACCAGGACCTCACGGGCTTCGACCGCGACCGCGTGGCCCGGCTCGGTCACGATTACCTGTCTCACGCCGTGGAGGGGGCGGAGTGAGGCTGACCCGCCTCCATCTGCGCAACTACCGGGTCTACGAGGACGCCCTGGACCTGGAGATCCCGCCCGGTCTGGTTGGGATCTACGGAGTGAACGGCGCGGGCAAGAGCGCGCTGTTGGAGTCGGTGCTGTTCGCCCTGTGGGGCCGGGCCCGGACCAACAAGGAGGAGGTGCGCACGGCCGGCGTCAACGGGGACTGCGTGGCCGAGGTGGAGCTCGAGCACGAGGGCCACCTCTACGTGGTGCGCCGGACCATCGCCGGGGCCGGCGCCGCGGTGCGGGCCCAGGCCTACGCCGACGGCGCCCAGGTGGCTGAGGGAGCACGGGACACGACCCGGTACGTGCACTCGGTGCTGGGGATGGACGACGTCGCCTTCCGGGCCTCGGTCTTCGCCGAGCAGCGCCACCTGGCCGCCTTCTCGGAGACGGCGCCGGCCGAGCGCCGCCGTCTGGTGCTCCAGCTGCTGGGCATCACGCCCCTGGACGGGGCACGCGACCAGGCGCGCAAGGACGCCCGCTCCGCGCGCGACCAGCACGAGCGCCTGCGGGGGATGCTCCCCGACCTGGCCGAGCTGGCCGATTCGCTCCAGCAGGCCCGGGTGACGGCGGAGGAAGCCGAGGCCCGCCAGGCCGTGGAGCAGGTTGCGGCCGGGGAGGCCGAAGCCGCCCTGGAGAAGGTCGAGCGGGCCCACGACGAGCTCGACGCGGTCGGGCGGGAGCACGACGCCCTGGTGAGCGAGGGCAAGCTGCTGCGGGCCGAGGCCGATCGCGTCGTGCGCCGGGCCACCGACCTGGAGGCGGAGCTGACCCGGCTGAGGGCCGCGGGCGACGAGCTGGCCGCCCTCGAGCCTGAGGCCCAGGGCCTGGCCCAGGCGGTGGAGCAGCTCGAGCGGACCCGAGCCGGGGCCGAAGCCGAGGCCGCCCTGGCCGCCGTGCCCGTGCCCGTCGCCCCCGAGCAGGCGCCCGACGAGGAGGCCTGCGAGGCGGCCCGGACGGTGGCCGCCACCGACACCTCCAGGGCCAGCGAGCTGGCCGGCGCGCTGCGGGCCGCGGCTTCCGACCGGGACCGGGCCCGCCAGGCCCACGAGCGGGCGGCCCAGCTCTCCGGGGAAGAGGACTGCCCCCTGTGCGGGCAGGCCCTGGGCGCCGCCTTCGAGCAGGTGCAGTCCCACCGCAGCCAGGAGCTGGCCGCGGCCGAGGCTCGGGTGACGGCCCTGACCGACGAGCACGGCCGCATCGAGGCGCAGGCCACCGCCAGCGCGGCTGCGGCCGGCCAGGCCCTGGGCGCGCTGGAGACGGCCCGGGAGGCCTGGCGCCAGTTCGAGCGGGCCCGGGAGCGCCGGGGTCAGGCCGAGCAGGCCCTGGCCGCGGCCGTGACCGCCCTGGGCCGGGCCTTCGAGGCGGGCGAGCATCAGCGCCTGGCCACCGAGGTGGAGCACCGGCGCAGGGCGGAGATCCGCTGCGCCGAGCTGGGCGCCCTCCTCCAGCGCCAAGGGCCGGCGGGGGCCGAGCTGGAGGAGGAGCGGGGCCGGCTGGGCCAGCTCCAGGGCCGGCTGGAGGCGATGCGCGACAAGGTGCGGGCCCTCGACTTCCACCCCGAGCAGCTGGTGGCGGCGAGGAGGGAGCTGGCCGGGGCCCGGGAGCGGGCCCAGGGCGCGGGCCGCCGTGCCCAAGGGGCCCAGGTGGCCGCGGTACAGGCCCGGGAGCGGGCCGAGGCCGAGGCCAGACGGCTGGCCGAGGGCGAGGCCCAGCACGCCCGCCTGGGCCAGGTCGAGGCCGACGCCCGCCATCTGGGCCGGGTGGCCGAGCTCCTCAACAGCTTCCGCAACACGGTGGTGGCCACGGTGGGGCCCAGGCTCTCGGCCCAGGCGGGAGAGCTGTTCGCCGAGCTGACCGATCGTGAATACGACGAGCTCCGGGTCGACCCCGAGTCCTACGAGATCCAGATATCCGACGGCGGACGCACCTACGGCATGGACAGGTTCTCGGGTTCGGAGACGGACCTGGCCAACCTGGCCCTGCGGGTGGCGATCAGCGAGCACGTGCGGTTCCAGTCGGGAGGAGCCGTGGGCCTGCTCGTGCTCGACGAGGTCTTCGGCCCCCTCGACGACGATCGCAAGGAGCGCATGCTCATGGCCCTGGAACGGCTGCGGGGGCGCTTCCGCCAGGTGCTGGTCGTGACCCACGCCAACGACATCAAGGACCAGCTGCCCAACGCCATCCAGGTGGTCAAGCTCCCGGGCCGGAGGGCCACGGCCCGGCTGCTGAACGAGCGATAGCGGGGCGACCAGGAGCGTCCCGGCGGTACCATGAGGTGAGCGCGACCTCCCCTGTCGCAGGCGAGAGGCGCCTAACGGCACGGGGGGGAGGCGAGGACCACATGGGACTCCGTCCCGACGACGACGAGCTCCTTCCCCAGCGGGCCAACGACCTCGGACCCAGCCTGGGCGGTCCCGCCCCGGACAAGCCGGGCCCAGGGACGGATGCCAGACCGGCCGGCTTTCCCGGGGCCGCCTTCGACGTGGTGGTGATCGCCGCCTCCGCCGGTGGCCTCAACGCCCTGAGCATCGTGCTGTCGGCGCTGCCCAAGGGCTTTCCCGCGGCCATCGCCGTGGTCCAGCACCTGGACCCCCGGCACCGCAGCCTGATGGCCGACCTCCTGGACCGCCGATGCTCGCTGCGCACGACCCAGGCCGGCGAGGGCGACCGGCTCGAGCCCGGCCGGGTGTACATCGCCCCGCCCGACCGCCACCTGCTCGTCAACCCCGACGGCACCCTGTCCCTCTCGAAATCCGACCTGGTGCACTTCGTACGTCCCTCGGCCGACCTGCTCTTCGAGTCGGTGGCCGCCAGCTTTCGCGAGCGGGTGATCGCCGTGGTGCTGACGGGCACGGGAAGAGACGGCACCATGGGCGTGGAGGCGGTGAAGAAGATGGGCGGCACCGTCATCGCCCAGGACGAGGCGAGCTCGGAGTTCTTCGGGATGCCGCACGCGGCCATCCTGACCGGCTGTGTGGATGTCGTCCTCTCGCTCGCCGAGGTGCCGTCAGCGCTGGTGAAGCTCGTGATGGAAGGTGAGATGGAGTGACGGCGGCCGGGGTGAACGAGCCCTTCGAAGCCCTGCTCGAGTTCCTCAAGCGGGCCCGCGGCTTCGACTTCACCGGATACAAGCGAGCCAGCCTCGAGCGCCGCGTGGGCAAGCGCCTCTCCGAGCTGGGTATCGACGGCTACCCGGACTACATCGACTTCCTCGAGGTCCATCCCGACGAGTTCGCCCACCTGTTCAACACGATCCTCATCAACGTCACCGGCTTCTTCCGGGATCGGGAGGCTTGGGACCAGCTCGCCACCGTCGTCATCCCCAGGATCGTGAAGGCCAAGCGCTCTCACCAGCCGATACGCGTCTGGTGCGCGGGCTGCGCGTCGGGTGAGGAGGCCTACTCGGTGGCCATCCTGCTGGGCGAGGCCTTGGGCCAGGACGCGTTCCGCGAGCGGGTGAAGATCTTCGCCACCGACATCGACGAGGACGCGCTGGCCCAGGCCCGCCAGGCCAGCTACGGCCCCGACGCCGTGGCCGAGATCGCGGCCGACCAGCGGGAGCGGTACTTCGAGCAGGCCGTGACCCGCTTCCTCTTCCGTAACGACCTGCGCCGCTCGGTGATCTTCGGACGCCACGACCTGATCCAGGACGCGCCCATCTCCCGGCTCGACCTGCTGGTTTGCCGCAACGTGCTCATGTACTTCAACGCCGACGCCCAGGCCCGCATCCTGTCCAACCTCCACTTCGCCATGAACGACTCGGGCTACCTGTTCCTGGGCAAGGCAGAGATGCTGCTGACCCACACCGACCTCTTCTCGCCCCTCGAGCTCAAGCACCGCCTGTTCACCAAGGTCGTGCCGGCCAAGGACCATGAGAGCCTGATCGAGGCGGCCAGAGGAGCGGCCGCCCTTCCCGGCATCGGGGCCGAGGGGCGGGTCAGCGACCTCGCCTTCGACACCGGCCTGGTCGCCCAGATAGTCGTCGACTCCGGCGGACGGCTGGCGTCGGCCAACCGGGCCGCGGTGTCGACCTTCGCCCTGAAGGACGCGGACATGGGCCGGCCCCTTCAGGACCTTGAGCTCTCATACCGGCCCATCGACCTCCGCTCGCTCATCGACGAGGCCCACGCCGAGCAGCGACCCGTGTCCCGCGCCGGCGTGGAGTACCCCAGGGCCCGTGGAGGCGCGCAGTTCCGGGACGTCGTCGTGGTCCCCCTGGTCGAGCAGGGCTCGGTCATCGGCGCCAGCATCAGCTTCAGCGACGTCACCATGGCCAAGCGCCTGCAAGAGGACCTGCAGCGATCGAAGGAGGAGCTCGAGACAGCCTACGAAGAGCTCCAATCCACCAACGAGGAGCTGGAGACGACCAACGAGGAGCTCCAGTCAACGGTCGAGGAGCTGGAGACGACCAACGAGGAGCTCCAGTCGACCAACGAGGAGCTCGAGACGATGAACGAGGAGCTCCAGTCGACGAACACGGAGCTGCAGGCCATCAACGACGAGCTCAACGACCGCAGCGCGGCGCTGGATCGGGCCACGGCGTGGTTCGAGTCGATCCTGGCCAGCCAGCGCAGCGCCGTCGTCGTTGTCGACCGTGCCCTCATCGTGCAGGAGTGGAACCCGCGGGCCGAGGACCTGTGGGGCCTTCGCCCTCGAGAGGTCAAGGGCCGGGCCTTCCTGGACCTCGACATCGGTCTTCCCGTGGCTGAGCTGGCCGGCGTGATGCGGGCCAGCCTGGTGGAGGAGTCCGCCCCCGCGCCGACCACGGTCAGGGCCACCAACCGGCGGGGCAGGAGCATCGAGTGCCAGGTGATGTGCAACCCCCTCGTCGGTGCCGACGGTCGCCGGGAGGGAGTGGTGGTGGTCATGGACGTCGTCGAGGCCCTGCCCGCGGCCGGCGGCTGAGTCAGATCTGATTCAGAAGTCCAGGGAAGACAGCTCGGGAACGGCCTGGACGGCGCGGCTGCGGGCCTGGCGCCACCGGTCCCGGTCCGGCTCCCTGCCGGGCTCCACCGTGCGCCGGGGGGACCAGGCTCGGGCCACCTCGTCCTCGTCCCGCCACAGCCCCACGGCCATGCCGGCCAGGTAGGCGGCGCCCAGCGTGGTGGCCTCCAGCACGGGGGAGAGCTCCACGGGACGGCCGGCGGCGTCGGCCAGGGCCTGCACGAAGGTCTCGTTGGCGCTCATGCCCCCGTCGACGCGGACCGAGCCGATGGACAGCCCGCTGTCGGCCTCGGCCGCCTCCACCAGGTCGGCGCCCCGATGGGCCACGCCTTCGAGAACGGCCCGCACGACCTGGGCCCGGCCCGTGCCCCGGGTCAGCCCCACCAGCGTGCCCCGGGCCCCGAAGTCCCACACCGGCGTGCCCAGACCGAGCAGGGCGGGCACGAACCACACGTCGCCCGTGTCCTCGCACTGCGAGGCCACCGCGTCCGACTCGGCCGCCGAGGCGATGAGCCCGAGGTCGTCCCTCAGCCACTCCACGGCCGTGCCCGCCGAGAGCATGACCGCCTCGACGCACCAGCTGAGCCGGCCCCGGCGGCGCCAGGCGACCAGGGGGAAGCACCCGGCCCCGCCCCGCAGGTCGAAGGCGGGACGGTCAGGACCCACGCACACGTCGAGCATCCCTCCCGTCCCGAAGGTGATCTTGGCCAGTCCCGGCCTGGTGCACCCCTGCCCGACCAGGGACGCCTGCTGGTCACCGACCATGCCCGCGATGGGGGGCGCACCGGCCAGGGCCGACGCCTCGCCCACCATCCCGCTGGAGTCGACGATGGCGGGCAGCACCGCCTCGGGGACGCGCAGGGCTTCCAGCACCGTCTCGTCCCAGCCCGAGGCGTCGCGCCGCAGCATGCCGGTGACGGCCGCGTTGGTCGAGTCGGTGACGTGCAGGGTTCCGGCCGAAAGCTGCCAGGCGATCCAGGTGTCGACGGTGCCGAAGCACAGATCTGAGCTCCGGTCGGGGTCGGCCATGTCGAGCAGGGCGGCCAGCTTGGGCCCCGAGGCGGTTGGTGTGCAGCGAACGCCCTGTCCCTGGAGCATGAGGCAGGTGCCGACCGTGCGCAGGTCCTGCCACCCGATGCCGGGGCCGACAGGCCGGCCCGTGGCCCGGTCCCAGACGACGGTCGACGCCCGCTGGTTGGCGATGCCCACGGCCTGCACCGGACCGCCCCGGGCCAGGGCGGCTCGGGCCACGGCGAGGGCGGCGTCGGCCATCACCGCGGCGTCGAACTCCACGAATCCCGGCGCGGGGGAGGACGGGAGCACCTCGCGGTGGTGCACGTGGTCCACGGCCCCGTCCGGCCGCACCACTGCGGCTCGGACCCCGCTGGTGCCCGCGTCGACGACCAGGACGCTCATCGCAGTGAGCGACGGAACACGGCGTAGCCGCCCAGCATCCCGAGCGAGCTGAACACCACGAGGAACAGGACGAAGGCGGGCAGGAGGTGGAGCGGGGGCGCGCCTCCGCCGGTGATGGCCCGCCTGGCCACGGCCAGCACGACGTCGCCGGCATAGCCGGCGGACGCGGCCCACGCGCCGTGGGTCAGGGCGGCGTGGGGTTGGTGGCGGGCGGCCACCACCCCGCCCACCAGCGGGGCGACCACGATGGCCACCAGGGCCGCTATGACCCGCAGGCCGGCGTCGTGGCGGGCTGCGCCGCCCTGCACGGCCTGGACGAGGAGGACGGGGGGCACGCCGAAGGCGAGCGTGGTCAGGGCGCCGGCGGCCACGGCGCGGACGTCGACGGAGCCTGTCACCCGGTCGTGCTCGCCGGTCGCGGTCACGGCCAGGGGGCGGGGCCGAAGGGGGAGGCCAGGCCCAGCTTTCCCGGGTTGAGGATGCCGTTGGGGTCGAGGGCGGCTTTGACCGATGCCAGCACGCCATGGGCCGGCCCCAGGGCCCGGCCCATGAACCGGGCCCGGTTGAGCCCGATGCCGTGGTGGTGGCTGATGGCTCCGCCGTGGGCCAGGGTGACCTCGGTGATGGCGTCCCAGGCCCGCCGGTAGTAGTCGTCCTTCCAGGACGGGGCCGAGCCCTCCGGGCCCCTACCGGCGAAGGTGAAGTAGAGGCAGGCGCCGTCGGTGTAGGCGTGGGACTCGTGGGCGGAGGCGACCAGGGTGCCGTCGACGGCGGCCAGGGCGGCCAGCGTCTCGGTGTACATGGTCTCGAGCACGGCCCAGCGGGCGGCCACCTCGGCCGTGTCCACGACGATGCCCCGCCGGGAGACGGCCTCCAGGGCGGAGACGTCGTTGCGGTGCTCGAGCCAGGTGGCGACCAGGGCCTCGTCCAGGACGCCCGCCTCCCCGCACTCCTCGTCCACCACGGCCATGCCCACCTCGACCAGCCCGCGGTCGCCCTCGTCCAGCACCACCAGGACGTGGCGACCCTCGGTGCCGAAGGCGCGAGCCGACTCGGTGGCGTCGTAGAGGCGGAGCACGGCGGGCGTGGCTCCCCGGCGCAGGACCCGCCGGCAGGCGTCCAGGCCGGCGCCGAAGTCGCCGAACCCGTAGGCGGCGCGGGCCTCGAACAGGGGCACGGGGTGGACGCGCAGGCGGGCCCTGGTCACCACGCCAAGGGTGCCCTCCGACCCGACGAACAGCTGGGTCAGGTCGGGACCGGACGCGGCCCGCGGCCCCGTCCCGCCCGTGCGCACCAGCCTGCCGTCGGCCAGCGCCACCTCCAGACCCACCACCATGTCCTCGATCTTCCCGTAGCGGGTGGAGTACTGCCCGGCGGACCGGCACGCCAGCCAGCCGCCCACCGTCGACAGCGCTATGGACTGGGGCCAGTGGCCCAGGGTGAGGCCGTGACCGCTTCGGAGCTCGGCCTCCAGGAGGTCACCGAAGGTGCCGGGGGCCACGTCGGCCACGAGCGAGGTGTTGTCGACGTGGAGGAGCCCGGCCATCCCGCACAGGTCGAGGGCCACGCCCCCGAAGGCGGGGATGCTGGCGCCGCACACCCCGCTGCGCCCGGCCACTGGGGTGACCGGCACCCGGGCCTCGTCGCAGAGCCGGAGGACGGCGCACACCTCGGCCGGGTTCCGGGGCCGGGCCACGACCGCGGCCCGGGAGGGCACCTCGCCGGCCAGGGCCCAGTGGATGGCCAGCGGCCACCAGTCCCGTCCCGCCTCCACACAGGCGTCGTCGTCCACCGCCACCTCGGAGCACGCCTCCCGCAGGCGCCCGAGCAGGCCCTCGTCGACTGCGACCCATCTCCCGTCGAATCGACGGCGAATCGACGGCAGAGGGGCGTCGAAGGAGACGGCGGGCGTGGGCCTTCTGCCCCGGGACCCCATGGGGCGCTCGTTCCTAGGCGGGCGCGGCCGGCCCGGCCGGCCCGGCTGGCGTGGCCGGGGAAACCGACATCATCGGCGTCGAGGTGGAGAGGCCGGCGGCGTCGCGCTCGGCGTCCACCAGGGCCCGGAAGGCGGCCACCTGGGCCTCGACGTCGGCCTCGTCCCAGCCCAGCTCGGCCGCCAGCAACCGGGCCGCCGCCGGCGCGGCCTCGGCCGCGGCGTCCCTGTCGAGCAGCAGGGCCCGGGTGCGCCGGCTGAGCACGTCCTCCAGGGTGCGGGCCATCTCGTAGCGAGCGCCGTAGACGGCCTCGGCGGCCAGGTAGGGCAGGCCCGGGACCAGGGGCAGGCCCAGGGTCGGATCGCGCTCCACCATGGCCAGCAGGGCCCGGGCCTCGCCCCCGTAGCGCCGGACCAGATGGTTCAGCGCTTCGGGGTCCGCACCCAGCCGCTCCGCCGCCCCCGGCTCCCCCAGGGCGGCCGTGCCCTCGGCGCCCACGAGCCTGAGGTGGCGGGTGGGGCTGCGGCGGCGGCCCCGCCCGAGGCGGCGGACGACCTCGTCGACGGTGTCCGAAGCCATCTTGCGGTAGGTGGTCAGCTTGCCGCCGGTGACGCTCACCAGACCGCCGTCGGAGACCGACACCTGGTGGCGGCGGGACAGGTCGGCCGTGCGCTCGCTGGTGGCGTCCTTGATGAGGGGACGCAGGCCTGCCCACGCGCCCACCACGTCGGCCTCCGAGACGGGCTCGCTCACGAAGGTGTTGAGCGCGCCCAGGAGGTAGGCGACGTCGGCGGGAGTGCACCGGGGCTCGTCCAGAGAGCCGTCGTAGTCGGTGTCGGTGGTGCCCACGTAGACCCGCGGCCCCCACGGGATGACGAAGATGGAGCGGCGGTCCTTGGGCACGGGGAGCACCACGGCGAGATCGCAGGGGAGCCGGTCCCGCCTCACGGCGACGTGTATGCCCTTGGCCGGGCGGATGCGGCCGGGGCCCGCCCCCTCCTCGAGCCCCCGGACCTGGTCGGCCCACACCCCGGCGGCGTTGACCACCACCGAGGCCCGGACCTCGATGGCCCCGGAGGTGGCGCCACCCGCACCCGGCCGGCTCAGGGCGCTCACCACGGCGCCGTCCACCCGGCCGGAGCCGTCCTGGTGGAACCCGGTCACGGGGGCGTAGGTGGCCACGGCGGCGCCGAAGTCGAGCGCCGCGGTGCGGGCCAGGGTCAGGGTCAGGCGGGCGTCGTCGGCTTCGGCGTCGTAGTACACGAACCCCGCCACCAGCCGGTCGGGGCGCAGGGTGGGCATGTGGGCCAGGGTCTCGTCCACCCCGATGCGCCGATGACGCTTGCCGATGCGAAGACCACCGGTCAGGTCGTAGAGCCACAGGGCCACGGAGTAGGCGCGGGCAACGGCCTTGTTGACCACCCCGTCCCTGCCGAAGAGGGGGATGAGGAAAGGCAGGGGAGAGACGAGGTGAGGGGCGTTGTGGAGGAGGAGCTGGCGCTCGGCCAGGTTCTCGTAGACGAGCAGGTATTCCCTCTGCTGCAGGTAGCGCAGCCCGCCGTGGATCAGCTTGGAGGACTTGGACGAGGTCCCCGAGGCCAGGTCCCCGCGCTCCACCAGCGCCGTGCTCAGGCCCCGGGCCGCGGCGTCCAGGGCCACCCCGGCGCCCGTCACGCCCCCGCCCACGACGAGCACGTCGAAGGGCTCAGCGGCCAGCCGGCCCAGGGCCGCCTCCCGGTCGAAGGCGGTGGGATCCAGCGTCATGGCTCGGAATAGTCCCCGACGCCGGAGGTGTTGACAAGGATTCCGAGAGGCCGGCGGCCTTCAATGCCGGGGTCGCCGCATAGCCCCTTGGGCAAGCGGGTAGGAGCTTTCGAACGTGGCCCAACAGATGAGCCTGACGTGGCGCAACCGCGCAGCGTGCCGGGGGGTGGACCCCGACGTCTTCTATCCGGTCTCCGACGAGGAGACCGAGGTGGCCAAGGCCATCTGCGCCCAGTGCCCGGTTCGGGAGGCTTGCCTGGAATACGCCCTGGCCAATCGGGAGCGGGACGGGGTGTGGGGCGGCGCCACCGAGCGGGAGCGGCGGCGGATGATCCGCCAGCGCCGCAAGACGGCCTAGCCCAAGTTACCAACCGGTCATGCGGTCGCCCTCCGCCGCCCCGAGAGAGGCGGCTGAGGCCACATGTACCCTGCCGGCGATGCCCTTCGAGCTCTCCGAGGAGCTGGCCGACCTCCAGGCCGCCGTGCGCCGCCTGGCCCAGGACAAGGTCCGCCCCCGGGCCCGGGAGATCGACGACACCGGTGAATATCCCCAGGACCTGTTCGAGGTCTTTCGCGATGCGGGCCTCCTCGGCCTCTGCCTGCCGGTGGAGCTCGGGGGCTCGGGGGCGGGGATCCTGGGCCTGACCGTGGCCATCGAGGAGGTGGCCAAGTACTCCAACACCGCCGCCCTCATGCTGCTGCTGACCCGCCTCCCCACCGGTCCGGTGCTGATCGCGGGGTCGGACGAACAGAAGCGGCGCTACCTCCCGGGGATCGCCGACGGCAGCCGGCGGGCCGCCTTCGGGCTGTCCGAGCCCCAGGCCGGCAGCGACGTCATGGGCATGCGCACCAGGGCCACCCCCGACCCCGCACGCCAGGGCGGTTGGGTGCTGCAGGGGACCAAGTGCTGGATGTCGGGCGTGGCCCAGGCCGACTGGTACACGGTCTTCGCCAAGACGGCCGAAGAGGTCGCCTCGCGTCGCCACGACTCGGTGACGGCCTTCATCGTCGAGCGCAGCTGGGACGGCGTCGGGGTCGGGACCCTGGACCGCAAGATGGGCGTGAGAGGCGTCGACACGGGAGAGCTGCTCCTCGACGGCGTGCGGGTTCCACCCGAGAACGTCATCGGACAGGTCGGGGGCTTTCGCCTGGCCATGCTCGGGCTCAACTCCATGCGCCCCATCGTGGCCGCCCGGGGCATCGGGCTGGCCGAGGGTGCCCTCATGTACGCCACCGAGTACCTCCAGGAGCGGGACGGGTTCGGGCACAAGATGGCCGACTTCCAGGGCCTGCAGTGGGAGATCGCCAAACTGGCCACCGAGATCGAGGCGGCCCGTCTCCTGACCTACCGCGCCGCCTCCATGGCCGACGTGGGCCGCTTCACCAAGGAGTGGGTCCCCTACCTGTCGATGGCCAAGTACTACGCCACGGAGCTGGCCGTGCGGGCCTCGGGCCTCGCCCTGCAGCTGCTGGGCGCGGCCGGGTACATGAAGGACCATCCCACCGAGCTCTGGTACAGGGACGCCCGCCAGCTGACCATCGTCGAGGGCACGTCTCAGGTCCAGCTCGGCCTCATCGCCCGCGGCGTGCTCGACCGGGACCTGTGGTGGGACTGAGGTGACGGCCCTGGACGGCCTGGGGGGATGGCCCGGCGTCATCGGCCGCCTGATGCGGCGCGAGTCGCTGGGCGCCGAGGGCGCGGCCGTCGCCCTGGGGGACATCCTGGCCGGCAACGCCACCTCGGCCCAGATCGCGGCCTTCGCCGTGGGCCTGCGCATCAAGGGCGAGACGGTGGAGGAGATGTCCGGCCTGGTGCGGGCCATGCTCGAACACGCCGAGCCGGTGGAGGCGGGCGGGGACCAGGACCTGGTCGACACGTGCGGGACGGGAGGCGACCACAGCCACTCCATCAACGTGTCGACCATCGCCGCTCTGGTCGTGGCCGGCGCCGGCGCCAGGGTGTGCAAGCACGGCAACCGGGCCGCGTCCTCGGCCACCGGCTCGGCCGACCTGCTGGAGGCGCTCGGGGTGGCCATCGACCTCGGGCCTGCGGGCGTGGCCCGGTGCGTGGCCGAGGCGGGCATGGGGTTCTGCTTCGCTCCCCGCTACCACGCCGCCTCCCGTCACGCCGTCCCCACCAGGCGGGACCTGGGCGTCCCCACCGTGTTCAACTTCCTGGGACCGCTGGCCAACCCGGCCCGGCCCCGCCGCCAGGTGGTGGGGGTGAGCGATCCGGCCATGGCCGAGACGATGCTGGCCGTGCTGGAGGGCAACGGCGTGGTCCGGGCCATGGTCGTGCACGGGCACGACGGCATGGACGAGCTCACCACCACCACGACCTCGACGGTGTGGGACATGACGGGGGGCGCCTTCGCCCACAAGCGCACCTACGAGGTCGACCCGGCCGAGCTGGGCCTGAACAGCGCCGGGCTCGACCAGCTGCGGGGTGCGGACCCTGAGACCAACGCCAAGCTGGCCCGCCGGGTGCTCGACGGCGAGCTGGGACCCCACCGCGACATCGTGCTGCTCAACGCGGCCGCCGGCCTGGTGGTCGCGGGATACACCCGCGACCTGAACGAGGGCGTGCACAGGGCGGCTCACGTCATCGACGGGGGCGACGCCAGGCGAGTCCTCGAGAACCTGGTGTCGGTCTCCCAGGCGGCGGCCGCGGCCGAGGCGTGACCTCCCTGGGCTCAGCTCTCGCCCAGGGCGTCCCCCATGAGGCCCAAGGGCGGCGCGCCCAGGGCCAGGAGGGCCTCGTGGAAGCGGCGGTGCGAGTAGCGCCTGCCCCAGCGGGCCCGGGCCTCGTCGCGCAGGGCGACGA
>Ga0209577_10002035_pt1 | contig 19646 bp, 26 predicted proteins | sample GraSoiAngelo_109_FD_185874 | JGI IMG/M metagenome (GOLD analysis project Ga0209577, IMG submission 185874) | Grasslands soil microbial communities from the Angelo Coastal Reserve, California, USA - 14_0903_12_20cm (SPAdes) (version 2) | ecosystem: Environmental > Terrestrial > Soil > Grasslands...
GTGGGCGGGGGCGTGCGCAGGCTCGAGGACGTGAGGCGGCTGCTCAACGCCGGGGCGGACAAGATCTCGATCAACACCGCCGCGGTGCAGAACCCCGAGCTGGTGCGCGAAGCCTCCGGCGTCGTCGGCAATCAATGCATCGTCGTCGCGATCGATGCGAAAAGGGCCGGCGCCGGCTGGGAGGTCTATACGCACGGCGGGCGCAAGCCCACCGGCCTTGACGCCGTGCAATGGGCGCAGCGCATGCAGGCCGCGGGGGCGGGGGAAATCCTGCTCACCAGCATGGACCGCGACGGCACGCGCGACGGATTCGACCTCGCGCTCACGCGCGCCGTGTCCGACGCGGTCGGCGTGCCGGTCATCGCCTCCGGCGGCGTCGGCAGCCTCGAGCACCTCGCCCAAGGCGTGAGCGAAGGCCATGCCGACGCGGTGCTCGCGGCGAGCGTCTTTCATTTCGGAGAATTCACCGTGCGCCAGGCGAAGGAGCACATGCGCAGCCGCGGCATCGAGGTCCGCTTATGAGTGAATGGCTCGACGAGGTGCCGTGGAACGAGCAGGGGCTCGTTGCCGTTGTCACGCAGGATTTTGCTTCGGGCAGGGTGCTCGGCGTCGCGTGGATGAACCGCGAAGCGCTGGAAAAGACGGTGGCGAGCGAGGAGGCCGTCTACTGGTCGCGCTCGCGCAAGCAGCTGTGGCGAAAGGGCGAGCAGTCCGGTCACGTGCAAAAGCTGCGCGAAGTGCGCATCGACTGCGACGCCGATGCGCTGCTGCTCAGGGTGGAGCAGGTGGGCGGCATTGCCTGCCATACCGGCCGCGAGAGCTGCTTCTTCAGAAAACTGCACGACGGGAGGTGGGTGGCGACCGATCCGGTGCTGAAGGATCCGTCGCTCATCTACAAGAAATGAAACCTGGACTGTACGCAACGCTCGAACGCATCGCGGCGACGATCGAAGAAAGAAGGCATGCCGATGTCAAGACCTCGTATGTCGCGCGGCTGCTGTCGCAGGACGAGGACGCTCTGCTCAAGAAAATCGGCGAGGAGGCGACCGAGACGGTGCTCGCGGCAAAGAGCGGCGACCGCCTGCACCTGGTGCGCGAGACCGCCGACCTTTGGTTCCATTGCATGATCGTGCTCGCGCGCCACGGCCTTGGCCCCGGCGACGTGCTGGCCGAAATGCACCGGCGCGAGGGCATCTCCGGCATCGACGAGAAAGCCGCAAGAAAGAAATGAACGACCCCGACTGCATTTTCTGCAAGATCGCGCGCGGCGAGATCCCGGCGAAGAAGCTCTACGAGGATGACGACGTGTTTGCCTTCCACGACATCCGGCCGCAGGCGGCGGTGCATTTCCTCATCGTTCCGAAGGAGCACCTGCCCTCGCTGTACGAGGCCGGGATGAGCCAGCTGCGGCCCCTGGGCAAGATGCTTGCGCTCGCCGGAGAGCTCGCGCGCAAGGCGGGGGCCGCCGACGGCTTTCGCGCCATCATCAACACCGGGCGCGTGGGGCATCAGGAGGTGTATCATCTCCACATGCACGTCCTTGGCGGGCCGGAGCCCCTCGGTCCGATGCTGCAGAGGAGAAAATAGGAGACGCGTATGGGTTCGCTCAGCATTTGGCACTGGCTGATCGTCCTGGTGATCGTGATGCTGATTTTCGGCACCAAGAAGCTGCGCAACATCGGCGCGGACCTCGGCGGCGCCGTGCGCGGCTTCAAGGACGGCATGCGCGAGGGCGGCGACAAGGCTGCCGACGCGGGCGCCGCGCCGCAGGTGACGGGCAAGACGATCGAGGGCGAAATCAAGGAAAAGACCGAGCACAAGGCCTGAGCGCCGGCGCGGTCCTGAGCAAAGGCGCCCGCCCGGGCGCCTTTTTATTCTCCAGGCTCACCATGTTCGACATAGGATTCTCCGAGCTGCTGGTGATCGGGCTGGTCGCGCTGATCGTGATCGGGCCCGAGAAGCTGCCGCGCGTGGCGCGCACGCTCGGCCACCTCGCGGGCAGGCTCCAGCGCTACGTCGCCGACGTGAAGGCCGATATCAACCGCGAGATCGAGCTCGACGAGCTGCGCAAGATGCGCGACTCGATGCAGAAGGCGGCGAGCGACATGGAGACCTCGGTCAACACGGAGCTCGCCAAGACCGCTGACGAGCTCAACAAGTCCGTCGAGGCGCTGGCCGAAGCCAAGCCCCCGGAAAACAAGCCGGGATGAGCGACCAGGAAACCTTCATCTCGCACCTGATCGAGCTGCGCCAGCGCCTCATACGCGCGGTCGCCGTGGTGCTCGCCATCTTCGTCGTGCTGTTCGTCTGGCCCGGCTCCGGGCCGATCTACGACGCCCTCGCCCTGCCGCTGATGAGAGCGCTTCCCGAGGGTGCCAAGATGATTGCCACCGGCGTCATCACCCCGTTCATGGTGCCCGTGAAGGTGACGGCGCTGGTCGCGTTCATGATCGCGCTGCCGTATGTCCTGTACCAGGCGTGGGCCTTTGTCGCGCCCGGCCTGTACGAACATGAGAAGAAGCTGGCGCTGCCGCTGGTCGTCGGCAGCACGGTGCTGTTCCTGCTCGGGGTCGCGTTTTGCTACTTCTTCGTGTTCGGCAGGGTGTTCGCGTTCATCCACAGCTTCGCGCCGAAGTCGATCACGCCGGCACCCGACATCGAGGCGTATTTCAGCTTCGTGATCACGATGTTCATCGCCTTCGGGGTCACGTTCGAGATCCCGATCGTGGTCATCGTGCTGGTGAGGATGGGCCTGGTGAGCGTCGAGAAGCTGCGCGACGCCCGACCGTACGTGATCGTCGGCGCCTTCATCATCGCGGCGGTCGTCACGCCGCCCGACGTGCTGTCGCAGCTCCTGCTTGCCATCCCGATGTGCCTTCTGTACGAAGCAGGGCTCGTCCTCGCCCGCTTCGTCAAGGCCGCCGAAGGAAGCGAAGCGGACCTCAGCACAAAGGGAGAGATCTGATGCGCGGGCTAGAAATCGGGCTGACCCGGGCTTGACCCAGGGGTGACCCAGGTCTGGCCCACGGGTGACCCGGGGCTGACCCGGGTCTGGCCCAGGGTCTGGCCCAGGGCTGACCCAGTCGAGTCAGATCGCACTCTTCAGGGCTCCGAGAGGAACGCAGACCATCATTTTCCTGGACGGGCTTCTCCCTTCTCCGTAGGTAGGAAATTCACTTTCAATTAGCCGGCGCCAGACTTTCAATCAGCCGGAGCCTCCCTTACACGGCGCCGCATCTATCGCTACCTGAACTACCGACACCGCAACGTAGGCACCCAAGATCATCCGCTTCAGCCTATTAGTTAGGATGATTAAGTTGGAAAGACACTAGTCCAGGAAATGAAAGCTGAAAGTGCGCAACGTTCTCATCAAATCGGCGGCGGGTCACGCGTCAGTTCTTGCGCCGAGCGGGCGATGTTGAGTTCTGACAGAAGGCTCGGAGTTTTTAGCCTAGGTCACGGTCTGGACTGCTGCCTCCGGATCGTGTGGTCGGCATCGTTGCCGGCGCTGCTTGTAATCGCGTCGAGAACCTCAATCGCCCGGGGATGCGCGTCGAGCGCGGCCCGAGCGATCACCGCCGCCCTTGCTAGGTGCGAACAAGCCGAATGGGGAACGGCGTCCGCCGCCTCTTCTAGCGCTCGGGGATGCCGTTCTGAGAGAACGGCAAGAAGGACGGCCGCTTGGCTAGCGTCTTTGAGACCCTTTTCTCCTCTTTTGCGGAGCTGCGAGACGATGAGCTTGTGCAAGGCGAACCGCTCAGGTGTAGGTACGCGGATTGCGCAGCAACCTTCCCGTGCTAGAACGGTCGCGTCCTGCGATTCTCCGAGGAGATATTTAAGGTATGGCAGCGAGGTAGCGTGCGCCTTCAGCTCCGGCACTGGGACGATCTTTATTTTCTCGTCTGGGGAAGGAACAAGGAGATCCACCTTGAAGAATGATTTACCGGGTTCCATGAACGACGTGCTTGGCTTACGGACATCCAAGCTCGGCACCTCGACAAAGGAGATGCCGGAAGACTTCAACATGTCGAGAAAGCTTAGTTCCGGATTCTTCTCGAAGGCGAGCTTGGCATTGCGTGCGATATCCACGTCTTGGGTCGCGTATTGGGCGGCCCGCACTCCTAGTTCATTCAAGAGAGCTCCATATGCGTGCGAGCCGATAAGCATGGCGCCGGCCTGAAACAAACCGTGGTTGTGTAGGGTTGCGACAGTTGCGTAGCTCTTCGAATCGACGAACTTGAAGCCCTCGCGGGCTAGAAGCCGGATGTTTTTCACTGCGCCGGCAAGCGCCTGCAGCTTGTTGCGGAACTCTTCGGCCTTCGCGTCGGCATCCTTGTCGCCGACAGGGCCGGCCAAATACGTCTCTACCTTCTTGCCGCGGGCGTCGTAGAACTGGTGAACGTAGTACTTGAAGCCGGCCGCGTTGCTGTGCTCATAAACGCCGCCTGGAGTACCTGTGGTCACCTGCCCCTGGCTATGGGCGAAGTTCTGGATGTCACCGTACAGAGTGGTGAGGGCCTGGGTGTGGGGTTCGTAGAGTTTCGGCATGCTTGGATGGCCTGTCCTACCACTGCCCCGGGTGGGGCGTCGAGGAGAAGCCTCTCCGTTTGTATCCGCTATATTCAAATTATAGTGGATACAAAATATCAGTCAATTTAAAAATCTAGTTGATACAAAAATAAATGTTAAAACTCTTTGAATTTACAAGACTTTTCTGAGCCCAGAGCGGGGCGGGTCGTAGACACAGGGCATGGCGACCGGGCATCGTGCCCGCGCCCCTGCCGCCAGAACTCGTCTACGACCAGGATCTCGTACGCATGCTTTCACGCGCCGACGCGGCGCTCTCGGAGCTTTCCGGCGTCGGCCGGCTCCTGACGAATCCGCACCTGCTGATCGCACCGTGGATGGCGCGTGAGGCGATCCTTTCCTCGCGCATCGAGGGCACCCGGACGACGCTCAGCGAGCTGCTTATCGACGAGGCCGGCGGTGCACGGGTGGCGGGACGCGCGGCGGCCGACTTACAGGAGGTGCGCAACTACGTGGATGCGCTCGAGTACGGCGTCGAGCGCCTACCGCTCTCGCTGCGCCTCGTGCGCGAGCTTCACGCGCGCCTCATGAAAGGCTTGCGCGGCGACAAGGCGACGCCCGGAGAATTGCGCCGCTCGCAGAACTGGATCGGGGCGCAAGGCAGCACGCCGGCGAACGCGGCCTACGTGCCGCCGCCCGTGAGCGAGATGCCAGTGCGCTCTGGTGCACGAGCAATTCGAGGCGATCCGAGCGCGGCCGGCTCTCTCAGCCGCTGCTTTACCTTCGGACTATATCGACGAGCACCGCAAGGGCTATTACGAGCTTCTGCAGCGCTTGCGCACGCATGGCGACTGGAACGCATGGATCCGCTATTTCCTCACCGGGGTTGAGCGCATCGCGCGCAAGGCGGTGCAGCAATCGTCGACGCTCATCGACATCCGCGAGCGCTACCGCGACGCGCTCAAGGACAAAGCCCGCGCCGCGGCGCTGCTTGACGAGTTGATGATGAATCCGTTCATTACCGTGCTGCGCGCCCAGAAAAACCTGCGCGTTTCCAATCCCACCGCACGCAAGACGGTCGAGCTGCTCATCGAGCGAGGCATCATCGCGCCGCTCGGTGACCGGCGCTGGGGCAAGGTGTATGTCTCGAAGGAAATTCTCGCGGCGATCGAGCAGAAATGAATTCCGCCAGGGAAATCGGGCTCTGACTAAGGTCCAACCCTGAGTTCTACTCCGGCCGCGCCTGCGGCTTGGGACGCCGGCCGACCGTGACGCTCGCGTCCACATCCTGGCCCTGACGCTTCACTTTCATCGTCGCCGCCGAGCCCGGAGCGAGAGCGGCGATGAGGTTCAGCATCGCCGCGGGATCGGCGACCGGCTTGCCCTGCACCTCGAGCAGGACGTCACCCGGCTTGATGCCGGCCTTGTCGGCGGGCCCGCCGTGCAGCACGCCGGCGATGAGCGCGCCCCGCGTGCCGCCGAGCTTGAAGGTTTCGGCGACCGGCGGGGTGATCTCCTGCACCTCGACGCCGATCCAGCCGCGCGTGACGCTGCCGCTCTTGACGATCTGCTCGAGCACCATCTTGGCGGTCGACACGGGGATGGCGAAGCCGATCCCCATCGAGCCGCCCGAGCGCGAGAAAATCGCCGTATTGATGCCGATCAGGTTGCCGGCCGCATCGACCAGCGCGCCGCCCGAGTTGCCCGGGTTGATCGCAGCGTCGGTCTGGATGAAGTTCTCGAAGGTGTTGATGCCAAGGCCTGTGCGGCCGAGCGCGGAGACGATGCCGCTGGTGACCGTCTGGCCGACGCCGAACGGATTGCCGATGGCGAGCACCACGTCGCCGACGCGCAGCGTGTCCGAAGAGCCGAAGCTGATCGCTGGAAGGTTCTCCGCGTCGAGGCGCAGCACCGCGAGATCGGTCTCGGGATCGATGCCGACCACTTTCGCGAGCAGCTTCTTGCCGTCGGCCAACGCCACCTCGATCTCGTCGGCCGCCTCGACCACGTGATGGTTGGTCAGCACATAGCCGCTGCTGCTGACGATGACGCCCGAGCCGAGGCTCGCCGCGCGCTGCGCCTCGTCGGGCAGTTGATCGCCGAAGAAGCGCCGGAAAATCGGATCGTTGAGCAAAGGATGGCGCGGCGCGGGGATTTCCTTGGAGGTGAAGATGTTGACCACCGAAGGCGTTGCGCGCTGCACCGCGTCGTAATAGGACGCAGGCGCAGGTCCAGGCCGCGCGGCGACCGGCATCGGTGCTGCGCTGCTCGGTTGCGCGATCGATACAGGAAGCTGCGCGCCCGCGCGCGAGGGCAACCATTCCGGACGGAAGGTCGACACGACGAACAGCGCCGCCACCGCGATCGTCGCGGCCTGCGAAAAAATGAGCCAGAGGCGGTACATGCGGAAACTCGGCATTATACAGAATTCCTCTTAAGATTTAGATGTTTACGCGCTAAATCCTAGACATGCCGTGGCCCCGTCGGTAAAATCGCACGCTGTCGCGCGCCGCCCGACCCCCTAGCCATCTCCATGAACGATCAGAAGAAAATAGACCGGGCGCGGCGCAACTTGCTGCTCGCGACGTCGGTCGTCGGCGGCGCGGCAAGCGTCGGCGCGGCGGCCCCTTTCGTCGCGAGCATGTGGCCTTCGGAGCGCGCGAGGGCCGCCGGCGCGCCGGTCGACGTGGACCTCTCCAGAGTCGGCCCTGGCGAGCTCGCCGTGATCGAGTGGCGCGGCAAGCCGGTGTGGGTGCTCCGGCGCACCCGGGAGATGCTCGATTCGCTCAAGGCCGCGCAACCGAGGCTGACCGACCCCTTGTCGAAAGCTTCCGAGCAGCCGCCTTACGCGACCAACGAGTACCGCTCATTGAAGCCCGAGATCATGGTGATGGAGGGCGTGTGCACCCACCTGGGCTGCTCGCCCCAAATGAAGAGCGTCGAAGCGAAGGCCGAGATGGGCGCGGACTGGCCGGGCGGCTTCTATTGTCCCTGCCACGGCTCGAAGTTCGATTACGCGGGGCGCGTGTTCCGCGGCGCGCCGGCGCCGACCAACCTGAGGGTGCCGCCCTACGAGTTCGTTGCGCAAGCAGGACTGACGATCGGCGAAGACAAAGAAACGAAGGGGGCCTAGCCGATGGCTGCGCGCCTGTGGAACTGGATCGACGCGAGGATGCCGAGCCTCAAGGTGGAGTGGCGCAAGCACGCCGCCGAGTACTACGCGCCCAAGAACTTCAATTTCTGGTATTTCTTCGGCTCGCTCGCGCTGCTGGTGCTCGTCATTCAGATCGTCTCGGGCATCTTCCTGACGATGAACTACAAGCCCGACGCGAGCCTCGCGTTCGGCTCGGTCGATTACATCATGCGCGACGTGCCGGGCGGCTGGATCATCCGCTACATCCACTCGACGGGCGCCTCGGCGTTCTTCATCGTCGTGTACCTGCACATGTTCCGCGCGATGCTGTACGGCTCGCACAAGGCGCCGCGCGAGCTGGTGTGGATCTTCGGCATGCTGATCTACCTCACGCTGATGGGCGAGGCGTTCTTCGGCTACCTGCTGCCGTGGGGGCAGATGTCCTACTGGGGCGCGCAGGTCATCGTCAACCTGTTTGGCACGGTGCCGTTCATCGGCCCTGACCTCGCGCTGTGGATCCGCGGCGATTACGTGGTGTCCGACGCGACGCTAAACCGCTTTTTCGCGCTGCACGTTATCGCGTTCCCGCTGGTGCTCCTGGGCCTGGTGGTGGTGCACCTGCTCGCGCTGCACGACGTCGGCTCCAACAACCCGGACGGGCTCGACATCAAGAAACACCACGACGCGAGCGGCCGCCCGCTCGACGGCATCCCGTTCCATCCGTACTACACGGTGAAGGACCTGATGGGCGCGGTGGCCTTCCTCGGCATCTTCTGCTTCGTCATGTTCTTCATCCCCGAGCTTGGCGGCTACTTCCTCGAGTACAACAACTTCATCCCGGCCGATCCGCTGAAGACGCCGCAGCACATCGCGCCGGTCTGGTATTTCACGCCGTACTACTCGGTCCTGCGCGCAGTGCCGCCGCTGTGGCATTCGCAGTTCCCCGGCGTGCTGGCGATGGGCGCGGCGGTGCTGCTCTTTTTCTTCCTGCCCTGGCTCGACCGCTGCCCGGTGCGCTCGATCCGCTATCGCGGGCCCTACTACAAGAGCGCGCTCGCCGTGTTCGTCGTCGCGTTCCTCGTCCTTGGCTACCTCGGCACCGAGTCGACCACCGTGTGGGGCCAGTTCGGCTTCGACGCCTTCTTCCTCGACACCAAGGACCGGGCCACCTGGTTGGCGCGGCTGTGCACGCTCGCCTACTTCCTGTTCTTCATCCTGATGCCCTGGTATACGGCGCTCGACCAGGTGAAGCCGGTCCCCGAGCGGGTGACGCACTGATGGGAAAGCTCGTGATCGTCCTGCTGCTTTCGCCGCTGTGCGGCTGGGCCGCCGAGGCCGGCTATCGCCTGGACAGCTCGCCGCACGACCCCGACGACCTGGTTAGCCTGCAGGCGGGCGCGCGCACGTTCGTCAACTACTGCCTGGGCTGCCACGGGCTGCAATCCGTGCGCTACAGCAAGCTCACCGAGCTCGGCCTGACCGAGGCGCAGATCAAGGACTACCTCATGTTCACCGCCGACAAGGTCGGCGAGCCGATCCGCACGGTGATGCCGCGCAAGGAAAGCAAGAGCTGGTTCGGCGTGGCGCCGCCCGATCTTTCGCTCGCCGCGCGCTCGCGCAGCCCCGACTGGCTCTACACCTACCTGCGCACTTTCTATCGCGATGCGAAGACCGCCACCGGCTGGAACAACGCCGTGTACGCGAACGTCGCCATGCCGCACGCGCTGTGGACGCTGCAGGGCGAGCACGCCTACGACCGGGAGAGCGGCAAGTGGACCCAGATCGCCAAAGGCAGCCAGTCGCCCCCGGAATATGACGCCACGGTGCGCGACCTCGTCAATTTCCTGGTGTACGTCGGCGAGCCCGCCGCCACGAGGCGCAAGGTGATCGGCATCGTGGTGCTGTACGTGCTCGCCATCTTTTTTGTCTTCACCTATCTCCTGAAGAAGGAATACTGGAAGGACGTGAAGTAATCGCCGGCCGAGCGCGGACCGGACTTTTTCAGCCGGAATCGAAGCCATGATGCAACTTTATTCGGGCACCACCTGCCCTTTCAGCCACCGCTGCCGCTTCGTGCTCTACGAAAAGGGCATGGACTTCCAGGTCATCGACGTCGACCTGTACAACAAGCCCGAGGACATCGCGGTGATGAATCCGTACAACCGGCTGCCGGTTCTGGTGGAGCGCGACCTCATCCTGTACGAGTCGAACATCATCAACGAGTACATCGACGAGCGCTTTCCGCATCCGCAGCTGATGCCGGCCGACCCGGTGATGCGCGCGCGCGCGCGGCTGATGCTGTTCAACATGGAATTCGAGCTGTTCTCGCACATCGAAAACCTGGAGTCCGGCAAGGAAAAGCAGGTCGAGCGCGCGCGCCAGCACGTCACCGACCGCCTGATCGAGCTCGCGCCGATGTTCACCAAGACCAAGCACATGCTCGGCGACGACTTCACCATGCTCGACGTGGCGATCGCGCCGCTCCTGTGGCGGCTGGATCACTACGGCATCAAGCTCGGCAAGACCGCCGCGCCGCTCATGAAGTACGCCGAGCGCATCTTCTCGCGGCCGGCGTTCATCGAGGCGCTCACGCCCTCGGAGAAGGTAATGCGCAAGTAGCCCGGCGATGACCGAGATCCCGACCAAGCCGTACCTGCTGCGCGCGCTGTTCGAGTGGTGCGTCGACAACGGCTACACGCCGCACGTCGCGGTCAAGGTCGACTCGCGCACGCAGGTGCCGTCGGAGTACGTCAAGAACGGCGAGATCACGCTCAACATCAGCCCGAATGCGGTGCACAAGCTGCAGATGGGTAACGAGCTGATCGAGTTCTCGGCGCGCTTTGGCGGGGTCGCGCGCCAGATCTCGGTGCCGATCGCCAACGTGTTCGCGCTCTACGCGCGCGAGACCGGGCACGGCATGACCTTCGACGCGGACGCGCCGAAGCCCTCCGTGCAGACGAAGGCCGAGGCCGAGCCGGCCTCGCTGCTTGGCAAGCCCAGGTCTCCTGCCGCGCTGCCAGCGCCCGCCAACCCCGAGCCGCCGAAGAAGCCCTCGGGCGGCAAGCCGACGCTCAGACGAATCAAGTAGGCGCGGCCGGTGCATAATGCGCGCGCCGTGCCGGCTTAGCTCAGCTGGTAGAGCAGCGGCTTTGTAAGCCGTTGGTCGGCGGTTCGAGTCCGTCAGCCGGCACCACAGCAATGAAATTGCTCCTGGTCGCGACGCTACTGCTGCTCGCGGCGTGCGCCGAGCCGCCGCGGATCGGCATCACCATCTCGAACACGCCGGGTCCGATCGGCGCGTGCGCGCCGCCCAAGCCTGGCGCGGGCTGCCCGTAAGACGATCATCGCCGCCAACGCGTTGATGCAGCAGTCTTTTTTCCCTATGAGACATCGCGCCGCCAGCACGCAACCTACACTGCGACCTACACCCGATGAATAAATCAGGCAGGCCTGTTCGAGTTTTGCCAACACCTTTTTACCACCAGGCCCAGTCCGCGCTATGCCGGTGTCGCACTTCGAATACGGGGTCATAGTCGGAATCGTCGAGCCAGCGGCGAAGCTGCCTGGCGTTCAGCGTGCGCAGGCGATGATCGAAGATGCGCCGGTACCACTGCGGCGCAGTGCTCCTTAACGTCCAGCACGCGTCTGAGTGAAAGCGGGCAATCGCGCGCAGTCCCTCCCTTGAGCGCGCATCGATGAAAAACGGAACCAGGACGCCGTTGACCCAGCAGTAATCGCGCAGCACCCAATCATAGTCGTGGCGCTGCCCGCGGCGGCGATAAGTGCGTGACATGACGAAGCCTCCTTTTCGGGAATAGCTACGTCATGGGTTCGCTCCTTTCTCGTCGCTGCCGTTTGTGGACCTTCGTTTCATTTCGCTCCTCCTGCCGGAGCCGGCCGCCCGAGCCTTTCGGCGAGGCTCTGCATCTCCTCCTGCGCGCGCACGATCTCCTCGAGCGAAAGCTGCGCCCAGCGGCGCAGCTGCTCGCGCTCGGCGCCTTCCCAGGTGGTCAGGCTCCAGTCGATCGCTTTTTCGTCACTTCCCGGCATCGGCAAGCTTTCGCAAATACTCGATGTCGATTTTATCCTGCGGCCGACCGGCAAGCTCCTTCATCCGGATGAGCGATGGAATCGAAACGAAACGCACCGCGACCGACCCGAGCGGCTTGACCAGCGCCCTGGCGTATTCCTCGTCGAAATCGAACGGCTCCGTGGCGAACACATCGACAGGCGTATCCGGGTGGGCATCGCACCAGAAATTCAACACGGTCATTCCCTTGTCCCGATTCCACGCTGTGCGCTTCGCCGCGTCCGCAAGGTCGGAAGCGGTTACAGGAACAATCGGCCGATAGCCGATGCGCTCCAGGGCGCGGAACGCCGCCACGATGTTCCCCGGAGCAAGCTGCAACACCAGGTCCACATCCCTCGTGAACCGCAGGTATCCGTGCGCGTTCACGGCCAGCCCTCCGGCCACGAGATAGCGCACGGCCGCCTTGTCCAGCGCCCGGACGAGCGTATCGAAGCTGCCCAGCTTCATCCGTCCTATTTTGCCTTGTTCCCTAGCAACGCGCCCTCGCCTGCTGGAACATGGCGAGCGGACGTGGGAACAAGCACTCGCGAGTTAAATGCGACAGCAAAATTTCGGATCTTCTGACGGCGCGAGCGAAAACCAAAGACCGTCAGCGGATCTCCCAGGCACCACTCGCATGATGCAGCAGTGCTTTCCCCTATGAGAATTTAGGGAATTCTGCTCGACCTACACAGCAACCTATACCGAACAAAGCAACGTTCAGCTCAGAATTCCACATAATTTACGTCCCGCCCGGCGCGACGCGCCGCTTCGCGCAGCGTCATCGCCCCACCGCTGGTCATCGCCTTGAGCAATCCCCAACGCTTGGCAGTGAGCACCTTCCAGAGCAGGTCTGCCGACGCAAAAGAGATATGTGCACCGCGCCGCTCGCCGGAGAAGGCGTCTAGCGCTCGCCGGGTGACAGCGTCGCGCGTCGCAACAGAAAGCGTCACAGTCTTCATGAGATTGTCCCTGCTCGTGACGCTACCTGCTGCTCACGGCGTGCGCCGAGCCGCCGCGGATCGGCATCACCATCTCGAACACGCCGGCCCCGATCGGCGCGTGCGCGCCGCCCAAGCCCGGCGCGGGCTGCCCGTAAGACGATCATCGGTGCGCTAACCAGCGCGACCGCCAGCTACAAGAGGAAACCAAGATAAGCCTGCGGCGTAAGAGCGAGCGCGCGGCCGGTCGTGACCGCGATGCCCATCCCCGGGCTTAATGTGGCAGAACGTTGACAGATATTCATAAAAGTCCACCATTCGCCACATGCCAGCCGCCACTGACCGTGATCGCACACTAAAGCTCGCCGGCCGCCGCCAAGGCGTGACCGCACGCGAGTTGGTGCAGGCGGGGATTCATCGCCAGGTACTGAGCCGGCTGGTTGCCGGCGGCCAGCTTGAGCGCATCGCGCGGGGCCTGTATCGCCTGCCCGAGCATGCGGTCACCGAGCATCACGGGCTCGCCATTGCGGCAGCGGCGGTCCCGCAGGGCGTCGTGTGTTGCGTGGCGGTGCCGGCGCGTTTCGCGCTCGACGTCCCGCTTCTTGCAGCCGGCGCGCAGCCAGGATGGAAAACAAAGAGCCCGCCGTGCGGGCTCCTTGTGGTGGCGCGCAGCGCCTAGAGCGGCTTGATGTTCGCCGCCTGCAGGCCTTTGGGGCCGCGCTTTACTTCGAACTCGACCTTCTGGCCTTCCTTCAGCGTCTTGAAGCCGTTCATCTGGATCGCGGTGTGATGCGCGAACAGATCTTCGCCGCCTTCAGTGGGCGTGATGAAGCCGAAGCCTTTGGAGTCGTTGAACCACTTGACGGTACCAGTTGCCATTTACATCTTCCTTCTACTGAATGTCGCGACAAATCCGGGCGCGACCAAGCCGGGCACGACGATCAAGGGAACTGACGGCCACTACGGACGCTGCTTTTGGCGGCGGGAGAGGGGTACAAATTCGCTGCTCGATATCCTGCGGGCCGGATCATAGCACCTTTTTTTCGCCTTGCGCCGGGGCGCGTCGTGCAGGGGGAGGGGCACCGCGGTCTGGTATTTAACTTGCTTGAGCGCAAAGCTCGACTTGATGTTGCCCACCCCCGGAACCCGCGACAGGAAGTCCAGGATGAACCGCTCGAACGCCGGCACGTCGGGCACCAGCACGCGCAGCAGATAGTCTGCGTCGCCCGTCATCAGGTAGCACTCCATCACCTCGGGGCGCTCGCGCACGGCTTTCTCGAACACCTCGAGCGCGGGCTCGATCTGCTTCTCGAGGGTGACCTGGACCAGGACGCTGACGGTGAGGCCCAGCTTCTTGGCATCGAGCAGCGTGACGTAGCGATCGATGCAGCCGAGGGCTTCCAGCGCGCGCACGCGCGCGAGGCACGGCGAAGGAGACAGGTTTACCGCGCGCGCGAGCTCGACGTTGGAGATGCGCGCGTCGTTCTGCAGCCGCTCGAGGATTCGAAGGTCGATTGCGTCCATGGCAGCATGATATGCCGTCTGGAGACGCATTTCCCGCAATAAACAGAACCAAATGCCAGTCCGGACGCGCTACGATGCCACGATGACCGACCTTTCCGCATTCTGGCGCACCAACCCCTCCGATGCCGACCCGATCGAGACGCGCGAATGGCTCGACGCATTTGACGCGCTCGTTGAAACCGCAGGCCGCGAGCGCGCGACTTTCCTGCTGAGGAAGCTGCTCGATCATGCGCGCGCGCGACGCGTGCCGCTGCCGCCGGTGCTCAACACGCCTTACAAGAACTCGATCGCGCTTGCCGATCAGCCGCAGTTTCCGGGCAACCTCGAGCTCGAGCAGCGCATCTCCTCGATCGTGCGCTGGAACGCGCTCGCCATGGTGGTGCGCGCCAACCGCGCGCACGCCGAGCTCGGCGGCCACATCGCCAGCTACGCGTCGGCGGCGGACCTTTTCGAAGTCGGCTTCAACCATTTCTTCCGCGGCGGGCGCGACGGCGACCTGGTGTACTTCCAGCCGCACTCCGCCCCGGGGGTCTACGCGCGCGCCTTTCTCGAAGGCAGGCTCACCGAGGAGAATCTTTCCCACTACCGCAGAGAGACCGGCGGCAAGGGCTTGTGCTCGTATTGCCATCCCTACCTCATGCCGCAGTTCTGGCAGTTTCCGACCGGCTCGATGGGCCTCGGGCCGCTCAACGCGATCTACCAGGCGCGCTTCATGCGCTATCTCGAGCACCGCGGCATCCTGAAGACCGCAGGGCGCAAGCTGTGGGCCTTCGTCGGCGACGGCGAAATGGACGAGCCCGAGTCGCTCGCCGGGCTGTCGCTCGCGGCGCGCGAGGGCTTGGACAACCTGATCTTCGTCGTCAACTGCAACCTGCAGCGCCTGGATGGCCCGGTGCGCGGCAACGGCTCGATCGTGCAGGAGCTCGAAGGGCTCTTCGCCGGCGCCGGCTGGAACGTGATCAAGCTGCTGTGGGGCTCGGACTGGGACCCGCTGTTCGCGCGCGACGACGATGGGGTGCTCCTCAAGCGCCTGCACGAAACGGTCGACGGCGAATTCCAGACCTATGCCGCGACCGACGGCCGCTTCAACCGCGAGCATTTCTTCAACAAGTATCCCGAGCTGCGCCGGATCATCGCTCACATGAGCGACGCGGACATCGACCGGCTGCGCCGTGGCGGCCACGACCCGGTGAAGATCTACGCCGCGTACCGGGCCGCGGTGCAGCACGCGGGCCAGCCCACGGTGATCCTCGCCAAGACCAAGAAAGGCTACGGCATGGGGCTGTGGGGCCAGGGCAAGATGGGCACGCACCAGCAAAAGAAGCTCGACGACGCCGCCCTCAAGGAGTTTCGCGACCGTTTCGCTCTGCCGCTGTCCGACGAGGACGTGGTGCAGCTGCGCTTCTTTAATCCGGGAGCCGACAGCCAGGAGATCAGGTACCTGGACGCGCGCAGGAAGGAGCTCGGCGGCTACCTGCCCGTGCGCACGGTGTCCTCGAGCCGCCTTGCGGTGCCCCCCCTTCAGGTTGCGCCCAGGAATCAATCGACGACCATGGTGTTCGTGCAGCTGCTTGCGCAGCTCATGAAGGACGAAGCCCTCGGCGCGCGGGTCGTGCCGATCGTTGCCGACGAGGCGCGCACCTTCGGCATGCAGACGCTGTTCAGGCAGTTCGGCATCTACTCGGCGCTCGGGCAGCTCTACGAGCCCGAGGACCACGAGGAGCTGCTCTATTACCGCGAGGCGAAGGACGGCCAGATCCTCGAGGAGGGCATTACGGAGGCGGGCGCGCTTTCCTCCTGGCTCGCCGCCGCGACCTCGTATTCGTCGCACGGCACGCCGATGCTGCCGTTCTACATCTACTACTCGATGTTCGGCTTCCAGCGCGTCGGCGACCTGATCTGGGCCGCGGCCGATTCGCGCGCGCGCGGCTTTCTCGTCGGCGGCACCGCCGGGCGCACCACGCTGGCGGGCGAGGGCCTGCAGCACCAGGACGGCTCTTCGCATCTCGCCGCATCGAGCGTGCCGAACTGCCGCGCCTACGATCCGTGCTTTGGCTACGAGCTCGCGGCCATCGTCCGCGACGGCGCCCGGCGCATGCTCGAAGCCCAGGAGGATGTGTTCTATTACGTCACCGTCGGCAACGAGAACTACCCGCATCCGGCGATGCCCGAAGGCGCCGAGGAGGGCATCCTCAAAGGGCTGTATCTCTTCAAGCCGGCCGCCAAGGCGGCCCTCCAGCTCCTCGGCTCGGGGGCGATCCTGCGCGAAGTGATCGCCGCGGCCGAGCTGCTCGAGAAGGACTGGGGCATCGACGCCGCCGTCTGGAGCGTCACTTCGTTCACCGAGCTGCGCCGCGACGGCATGCGGGTCGCTCGCGCGCGGCGCTTCGGTGAGCCGGGCCAAAGCTGGGTCGAGCGCTGCCTCGCCGGCACGCAGGGCCCGGTGATCGCCGCGAGCGACTATGTGAGCGCCGTGGCCGATCTCATCCGGCCCTATGTGCCGCGCAGCTTCGTGGCCCTGGGGACCGACGGCTTCGGCCGCAGCGACACGCGCGCCGCGCTGCGCGCGTTCTTCGAGGTGGATGCCCGCAATATCGCGGTGGCGGGGCTCGCCGCCGCGCAAAGCCCGCTACTGCCCGAGGCCTTGCGGCGCTACGGGATCGACTCCGGGACGCGGCCCCCCTGGGAGCGGTAGCGGCGCGGGCGGTTTGCGCGGCGCCGTCTCCGTCGCCGCCGGCGCAGGCAACTGCAGCACCGCTTCGCGTTCCTGCGCCATGCGCGAGCGATCGTAGTCGGGGAACTGCGACGCAGGCTCCAGCAGCTGCCTGGCATGCAGCGCATCGAGGCTGCGAGCGTGCAGCCGGGCGGCAAATTCGGCCCAGTGCTGGTCGCGCTCAATGAGCGCGCGCTGAACCGCCCGCTCGGTGGACTCGTCTGCCAGAGCGAGCGCGGCGAAAACGGCGAGCCATGCCGCGATCAAAGACTTCATTCGACTTCGAGCGCGCGCGCTTCGCGGATCGAGCTCGCAAACTCGAGCACCGAGCGCGCGAGCGCCACGCGGTCCTCGGGCGTGCGCATCACCGTGTGCGCGGCGAGCACCCGCATGCCGAGCGAGCGCACGCCTTCGACGAGGGCGAGGTCCTCGCGGTCGATGACGAAGCCGTCGGCAAACTGGCGGTATTCGGTCGCCGCGCCGAGCGCGCTGGGCTCGCGCCCCAGCTCGCGCATCATCTTGCCGGCTGAGCCCTGCAGCGCCTTGGCGCCGACCACCGGGGTCACGGCGATCACCGGCGCGCCGCGCCCGCGGACGAGCTCGCGCATGCCGGCGAGCTCGAGGATCGGGCGGATGCCGTGGTACGGATTGGCAGGGCCGATCACCACCGCCTCCAGGTCCTCGGCGTGCAGCGCATCGAGCACTTCGTCGGAGAGGCGGGCTTCAGCGGCTCCCGCGTACTGCAGGCCGCGCACCGCGGGGTCGCAGCCGAGCTCTTGGTAGTACTGCCGGAACGTCATCGCGCCGTCGTCGGTGAGCACGTGGGTGCGCACCGGGTCGTCGCTCATCGGCAGCACCCGCGCTTCGATGCCCAGGTGCCGGCAGAAATCCCGGGTGATCTCGGTAAGCCGGCGCTCCTCCGCCAGGCCTTCGGCGCGCAGCAAGGGCGCGGCGAGCGACCGGTCGCCAAGCAGCGGGCGGTCCGGGCCGCCGAGCTGCTTCAGCATGCCTTGCAGCGCGCGCGTCTCGCCCTCGGGCTCCCAGCCCGCCGTGTCGCTCGCAATGCCCGCGAGCGTGAAGAGCATGGTGTCGAGATCGGGGGAGAAGGCGAGGCCGAGATGCCGGTAGTCGTCGCCCGTGTTGACGACCACGGTGAGGTCCATTCCGCGCAGCCGGTACAGGCCATCGGCAAGCTTGGCGCCCCCCACCTGCGCAGCCAGAAGCACGACCGTCCCCATGGGCGATAGTGTACTTAGTTTCGCAAGACGAGAACGGTGCCCAGCACGACCAGCGCGCCCCCCGCCAGCATCGTCATCGACAATGCTTCGCCGAGAAAGAGCGTCCCCCAGAGGACTCCAAAGAGCGGAATCAGGTAAGTCACCGTCAACGCGCCGGCGGGCCCGATGTCGACGATCAGGCGGAAGTAGAGGAGATAAGCGACCGCGCCGCAGACGAGGCCGAGCGCGAGCACGCTCGCCGCGACGAGGACGCTCGGCGCGGCCGGCGGCGGCGCAAACGGGATCAGGGGAAGCAAGAGCAGGCCCGCGGCGAGCTGCGTGCCCACCGCCATGCCGCGGGCCGGCACATCGAGCGCCCAGCGCTTCATGTATACGCCGGTGAGGCCGTACAGGAACGCGCCGGCGAGACACGCGGCGATGGCGAGAAAACCTTGCGGGGTGCCTGCATCCGGTCGCGACAGCACGGCGACGCCGATGACCCCGAGGGCGAGGCCCGCGGCGCGGCGCGGCGCGAGCCGCTCGCCCAGCACGAGCACCGTGAGAAGCGCACCCCACATCGGGGCGGTGGCATTCAGCACCGCCATCAGCCCGGCGGGCAGAGAAAGCGCCGAATACGCAAAAAGCAGGAAGGGCAGCCCCGAATTGAGCAGCCCGACGAGCGCATATTTCCGGCCCCAGCGCCGCCAGCCCGGATCGAATCCGGCGAGGCGGAAATACGCGACCAGCGCGAGGCCTGCGACCAGCATGCGCAAATCCGCGGTCAGCACCGGCCCCATGACCGGCGCGACGATGCGGGTAAACAGGAACGAGGCGCCCCAGATCGCGGCGAGCGCGATGAGCCGCCCGAAATCGGCGGCCCTCATTTCTTCGTCGGCTTTTCCAGCTCCAGGAGTCGTTTCTTGCGCGCGATGCCCCAGGCGTAGCCGCCCAGGCCGCCGTCGGTGCGCACCGCGCGGTGGCAGGGCACGACCAGCGCCACGGGGTTCGCGCCGCACGCGCTGCCCACCGCGCGCACGGCAGCCGGGTTGCCGATGGCGCGCGCGATCTCGCCGTAGGTGCGCGTTTCTCCCCGCGGGATGCGGCTCAGCGCCTGCCAGACGCGGCGCTGGAACACCGTGCCGCGCAGATCGACCGGCACGCGCGCGAGATCGCCTTTCCCGGACACGAACGAGGCGATGCTTTGCCTCACCTCGCGCAGCGCCGAAGAATCCTCGATCAGCTGGGCGGCGCTGAACTCCTCGCTGATCAGCCGGCGCAGCCTCGCCGCGTCGTCGCCCAGCTTGACAGAGCAAACCCCGCGCGAGGTCGCCGCGACCAGGATCTTGCCGATCGGCAGCGTGAACACGCTGTAGCGGATGGTCTCGCCGCGGCCGTTGGCGCGGTAGCGGCGCGCCGCCATGCCCAGGCTCGAGGCCGCCTTTTCGTAGAAGCGCGAGCTCGAGCCGTAGCCCGCGTCGTACAGCGCCTCGGTCACCCGGCTGCCATTCTTGAGCGAGGACTT
>Ga0209577_10002036_pt1 | contig 19638 bp, 23 predicted proteins | sample GraSoiAngelo_109_FD_185874 | JGI IMG/M metagenome (GOLD analysis project Ga0209577, IMG submission 185874) | Grasslands soil microbial communities from the Angelo Coastal Reserve, California, USA - 14_0903_12_20cm (SPAdes) (version 2) | ecosystem: Environmental > Terrestrial > Soil > Grasslands...
TTGGATAGCCTATGACACGGATGGCGCGAATCGGCCTGAATTTCGATTTGCGCGACCTGGACGGGGCGCCGTACCCGGCCACCCGCCTGCTCGGCCGGCCCACCGTGCTGGTTCTCCTGCGTCATCTCGGCTGCCTCTTCTGCCAGGAGCACCTGAGCCGGCTGCGCGACCACGACCAGGAGATCGCGGGCGCCGGCGGCCGTGTCGCCGTGGTCTCCTTCGCGGGGCCCGAGCACGTCAGGCGCTTCGCGCTGGCGCTCGGCCACCCCTACCTCTGGCTGTCCGACCCGGAGCGAAGCTGCTACCGGGCGCTGGGCGTGGGCCGAGGCGGTGCCTTGAACCCGTTCAGCTTCACGGACCTCTGGCGCAACGCCTACTCGACGCTCCGCGGCCAGCCCTGGATTCCCCAGCAGGCGGACCTCTGGCAGCTGGGCGCCGACTTCGTGTTCGACGCGGACGGGCAGCTGACCCTGGCCTATCGCTGCCGGTCGAGCCACGACCGCCCCTCCTCGGAGACGGTCCTGGAGGCATTCCGCAAAGCGGCGCGCCCGGCCAGGACCCGCGCTCCGCGCTAGCCGCAGGCCGTGAAGAGCACCGGCGCCGAGCCTTCCACCGTGGTGCCGGGGTGGTCGGCCGCGAACCGGCCGAGGGCATTGAGCAGCACACGGGTGGCCGCCGTCCCGGACAGCTGGAGCCGGGTCCTGACGCAGGTCTGCGACCCCTGCTCCCAGGCCACGTAGCGGTCGCCGGCCCAGCTGGTGGCGATGGTCTGGGCGTCGGCGCGGTTGACCTCGCCGCGGCCGCCCATCCGCTCCAGCAGCAGGTCGAGGCCGAACTCCCCGATCACGCCCTTGTCGATGACGGCTCCGCCCGCGTCCGGGAAGTCCACTTGAGAGACCGAGAGCCCGGAGAGGAACCGGTTCGGGTGGATCACCTCCGCGGTGGTGGTGGGCGGCGTGGTGAAGGCTTTGTCCAGCCGGGACTCCCCGCCCGCGGCGACGACGGCCTGGGTGAAGGGGGGCCCCACGATGTAGGGGAAGGACTCCAGCTCCAGGAGCACCTGCGGGACATCCGAGGGCGGGCGCGAGCCCGAGGTCTGCTCGGCCTGCGCGCGGTCGGCCTCGCTGAGCGAGGCGATGTACTGGTTCTCGATCCGGACCGCGTCTCCTTCGACCAGGGTCGTGAAGGCGAGGTCGCTCTCGTCGTCGTTGTGGGGCGGGCGGTCCAGCCCGAACCACTGGTCCTGCAGTGCGTGCGTCAGCTCGTGGACGACCACGTGCCGCACGGAGGGCTTCGCCTCGACGCCGCGTACGGCCAGCTCCTTGGTCTTCGGGTCGTAGAAGCCGATCACGCCCGCGCCCTGCAGCTCCTGCTCGGCCTTGGCCAGGTCGGGCCGTCCGTCCACCAGGCCGAGCGCCTCGAACACTTTGGCCTCGGTGGCGAAGGCCGGCGCATCGATGTTGGAGGTGGCTGCCAGCCGGCTCCGGAAGTCGGCGTCGGAGAGGAAGGTGACTTTGACCTTCTGCTTGAACTTGAGCCCCCGGTGCTGCTCGACGAACCGCTCGGCGACGGGGACGAACGCCTGCAGGCTGGCCGGGCCGGGGCTCCCGGCCGTCGCCGAGCCCTTCGCCGGCAAGTGTCCGGCCAGCGGCGAGCAGGCGGCGACCAGGAGCGCGCAGGCGAGGGCCAGCAGCCGCACGCCTGGAAGCCTACCCGCGCCGCCCCAATTACAAGGCGCCGGCGGCGGCCGGCGTGCTCAGCCGGGCGCTGACCCGGCCCCGGCGATCGATCTGCAGCTGGAGTTGGAGAGGGGTGCCGGCACAGCTGCCGGTCAAGGGATTGAGGAGCCGGGCGTCGAACGCGCAGAGCTGCTTCCCGGAGCGGGAGACGGTCACGGCCGCGGAGCTGGAATTGTCGGAGGCGACCGCGATCGACATCGAGAGACTGGGGTCGGTGAGGTCTGCGAGGTCGATCCGGTATCCGGCGCCGACGCCCACCAGCCTTCCCTTCAGGCTGTCGTCGAGGTTGGCCGGGAGCGGGACGACCGGGGCCGGCGCGGCCGCGGCCAGCCCGTGGACCAGCTTGGGAGGCGTTCCCGCGGCCAGCGCCCAGCCCGGCTGCAGGGGCCCGGCGAAGGCGAAAACGGCGAGGCCGCCCACCCCGACGACCGTGGCCGCCCCGGCCCAGGCGCGGACGGCCCGGTGCTCGGGCTTGCCGCGCAGCAGGCGCCAGGCGAGGAAGGCGCCCACGGCGCCGCCGACGCAGACCACGGCGAGCAGGTAGAACCACCCGTGGCGGACGTCGCTGCCCGTCCCCAGGCTGTGCAGCAGCGCCAGCGGCCAGCAGGCATAGGCGGACCAGTGGACGAAGCGGAAGGCCCGCTGTCCGATCCAGCGGGTGGTCAGGCCCGTCAGCACCAGCGCCGCGCCCAGCTCCAGGGTCAGGACGCCCAGCCCCATCCAGAACGGCCGGTAGCTGGAGACGAAGGGAATCACGACGTCCCGCCAGCTGATGCCGGCATAGGGGTCGAGGACCGCGCCCAGGACGTGGATGGCCACGAACACGACCGCCAGCAAGGAGAGGTTCCGGTGCAGGCCGTGGATGACGAACCGCCAGCGGCTGCCCAGCTCGAGCCGCGCGGTGGTCGCCAGCCCCAGGATCAGCACCGCGGTCAGCAAGAGCAAGGAGAGCGTGCCCGCGCTGCGGGTCGCATACCAGAGCGGGCTCGGGGCGGCCGCCAGCAGCACTCGAAAGCCGTCCGGGCTAGGAACCGCCGGTTCGGACCACCGGCTGGCCGCTGTCGAAGCCGGGATTCGCCGGCGCCGCCTGGGGAGCCGGGGCGAAGCCTCCGCCACCGCCCTGGCCGGAGGTGCTCGGGTCGGCTGCGGGCGCGCTGCCCAAGACCGCGTCGCCGACACCGGCCAGGGCGCCCGAGACCTGGAGATAGAGGGCGCCGGCGAGCGCGATGCTGCCCACGCTCAGCACGATGGTGGCGCGGCGCAGCAGCTGGAAGCGGGCCAGGGGCTCCCTCACCGTCGGATTCCAGCCTGACCGGTGAACCTTAAGTCGCGATGAAAGAGCGGGTTCAGATCCCGGTCGGCGGCGGGAGCGGGGCCTGGCCGAAGTCGAAGCAGTCGGCCATCCCGTCCGCCGCCGACGTCCGGGCGTTGAGCGAGGGCAGGGCGAAGACGTCCTCGCAGAAGCGGACGAGGCTCACGTGCGAGTGCACCGCCTTGGACACGAAACGCTTCCTCGCGTAGGGGCTGATCACCAGGCAGGGCACCCGGCCGCCGTACCGGAACTGGGTGCCGTCGGTCCATTTCTCCAGCTCCGGGGGACTGACGTGGTCCGCCCAGCCGCCCCAGTCGTCCCAGGTGATGAAGAAGGCGGTACTGGGCCAAAGGCCGCCGGCGACCACAGCCTTCAGCTGCGCCAGCGTCCACTGCATCCCCTTGGTCACGTTGCCGGCGCCGGCCGCGCGCTCGGCCGCGGTATCCGCGGGGTGCTCGCTGAGCGTCGCGTCGGCGTAGAGCCAGGACACCGCCGGCAGCTTTCCGGCCGCGGCATCGGTGGCGAACTGCGCCGCGGCCAGCTTGTGGCCCTTGGTGTGCTTCAAGAGATCGAAGACGTAGCCGTTGTAGTTGGCCCAGGTGAGCCTGGCCGCGTCCAGCTGCGCCGGCAGCGTCGGCAGGTCGAAGACCGGGCCCTTGCCGGTCCGGTAGTTGCCGGAAGGGTTGTCGACGAGCGGAGAGTCGGCCGCAACCAGCATCAGGTGGTTGGGCGTGGAGGGTCCGGCGACGTCGGTGAAGTAGCGATCGCAAAGCGTGTATTGACGCGCCAGAGCCCAATAGCCGGGAAGGTCCGACTCGGTGAAGGCCGCCCGGATGGCGCTGGTCGCTCGCGTCAGCCAGGCCGAGTGGCGATGGTTCGGGTCGCGCGGCGGCGGGTTCGGCGAATGGGCAAGGGTCGGGTCGCCATCGGCGCCGGGAAAGGCGCCGAAGTAGTTGTCGAACCCGTGGTTCTCCTTGACGACGATGACGACGTGCTGGATCGGGCTCGCCACGCGTCAGATGCAGGCGCCGGCCCGGTTCGACCATTCCAGCTGGACGGCGTAGCCCGCCACCTTCTTGGTCTTCCAGGCGCAGATGTCCCCTATCTCCCCATTGGCGTCGTCGTACCAACCCTGGCCGGGAACGGCGTCGGTGATCGCCTCGCACAGCTCGTGCGAGCTGGTCGAGGTCAGCGCGTCAAGGACCGACAACGCTCCCACGCAGCCCGGGCAGCCCGGGTAGGGCATGACCGCGTAGAAGAGGTTGCCGCCGACGTCGTTGTGGTAGCCGCAGAAGGTGGTGCAGGAGCGGCCGCCTCCCTGGCTGACCGTGGTCCCGGGGGCGAGGTAGATGAAGTAGAGGCTGTTCGGGCCGGGCTGCGGCAGTGACCGGTTCGTGCGCAGCTGGTTCTGCAGGAAGCGCTGGACGCCGCCGTCGCTGAGGTGGGACTGGGCTCGGGTCGGGACGACGGTGGCCGTGCCCACTCGGCTCCCGTGGCCGATCGAGTAGGCCGGGACGTCGTACTCGGCGAGCTGGTCGAGCAGGGAACTGCTGAGGATGGCGTCGAAGAAGCTGTTGACCTGGGCGGCCAGGGCGGCGCCGGCCTGCCGCCAGGCGGCGCCCCAGAAGATGGTCGTAACTTCCACCGCCGTGAGCAGCGGGCCGCCTCGATAGGTGAGCTGCGCGGGTGTGGCCGGCGCCAGGCTGGGCGCCTGGAGGCTGGGGTGCAGGGGAACGACGCGGGTCGGGTCTGGCACGGCAGGGACCTCCCTTTACGCGACTACTTGTGCTCCGTGGACCGAGGTTAGCCAAGCCTGGGGCGCAGCGCCACGGACCAGCTCGAAGTAGCGGCGCTGGATGCGCTCGGTGATGGGCCCGATCCGCCCGTCGCCGAGCTGGTAGCCGTCGATCTCGGTGATCGGCTGCACCTCCATGTTGGTGCCCGCGAAGAACAGCTCCTGGGCGACGTAGAGCTCGGTCGCGTCGACCTCGCGCTCCTCGACCGGGAAGCCGAGCTCGGCCGCGATGCCGATCACCGTCTGGCGGGTGATCCCCTCCAGGATGGCGTCGGTGACCCGAGGCGTGACCAGCACGCCGTCGCGAACCAGGAAGATGTTTTGCCCCGGTCCCTCCGAAACCTTGCCCCGCTCGTTGAGCAGGACCGGGATGTCGAAGCCCTTGAGGTTGGCGTCGAGGAGGGCCACCCGGCTGTTCAGGTAGTTGGCGCTGGCCTTCACCCGAGGCGAGATGGAGTTGTCAGTGGGGCGCCGCCAGGCGCTGATGGTGGAACGAACACCGCTCTCCAGCTTCGGGTTCGGCGGCTTCGGGAAGGCGAGCATGTAAGCGCCGGTCGGGTCCTCCTCACCCCGGGCCGGGCCGTCGAGGACGTCGAAATAGACGACGACCCGGATGTGAGCGTCGTCGCGGACCTCGTTCGCCTTGAGCAGCTCGATGACCCCCGCCGTGAGCTGATCGGGGCTGAAGCGCGACCGCATCCGCAGCACCCTCAGGGAGCCGCCGAAGAGCCGCTGCCAGTGCTCCGCGAGCCGGAAGAGCAGCAGGTCCCCGCCATCGGCCGAGCGATAGGCGCGGATCCCCTCGAAGACGCTTGCTCCCCGGAGCACGGCGTCGCTCCCCACGTGGAGCAGGCTTTCCTCCCAGGGCGTGACCCGTCCGTTCATCCAGGTGTGCTTGGGGTTCATTGGAATTCCCGGAAATTATCCCTGAGCCGCCCGGAGGGCCGGGAGCACCTCCGCCGCGACCCGCTCCAGAACCTCCTCCTGGTCGTCCCGGGGAATGTCGATCACGAACTCCTCGATGCCGACCTCCCCGTAGCGGCCGACCAGGTCCTGGAAGGCGTCCACGGAAGACCAGGGATCCTCGTCGGCGCGGGCGATCCAGTAATAGAGCGAGCGCAGGATCGCCCGCGGATCCCGGCCGATCCCCTCGCAATGGGCGTCCAGCACCTCGTTTCGGGCGCGGATCTCGTCCGGGCTGCCGAAGGAGTTCCAGGCGTCGGCCCAGCGGGCGACGATGCCCAGCATGCGGGGGCCGTGGGCCCCGATCGTCAGCGGCGGCCGTGGTTGCTGGACCGGCCGCGGCCGGAAGGCGGCCTCCCGGAGCTGGTAGTGCCGGCCCGGGAAGGTGGTGAGGTCCTGGCGTAGGAGCAGGTCCACGACCTGCACCGCCTCCTCGAAGCGATCGACCAGCAGCTTCGGCTCGGGGAAGTCGAGACCGAGCATCTGATGCTCGGGTTCATACCAGCCGGCGCCCAGGCCGAGCTCCAACCTCCCTCCGCTGACGTGGTCGACCGTCGCCGCCATCTTCGCCAGCCAGGCCGGGTGGCGGAAGGTGTTGGAGCTGACCAGCACGCCGACCCGGATCCGCTCCGTCTTCGCCGCCAGAGCCGCCAACAGCGTCCAAGCCTCGAAGTAGGGCCCGCCTGGCCGGCTTGGCTGGACCCAGTGGTCGCAGTCCCAGACACTGTCGAAGCCGAGCTCCTCGAAACGGCGCCAGCGCTCGACCGTCCTCTCCCAGCCCTGGTTCTGGTCCATGCAGATGCCGAAGCGAAGTTGCCGGATGAGACAATCATGGAGAGATGAAGACGATCAGTGGAATCGAGGGCTACAAGGCGCTGCAGGGCCAGCCGCTCGGCGAGAGCGGGTGGCTGCAGGTCGACCAGGACCGCATCAACCAGTTCGCCGACGCGACCGGTGACCACCAGTGGATCCACGTCGATGTGGAGCGCGCCAAGCAGGGACCCTTTGGGGCGCCGATCGCCCATGGCTTCCTGACGCTCTCCCTGATCCCGTCCTTGACCGCAGGGCTGCTCAAGATCGACGGCGTGCGGATGGGCATCAACTACGGGCTCAACCGGGTGCGCTTCCCGTCGCCGGTGAAGGTCGGCTCGAAGGTGCGGGCCACCGTCAAGAACCTTTCCATCGAGGACGTCCAGGGCGGGATCCAGGTCGTCAACGAGGTGACGATCGCGGTCGAGGGCCAGGAGAAGCCGGCCTGCGTGGCGGAGACGGTCACGAGGCTGTACGTCTAGCAAATCAAGTTGCTGACCGCGCGCTGCGGCAGACCCATTGGTTTCAGCAGCGTGGGGGCTGCCCCTTCGGTTACGGTTCATCGGGATGGCGCCGCGCATCGCCCCCGCCGACCCGGCACCGCCGGAGGCCCTGGAGAGCCTCGCCGCCTCCCCGCAGCTGGGCGGCCGGCCGCTGAACATCTTCGGCACACTCTCGCCCACCACCCGCTGCTGCTCCTGGTCGGCTTCTACCGGATGACGGCCGGCTTCCTGAACTCGACGGGCGTGGAGGTCGAGGATGCGCAAGGACGCTGATGCCGGATCGGTGATCGTCGCCGGCGCGCGGACGCCGATCGGGAGGTTCGGCGGCGGCCTGAGCTCGCTGCCGGCCGTCGAGCTGGGCGGCGTCGCGATCGCGGCCGCGGTCGAGCGGTCCGGCCTCCAGGGTGCCGACGTCGACTACGTGCTGATGGGCCAGGTCCTCCAGGCCGGCGCGGGCCAGATCACCGCGCGCCAGGCTGCCGTCCGCGGAGGGATCCCGATCGAGGTGCCCGCACTGACCATCAACAAGGTCTGCCTCTCGGGCCTCAACGCGATCGCCCTGGCCGACCAATTGATCCGCGCCGGCGAGATCGAGGTCGCCGTCGCGGGTGGCATGGAGTCGATGTCCCAGGCTCCCTACGTGGTTCCCAAGGCCCGCTTCGGCGCCCGCCTGGGCAACACGGAGATGGTGGATTCGATGGTCCACGACGGGCTCTGGTCGACCTTCCTCGAAGCCCACATGGGCGAATCCTCGGACGACATCAACCGCGAGCTGGAGATCGGCCGCGAGGAGCAGGACGCGTGGGCGGCCAGGTCCCACGCGCGGGCCGCGGCGGCCTGGGCTGAAGGGCGCCTGGCCCCGGAAACCGTGCCGGTCGAGGCGCCCGGGTCGAAAGGCGCGGGCGTGGTCGTGGAGCGGGACGAAGGGTTCCGGGCCGACAGCACCCCTCAAGTGCTGGCCAAGCTCGCACCCGCCTTCCGCAAGGACGGCACCATCACCGCCGGCAACGCATCGCAGATCTCGGACGGCGCCGCGGCCGTGGTCGTGATGTCGAAGCGTCGCGCCGCCGAGGCGGGTCTTCAACCCCTGGCCGAGATCGTCGCCCACGGCATGTCCGCCGACCGTTACGGGTGGCTGCACACAGTCCCCGCGCTGGCCCTCGCCCGGGCGCTGGAGAAGGCCGGGCTGAAGGCGTCCGACCTCGACCTGGTCGAAATCAACGAGGCCTTCGCGGCGGTCGCCCTCAACGCCACCCGGATGCTCGGCCTCGACGAGCAGCTGGTGAACGTGAACGGCGGCGCGGTCGCCCTCGGCCACCCGATCGGGGCGAGCGGCGCGCGGCTGGTTCTGACCCTGGCCTGCGAGCTGCGGCGGCGGGGCGCCGAGCTCGGCGCCGCGACCCTCTGCGGCGGCGGCGGCCAGGGCGACGCGCTGATCATCCGCAGCCTGGGCTAGTCTTTTGCACAGCGTGTTGCAAGAGACCGTTGTCGAGACCACCGGCCTCAGCAAGCGTTACGGCAACGGCGTGGTCGCCGTCGACAACCTCCAGCTGAACGTGTTCCGGGGCGAGGTTTACGGCTTCCTGGGCCCCAACGGCGCCGGCAAGACGACGACGCTGAGGATGCTCCTGGGCCTGATCAAGCCCACGACCGGGAGCGCCCGGGTGGCCGGCTCCGCGCCCGGCTCACCGGCGTCGCTGGCGAAGATCGGCGCCATCGTCGAGACGCCGGCCTTCTACCCCTACCTGTCCGGCTACGACAACCTGCGCGTGCTCGCCGACTATTGCGGCGTGCCCTATTCGCGGATCGGCCCCGCCCTCGACCAGGTCGAGCTGACGCCCCGTGCCAAGCACAAGTTCGCGACCTACTCGATGGGCATGAAGCAGCGGCTGGGCGTCGCCTCAGCGCTGCTGAAGGAGCCTGAGCTGCTGATCCTCGACGAGCCCACCAACGGGCTCGACCCCCAAGGCATGGCGGACATGCGCAACCTGATCATCCAGATCGGCCAGGGCGAGCGGACGGTGCTGATCTCCAGCCATCTCCTCAACGAGGTCGAGCTGATGTGCTCACGGATCGGGGTCATCCAAAAGGGCAAGCTGGTCGCGGAGGGCACCATCGACGACCTCCGGGGAGCGGCCCACCTGATCGTCCGCGCCGCTCCGGCGGACAAGGCGCGAAAGGTTCTCGAAGCGGTCGCCGGGTCACCGAACGTGACCGTCGAGGACGGGGCCTTCCGGCTCAAGGTGGACCTCGGCCGGACCTCCCAGATCAACCGCCAGCTGGTCGAGGCCGGGGTGGAGGTGACCGAGCTCAGGACCGCCGAGCGCTCCCTGGAGGAGGTCTTCATGGAGCTGACCGGAACCCAAGGGGGACTGTGAACCTGGTCGCCGCCTTTCGCGGGGAGCTCTACAAGACGGTCAAGCGGCCGGCCATCTGGGTCTGCATCGGGCTCCTGCTGATGCTCGCGGTGCTGCTCGGCTACGCCCTCTCCTGGTACCTGTTCACCCACCCGCCGGCGGGCGCCACCCGGAACCAGGCACCCGGAGCGCCCACCTTCGATCAATTGAAGGTGATCCTTTACCCGGCCAGTTTCGTAAAGCAGACCCTGAACCAGTGGTCGACCCTGGGCGGTGTTTTCGCGCTCATCCTGGGTGTGCTCAGCCAGGGCAGCGAGTACGGCTGGGGCACGGTCAAGACGCTGTTCACCCAACACCCGAGCCGGGTCTCGATGCTCGTGGGCAAGGTCCTGGCCCTGGCGCTGACGGTGCTGCTCACGGTGGTGCTGCTCTTCGCGGTCGACGCGGGCTCCAGCTACGTGATCGCCCTCGTCGACGGAAAGAGCACCGACTTCCCCGCCCTGATCGACATCGAGAAGGGTGTGGCGGCCGCCTGGCTGATCTTCGGCTTCTGGGCCGCTTTCGGGTTCGGCCTCGCCACCCTCTTCCGGCAGTCGGCGATGGCGATCGGGCTCGGGCTGGCCTACGCGATCCTGATCGAGGGGATCCTCCTCAACATCCTCGCCTCGGTCGGCGGTGACGTGGTCAAGCAGATCCAGCAGTGGTTCCCGATCGCCAACACGGGCTACCTGGCCCAGTCCTTCGGCACCGCGATCAGGGCGGCCGGCCAGCCGGCGGTCAAACCACTGGCGGACGCGAACCACGCGGTGACCGTCCTCCTCATCTACGTGGCGGTGTTCGTGGTCGGCTCGGCCATCCTCGTCCGCCAGCGCGACGTCACCTAAGTCCTCCCAACAGCCTTCACGGCTCGTTCACAACTCCTGGGGAGGATTGGTTCCAGAGCGGCGAAGAGCGCCGCCAGAACCAATAAGGAGTCGATGTTTGTCATGCGAGCGAGAATTGCTGTCATCTGGGCGGTTACCACGGCTCTGATCGCGGGGGTCGTCGGTTACCTCGCCTACGGCGCCGGCCTGGCGACCAAGGTCGCGACCACGGCGGGCGCGGCCGACGGGACCATGCCCTACCACTACGGCTACGGGTTCTTACCCCTCTTCGGGATCTTCCCGTTCTTCGGGTTCCTGTTCTTCCTGCTGATCCTGTTCCTCGTTTTCCGGCCCCGCCGCTGGGGCAGGGGCGGTCCCTACGGGATGCGCGGATACGGGCCTGGCGGGCCGGGTGGACCGGGCGCGATGGAGGAGCGGCTCAGCGAGTGGCACCGTAAGGCGCACTCCGAGGAGGAGACTCCCAAGGCGTGAAGAACATCCTGGTGGTCGACGACGAGCCCCAGATCCTGGCCCTCGTCCGGGACTACCTGGAGCACGCCGGTTTCGCGGTCCAGACGGAGTCGGACGGGCCGGGCGCGCTGCGTTCGGCCCGCACGCGCCGGCCGGACCTCCTCGTCCTCGACCTCGGGCTGCCCGGCCTGGACGGGCTCGACGTGCTGCGCTCGCTGCGCCGCGACGGCTTCCTGCCCGTCATCGTGCTGACCGCCCGGGGCGAGGAGTCCGACAAGCTGGTCGGCCTCGAGCTGGGCGCCGACGACTACCTGACCAAGCCCTTCAGCCCCAAGGAGCTGGTGGCGCGGGTGCGCGCTGTGCTCCGCCGTGCGGAGGCCGCGGCCGCCGGACCGGACCATTTCCGGGTCGGCAAGGAGGTCGAGGTCGACCTCCCGCGGATGGAGCTGATCATCGCCGGCAGGCGGGTGGAGCTCACCTCGACCGAGTTCCAGCTGGTGACCGCGATGGCGCGCCAGCCCGGCCGGGTCTTCACCCGCTCCCAGCTGCTGGACGCCATCCACGGGGTGGCCTTCGAGTCCTACGAGCGGGCCATCGACGCCCACGTCAAGAACATCCGCCGCAAGCTCGAGCCCGACCCGCGGTCGCCCCGCTACCTGCAGACCGTCTTCGGCGTCGGCTACCGCTTCGCGGACCTCGATCGATGAGGCCGCCAGGGCCGCCCTGGGGCCGCCGGCCCCGGCAGCGGCCTCCCTGGTGGCCGGAGAGCGAGCCCTGGCCGCCGCAGGGGCCGCCCAGCTGGGTCCGCGGCCGCCTCAGGGGAAGGCGCTTCCTACTTGCCGTCGCCCTCTTCGCAGCCGTGCTGACGCTGCTCGTCGCCACCGGCGCCGCCCTCGCCTACCTGCTGATCAGGGCCGTCCCCGGCAGCTTCCCGGGCAGCCCCGGCGGGCGCCTGCTGGTCGCCGCGGCACTGGGCATCGTCCTCTTCGCGCTGGTGATGCACGCGCAAGGGCTGGGCCGGGGCGCGGCGAAGCTGCTCCAGGCCGCCGCGCGAATTGAGACCGGCGACTACGCGGTCAGGATCGACGAGAGGGTGCCGCGCGCTCTGCGACCGGTGGTCCGCGCCTTCAACGCCATGAGCGCCCAGCTGGAGGCCCGCGACGACCTGCGGCAGGCGATGCTGGCCGACCTGACCCACGAGCTGCGCACGCCTTTGTCGATCATCCGTGGCCAGGCGGAGGCGATCGCGGACGGTGTCTACGCGGCGGACGCCGACCACCTGGCGCCGATCCTGGAGGCCACGCGAACCCTCGAGGACCTGGTCGCCGACCTCGGCACCCGCGTCCACGCGGGCGCGGGGGCGCTGCCGCTGCGTCGTGGCCTCACCGACCTCCGCGAGCTCGTCGACGACAGCCTGGCCGCCTTCGCAGGCGCCGCGGAGCAGAAGGGTGTGGACGTGAAGGCCGAGATGGAACCGGCGCTGCCGGAGCTGGAGCTCGACGCGGCGCGGGTTCGAGGCGTGCTCGGGAACCTGCTCAGCAACGCGATCCGGCACACGCCGGCCGGCGGCTCGGTGACCGTGGCGGCGCGGCGGGAGGCGGACGGCGTCGCGTTGACGGTCGCCGACACCGGCGACGGGATCCCGCCCGACGTCCTGCACCGCGTCTTCGAGCGCTACGTCAAAGGCCCGTCTTCGACCGGGACCGGCCTCGGCCTGGCGATCGCCCGCGACGTCGTCAAGGCCCACGGCGGGCGGATCGAGGCGGAAAGCCGCCCCGGAAAGGGGACGACGATCCGCCTCTTCCTACCTCTCGGCTAGGCGTTCAGCCTATGCGGGCGCTCCGGCTCCGGGAGCCGGCATCAGGCCCAGCTGCATCATCAGCGCGGTGGCGTCGTTCAAGCCCCAGTGCTCGACCACCCTGCCGTCGGCCAGCCGGTAGATGCTGATCGCTGTGATGTCGATCGGCCGGCCGGTCGCCGGCGCACCCATGAAGCTGCCGGTGTTGGTGCCTTTGACGGTGGTCTGAACGCAGACGAGGTCACCGTCACCGAAGAGCTTGTCGATGCTCACCTTCCGGTCCGGGAAGGCGGCCAGGAACATGCCGTGGGCAGCTTTGGCCCCGGCGAGCCCGCCCGGGAAGCCGGGAATGGCGTCGTGGCTGTTCAGGTCCTGGGCGATCAGCGAGTCGAGCGCGGAGAGATCGTTGCGCGCCCACGCCTCCTCAACCTGGCGGACGGTCTGCTTGGCGTCGGACATGGTTGGAAAAATACCTCCACAAGTTGGCCTGCTGCCTTTTGACCCAGACGACGAACGAGGACTGGCCGGAATCGACAGTCAGCCTAATCCTGTTGCGCGGTTTCTTGCGCGGCGCCATAGCGGCGCCCCAGGTATTGCTCCCAGGTGATCGTCCCGTCCTTGTGTTCGGGGCAGAGCAGGCGACCTTCGGCGAACTTACGGCTGAACTGGAAGGGGAGCGGCAGGTTGAGCAGCCGGCGACGCATCCGGCGCGCCCTCAGCCAGGACTCGGCGAGGCTCTTGAAGTCGCGCACCTCCGGCCCGCCATAGTCGGAGAGCAGCCCGCCCGGCTCGCCGGTGACGACCTCCACCAGGCGCTCGGCGACGTCGCGGGTGTCGACCGGCTGGAACTGCCAGCGAAAGGGCACCATGAGCAGGCCGGGTACCGCCGCCATCCCGCCCAGGAAGACCTCCAGCAGGGTGTGGAACTGCGTCGCCCGGAGCGTCGACCAGGGCACCTTCCCGCCGGCGACGACCCGCTCGGCGGCGAGCTTCCACCGGTAGTACGGGTAGTTGACGCCTTCCATGCCGGCGATGGAGACATAGACGAGATGGCGCACGCCCGCGTCCGAGGCCAGGTCGAGGAGGCGGCGCGTGCCTTCCAGGTCGGTGACCCGGTAGCGATGCGGCTGGACCGTCGCCGAGCCCGCGTGCACGATCCCCTGCATGCCCGCCACGGCCTCGGCCAGGCCCTCGCCGGTAGCCAGGTCGCCGCGCCGCCAGTCGCCGCCTGCACCGGGCTGCCGGCTCAAGACCACGGCCCTGTGGCCCCGCTCCCGGAGCCGCTTCACGACCTGCCGGCCGAGGGCGCCGGTGCCGCCCGTCACCAGCACCTCCACGCGAAGCATTCTCGGCTTCGGCCCTCGATGTTCGCGAAATGACTCTCAAGCGTCGTCGGCATGCCTGCGCTCCGAACTTAACTACGCACGGGGAAGCTTCGAGTGATTCAAGAAGGAACGACGATCGGCGCCTACACGGTCCAGGATCGGATCGGTCAGGGCGCCTCCGCGGTGGTTCACCGCGGCTGGCACAACGGCCTCCAGCGCACGGTCGCCATGAAGTTCCTGCCCAACATCCACGAGGCGACCGCGAAGGCTCGCTTCGTCCGCGAATCGCGCGCGCTGCGGCGACTCGACCACCCCAACATCGTCCAGGTGCTCGACACCGGCGAGCACGAAGGGACGCCCTACATCGTCTTCGACTTCATCGCCGGGGGCTCCCTCGGTGACCGGATCGCCCAGGAGCCGCTGACCGACGGCGAGGCGCTGGCGGTGCTCGACGGCATCGCCAAGGGCCTCGACTTCGCCCACCGCCAGAACATCGTCCACCGGGACGTGAAGCCGGCCAACGTCCTGCTCGACATGACCGGGTCGCCGGTCATCGTGGACTTCGGCCTGGCGCGCCTGATGGAGCAGCCCTCGGCGACCGCCACCGGCCTCTTCGCCGGGACGCCGGCCTACATGTCACCCGAGCAAGCCGAGGGCAACGCGATCGGGCCGGCCGCCGACCAGTACTCCCTGTCAGCGCTCGCCTACGAGCTCATCACCGGCCAGGTTCCCTTCCCCGGCGACACCGTCAGCGAGGTCCTGGTCGCCCTTCTGACCAGGCAGCCCGAGGCGCCGTCGGTGCTCCGGCCCGGACTCGCTCCCGCCGTCGACGAAGCTCTGCTCCGCGGCCTTGACAAGGACCCCGCCAATCGCTGGCCGAGCTGCCAGGCGCTGACCGACGCCATCCTGACCGCGATGTACTCCTCGGCTCCGGCGCCGCGGGTGGCGGTCGTGGCCGCGGCTGCCGCGAAGGCGGAGACCCTGGTCATGGCGCCCCCCAAGAGGAAGGTGACGGCGATCCGGACCATCGATCCCCGGATCGCGGCGCTGAACATCCAGCCCAGCGAGCCCTACCTGACCATCACCATGCCCCGCCCCGAGCTGCTGGCGGCCATCGTCACCAAGAAGCGGCGAGGCGTTGTCACCCTGGTCGCGGCGGCGATCGCCGTCCTGGGCCTGGCGGCCGGCATCGCCTACTCGACCAACGCGTTCGGGGCGCCGCCGGGCAGCCCCCCGGCCTCGGCGACCGTCTCCCGCTAACGCCCTAGGGGCACCACGGGTTGCGGGGCACGCCCGCGCAGGGATTTGACATCGTCGGCTGCGCCGGCGGCATGGACAGCGTCACGCCGGTCGTGCGAGGGTAGCCGAAGCCGGGCAGGTTGGGACAGGGCGCCAGCAGCTGGGTGGCGCAGAGGGCCTCCGCCGCGAGGACGTTGAAGTCCCCGCCATTGGCCTGACCGCACGGGTAGTAGGGCGCGCCCGACTGGAGGTTGGGTGGGTCCATGGTCGGCGTGCCGCCCGGCCGGGCGGGGTCGGTGTTGGCATGAAAGCAGTTGCCGGGGTTGTGCGGCTGCGTGGCCAGCGCCAGGTCGCCGTTGGTCGGGTTGCCGAAGAACCCGTTGTTCCAGAGCCTGTTCGCCCAGGTGTAGTTGCCGAAGGCGAAGTAGTAGCAAACGCCGGCCGGGGGCGGCGCCCAGACACCGCCGGTGCACTCCGGGAAGCCGGCGGGCGCGCTCTCCTGGTCGGGCAGGTCGGCGACCAGGATGCCCCAGGACCCGTTGTCGAAGACCCGGTTCTGGTAGAGCGTGACGTACTGGGTTCCGGCGAGGACGATGCCGGACCCGACCGGCGCGCTCCCCGCCAGCCCGCTGGCGCCGGCGCCGGGGACGTTGGGGTTGTTGTTGTCGTGCACCGAGTTGCGCATGAAGATCGTGCAGCCGACCGCACCCGCCACCGCCGGCTTCGACCCGGCCGGGCAGAGGCCGATCTGCGGCGAGGGCTGATCATCGTTGTTCTGGGCGTTGGAGACGAGCCCGCTCAGGTTGTGGTCGAACTCGGTGTTCTCGATGATCAGGTTGCCGCCCGAGTTGGTGCCCGAATAACCCAGCGCGGAGAGCGTCCCCCGGTCGTGGTCGAGGACCGCATTGCAGTTCGGGCAGGCGCCGACGTAGATGGCGGCGTCGCCCATGTTGCTGGCGTAGGAGTAGTTGATGCTGCCGGGGCCGCCGGCGTTGCTGACGAAGAGCCCGTACTCGCCGCGGGGGTTGTAGACGCCGTTGGAGTAGGTCGAGGTCGCCGTCAGGTAGTTGCCCCAGTAGCTGCCCATGCCGATCTGCCCGCTGCCGTCTCCGCCGTTCCACCAGATCTGGTTGCCGTGGCCGCCGCCGGGAGCGGTCAGGAAGTTGCAGGCGGTCAGGTTCTCGACGTAGGTGCCGCTCGCCTTCCAGACCAGGATGCCGTCACGCCCCGTGACCTGCAGGGCGGGGTCGGCCGAGCAGGGCTGCGCGCCGCCGGGCAGCGTGCCGTCGACCACGACCCCGTTCCGGTCCATGCCGCGGAGGTGGATGCCGGGCGTCGTGATGAGCACGCCGGCCGGGTGGAGAGGGTCCAGCGAGCCGTTCTCGTGATAGTCGCCCGGACCGACCAGGATCCAGTCGCCGGGGTGGGCGGCGTCGACCGCGGACTGGATGCTGGTGTACTGGCCGGCGCTGCCGTGGTAGCTGCCGACCAGCAGCACGACCGGTGCGGCCGCCGCGTTCGAGGTCGTGACCAGGCTGCCCGCGGCCAGGAGAAGGATGGCGAACGCGCGCGAGAGGCGCGCGAGGGGGCCCGGCCGCATCCACTAATGGGTACATGGTCGAGGGCACAAAAGTCAATTGCCGCGCTGGGCGAAAAAGTTAGCCTGACACTTTCCCTTCGAGCCCTGCCTCCAGCCAGTCGATGAGCGAAGCCACCTTCGCCCAGTCCTGCGCTTTGCGGGCCGAGATCAGCTCCAGCAGCGCCTGCGGCGGGAGCGCCAGCAGCGCCGCCGCCCCCGAGCTGGCGTACCGCACCAGCGCGTAATGGACCACCTCTTCGTAGTCCAGCCCGGTGTTGACGGCCAGGTTGCGCAGGGTCGGGGAGGGATCCACCAAGCGCGCGGCATGGACTGCGTCACGAAAGTTCCGGTCGGCGTCATTCATGCCGGCGCAGCCCGACCTCGCGCACCAGGTCCGGCCGCAGGAAGGCGGTGATCGGCCACGGGTAGCGCGCCACGATCCGGGCGTCGAAGCGCCACTCCTTTACAAGCGGCCGGTCGACGAACTCGCGAAGACCCTCGGCGAAGCACTGGAGGAGCAGGGGTGTGTCGATGGCGGCCGCCTTGAAAAGATCCTCGTGGCCGCCGACGAAGGCCTGGAAGGCCCGGCTGAGGTCGGCCGCCGCGGGGTCCAGCTCCCGGCGCTGGGTGGCCAGGATCGCCTGGCGGTAGAAGGTGCCGTCCTTGCCCGCCACCACCTGCATCAGGCGCTCGACCTGGGGCCGGATGGCCTCGCTCAGCCGGATCCTCGCCTCACGGATGGCGGCGATCTGGCTGGACTCCATCGCCTGCGCCCAGCGCTCTCGATCGGTCATCGCCCCCAACATGCACTGCCCATAGAAGCCTCCCTGCTCGCGCTGGCCGGTCTCCAGGTGGGCGCAGGTCCAGTGCGGCTTCAGGCGCTGGCCGCGCGTGTCGCTGGCGAAATGCAGCCGGGGCAGGTAGGCGGCGCAGCCGCTGAAGCCGGGCGGAAAGGGACGCGGGAACGGGCAGCGGTCCTCAGGCCAGGCCATCGAGCACCTCGCCGGCGATTCGAAAGGCCGTGTTGGCAGCCGGGACCCCGCAGTACACGGCGCTCTGCAGGAGGATCTCACGAAGCTCCTCGGGCGTGACCCCGTTGTTCAGCGCGCCGCGCACGTGCAGCTCCAGCTCCTCAGGCCGGTTGAGCGCCACCAGCATGGCGACGGTGATGCAGCTCCGGGTCCGCAGGTCCAGCCCGGGCCGGGTCCAGATCTCCCCCCAGGCGTAGCGGGTGAGGAGGTCATGGAAGGCTTCGGTGAAGGGCGTCTTGGCCGCCTCGGAGCGGTCGACGTGCGCATCGCCGAGCACGCGACGACGCATTTTCATGCCCCGCGGGCGGGTCTCCTCCTCCATTCCCGGCTGGAAACTTTAGCTGTCGCGAGGCGTGGCGTCACGTCCCCTGAGCACGATGTCCCAGCGGTAGGCAAGCGCCCACTCCGGTTGAGTGGCGTCGAGGTCCAGGCGGGAGATCAGCAGCTCCCGGCCGCGGGGATCGCGGATCGCGCCCAGGATCGGGTCGTGGGGCAGCAGCGGGTCGCCCGGAAAGTACATCTGGGTCACCAGCCGGCCGCCGAGGCCGCTTCCGAAAACCGAGAAGTGCACGTGCGCCGGGCGCCAGGCGTTCGGGTGGTTGCGCCAGGGATAGGCGCCTGGCTTGACGGTCACGAACCGGTAGCGGCCGGCGGCGTCGGTCAGGCAGCGGCCGGCGCCGGTGAAGTTCGGGTCGAGCGGGGCCGGGTGGTCGTCCGCGGGGTCCACGTAGCGGCCCGCGGCGTTGGCCTGCCAGACCTCGACCAGGGTTCCCCGGACGGGAGCGCCGTCGGCGTCGAGGACCCGGCCGCTGAGGATGATCCGCTCCCCCAGCGGCTCACCGGCGTGCTGGCGGGTCAGGTCGGCGTCGCCGGGGCGGACCTGGATCCGGCCGAAGGCCGGGCCGGAGCCATCGTGGAACCACTCCCGCGGCAGGCGGACCGGATCCCGTGCAGGCGCGCGGAGCACCGTCGATCGGTAGTCCGGGTGCAGGAAGGGCGGCTCGAAGCCTTCGCCCATCAGCCGGTGTTCTGGAGCCCGGCGGCGACGCCGTTCACGGTCAGCAGCAGCAGGCGTTCGAGGGCCTCCCGCTCCGCCGGCCGAACCGGCTGCCCGCGCAGGGAGCGCAGTGCGCGCAGCTGGAGGTGGGAGAGGGCGTCCACGTAGGGGTTGCGCAGCTCGACCGCCCAGGAGAGGACGCGGCGGTCGGCCAGCAGCCGGGCGTGCCCGGTCACGGCCAGCACCCGCTCCACGGTCAGGTCGTACTCCTTCAGCAGCCGGGCGCCGAGGTCGTCGCGGTCTCCCAGGGCCAGGTAGCGGGCGGCGATCCGGCGGTCGGTCTTGGCCAGGCTCATCTCCGCGTTGTCGAGCATGACATTGAAGAGCGGCCACTCCCGGTAGGCCTCCTGCAGCCGCTCCAGCCGGGCGGCCGCCAGCCCGCTGCCGAGGCCGTACCAGCCGGGGAGGTTGAGCCGCATCTGGGACCAGGCGAAGACCCAGGGGATGGCGCGCAGGTCCTGCAGCCTGCGGCTCGCGTCGCGGCGAGCAGGCCGGGAGCCGATCCGAAGCCGGCTCAGCTCCTCGACAGGGCTGATGCGCGCGAACCAGTCCTCGAAGCCGTCCGCCTCGAGCAGCGCCAGGTAAGCCTCGCGGGCGGCTCCGTCGACGGTGTCGCCGAGCTGCCGGAAGCGCTCGGCTGCCCTTTCGGCGATCTCCTCCACCCGCGGCGTCGAGCTGAGCAGGACGGCGGAGGAGACCTGCTCCAGGTGCCGGCGGGCGATGGCCAGGTTGGAGTAGCGGGCGAAGATGACCTCGCCCTGCTCGGTCAGCTTGAAGCGCCCGGCGACCGAACCGG